>Ga0209719_1003856_pt1 | contig 12973 bp, 10 predicted proteins | sample AD_JPNAS2_MetaG_FD_184421 | JGI IMG/M metagenome (GOLD analysis project Ga0209719, IMG submission 184421) | Active sludge microbial communities of municipal wastewater-treating anaerobic digesters from Japan - AD_JPNAS2_MetaG (SPAdes) (version 2) | ecosystem: Engineered > Bioreactor > Anaerobic...
AAGCCAGGCTGCGTGAAGGATCAATCTGTTTCACCGTCCATAAGTGAAGCTTAGCACAGGATTCGACGTGGTAGCAAGGGGCACCCGGGTCGGGGGTGCGGATCGGGGCCGCGGGTCGGGGCCGCGGCTGCGTCGGTATACCCCCGGGGGTATTCGCCAAGAGATACCATCAGATTTTGACGATAGTTCGGGAGATAGACGCAGATTTTGAGTACATCCAGTTGGCTGCTGAACGACTGCGGCTGCCCAGGGCTCATCTGAGGGCCCGCGGTACACCATGATGCGGTAAAATGCTGGCGACTATTGCCACGACTTCCCCACCGGCGCCAGGTATCCCCGGATTGTGGGGTGTAATGCCACTCGTCCCATCGGTTTCGATGCCCGCGCGTGCCGGATACCCCCCGGTTTTCGCGATCGCGGTGTGGTTCGGCGGCAGCTTCAAATCGATGTACTCAATTTTTGCGGCTATCTCCGAAACTGACGTCAAAAATCGAGTACATGCCAGCTCCAGCCGGTTTGGCGCCCCGTCATCCTCATTAGGCCAGCTTGGCACCATTTCGCGCGAACGCGCCACCATCTTGCCGCATCCCCTCTGGGGGTAGGGGAGAACATAAGCATAGGAGCTGTGCAGGCAATGCAGATCATGCTGATCGGGGGCAGGACTTTGAGCGAGACTCTGGTGGTCATGGTCCGGGCTGTAATCGGGTTCTTCACACTGCTGATCTACACTCGGATACTCGGCAAGCAACAGCTCAGCCAGCTGACGTATTTCGACTATATCCTCGGCATCACTATCGGGTCCATAGCTGCGGCGCTCACCACCGACCTTTCATCGACAGCGTGGCCTCACTGGGTCGGGCTGACCGCGTGGACGGCGGCGGGGCTTACGATGCAGTGGGTTACACTGAAATGGCGATTCGCGTCCAAGTATATAGATGGTGAACCCACGGTCGTGATAATGAACGGAAAGATAATGGAAGGCGCCATGAGGAAGCTGCGGTACCGTGCGTCTGACCTCATGGAGCAGTTGCGCGTGAAGGATGTGTTCGACATCGGGGAAGTGGAGTTCGCGATACTCGAGACCAACGGGACACTGTCGGTGCTGAAGAAGACCCAGTTCCAGCCCATCACGCGGAGCGATATGAGCATCTCCACCGAATATCAGGGCATCGGCACTGAGCTGATATACAGCGGCGTCATATTCGATCAGAACCTAGAGCAGGTGCACTTGGATCGCTCATGGCTTGATGCCCAGCTCAGGAAGAAAGGGATACTGGATTCCCGAGACGTCTTCCTGGCCGTCCTGGACACCTCCGGCAACCTTTATGTAGACACATACCGCGAACATGTGGAAAGCCCAGTGGATACAGGCGACTTCTTGGGACCTTACTGAGAGTGGAGGTCTGCGCCATGCTGAAGCGCGTTCTTCTCATTGCACTGCCGGTTGGCTTGATCGCTCTGTTCATTGCCGTGATGTTGTCGGCTGCGGTACTCAAGCATCCGCTTGGTGGCGACGACGACGTGCCGGGGTGTCTTTCGCGCGTCGAGGCGCATGTCATGGACGAGCAGTGGCAGGAGGCGCTCGAAGGCGCGGGGAAGCTGGCGGATGCGTTCAATAGGGTGACTGTGCGGGTTCAGTTCTCAGCCCAATTCCATGACATACTCGACCTCAGGGCGGCAATAGCCCGGGCCGAGGGGTTCGTAAGGGCTCACGACCGCGCCGGGACTATGGCCGAACTGGCTGAGGCAAGGACCCTCTGGGATAGGATCGGCAGCCGTCATTGAGCCTGATCATCTGCAGGCAGAACGGCGCGGATGTCGAAACATGAATCCGGAAAGTGGATCCCGAACGGGGATGCTGAAAGACCAGTATACCAACGTTGCAGTTGTATCGTTGAGCACTGGAGGTGGCTCAGATGGAGACATTCGTGGCGCGCAGGCGAGGGTGGACGAGATGCCGGCCTGCGCTAGTCGGCGCAGTCTGTGCGTTGCTTGCAGTTGCGGTGCTCTGTGGGGCGGTCAGGGCAGAGCGAGCGGATGAGGTCGACCTTGGGAACATCGCCCGAATCATTCACGAGCTTAGCTTGCCCGCTTACGCGGGTCGCCTGACCGGAACCGACGGCAACTGGGCGGCAGTTGAGTATGTGGCCGATCGCTTCAAACGTCTGGGCCTCGCAAGCCCCGACGGGCTTGATGGGTACTTGCAGCCATACGTCCAGCCTACAAGGCTTATGCATAGCCCGCCCAGGCTTGAGATCCTAGACGCATCGGGGAGCGTCACGCTGCAGTTCAAGTTCATTACGCAGTTCTCCCCATCTACTGCGCCCGGATGCAGGATCAGCGGCGAGGTTACGGCCCTTGGGGTGATTTTGGAGCGTGTCGACGACATCGACAAGGTGCGCGGCGAGGCGGTGCTGCTGGTCCCGATGCATCTTGCGGGCAATCCCACCGCGATCGAGGCGATCATGAAACGCGTCGCGGGTTCGTTCGGCGCAAGTCAAGCTAAGCTTCTCGGGGTCATCCTTGAGATCGACACGGCAGGCAGGGGCTACTTCCCTGTCTCGCCGTTTGTGGCTCCTGGCGCGGCTTTGGCGGATCAAGGCGATGTGGGCCGACAGTCGGCGGTTGAACTGACCGAAAACGAGCCCATGATCTTCACATGCGACAGGCCGACTTTTGCGCAGCTTGCCGCTCGCTCTGTCGTAACCCCGGCTGTGACCACAACCGCAACCGCAACTGCAACTGCAACTGGGGCCTCAGCCGCCCACTCGCCCTCCGGGGCGATACGCATGTCAGTGGACTACTCAGTCGAGCCAGTGCGTACGGCCAACGTGGTGGGGATGATTGAAGGGGGCGAGCGCCACCTCATAATTGGGGCGCACCTTGATCACGTGGGCAGTAACATGGACGGTACCTATAACCCCGGCGCCATGGACAACGCGTCAGGGGTGGCTGCGATGATCGAGATAGCGAGGGTGCTCTCGGCCAACCTGGTTCGTCCGCCGCTGACCGTGGTCTTCGTGGCTTTCAACGGCGAGGAGCAGTTCATGTACGGTTCGCGGCACTACGTGTCGGAACCGTGCCTGCCCCTAGGTCACGCGGCCATGGTCAATATCGACACAGTGGGATCGCCGCGCGGGGTCCTCTTGCAGATCGAGAACGCGAGCGGGCACGATACTGAGCTGGTTCGAGACTTGTGTAGCGCTGCTGCCCAGCTTGGGATCGGGTTTCGCAAGTCGGCAAGCAGTGGGACCGACCATTCGTCGTTTGCCAACGCGGGGGTGGATGCGGCCAACCTGATTCAGCCGGATTTCGCCGGAGGTTACCACGGCCCGGGAGACACTGCCGATGGGGTTGACCCGGGCAGGGTGGCCGAGGTAGTCAGGTTGGTCCTGGCGTACATCAGAACGGCCAAAACCGCTCCACTAGACTGAGGACGATCTCGAAGGCTATCAGTAGTATTACAGCCACTTCGAGGCGAGTGCCTCGCTTGGCATGATACAGGTCTGCAAATACCTGCGTCATGTCGAGGAGCGTCTGCGTCTTGTGAGAGATCTTCTCGTAACGGTCCGGCAGCTCGAACAGGCGCTCCAGGTCCGAATATAGTTCCTGTGCTTCCTGGCTGCGCCAGACTACGTCTGGCTTCTCCAGGATCATGATGTACGAAATGCTGCTGTAGCGATAGCTGAGAATCCGCCCCGAGAGCCTGGCTAGGCGTTCGTCGCTGATTGACAGGGTGCCCTTCTTCAGCTGAGTGATGAATTGCTCCACGTCATCGAAAAGCTTGCCGATCTCGTCTTCTATGCGCTCCATTGCAGTGGATTTGGCGAGGATGACCGCCACTAACTCGCGGTAGTAGTCTTTCATCTCGGGCGCCATAAGCTCGTCGTAGGTGACCGAGAGCTCGTCGCCGGACACAGTCAGCTTGTAGTCGTCTACATACTCCACCCGGGCGAACTCTGCCAAATTGCGGTCGAGCTTCTTTAGGTAGGCTATGACATCCATGATATCGCTGTCGGCGCAGTTGACGAAGACCAGCGTCCCGAAGGAGAACAGGTACGCTCCCTTGCCTGCAGGCTGGGGCAAGATACCCTCCAGATGCCTCTCGGAGAGCACCAGGGTATCCTCCCACGAAAACGGACGCTCGATGCCGAACTGTGATGCGATTGTGGTGAGGTTCAGCTCCCTTGACACTGCCACAGCTCTGAACAGAGTCGGGTTCATGGCGTCCACCTCTCAGCAGTTTGCCATATTATATCATGCCTGTAGCCGGAGAGTCAGCTCATGAAGAAGAGCAGGCGCGGGCACTGGCCGCCAACATGGTCAGGCCAGTGCTCGGCATACCATACATCGCTAGATAGCTAAACTTGGGGAAACTGCGCTTCGGGTGCGAATACCACGCCGACAAGGCCAGGGCCGGTGTGCGCTCCCAGCACTGGAGCGATTGGACCTACAGGCAGCCAGCGGCATTGGAATATCCGGTCGAGGCCTGCGCGCATGCGCGCCGCGCCTTCAGGGCACAGACCATGCATCACCTGCATACGCATTGCGGTGTTGGCCGGGTAGACAGACGCGACCATGCTTACAATAGCGTCAATGGCTCGGTCCACCGTGCGGGTTTGGCCGCGAGTGACATAAGTGCCTCCGACCTTCTCCACTCCGATTATGGGCTTGATGTTCAGTATCGACGCGACTAGCCCCTTCAGGTGGCTGATGCGTCCGCCGTGTATGAGATACCTCAGGGTTGAAAGCGTGAAGAGCGTGTCGGTAGCTGCGGTTATTTGTTCCAACATTGTAACGATTCGGTCGATGCTCCACCCAGCCTTAGCGGCGCGCGCGGCGGCCTCTACATGCCATCCCTGCGCTCCGGATAGTGTCTTCGTGTCGTATATGGTAACATTCGCTTCAGGAACCATGCTCGCTCCCATGCGAGCAGTGTTGACTGTGCCACTGAGCCCTGACGATATATGGACTGACAGAATATCCGGATCCGTGCGGGCCAAATTTCGATATAGCTCGGCGAAATCCCCGGGAGACGGCTGCGACGTGCTGGGCATTTCTCCGGTGCGCTCGAGAAGTTCATAGAATCCTTCGACGCTGATATCCACACCGCCTCGGTACATGCGTCCTCCGAGCGTAATCGTGAGAGGAACATAGTGGATATCAAGCCCTTCTCGCTGCTCGGGGCTGATGTCTGCTCCGTGATCTGTGACTATCTGCATTCAGTGGTTCCTCCAGCGCTCTCTTGATGAATCAATACTATCACCGATTATCCTCGCATACCAGCATTCTTTGGCCTTGCGGCGGGCGTGCGGCTTGGCGATTGCCCGGAAGGGATAAACACACCAAAAGGTGAAAGATACAGCTGGGCGCCCAGGTGCCCGAATGGAGCTTGGGGTGGTGTGTTGGCCTCATGGCGCACTCATCGGTTCTTGCGAGCATCTCTCAGGCTGTCATGGACGGCGTGGGGGAGCAGATGGCGCTGGTGGTTCATTCAGGTGATATGGCCGCAAGGGCGCGGCGCGAGGTTCTGTCGACGACGGAGTCCGGCGCCGCCCTCGTGATTCCAGTCTATACGCTTGATCAATTCGCGGCCGCTATCTTGCGCAGGGTGGCAAGAGGGCAAAGATGCAGGCCCATCGGCGAGCTGGAGCGTGAGATCGTCATAGGCCGTCTGCTTAAGGGACGGGCCGGTTCGGGTCAGCTTGCTGCTGTGGGTCACTCTGCAGACCGGCCCGGAGTCGCGCGCGCGTTCTCCGGGGCGATTCTCGATATGAAACAAGTTGCGGCCACTCCCGACCATGTCGAGCAGGCGTTGACAGGCGGCAGTGCGCCGACGGGAGTCCACGCCGACTTCCTGGCTGTCTGGCGCGATTATGAAGCCTTCCTTGAAGGGCATGGTCTGGCCGACGGGGAGGACCTGTACGTCGATGCCGCTTCCGCACTCATAGCCCAGGGCGGGCAGGCGCTCGGGGATCTAGGGAGGGTCTGGTTCGATCAGTTCTTCGACGTTACGCCCGCCGAGGCCGGCTTGATATCCGCCGTGGCCCGTCTTGTGCCGGCAACATCCGTTGGCCTTGTCTGCACTCAGTGCGATGATGCGGATTTCGTAGTCCAAAGAGTGAGGCGTCTCGTGGAGCCCGCCACTGTCGAGGTGAGCGTTCGCAGCGGGTCCTTGAAGCCTGACCTTTCGATTATGACTGCGCCCGGCCCGGCGGCCGAGGCCCGTGAGGTAGCCCGCGAGGTCAAGCGCCTGATCATGGAGGAAGGACGCAATCCGTGGGAGATCTGTGTCGCCAGCGCCGACTCCGCCCAGTTCATTCCCGCGCTCCTGGAGGCGTTCGAGGAGTTCGGCGTGGCGTGCTCGGCGCCGAGGAAGCGCCTGCTGTCATCGTCGATGCCAATCCTCGACTGTGTGGCTCTGGCAGATGCCGCAGCGTCGCGCCACAGTGGATTTGACCTTGTGAGGTTGCTTGCCAGTCCATACATAGGACGCGGGCCGGCATGCGCAGGCCAGGTCGCCCGGGCAATCGGGGTCAAGGGACTGGAGCTTACGTCCGGGCGATGGAAGGCGCGTCTTCGGAGGATCGATGAGTGCGGCGATGCGCTCGCTCTCGCCGATACGCTGGCCGAAGCCTGGAGCGGAGGCTTTGGCAAATCCGGAGGGCTTGCTGATCGTGTGTGCGAATTTCGCACGCTGCTCGCGGCGGTCGGGATGCCGGGATCCATCATGGCGGCCGAAAACCGCGATTGGGCCGTCGAGTCATGGGCGGCGTGGAGGGTGTTCAACTTGCTCCTAGACGAGATTGCCCGCTCAGCTGGCGGGCAGCACGGGTTGGACTGCAGCGGGGGCGATTGGGCCGAATTCGCCCGCATCCTCGGCTCTGCGATCAGGCGGCGCTCGTTTGGGCTGGAGCGCCCTGACCCTGCCGGCGTCCGGGTTGTCGGGCCGGCAAGAAGCGCGGAGTCGGAATGGCCGATCCTTTTCCTGAGCGGGATGGCGGAGGGCACGTTTCCGCGGAAAATGAGGCGACCGTGGGTCTTCAAGGAAGACGATTTGCAGCGACTGGCTCACTCAGGCGTCGGCGTGACGTTGCCAGGCGAGTATGCGGCCATGGAACGGTTCATCTTCAGCTCGGCAGTGGGCGCGGCAAGCAGGAAGCTGTACATAACATACCCGTCCAGCGCTGCCGACGGCTCGTCGGTAAGGAGATCCTTTTTCGTAGATGAACTCCTGAACTCAATGGACATCGCTCCAGAGGATGAGCAGCAGATAACCAAGTCAGTATCTCCGCGTGAAGTCTTCCCGCGCAGGCTGGACATGGCGGCAAGCCCCAGGGAGCTCGGGCTGTGCGCACTTGCGCTGGCGGGGGCGCAGAGGCAGGCGCATGGGCAGGCGGGTCAGCTGATGCCCCAGGTTCGGGAATGGGCGAAACAACGGCCGGACATGTGGGAGACTGCGTTGTGGTGGAAGGATAGATCCGCTCAGGCCGCGGGCCCTGGGTTCTCGGTGTTCAGTGGGGCGGTCGGCGCCGCTGACCTGGTGTACAACCTAAAGACCGAAGTGTTCCGCGGCGTGGTATGGTCGGCCGGGCACTTCGACGATTACCTGAGGTGTCCGTTCGCCTTCTTCTGTTCGCGCGTGCTGCAATTGGACGCGGTCGAGGAGGCGCCGGATGAGCCGACGCCGCTCACGCGCGGTGGTGTTCTCCACGATATCATGCGACGGTTCTTCGAAAGGCACCTCGGGTCATGTCTCTTCCCGTCCAAGATAGATGACTACTATTCTGAGATGGCGAGCATTGCGAAGGAGGAACTGGACAAGGTCGATATCGAGGCCATAAGTATGTCAGAGCAGGCATGGGAGGCATACCGAAGCTCGATAGTCGCTCAGGCTATTCAGACTCTTGATGCCCAGGTAGAGCTGGCTAGCAAGACCGATGGGTTCTGGAGCCCGGCCCACCTTGAGTGGAGCTTTGGCCTCGCGCTCAGGCCGGAGGCAGCGCCTAGTTCAGTGCGGGAGTACCTGGTCTTGTCGGGCGACGATCCGGGCGACGATGGCGTCTTGCGCGTGTGCGGTCGGGTGGACAGAATCGACGTCGGGCCTGACGGCGCTCTGGCCATATACGACTACAAGTCCGGTCGCAGCGCGAACCTACCCTCATTCACCGATATCCGGGAGGCCGATGAGGTTCAGCTTGGAGTGTACGTGTTGGCCGTGGAGCGACTGCTCGCATCTGCGCCACTGCTCGTGGCGGGCGCGTGGTACTACAGCCTGCGCGATAACCGCATGGGGTCGGGAGTATGGCGTGAGGAGTATCATGACCGGTTCGCAGCCGAGCGGCGGCGCGGCGGAAAGCTCTCACGCGACCAATGGCGCGAATATGTGGATCGGGTGGCCGCCTCCGCGCTGGATGTGGCGGGCAAGGCCACCGCGGGAGCGTTCTACATCGCGCCTCGTAAACCGTCTAGCTGTGTTTGGTGCGACTATCGCCGTGTTTGCCAAGCGTACATGCTCGACCTTGAGGCCTTGAGCCAGTCGGCCGAGGGCGACGGCGACACTTGCACGGGGGGTGATTGCCGTGGCTAGCTACACTCCTGAGCAGAAGCAGGCCATATTCGACCTCGACCATAGCCTCGTGGTTACCGCCGGCGCGGGATCAGGCAAGACTCGGGTCCTGGTGGGCAGGTATGTGAACATCCTCGAGGAGCAGGCTGCCGATATAGATGAAGTGATAGCCATAACCTTCACGGAGAAGGCCGCAAGCGAGATGAAGGGCCGTGCGTGGGAGGAGATTGTCAAACGGGAGAAGGGCGCCGGTTCTCCCGAGGAGGCCCGAAGGTGGAGGGAGCTTGCGAGGAGGCTTCAGTCGGCGCGCATCAGCACGATCGACTCCTTCTGCGCGCAGCTCGTGAGGGAATACCCCATAGAGGCAGGTGTAGACCCGGAGTTCGCCATCATGGACGAACTCGACACGCGCCGGGCCATGTATGCATCCGCGCGCTCGACCGTCGACAAGATGCTCCAGCGTAAGGACCCTTACATGACTGCTCTCGTGGTGGACAAGGGGTTTGGCGCTGTGGCAGAGGCTCTCTGCCAGGTCTTCGAGAAGCTGCGCATGACCGGCAAGCCATTCGATGAGTGCCTTGGCATCACCATGGCGAACCTGGACCGGTCCGAGGCAGAGGCGGAGCGGGCGCTGACCGACTTGAAGTCTGTCCTGCTTGCGGCGGCTGAGTGCAAGGGCGTGCAAGTGGACGTCGCCCATCTTCAATTGGGCCTTATCCAGCCAGAAAGCCCAGAGCTTCTCGACGTGTCGGGGCTGATGCTCAGGATCGATTCGGTTGCGGCCGCGCTTAAGCTGAAGAAGCGGTCGGATGAGCAGAAGGAGATAGATGAGCTCAAGGCAGTGCTGTATGAGTGTGTGCCGGACAGTCTCGCGCGGGAAGGTGTGCGTTCAGTGGTGGACGCATGCAGGCTGATGGACGAGGAGTATCGGGCCCAGCGCGGCAATGGCGCCATGATGGACTTCACCGGCATCGAGCTTGCCGCAAGAGACCTGCTGCGCGACACCCCGGCAGGGGCGGCATGCCGTAGCAGGTTCAAGTTTGTGCTTGTAGACGAGTACCAGGATACCAACAGGCTCCAGGACGAAATCGTCTCACGGATCACGGGGGAGCCCTGCGGCAACAGGCGGTTTGTTGTGGGTGACCCCAAGCAGTCCATATACAGGTTCCGCGGCGCAGTTGTAGAGGTATTCGAAGAGGCGCTGCGGGATGCCACGGGCGATGCCGCTGGGTCTGCAGGCGGGTGCGGACGCGTGGAGCTCGGAACCAATTTCCGCTCGATCGGGCCGCTTGTCGACGTCACGAACGCGCTGTTCGCCAGGATTCTGGGGCCGGAGCGATTTTCGCCTGCCAAATCGTACAGGATGGCGCCGAACGACGACATTCCCCGGGCCGAGCTGATGCTGGTGCGTCTGGAAGGCGCGGAGAAAGGCCCGAAGGGCGAACTCGAGGCTGAGGCTCTCGCCAGGCGAATTGCTGAAATGGTGGAGAATGGGGAGAGACTGGTGTGCGAGACCGCTGCGGGGGCAGATGGCCAGGCAGCGATTGCGCGCCCGGTGCGATATGGGGATATCGCGGTATTGCTCAGGGCGATGACTCACGTGAAGGAGTTCGAAGCCGCGCTGGCGCGACATGGGATTCCGTATTACGTGGTGGGAGGCACCGGGTTCTACGGAAGGCCCGAGGTCATCTGGCTTGTTGATCTGCTAAAGGCCATCGATGACCGATCGGACGTCACGTCACTTGCCGCAGTCCTGCGTTCGCCGGTGTTCGGTCTTTCCGATGAGAGCCTGCTCAGGCTGAAGATGGCTGCGGGCGGGCTGGACGGAGCGATATGGGGTGGGGATGCGGAGTCGAACCCTGCGGGCACGGTGGGCGAGACCGATGCGCCGGGCACTTGCGGGCTCGCAGGCGCAGAGTTTGCTAAGTTCCGACGGGTGCGTACCTGCCTGCGCACACTTGGGGCCGCGGTGGGCAGGATGCCGGTGGGCGCTTTGGTGAAAGCCGCCTCTGACTTGGCGGGGTTCGAGGAGTACTTTGCCTTCGTCGAGCAGGGAGCTCAGTCCATCGGCAATCTCCGTAAGCTCGTCCAGATGGCGGAGGACGAAACGTCAAGCCGGTCCTGTCTTCGAGATTTCATTGCAGACATGGAGTATGCGGGCGATCTCAGCGCCCGGGAGGCCGAGGCGGCCATGGAAGAGGAATCCGCCGACACGGTGAAGGTCATGACTGTTCACAAGTCCAAGGGTCTTGAGTTCCCCGTGGTTTTCATTCCTGAACTGGCCCGAGGCGCGCGTAAGTCGGGCGGCGGTCTATTCGAGTACAGCCTGTCGTTGGGTCTGGCAGTGCCGGTGCAGGTGGGCGATGAGTGGTGCGATGCCACTCGCCACTTCTGGTCCGTGGTGGAGGAGATCAGGGCCGGCGATGACGAGGAAGGCAAGCGTTGCCTGTACGTGGCCACAACGCGGGCGTCCGACTACTTAGTGGGCAGTGCGACATTGCCGGGCCCGGGCTCGCGGGCGCGGTCGTTTGCAGGGCCCAGCTGGTATCAGCATCTGTGTTCGGCAATACCGGAGCTGGGTGAGGAGAATGCCGGCGAAACCGGCGCCGCAATACTCGTCAGGCACTACGAGGAGTCGGAGATACGCGAGCTCATGCAGGCGACGGGCGGGGAGCTGGACGAGGCGGCTGCAGGGCGGGATAGCCAGACTGAGCCAGTAGGGACGGAGGCAACCGGGCCTTACGATGAATCGCCTGCCATCGCCCAGTTCGCCCCTCTTTCGGGCCCGGTGTGGATCGCAGGCGGCGCGGTGGACTCACCCAGCCAGTTCTCAGTGTCGGCGCTCATGTGCTTTTCACACTGCGCCCGTTGGTATCTCTATGAGTATGTGTACAGGCTGGGGCGCATACCTCGCGACATGCACAAAGCCTTTGGAGCGGAACTGCAGCTCAATGCGGCTGTGCGCGGGCAGGTAGTGCACTCGGTATGTGAAAGGTGCGATCGCGCGACGGATTCTGCCGGGGCTAGAGCCTTGTTACTCGATGAACTACATATGCGCGGAGCAGACAGTGTCCTTGCATGCTCGGTTGCGGACGACCTCATGCCCATGATCGATACCTTTTTGAGACGCTATCCAGGTCCCATGCGGGAGGGGCAGAAGGAAATCGGATTTCTGATGGACGTAGGGGGGCCGGTCGTATCGGGTGTCATGGACCGTGTCGATGTGCTGCCGGACGGGGGTGTGCTGGTAGTCGACCTCAAGACTAATCGAGTTCGGGGCCCGGCGGTCGATGAAGCGGCGGCGAGGTACGCGGTTCAGCTGGACGCGTATGCCGCCGCAGCAGCACGGGTGTGCGGCGCCGACCGCGTCACTGCCAGGCTGCATTTCCTGTATCCCGACGAGGTTCGCGATAGGCCGTACGGGCCCGCTGAGCTGCTGCAGGCAGCCGAGGGCCTGAGGAAGCTGGCAGGCGGGGCGTCCCGGCACGACCTGCGCAATACGCCCATACGGAGGATTGCGGAGTGTGACCGGTGCTACTTCGCGCAGCTGTGCGGGTTCGCCCCGCAAGATCGCTGCGACACTACCGATCACGACTGTGAAGACGAGATCCTCCCCGTGCTGTCGCCGCCGGAAGACGACATCTCGCCCGCGAGCTGAGCGGATCTAGCTGCGTGGCGACGAGATAGCTCCTCCACGACTGCGTGCGGGGCGATGTCGTGGTAGGCCAGGACGAGCAGGGAGTGGAACCAAAGGTCTGCCATCTCCCTGACGATCTCGTCTTTGTCGCTGTTTTTGGAGGCGAGCATCACCTCGCCTGCCTCCTCCGCTATCTTCTTCAGCACCCGGTCCTGGCCCGAGCTGAGCAGCTTGGCCGTGTAGGAGCCTTCCGGCTTGCCTGCCTTCCTGTCCTGCAGTATCCGATAGAGCTGGTACAGGCTGAACCCCGGACCAGCTCCACTGGCGCCGCTTGGCAGCTGGGCAGGGCAGCTTGTGAAGAAGCATGACGGGTGACCTGTATGGCAGGCAGCGCCGGTCTGGTCAACTTGTATGAGGAGGCAGTCTCGGTCGCAGTCGCAGTAGACCGCCCGCACGTTCTGGAAGTGTCCCGACGTTTCGCCCTTGACCCATAGGGCCTTGCGACTTCGGCTCCAAAAGCACGTCAGGCCCTTGCGAATCGTCTCTTCGATGGACTCGCGGTTCATGTAGGCGACCATGAGAACCTGGAGCGAGTCAGCGTCCTGAACAACGGCCGGCATGAGCCCGTCGTCATCGAACTTCAGCGTATCGACCCAGCCCTTGAGGCCTGCGCAATCCGGTGACTCAGATTGCTTTGTCATAGCCTAACGTCAACTCCTTCGCTTGCCAGATACTGCTTGACCTCGCAGATGCCGAGCAGGCCAAAA
>Ga0209719_1003859_pt1 | contig 12965 bp, 9 predicted proteins | sample AD_JPNAS2_MetaG_FD_184421 | JGI IMG/M metagenome (GOLD analysis project Ga0209719, IMG submission 184421) | Active sludge microbial communities of municipal wastewater-treating anaerobic digesters from Japan - AD_JPNAS2_MetaG (SPAdes) (version 2) | ecosystem: Engineered > Bioreactor > Anaerobic >...
CGCAAAAATACGGTCTTTATTTCAAAAAGCCCTGCAAGTGCTTCGCTATTTGTGCAGAATTGCCTTTTTTTGCAGGCATGAAAGTCATTTTATTGTTGTCGGGTAAGACCGGCGAAGATTACGCCCGCAAGGCTATTAAACTGTTTGAGGAAAGGTTGAAGCATTACTTAGCCTTCGAGATCGTTTATTTGCCGGAACTCAAAAGATCGGGCAAAATAAGCGAGCAGGAGCAAAAACAACGTGAAGCGGCTTTGCTGGAGCCCTGGATTAAACCGGAGAATACCCTGGTTTTGCTCGACGAGAGAGGCCGTGAATATACTTCGGAAGCTTTTGCCGCCTACCTTCAAAAAAAGATGAACGCCGGTTTGCGCAACCTGGTTTTTGTATGCGGAGGCCCTTATGGTTTCGATGAATCTGTTTATAAACGGGTTCCCGAGAGACTTTCGCTGTCGAAAATGACTTTTTCGCATCAAATGGTGCGGGTGTTTTTTGTAGAGCAGCTCTACCGAGCCATGACCATTCTGAGGGGAGAACCCTATCATCATTCATAAAACCGCTGCCGCCAAACCACCCTCCGCCGGGTTGCTACCCCCAATTTGCTTCGGCAAGCCACTGCCGCCAAAGCGGCAGGCTGTTTTCGGCCCGGTCCGCCTGCTTGTTTTATGAGCGTTTAGATTCCGGCAGAAAGCGATTCCGCGCGAAAACAGCCCCAACTCCCATTGAAAAACAGAAAAAATAAAAAAAACGGGCGTTTGGTTGGTACATATAAAAATTAAGTCTACATTTGCCCCACAAAAACAAAGAAAGATGTTTGCACTTGTAGTATCTGTCCTGGTGATTATCCTAGTCGTGGTGGCTTCGGGATCGGGAAAGGTATGTTAATAAGTGTGCACAGAAATATAGTATAGGCCTTTCCCATGAAACGGAAAGGCTTTTTTTTTGGTTAATTGCTACAAAAAATGAAACATCCATTACGCAGCGCCGTATGCACGGAAGGTCGGAGAATGGCCGGGGCCAGGGCCCTGTGGCTGGCCAACGGAATGAAAAAGGAACAATTGGGCAAACCGATCATCGCCATAGTCAATTCTTTTACTCAATTTGTACCCGGGCATGTGCATCTGCACAACATCGGGCAGGAAATCAAAGCCGAAATTGAGAAAGCCGGCTGTTTCGCGGCGGAATTCAATACCATAGCCATAGACGACGGTATAGCCATGGGGCACGACGGTATGTTGTATTCCCTGCCCAGCCGCGATTTGATTGCCGACAGCGTGGAATACATGGTCAATGCCCACAAAGCCGATGCCATGATTTGCATCAGCAATTGCGATAAAATTACCCCGGGTATGCTTATGGCCGCCCTGAGGATGAACATTCCCTCGGTGTTTGTTTCCGGCGGCCCTATGGAAGCCGGCAAGCTGGGCGATACTTACCTGGATCTGATCGATGCTATGGTGCAGGCGGCCGATCCCAAGGTATCGGACGAGGAACTGGCCGCCGTCGAAGCTGTGGCCTGCCCGGGTTGCGGCAGTTGTTCGGGCATGTTTACGGCCAACTCCATGAATTGCCTCAACGAAGCCTTGGGCATGGCGCTGCCCGGAAACGGCACCGTGCTGGCTACCCATGTCAACAGGAAAAAAATCTTCCAACAGGCCGCCCGGCAGATAGTTCACAATACGTTTGCCTATTACCGCGACGGCGATCAACGTGTACTGCCCCGTTCCATTGCAAGCAAAGCAGCATTCATGAACGCCATGGCTCTCGATATAGCTATGGGCGGTTCCACCAATACGATACTGCATTTATTGGCTTTGGCACAAGAGGCCGAGGTCGATTTTACGATGGACGACATCGATGCGCTGTCGCGTAAAATTCCCTGCCTGTGCAAAGTGGCTCCCAGCAGTCATTACCACGTTCAGGACGTAAACAGGGCGGGAGGCATACTCTCTATTATGGACGAGTTGGACCAAGCCGCTTTGATAGACAATTCGGTTTACAGAGTGGACGGTTATACCCTGAAAGAAGCCATGGATAAGTACTCAATCCGTTCCGCCAACGTACTGCCGGAAGCCCTGGCCTTGTATAAATCGGCTCCCGGAGGTAAATTCAATAATACCCTCGCTTCGCAGGAGGCCGTATATAAAGAATTGGATACCGATCGCAGCTTAGGCTGTATCCGTGATATTGAGCATGCTTATACCCGCGACGGCGGACTGGCTATACTCAAAGGCAATATCGCACAGGACGGCTGTGTGGTCAAAACAGCCGGAGTGGACGAATCCATCTGGAAATTCAGCGGCAAGGCCAAAGTCTTTCATTCACAGGAAGCGGCCTGCGACGGCATACTCGACGGCAGGGTAGAAGCCGGCGATGTGGTGGTAATTGTGTTCGAAGGGCCCAAAGGAGGTCCGGGTATGCAGGAAATGTTGTATCCCACATCGTACATCAAATCGAGAGGTTTGGGCAAAAGCTGTGCCCTGATCACCGACGGCCGTTTTTCCGGAGGAACATCGGGTCTGTCTATCGGGCATATTTCGCCCGAAGCCGCTTCGGGTGGCGCTGTGGCCCTGATTCGCGACAACGACATCATTGACATAGATATTCCACACCGTAGCATAAATCTCAGAATCGGCGCCGAGGAGTTGAATCAACGATGGCTCGAGGAAGAAAAGAAAGCCGCCGGAGCCTTCAAACCCAAGCGCGACCGCAAGGTTTCCAAAGCGCTGAAAGCCTATGCCGGTATGGTCAGTTCGGCCGACAAAGGAGCTGTTCGAATCATTGAAGAGGATTAAAAAATGGAAAAGAAAAAAATCACAGGGGCCGAAGCCCTCTTGTTTGCCTTTAAAGAGGAAAAGGTAGACACTATTTTCGGATATCCGGGGGGAGCCATTATTCCGGTGTTCGATGCTTTATATACCCACAAGGAAAGACTGGCGTTCCATCACATCCTTACCCGCCATGAACAAGGGGCCGCACACGCTGCTCAGGGTTATGCCAGGGTATCGGGCAAGGTCGGTGTGGTCATTGTTACTTCGGGACCTGCCGCTGCGAATATCGTTACCGGAGTGGCCGACGCTATGCTCGACAGTACTCCCTTGGTGGTCGTTACCGGACAAACTTCGGTAGCTGCTTTGGGTTCGGATGCTTTTCAGGAAACCGACGTGCTGGGGATTACGCAAGCCATAACCAAGTGGAGTTATCAGATTCGCAGGGCCGAAGACATTTCCTGGGCCGTTGCCAGGGCCTTCTATATTGCCCGCGAAGGACGTCCCGGGCCGGTAGTGCTCGACCTTTCGAAAGACGCCCAAAATCAACTCATTGAATTCAGCTACGAGAAATGCCGTTACATCCGCAGTTACCAGCCGGAGCCTGAGCTCAATCCGGATAAAATAGCCCGGGCTGCCCAACTCATCAATCAAGCGAAAAAACCTTTTGCCGTCGTAGGGCAGGGCGTCCTGCTCGGCCGGGCGGAACAGGAATTGTTCAACTTTTTGAATAAAGCCGATATTCCGGCTGCTTCTTCTTTGCTGGGGCTCGACGTTATGCCCGTGGATTACAGGCTCAACATGGGTATGGTGGGTATGCACGGCAACGTGGCTCCCAACAAAAAAACCAACGAATGCGATGTGCTTATCGCCATAGGGATGCGTTTTTCCGACCGGGTTACCGGGAAATTGAGCGAATATGCCCCGCAGGCAAAAGTCATTCATTTTGATATAGATCCCTCCGAGATCAATAAAAACGTCCAGGTCGAAGTGGGCGTACTGGGTAATGTCAAAAAAAGCCTGCCCGCCGTTACGGAGCTTCTCGATAAGGCCGATCACAAGGAGTGGATAGAGAGTTTTGAAGAACACAAGCTTTGCGAATACCGCGAAGTCGTGAGCAAGGATTTGTATCCGAACAATGGTATTCTGACCATGGCGGAAGTGGTCAAATGCCTTTCGGACAACACCGGCGAAAACACCATAGTGGTGACCGACGTGGGGCAGAATCAGATTACTGCTGCCCGTTATTTCAGCGCCTATAACACGCGGAAAATAGTTACCTCCGGCGGTCTGGGCACCATGGGCTTCGGCCTGCCGGCCGGCGTTGGTGCGGCATTGGGTTCGCCCGAATCCAAGGTCTTTGTGATCAGCGGCGACGGGGGCATTCAAATGACCATCCAGGAATTAGGCACGATTATGGAGTATAAAATACCGGTCAAGGTGATCATATTGAACAACAATTACCTGGGTATGGTGCGCCAATGGCAGGAATTGTTCTACGAGGAGCGCTATTCGTCCACTTCGATACAAAATCCCGATTTTATTGCTTTGGCTGCCGCTTACGGCATTAAGGGACGCAAAGTGGAACAGCGTAAGGATCTTGCGGAGGCCGTCAGAGAAATGATTGCCGCCGATTCTGCTTATGTGCTCGAAGTTATGGTCGAAAAGAAAGGCATCGTCTATCCGATGGTACCTGCCGGAAAATGTATCACAGAAATCATGTTAAAGAGCTGACATTATGGAAAAAACTTTATATACCGTTACGGTTTATTCCGAGAATCAGGTGGGTTTGCTCAATCAGGTGACCATTGTGTTTACCAGACGGCAAGTGAACATCGAAAGCCTGACGGTTTCGCGTTCGGCCATACCGGGCGTACATAAATTCACTATTACCGCCAACACCGACCGGGAAACCATACGCAAGATTGTTTTGCAGATCGAAAAGCGCATTGATGTGCTAAAGGCCTATTATTATACCGACGACCAGATCATTTTTCAAGAAATTGCACTCTATAAAGTGCCTACTTTAAGTTTGATGTCGAGCAACGAAATCGAAACTCTGGTACGGAAATACAATGCACGTATTCTGGAAGTAACCAAAGACTACACCGTTATTGAGCAGGCGGGACATAAAGCCGAAATCGACGCTATGTTTGACGCTTTAAACAAAAACAAAATTCTGCAATTTGTTCGTTCCGGACGGGTTGCCATCACCAGATCGACGGTGGAACGGCTGAGTAATTTTCTGGAAGAGATGGAAGCTCGCAGAAAAGAAGTATTTAATGGAAACAACTAATGTCTTATCAGTAAATTTATATTTATGGCTAAAATGAATTTCGGTGGTGTAATGGAGAATGTCATCACCAGGGAAGAATTCCCGTTGAAAAAAGCAAAAGAAACATTGAAAAACGAAACCATAGCCGTGATAGGTTATGGTGTACAAGGCCCCGGACAATCCAAGAACCTTCGGGACAATGGTTTCAACGTAATTGTGGGACAACGCAAAGGCGGTGCCACCTGGGATAAGGCTGTGGCCGACGGTTGGGTGCCCGGCGAAACCCTGTTCGAAATCGAAGAGGCCTGCCGCAGGGGAACCATCATACAGTATTTGCTTTCCGATGCTGCCCAGATAGAAGTCTGGCCCAGAATCAAACCTCACCTGACAGCAGGCAAAGCCCTGTATTTTTCGCATGGTTTTGCCATCACCTATAAGGATCGTACCAACATTATTCCTCCCAAGGATATCGACGTTATTCTGGTGGCACCCAAAGGTTCGGGCACCTCGCTGCGCACCATGTTTCTCGAAGGTCGCGGCTTGAATTCGTCCTACGCTATTTTTCAGGATGCCACGGGTAAAGCCTTCGACCGGGTGGTGGCCCTGGGCATCGGAGTCGGATCGGGCTATTTGTTCGAAACCACCTTTCAGCGCGAAGTGTATTCCGATCTTACGGGCGAACGCGGCACTCTGATGGGCGCCATTCAGGGCCTGTTGCTGGCACAATACGAAGTGCTCAGAGCCAACGGACATACGCCCTCGGAAGCCTTCAACGAAACCGTCGAAGAATTGACGCAATCCCTGATGCCCTTGTTTGCTCAAAAAGGAATGGACTGGATGTATGCCAATTGCTCCACCACTGCTCAACGCGGCGCCCTCGATTGGATGGGACCTTTCCACGATGCAGTGAAGCCGGTCTTCGAAAAATTATATAAAGAAGTGGCCAACGGCAACGAAGCTCAACGCTCCATCGACTCCAACTCCAAACCCGATTACAGGGAAAAACTCGAAGAAGAACTCCGCCAATTGCGCGAAAGCGAAATGTGGCAGACCGGTGCCGTGGTACGCAAATTGCGCCCCGAAAACAATTAGGCCAATTTAGCCAAAGCCACTTTAATACGATCGATCGCTTTAACAATGTTTTCGTCGGAGGTGGCGTAGGAGAAACGCAAACAATTGGGTGCGCCGAATGCTACGCCGCCTACCGCCGCTACATGAGCTTCTTCGAGCAGAAACATAGCCAGGTCGGTGGCATTGGTTATGGTTTTGTCCTTGAACGATTTGCCTATATAAGCGCTGCAATCGGGAAAAACATAGAAGGCTCCCTTGGGTTCCTGTACCTTGAAACCGGGAACTTCGCGCATCAATTTTACGATAAGGTTTTTACGGCGTTCGAAGGCTGTGCGCATTTCGGCCACACAAGCCTGGTCTCCGGTGTAAGCAGCCCGGGCGGCTTCCTGTGAAACCGAGCAGGGGCCGGAGGTATATTGTCCCTGCAATTTGTTGCAGGCGGAAGCTATCCACTGTGGAGCGGCAATCCAGCCGATACGCCAGCCGGTCATGGCATAAGCTTTGGACACGCCGTTGATGACGATTACCCGTTCGCGAACGGACTCAAACTGGGCAATGCTCTCGTGTTTGCCCAAGTAATTGATGTGTTCGTAAATCTCGTCCGAAAGTATGTAAACCTGAGGATGTTTGGCCAGGACAGCGGCCAGAGCTTGCAATTCTTCTTTGCTGTAAACGCTGCCGGTAGGGTTGGAGGGAGAACAGAGAATCAAGGCTTTGGTTTTGGGCGTAACGGCCGCTTCGAGTTGGGCGGCTGTTATTTTGAAATCTTGCTCTATGCCGGCAGAGACTATTACATTCTTTCCTTCTGCCAATTTGACCATTTCAACATAGCTTACCCAATAAGGAGCGGGAACGATGACTTCGTCGCCCGGGCTGATAATGGAAAGCAGCACGTTGCATACCGATTGCTTGGCTCCGTTGGAACAAACAATCTGATCGACGGTATAATCGAGGCCGTTCTCTTTTTTCAGTTTCTCCACGATGGCCTTGCGCAGAGCCGGGTAACCGGGAACGGGAGAATAAAAGGAAAAGTTATTGTCGACGGCTTGTTTGGCTGCCAGTTTGATGTGGTCAGGGGTAAAAAAATCGGGTTCGCCGACACTCATGTTAATAACATCAAAACCCATAGCTTTGAGTTCGTTGCTCTTTTGAGACATGGCAAGGGTTTCGGAAGGGGCCAGGCTGGCCAATCGGAGGGATACGGGGTTCATTCTAGTATGGTTAATAATTTTCGGTGCAAAGCTAAACTAATTCCATTTTAATTCTGCGGATTTTCATCCATTTTCAGCAAATTATTTAAAACTTCTTGTTCAACCTCGAAAGCCGTACCGTGGCGTACACCCGAGGGAAAGCTGATGATTTTTGAAATATCGTCCCAGACGCCTTTTTTCAGGTCTTTGCATCTGGCTGCCCCGTAGCGTTGGTTGCGGTATTTATCCCAATAAACATAAGTGTATTTACCTATTTGCAGAGGGGTGGGGCCTTCGGCCCATTCGATGCCGCTGATAGGTTCGGATACCGTTTTGGGGAAAGCCGTCAGTTTTTTGGAAGCTACCACACGTATGTTTTTTTCGACCGGTTCCAGGGTTTCGTTTTTCAGGAACATATAATAGATTCCTTTGTGTTTGAGGATGGCGGCATCGATAACATTGAATTCCGGATCGTAAAACAATTCGGTGGGACTAAAACGTTCAAAGTCTTTTGTTGTAGTATAATACAAACGATGATTGTAATCGCTTTCGCTGCTGCCCGGTGCCGGAAAACGCCCCGGAATGGTACTGGCCCAAATGATGTAATACTGTTTCGATTTTTTGTCGTAAAACAATTCGGGAGCCCAGGTGTTTCTGACTTCGGGCTCGTGGGCCATTACGGGAATTTCCCTTTGTTCCGACCAATGGATCAGGTCGGTGGAAGAAGCGTAACCGATGTTGTTTTCGGTCCAGCCTGTAGTCCACACCATATGAAATACCCCGTCGGGAGCCTGAACTATACTGGGATCCCGCATCAATTTGGCGGTGCCGACTTCCGGTTTCAGAAAAATCTCCCCACGGTTCAGGTTCTTCCATAAAATGCCGTCGTAGCTGTACAAAAAATGCAGACCGTCGCCGCCGCCCATGAAATAGCTGAACAAATAAGCCTTTTTGGGCCGTTCGATCAAATCCCAAAAACTTTTTTTATCGGTTTTCTCTTTGCTTTTGGCCTGGACATCCCATGTGCCGCACAGGAATACTGTCAGGAGAATAAGTAGAGCAGTTCTTTTTTTCATACTCGGTTCATTTAATGTTTTTCAAATTATGCCCCATTCGTTCTTTTTTGGTTTTCATATAAAATTCGTTGTAGGGATTGGTGGGTATTTCGAGGGGAATATTTTCCACGATTTTCAGTCCGTAGGCTTCCAGGCCTATGCGTTTTATCGGATTGTTGGTCATCAGGCGCATTTTGCGTACGCCCAACTTCGAAAGTATCTGAGCTCCAACGCCATAATCTCTTTCGTCGGCGTCAAAGCCCAGGTGCAAATTGGCATCGACCGTGTCCATACCCTGTTCCTGCAATTTATAGGCTTGAATTTTATTCATCAGCCCGATGCCGCGGCCTTCCTGATTCATGTAAACGACAACGCCTTTGCCTTCTTTTTCGATGATCTCCATCGCTTTGTGCAATTGTTCGCCGCATTCGCAGCGCATAGAACCCAGTACGTCTCCCGTGAGGCAGGAAGAGTGTACCCTGACCAATACAGCTTCGTCTTTGCTCCATTCTCCCTTGGTCAGAGCAATATGTTCCTGACCGGTAGCAATTTGCCTGAAGGGAATCAATTTGAAAAATCCATATTTGGTCGGCATCTGAACGCTTTGACCCATCTCAACCAAAGATTCCTGTTTGAGCCGGTAAGCAATCAGGTCTTTGATGGCTATGAGTTTCAGCTTGTGTTTTTGTGCCAGTTTGTACAATTCGGGCAGACGGGCCATGCTGCCGTCTTCGTTCATTATTTCTATCAGGGCGGCTGCCGGCCTTAAACCGGCCAGACGGCACAGGTCTATGGAAGCTTCGGTGTGTCCCGCCCGGCGCAATACTCCTTTGTTTTTGGCGTAAAGGGGACTGATGTGTCCCGGGCGTCCCAGGTCTTCGGGTTTGGTGTTGGGATCGGCCAAAGCCTTGATCGTTTCGGCGCGATCGTGCGAAGATACCCCGGTGGTACAACCTTCCAGTTTATCAACGGTCACCGTAAAGGGGGTTCCCAAAATGGAGGTGTTATTCGCCACCTGTTTATCCAACTCCAATTCCAAACAACGTTCTTCGGTGATGGGTGCACAGAGTACGCCGCGTCCTACGGTAATCATAAAGTTTACTTTCTCGGGCGTAATCAATTCGGCCGAGGTAATAAAGTCGCCCTCGTTTTCGCGGTCTTCGTCGTCGACCACGATGATGATTTCTCCCTGGCGTATGGCTTCTATAGCCTCATCTATACTGTTTAGTTTTATTTTTTCTTGCATAATACTTCTTTTTTAAAGCAACTCTAAAAACATAGCGCAAATAGCGGTAAGTGAATTTTACATTGAATATCCTTTTGAAAAAAGCGATATAAGAATCCAAATTGAAAATGGCGGAGTCGTTGGCCGATTTATAGGTAAGGAAAATGCCCAGAGGCAACAAGGCAGCGGTGCTCAGGAACATACCGTAAAAAGCTTCAAGGGTACCGTTGCGGACCAATTTTTGGCCGGCTGCATCTATCATGTAATAAGCGATAAACAAAATCACCGAAACCACGGCAGGCATGCCTATGCCGCCCTTGCGAATAATGGCTCCCAGGGGTGCGCCGATAAAAAAGAAAACCAGGCAGGCAACCGAGAGGGCATAGCGGCGGTAATATTCGATACCGCTGCGTCTAAACTGATTATGTTCCCTTGATAAGGCAATTTCCTGGTATTCAAACTCGGATCTGATTGTGCCGACTTTTTTCAGAGCCTTGTCCAACATATTGTCTGCCTGAGCTTTGTTAAGAGTCAGGAACAAACTGTCTATGTCGGGATTGAAAAGCGGAACTTCCGTAGCGCGAGCCATGGAATCTCTGCCGATGAGTTCACGACCTTTTTCGGTATTCCTACCCATAAAATGACTTTCGGTGTACTGTATTTTCTTTTTGATTTTTGTGCTGTCCAGCAGGCTGCCCATAGAATCGATTACCTGCTTGAGCTCGTCGTTTTTTTTGCTCAGATGCGAAGATTGAAACTGAGACTCATCGATACGGTTGAAGTTATTGTCGAAGGGAATGATGATTTCTTTTTCCCTAAAGCTTTCGCGACGATAGGGTATATCTTTGGTGACGGCCTGTTGTTTATCAAAATTGCTGAAGCCCTCGCCATGGTATAAGGTCAAAACCAGGTTTAATTTATCCTCGGTAAGTCGCAACAGTCCGGAATCGGCCAGAGTTACTGCCGCATTGTCGAAACCCTGGCTGAAATCGTAAATCATGATGTCTTTGAGCAATTTCTTTTTGGTGTCTTTTTCTTTGACGTAAATGGTCATACCCTCGATATCGGAGTAAAAAGCTCCCTGAGGAATAGATAAGGCCGGCGATTTTTGTTGCATGGAAACCGTCAGCGACTGCAGTTTCAGTTGAGCCACCGGTAAAATCCTGTCCTGAAAAACAAAAGAAAAGACCGACAGCAAGATCATCAGCACTATTAGGGGCCGCATAATGTTGTAAAGCGAAATACCAGCCGATTTCATGGCCAGGAGCTCCAGCTTTTCACCGAAATTGCCAAAGGTCATCAGGGAGGCCAGCAAAACAGCCAAAGGAAGCGACAGGGGAACCATGGTGGCAGCAGCATAGAGCAAAAATTCCAGATAGGCGGTAAATTCTATGCCTTTGCCGACAATGTATTCTGCCACTCTCCACACCAATTGCATCACCAGAATAAAATTGCTGATGAGGAAAGTCATTAAAAAGATGGGGAAAAAACTTTGCAGAACAAAGAGATGTAACCTTTTTATTCTAAACATAAATCGACTTTGTTTAAGCCTGCGAAGGTAATCTAAAAAAACGAGCCGGGCACAGCAAAGCAGGAATTATGCACGAGATTACATGCCGGAGCGCCTCATCAATTTTTCAATCTCGTAATTCCAAAGATTGACGGCGTCCTCCTGATCTTCGGGTTCAGCATAATCGGTAACCCACAAAGAGACGTTGCCGGTCAGTTCCGAATATTGTATGTTGAATTCGAAATAAGTGTCTTCCGGTTCGTCAAGCCAACGGTAGCGAATGGATTCTCCCTGTACCATAGAAACCACTTCGGCCTGCTCGCTAGTTCTACCCCATTGAAAAGTATAAATCGAATCTTCTGCTTGTACATTGTCTGCAAACCATTCCGACAGACCGTTGGGTGTGCTTATCAGTTTCCACAGCACCGGGACAGATCCCTTAAGAGAGTATTCCAACCTGAAAGCTTCTTTCATCACGAGCGTTTTTTGAATTTTGCCGAAAGTACATATTTTTTCTGAATAATGAGCCACAATAGAAAGATAAATTCCGGATAGTTTTCAAAAAGTTGGGGATTTTTTTATTTCCCTGTTTGGTTGGATAAACTAAAAAGATTACCTTTGCCGCGCTTTTGGGCAAGCAGATGGCGAGATAGCTCAGCCGGTTAGAGCGCATGATTCATAATCATGAGGTCCCCGGTTCAATCCCGGGTCTCGCTACAATCAAAAAAGAGGGCAAATTGCCCTCTTTTTGTATTGGATTACCGAACAATCCAAATTATCGACCTGCCCGATTTAGGGCGTTATCGTTATTTCTTTTGTCCAGGTAGGTTCCGGGGTGCCGTTCTCGTAAACGAATAAGTTTACCTTATTCAAATCGGTATTTCCCGAAGGAGGATTGATCGTATCACCCTGAGAAGCTCCGGAATTTTCTTTGTATTGAAATCGTATCTCGAAATCAATCTCTCCGGTTTTTACGGAAGTAAACAGGCGTGATTTTTCCGTTGCGTTCCATTCCGAATAATCCCAGCCGGTATTATTCTGCATTGCAGGGTACACCCAGTTATCGCCACTGATCTTCACCTTGAGATTGGTTCCTTCGGGCAATACGGCTTTCATGGAATAGTCTCCGGCCGCGTATTGGGTTTTTTCTCTATCAAGTATGTTCAAACCATGCTGGCCTGCTGCCGGATACTCAATATGACGGGTGAGCACAAAGTCGGTATTTTCGATAAAAGCATTTACATACCCTTCAAAATCGGGTATGGATACGTCCATCTCTAAAGCTTCGTACCGGTTTTCCAGATGTTGACGAATATTTTCCAAGTTGAGGTATTTGGCATTATTGATCAGCATTGAGCCCAAAGCCGGGTTGTTCAAAAGACCGTCTTCCCGTATGTCCGTGCTGATATTCGCCAATAGTTCGGACAATTCGGAAATAGACAGATGTCCCTGAAGAATCACGGAAACAGCCAACAAGATAGCGTTGTCGTCTCCCTGTTTCGTAATGTCGAGCAGTTCCGAATTGGCAACATTCTGTTTATCAATCTCGAAAAGGGACAAAATTTCTCTCTGCGATTGACTTTTTGCTTCAGAAAAACTCAGGCCGTTGGCAATAAGGTGTTTAACTCTATTCCTTTCCAGGTGAGTGAGCACATTGACATTCAGACTGCTTTTATCCGTCAAATCGGATAGAGCATACAAGGTTAGTTGAGCGGCGGAATTTTCATTTTTAACCTCGTTGTAGTAGAAGCCGTTTGCTTCCAATTCGACGTAAGGAGAGACCAATGTCAGATTCAACAACTCAAAGCTTCCTTTGTTATCGTTGATTTGGGTTGAAAAATTCTTTCCCGTCGAGACGAACTCTTCAGAAAGTT
>Ga0209719_1003861_pt1 | contig 12963 bp, 20 predicted proteins | sample AD_JPNAS2_MetaG_FD_184421 | JGI IMG/M metagenome (GOLD analysis project Ga0209719, IMG submission 184421) | Active sludge microbial communities of municipal wastewater-treating anaerobic digesters from Japan - AD_JPNAS2_MetaG (SPAdes) (version 2) | ecosystem: Engineered > Bioreactor > Anaerobic...
CGGCTGCGCTCCGGGCGATCCTGGAGGCGTTTTCGTGCTTAGAGGTACCGGTGGTCTTTCCCGTCCACCCCCGGACCCGGAAGAAGCTTGCGGAGTACGGGATCGCGCCGGCGGCAAACGTCCGGCTCGTCGAGCCGCTCCCCTACTTCGATATGCTCGCCCTTCTTGCCGGCGCCCGGGCGGTCCTGACCGACTCCGGCGGCGTCCAGAAGGAGGCCTACATCCTCGAGGTGCCCTGCGTGACCCTGCGGGAGAACACCGAGTGGGTCGAGACGGTCGAGGACGGCTGGAACGTCCTTGTGGGCGCGGACACCGACCGGATCGTCGCTGAGGCTGATGCGGCCGGCGGTGCGCGCCGGGAGCATTCAGCCCGGTTCGGCGACGGGCACGCGGCTGCGCGGATCGCGGCGATCATCACCGAATATGAATCCTGAATACCGATAGAGATGCATACGGTAAATGTGCCGGGTATCGAGCACGTCTACGGTTTCCAGCGGGACTCCGCATCGTCGGGGTACAAGATAGTGATGCTCAACCGGGGATCCCCGCTCAAGGGTGGGGAGCCGGGGCTTGAAGAACTGTTCGGAAAGGTCGTAGACACCAGGAAAATCTCCTGCACCGCCGATCCTGAAAAGATCGCGGAGTAGGGGGGGATGACCCTCGCCATCCAGTCACCTTTTCCCGATGAGCAAGACCCGAAGCCGGGCGCAACCTCACCCCGGAACGACCGCATGCATGGCCCGGGGCAGTTGATGCGGGATAGAGGAAGTAGCTCAAACCTGGATGCCTGCCCGGGCAAGCGCATCCTTGATGGAAACGAGTTCTTTTCTCATCTCTGCGAATTCGTCGTCAAGGTGTTTTTTGGTATCGCTCCGGAGCCCGACAATCTCTTCTTTCGTCTCTCTCGCGATCTGGAGGGTCTGGTCCTGCTTGTCCAGCATCTGGTCCTGTTTGTCTAGCATCTGGTCCTGTTTGTCCAGCATCTGGTCCTGTTTGTCCAGCATCTGGTCCTGTTTGTCCAGCATCCGGTCGAATTTCATATCCATGCTGTGCAGTACATTCCCGGCGTAATCCATCCGCTCGAATAACTCCTCCTGGATCTCTCCCCGGATGATCTCAAAATCGGCATACTCTCCGGTCGCCTCTTCCCATCTGACGGTGAACGATCTGACTACAATGGGTCTCTGTGTGATATTGATCGCATCGATGAACTCCCGGAGATCCTCTTCGCTCCCCTCTGCAACGATCTCGACCTCTCCGTTCTTGAGATTCATCACGTACCCCGAGATATTCCATTCAAACGCCTCGTTGTACACATGCTCCCGATAGCTGACCCGCTGGACGCGCCCTCGTGCAGTGGCCACAAATCGTTTCATTTCATTTCACTCTGTAGGGTGGGCATAAATAGTTTCTCCGGACCTGCACTCCGTCCGGCAAACCTCTCTTTCGATCCTTGCCTGCGCCACAAAAGGAGGCAACAGAAGACAGAATATCAATCTTGAAGACCAACCTACGATGCATACGATGACCGAGAACCTCGCTTCACTCATTAAGAAACGCGGCCCGATCCGGCGGATCGGCGTCATCGGGATGGGCTACGTCGGTATCCCGGCGGCGGCGCTCTTTGCGGACGTGCCCGGAGTCGAGCACGTCTACGGCTTCCAGCGGGACTCCGCATCGTCGGGTTACAAGATCGCTATGCTCAACCGCGGGAAGTCGCCGCTCAAGGGCGAGGAGCCCGGGCTTGAGGAGCTTCTCTCTAAAGTCGTCGGTGCCGGGAAGTTCTCCTGCACCGCGGATTTCTCGAAGATCGCCGGGTGCGACGCGGCGACCCTCGCGATCCAGACACCTTTTCTCGACAAGAAGGATCTCCTGCTCGGGAGCGACAGGGATATCGAGGATGCGGTCTACCTCTGGATGTTGTTCTGGGAGACGCTCGATGACGACCTCCATTGAACCGTTCACGGATCGCCTGCAGGTCCGGGGGGAGCAGTATGAAATTTGGGTTTGATCGTGAGAAGAACCGGCAGGAGCGGCTGGCTTTTGTCCGGAGACATGCCCTCCGGGTCAGGGAAGTCCCGAATGAAGTCTGGAGGCGGGAGAGGCCGACCTGATCGACGCGTTCTTTGAGAATGCCGAAGACTTCGCTCTTTCCCGGTCAGAGTATCTCCGGATGCACCGGGCCCGACGGCGCCGTCCTGAGGCGATGCACAGGTAACTCCTGGCCGGGCAGGCGGAGTGGTGAGTGTATCCGTTCCGGCTCGGGGCATGAGCCCCCGGTCGACGCACTCCCGCCACCTCATAGGCGGACCCCGGTAACGAGCATGTGGTTTTCGAGGACGCTCGCAGCAAACGGGTCGCCCTCCTCTTTCATCTGCTCCCACCGGTAGTAGGGGGCGACCGTCAACTGCACCTCTCGATCGGCCTTTGCTTCCGGTGCCGGCGCCCGGCCGTGATCGACCCAGGCCTCGTCGCCGATGATCAGGACGTCGATCTCGCTCTGCCCATCGGAAGTCCCCGTAGCCCATTGTGGCATATATGCACAATCTGGCAAATATGCACATCGATAAATAGCATGCCAACCTACAGAGGTGTATGTCTTCTGCCACGAACGATCCCGGCAGCCAGATCAAGCGCATCCCCGTGAAAGAGCCCACCTGGAAGGACCTCCACGACCTCAAGGAGGCGGGGGAGAGTTACGATGAACTGATCGCCAGAATGATCCGGCGCGAGCGGGACTACCGCGACTGGAAGATGATCGTCGAGCTCGAGGAGACCGGCGAGTTCGTAGCCTTTGACCCGGACGAGATCCTGCAGGGCGACTGAGGCACCGGGGAGAGTGGAGCGTGTTCGCCATTCTGATCGAGAAACGAGCACGGGAGTTCCTGAAAAAGCTCCCCCAGAAAGCCCGGCGCATCGTCGTCGAGAAGATCCAGGGGCTCGCGGAGGACCCGTTTCCCGGAGGGAACAAGGAGAAACTTGTGTATCCCCATCTTCCTGCGGTCTATCGCCTCCACATCGGCAGGTCGTTCACGGTCTTTTATATCATCGAGCACGAGGAGAACGTCGTCAAGATCGTAAAGATCATGACGATCGAAGGGGCTCATAAGGACTACTCGCGCAGGTAGGCTCTCTTACACAGCCTTTTTCCCCCTCCACCCGGTATGTGAGGCTGCTGTCCGTATATGCCCCCGAGGCCCGGATCAGCTATTCCAACGGGCTCCTCTGGCCGGGGTCGGCGGCCACTGCCTGACGAAGGACACCTACCACCTGGAGCGGGGGGTGCAGGTGTTCGGTAAGGATCTGGACTTTCCGGCCGGCCGGGAGTCCCTCTACACCCTCGCCCGCGGCATCAACGACTTCATGCCCGAGCATATGCTGCATCTGACGGAGTCGGCGCTCGGCGAGGTGGGGAAGAGTCTCGCGGGTTCCAGGATTGCGCTCTCAGGCTCGGGAGCTCATCAACGGCTCCGACGACGCCCGGAACACACCGGCGGAGCCGTTCCGGGATGCCGCACTCGCTGCCGGCGCAGAGGTCGCCGTGCACGACCCCTGGGTGGACCCGGCAACGTCGCCGGACGCGCCGCCGGGGCTCTCGCGGGAGCTCGATGCGGTGCTTGCCGGCGCGGATGCGGTCGTGGTCTTTGCCGACCACAAGGAGTACCGGGGGCTGGTGCCTGAGCGAGTGAAGGGGTTATGCGGGTCTCCCCACCCGGCGGTCGTGGATGGGCGGAACGTCGTGGACCCGGATGCGTGGATCGTCGAGGGTTTCGCCTATCGGGGGATCGGGCGGGGCGATAAGAACCGGCACGCGTTGCGGGGATAACACTCTATTTTTCTCTCAACTTATCAACCAAACTAACGTGCAGTGTTTCATCATATCTGGTCAGGCGAGACGAAACATGGGACGCTTCCGGGAGGTGGGCCGATCAAGGATCCCGCGGGCTGAATGGGGACGCATCCCTGGTTTCCTCCGATATCAGGTCGTCGTGGAGGCTTTGAACCGCAGACCTGAGAGGAGGGATATCGTCCTGAATCGTTCTCCAGATGATGGCCCTGTTGATCCCGAAATAGGCATGGATCAATTTGTCGCGCATACCGGCCATCTCGCTCCAGGGAAGAGAGGGACAACGCTCCCTGACGCGTCGGGGAATGCATTTGGTCGCCTCACCGATCACTTCCAGTGCTCGCGTGACCGCATAGACGGTCTTGTCGTCCGCGAAGAACTCCTCATACGACATACCCCAGGTGAAGACTGCGATCTTGTCAACGGCGTCAAGGATGTCGTCCAGATAATCGAGGGTGCTTCGTGGAGCCGTCATATGTAGATGACCTCTTTTGAGACACGGCGGCCGATACGGGGTTTGAGCGCACTTTTTTCGACCAGATCCACCGGTCTATCGAGAAGTTCGGAGAGATACCGCTCAAGCCTGAGAAACCCGAAGATCCCCGGCACCTCGGAGAACTCGACCAGGATGTCCACGTCACTTCCCTCGTGCTCCTCGCCGCGCCGGCACGAGCCGAAGATGCCGATGGACCCGACATGGTAGGTCTCCTCCAGGTACGCCTTCTTCCCCCGGAGAATGGCGATGATCCTCGCGCACTCCCCGCCGGCCTCGCGGGTGATTGTGTCCATCCTGATCGGGATATGGGCCTTCCCATCTAGTATAGATATCCCCGGGTACGCCGGTTCGCCGTGGTTTTTTCAGTGCCGGACGGACCACACTCCCCCGAAGAGTCCGGCAAGTTCCGGGCGTCGCGGTGGTGTTCGGGGACGAAGATGTGCTCGAACGTCTCGGGGTGGCGAAAGAGGGTCTGGTCGCTCCTGAGAAGAGTTGGACGCGTCATACGAGAGATTGGAGCGGGGAAGACTGATAAGGGAGGGGCTTGTGCGGCGCGAAAGTGAAAGGGAGGAAGCGTCCCCCTTCACTCAAGCGTTCCAACGGTGTCGGCCCAGGTCTCGACCTTGTCCCTGATGGTTTCGTCCTCTCTGGACGAGAGCCGGACGGTCTTTTTGGTGAAGGTGACGCAGTAGTCATCACCGGACGGGTCGTGGCACCTGAGCTGCGCGTAGTAGGTCTCCGCGGGGCTGTTCCGGACGGCTTCGCCGCCCATCGCGGCCGCGAGGGCGATGTTGTTCATGGTCTCGCTCGCGTTCGCCTCGTACGCAGCAATCGAGGGGGATTGCAGGGAGACGGTCCCGATGCGCTTCCCCTCACCGTCGATGAAGTCCACCTTCGCGGTGTAGTGCTCGCGGTTCCGGACGACCGCCGGAACGGCGACGCCGTCAGAGCCGGTATACCCGACGCACCCGAAGGGGTTGTCGTCGATGACGCTCTCGACGAGGGTGTCAAATGCCGATATGTCGGCGATCGGGACGGCGAGGTCCCGGACCGCTGTCTTGTTGGCGGTCTTCTGCACGAAGTCTGCCATGGTTGGTTCTCCTTTGCGGCACAACGCTCTGGGTCGTGCCTGGCAGGGAGATGCGGAGCATCTTCCGTGTCTGCATGGTCCCGGGAATATGACAGACGATTATAGGGTATACCCGGGAGAAGGTATCAGCCTGACTTTATCGGGAAGACTGAAAGAACCACGCCGGAAGAATGCCTATACTGTGTGAGCCGAGAGGGCAGGCTCCCCGTGGACTGGCGGTCAAGAAGGTTTTTGTGTGCATGAGATAGAGTTGATCCACAAGGGAAGAGCGTGGGTCACAACAGGGAGGATATCATCGGGTTGGTAAGCCGGGATTCAGTCATCATCTCGCATCATGCCCGGGTCAGAATGTTTGAGCGCAACATCTCCACCGATGATCTCTTCTCAGCCATCAAGGTCGGCGAGATCATCGAATCGTATCCCGATGACGAGCCCTGTCCCTCCCTGCTCATGCTCGGTTATATACGTGACCACGCATATCATGTAGTACTTGGGATCTGTGATGACCACCTTCGGGTCATCACCGCCTATATGCCGGACGACGAACATTGGATCGACACCCGAACAAGGAGGAAAAACAAATGATTCCAGAGCGATGCACGTTCTGTAAAGGGACACTGCACGAGGGAACGGCCGAATTCATCGCACGGATCGGGGACGAGATCATTGTCATCAGGGATGTCCCCGCACTCATCTGCGACCGTTGCGGCGAAGCGTATTACACCGCAGAGGTCTCCCGGAAGATCGATGTCGTAATGAGGGATGTCCACAGCGGCAGGCTCTGCTGCCGGCCTCTTGCGGCAGGCGAGGTTGAGCTCACCGGATGAAGGAAGAGGCCGGGGGGCGCAGTGGCTTTCTGACCCGACACTTCTCCTCCAGCCCATCGCGGTAGGATGCGCAACGTTGCGCCCGTTTTTTCTGCATATAACTCTTACGGCCAGGCTTTTGGGTTTCACCGTCCTACTGTCCTCCAGTAGGGTTACCAGGATGACCGGTGCAAAGACCACCCCGGAGCCCGGTCTTACGCGACGAACCGGGATATGAAGTGAATCTGTAAGGCGCGACGGTTCGTTAGAACCGGAGCGGGAGCACCGTGAGGTGCGACTCGCTGTAGCAGATGGAACGGTGCGATGAGGATTTTGAGGCCAGGATCCGGGCACTGGAGCGGCTCCCTGGCGGAGAAGGCCGGGGAGGAGAAACGGGTTTCCACCATCAGCGCTCGCGGGCCGGCGGGGTCGTCGGCGGGGTGATCTTCAAAATTCTGGATACGACCGCCCGATATCCCGGGATCTCTCTTCCGAGAAGAAGTCTGCCATATCTCGCCGTATGGGCGATCTAGCATACCAAACGCGTATCAAAAGATATATCCCAATCGATTCTCCACACATACCTTGAGGAAAGTTAATAAACGGATTTTGTTTTTGAGGAGACAGGGATTGCCTGAGAAGAAGGTGAGAGGAACGGCAAAGAAAAACAACCACGAGATCAGGGATCCGATCTACGCGTTCATCCACATAAATTCTAGCGAGAGAGAGGTCCTGAACTCTGCGCCGGTCCAGCGTCTCCGCCATATCCACCAACTTGCGTTGACCAGCCTGGTATATCCGGGTGCAACTCACAGGCGGTTTGAGCACTCGCTCGGTGTCATGGAACTGGCAACACGGATCTATAACGCCGTGCTGGAGAACGGCGGGATCGACATCTTGGGGATCGACCGTAGTAATTACGATGGGATGTACTATCGGCGTGTCCTGAGAATGGCTGCTCTTGTCCATGACATCGGTCATGCTCCTTTCTCCCATGCTTCAGAAGACCTCTTTCCCGGGGATTGTAACCACGAGGCGATGACCCTCCAGCTCATCGAGAGCGACGAGATGGAGAAGCTCTGGGCAATGTTGAAGATCCAGGCCGAGGATGTGGCAAAACTCGCACTGGGTCGGGATCACCCCAAAAAGAAGACTTTTTCCAATACCGAAGCAATACTCTCGGAGATCATCACAGGAAATGCGTTCGGTGCCGACCGAATGGACTATCTCCTGCGGGACTCACACCATACCGGGGTCGCATACGGCAGGTTCGATCACTATCGCTTGATAGAGACCCTTCGGATCCTTCCTAAGACTTATGAAGGCGGATCAAAGGAACCTGCCCTCGGTGTAGAGTCCGGGGGGCTTCAATCGGCAGAGGCACTCCTGCTGGCACGATACTTCATGTTCAGTCAGTTATACCTTCACCCCGTGCGGCGGATCTATGATATCCACCTGAAGGAATATCTTCAGGCGTGGCTCGAGGGGGGCCAGTTCCCTGGCGATGTCGCAGGGCAGCTCAACTTCACTGATAACGAGGTGATGGCCGGCATATGGAGAGCCAGCAGGGATCCGAGTCTCCCGGGTCATGATGCTGCAGAGAGGATCGTGATGCGAAACCATTACCGGGTGTTATATACGAGAAACCCGGACGATATCATGAAGTGCAGGGAGGTGGGGCTGGCAATCTATGCGGCCGCATGTGCCATGTTCGGAAAAGAGAATGTACGCCGCGATAGGCCGAAGGTATCTGCGAGTCAGGCAGCGTTCCCCGTTCTTGAACCGGATGAGAGGATCGTATCCTCCCTCCTGAAATCAGATGTACTCCGGCATATTCCCGAAGTTGCGGTGGATACGGTGTACATCCGTCCAGAGTTGCTCGATGCCGGAAGAGTATGGTTGAACGAAAATCGCGAAGATATTATCGAGTCGGGATCAGAACTTGAGGATACGATATGAAGCAGATACAGAGAGACGGACTGCTGTTTGAGCTCATCGATGAACTCACGAGTTACGGGAGCTGGTGCGGGGAGACGCATATCCAGAAGGCCACCTACTTCCTTGAAGCGATGATGGGGATACCCCTGGGGTTTCCCTATGTGCTGTACAAGCACGGCCCATTCTCCTTCGACCTCTCAGACGAACTGGCATCGATGCGGGCCGACGCCCTCCTGGAATGGGAGATCAAGCCCGAGCCATACGGGAATGCCCTCAAAACAACGAGCGTGAGCGCCAGGTTAAAGGCAAGGGTGCCCCGGACGCTCGCGAGGTACCGGCCTGCGATATCCTTTGTTGCCGAAAGATTCGGGACGCGCGGGGTGAAAGACCTCGAAAAGATCTCCACGGCCCTCTACGTGACAAAAGAGGCACCCGGCCGGGGGTGCGAGGCCAGGGCACGGCGGATCACTGAACTCAAACCTCACATCACCCTTGACGAAGCAAAAGAGGCGGTCAGCTTCGTTGACGAGATGTTTCGGGAAGCGGAGCCGGTGATCAGGGAGCTTGGGAGAGAGGAGACCTGAGACTCCGGAGTTTGCCGGCCATAGGTGTTCAGGGGGAGATGCATCGCCACTTTGCCGGGCGGCGATGGTATGGAGGATCTCCCACTTTGCGAACCCAGTAGCATCTCTCCTCGGACTTTCGAACCGGCCGGACACTCCGGCCCCGTTCAGAAAGCACTAATCAGGGGCACCGCCATAGATTCCTCATGCGCTCCATCGTCACCGGCGGGGCCGGCCTGGCTCGAACCTTGCAGATACCTTAACTCAACACCACGACGTCGTCATCATCGACAACCTCGCGACCGCGCCAGGCCGGGTGAAGATCGACCACCCCCGGGTGACGTTCTTCGAGGGGAGCATCACCGACCTCGATCTCCTGATGGAGGTCTTCCCCGGCGCGGACGGTATCTTCGGCGGCGATCCCCTCCGTGCCCCGGTCGGTGAAGGACCCGCTCGCCTCGAACGAGGCAAACGTGACCGGCACCGTCAAGGTGCTCGTGGCGGCGAAGGACTGCGGCGTGCCCGCCGTCGTCGCCGCCTCATCCTCCTCGGTCTACAGCGACACCCCGGTCCTCTCTGGGTGAACGGGACGCGAAAGCTGCTTTACATTGGTGATAGCGGAGGATGCGGCCGCCACATGCCTGCTGTCCGCAATTGTCCGGATACTGCTACCGGGATCTGTGCCTGATCCTCTGATGTTCGGCAGTTTTGCTCGTTGGGTATGGGTTTTATCATTCTCCCTCAGTCCGGGTTCTGTCCGGGATTGTCCGCAATTGTCCGCAATGACCGGAATGATGGATTGAGCACATATCGCCGCAATCGCCCCTCCCGTTTCACGGCAATGATACCCATTTCGGCAAGAGCAAAGAGATCGCGTCGGGCAGTCCGGGCGGTGCATCCGTAGATGTTTCCGTACTCCTCTGTCGATATGGAGGGATGTATCTTGAGGTGCTCTATAACTCCGCGCTGTCGCTCATTCAGCAGTTCCGGGCGCTCTAGAAGTGCATTAAGCACCGAGCCAGTAAAGGTAACGATGAAATCGCTGCCGGTTTCCTGGAATTGCGGTTCCGAGAGGCCGTCTCGTTTGCACGCAGCGATCATGCTGAGCGTGCCTGAACCCCACTGTTCGATATATCCGGCAAGGAACAGGAGTCTCGCGATGGTTTTGTTTCGTGGATGCGAAGCATGCTCGACTCTCAGGAGATCGACCGTGATGCCGTCCGGCAGTTTGCCCGGATTCCAGATCTGTAACCTGTTATCGAAGAACCGGATCTGGACGTTGCCTGAGGCGGCATAGTCACGATGGCAGACAGCGTTGATCACCGCTTCCCGCAGGGCATCCAGTGGGTACTCCCGGTGCTCCTCCCGCTGCATCTTTCCCGGGGCAACCCATGCTGCTTTCGGGACTGTTTCGTCGATGAACCGGCCGGCCTCTTCGGAATGTGGCAGGAATGTGACAATCATATTTCTATCACATTCAAGATCCCGGGCAATCATGCCGAGCGAAGCCGCGACCGATATCCAGTTGTAGTTAACTGGCCGCGCCGCCAGGAGCAGTGAAACGATATTCGATACAGCCGGATGCACGGAAAAATCGCCCTGGCAACACATAAATCCAACCATAGTGATGAGATATCTGGTATCAGAGCAACAGACGAGTGCAAAATACGTATCACAATAATTATATAACCCAAAGTCATATTTCGGTTTATTCAATGCGCGACGCAGAAATACATTAATACCGAAGTCGCAGACAGTTAAGAGCTATCGTTGCGAGTAAAATCGAAAATGAAATGAAGAGTAGTGGTCGGCAATGCGGGGTGTGAGCGAAGAGATCTGGGATCAGGAGTTGCCTCCCATCAGAGTAAACAAGGACACAATCAAGAAGCAGGCAGCGAGATACAGAATGGGGAGCGTAAGATTAGCACTAGGGCGTATTAAGACAAGAGAAGAGTTTGAAGAAGATAAGCGAGAGATAATAAAGAAGCAATTCCCCAAAAATCCCTTGCAATAGATACTCATGGCAGATGATGAGGCTTTTTTACGGCAAGAGTCAGAGATATCGGCGATGGTAACCGGTCTTCCCGATACCCTCTCAGCACGGGATCTGGAGGTCTTGAGAAAGACAACGGAATGCTATGGAATTCTCAAAGATCTGGCGCTTTATGCCGAAGAACTCAACTCAGAATCTTTCTTACCCCCTATAAATGAGATACGAGATGCCTTTGATCATCTCATGCGTATGTACTCCGTCCTTTTCGGGCTTCGCGACGGGGACAGCGAATATATCAAGGAAAACCTGGATGCCGTGTTCCGCCACGTGTATCGAGCATCATTTGATTATCTCGACTACATACGGATCTATCAGAAAGACTACATGCACCGGAGATTGGAAGGGATCTCTCAACAGACGATAGTCAATCTTTTCCCGGAATACTATAGGGAGATCTTACCCGAGATCGAGAGCTGCCTGGAAGATATCCCCCTCTATAAGGCATCCAAAGATATCGGAAAGCCGGATATGGAGACGGTTGAGCGGTACCACGCAAAAGTTCTGAAGATGAGGGACTACTGCGCACAGATCAACAAGATGGCTCCGGCCTTGATCGAAGCTGAGAGTAAGCTCCGGGGGGAAGCGGAACAGAGGGAGAGAAAAGAGAGTGGGATACGAAGGGCTGAGACCTGGAAGTACCTGCTTTTCACCATAATCGGGGCAATTGTAGGCGGCATCATCGGGCACTTGTTTTAGCGGGTTAGTGTTGCATGAGAGCACGCTCCCGAGCGTTTGAACGCCGAAACGTTCTCGGCAGAGCGGTTGCCTATCAGTAGCGCTCCAGCTCGTCCTCTTCTAGGGGAGAATGCCCCCTTTCATCTCCGGGCCAGCCGGAACCCCCGGTCTCCGGCAGGCTCCAGGTCAAACTGTGGCGGCTTGCCTTTTGCCCAGGGGATGACTCCTCGATCCAGCATCCATCTCCCGATGGCTGAACTTTTGAGTTCAGGGCAGGTTGTCCAGAACGTTTCCGGCAGCGATACTTCGGCAGCCTCGCCGGTCTCGAGGACGACCTCCACCGAATTCCAGTCTCTCTGGAAGTAGCGGTCACGATCATCGTATTGAACTCGGACACCGTACCCTGCGGCGGTATGCTTGCTCGAGTAACTGTTGGACCAGCCGGACACCTTCATAGTTTTTCCTTTGGGCAAGTGAGGGATAGTAACTTAGTCAACTGTATAACCACAAAATCTTGGCATTATAGTCGCCTTATTTGAGCGGAATCAAAATCCACAACAACAGAACCTGCATCCCAAACTATTCCGCGATTAGGGATTAATATCAGCCCCTCGTGCTCCATTCCCCTCCTGGCCACCGTAACAACGATCTATATACTTGTATCCCCTAATATTGCTACATGGAAGAATGGGTGGCAAATTGGCTTGGGCAACAGCGACAGATGGGGAAGAAGTGTCTTGAGATCAAGTACATCCAGGGTAAACCGTATGTGTATCACTCGACAAGTGTCTATGACCGGGAGACAAAAAAGACCCGGAAAGTCTCACGATACCTTGGCCGGCTCACCCCGGATCGTGGTCTCCTCGCCAGGGGTTCTTCCCGCCCGTCGCAGGAAGAACGTCCTATGACTGCCCTGCAACGGCCTCGTTTCCGTATACGAATACGGTAACGCTCACCTCCTCGCTCTGGAGTTTCAGGATCTCGTCCCGGTTCTCACCGAAGCATTCCCCGACCATTGGCAGGAGATTGTTGCTCTCGTCTTCACCCGAATCACCGGATATCTCCCCCTCAAACGGGTGAGGGCCTCCTGGGAGAAACTGGACAACCCCTTGAACATCCAGCCCGACTGTTCCCCCAAATCCCTCTCCACCACGCTCCGGGCCATCGGCGATGACCGCATCGGTCAGGATATGATCTTGTAGCGCCTCCGCACCGGCAACCGCCATCTCATCTACGATCTCTCCTTTGTCTTCTCCTTCTCCGATAACCTTTCCCTTGCCGAGTGGGGTCACAATGCCATGGAAATCGCCCTGCCCCAGGTGAACCTCGCTCTCTTCTCCGGGCGAGAGACCGGGCTGCCGGTGATGCTCCGCCCCCTCCCCGGGTCGGTGAAGGATGTCAAGACGCTCCTCCCCTCCATGGATGGTCTGCACCTTGCGGATGCCATCCTGATTCTTGATCGGGGGTTCATCTCGGGAAAGGTGGTCGAGGGGAT
>Ga0209719_1003863_pt1 | contig 12949 bp, 10 predicted proteins | sample AD_JPNAS2_MetaG_FD_184421 | JGI IMG/M metagenome (GOLD analysis project Ga0209719, IMG submission 184421) | Active sludge microbial communities of municipal wastewater-treating anaerobic digesters from Japan - AD_JPNAS2_MetaG (SPAdes) (version 2) | ecosystem: Engineered > Bioreactor > Anaerobic...
TGCCAAATATCCTTGAGAGCTGTAGAAGAAGAACCATCGATGAGATCATAGACGCTACCTGCATCGAGCTTCGTCGTGGTCTCGATTCGAATCCCCGCCTGAGAGACTCCGGATGAATCCTTCCATAGAGATTGCTCTAAGCCTTTTCCAGTTTTGAATTCCTTGGCGTATTTGCGAATCAGCTCTTGTTCTGTCGGCGAAAAGGCTTCCATGCGCCCCATCATAATTGCAAGTAATTCAGCAACCTGCTGGCTAGTATAAGGCTTTACAGAAGAGAGTCTTGTAACAACTCCGCGCAGTTCCGCGGTTTCGATCACCGCATAGACAGGGTGCCCAAGCTCAACAGCCAAATGCCCCTGCGCATACACAGCCCCAGGTCCACCGCTTACAAAAAAACCTAAAATGAACAAGCAAACCATTGTCATCCATATTTTGGAAAAATTAACCCCGAGATTTCTTTGGCTCATCGCTTTATCCTAAAAATCATTCTTTGATGCTCGAAAACATATTCGAGTCGACCTTGATCGCACAACCAAGAAAGGTATGAACGAATCGTAGAACCAACTAGCACATACTGATTGGCATTTAGAGCTATATCATAGTGAGAGAATACGGCGGCCATAACATCTTCGAGCGAAACCCCTTCTCCATCATGTTCTTTGACATTCACCGCTGCCAAGATGACATCCGCAATCTCGAAGATCTTAGCTCTATTTATATCTACCAGCGATTTTATGTCTCTAGTCGGCTCGGCATGAGCGGGTACAAACCATTCTGCCTCGCTAGACTCGAGCATCGAAAGTGTCGCAAGCTCTGCTTCTATATCGTACAAGAAAAAAATGCCATATTTTTCCAAAATTGGCACTCCGGCAAGAGAATCCGCAACGAAAAACACCTTGTCTGGAGTCATAACGCCAACCATGCTGAAATAATGGCCCGGTAGAGAGATAATCTGCAAGCCAAAAGCGTCCTCTGATGAGCTCATATCTTTACTTGTAGGTGCGCCCAGCGATTCACTTGCAAGTGCGCCTTCGGATAGCTGCACCTTCCCCTCTTTATCGAGTGCGAGCATACATGGAGGCTTGAGCAAGCAATTCGCCTGCGAAGGCTGTGCCATAAGAAACTTGTTCCTCAACGCCTTCTGCGGAAAACTGCCAGACAAAAACGAAGGCTCAAGCTGAGGGTATTTCAAAAAAACCGCTTCCATTTCTGTCGAAGCTATGGAACAATTGCTTCGTCTCGATAAAAAAGCATTTCCCCCACAATGATCGGCATTGGAATGAGTGTTTATGACCGTAGAGAGCTCCACACCCAGCCGCTCGCATTCTCGAAGAATTCGCCTTCCTGCATCTTCGTCGCCACCTGAATCGATGAGAACGGCGCGATCAGCATCGCTTTGTCTGAAAATATAGAGTCCGAGATTGGTCGGCCCGCGGGCTAGAAAGGTATCGCCTAAGAAGGGTTCGAATAAAATGGACATAGAGTATTGTTACTCTGTTTATGGTCTGAAGGCAAGCTTTCTATGGTGTTTCCATAATGTTTCCATAAATCAAATGAAACATGGGCTAAAATACGCCAACTTGACACAAAAAAAGCCCTCGTACAATGTCGGCATCGGGGGTAGGGTTGGCCGCTGGGGTTGGGGGGATTAGCGGCACAAAAACCGACACCGAACAATCGCACGAAGGCAAAGATAATTATACCAAAGATTGAAATAGGATTCAAGATTTAAGCATGATTATATAAGAAATGCAGCCTAACTACCTTTATCGCAAAATTGTCTCACCCAGTAGCTCTCTCAGTCGCACATCCAGATCCAGACGCATGCCTGATTGATCGAACCTAGAATAAATTTATCCTGCACCAGCCTCTGCAGTCTCACTTCTTTCTCAGTAAATCCGCAAATGGATTGTATGTCATGCCATCGTCCTCGCGAGAGGGCTGTGCGGCTCGCTTGTCCGATCTTTGTCTTTTTTCTGTATGATCTTTTGAAGAGCCACTTCGAGCCCCAAGCTCAGCTTGTGCTGTTTCCAGCTTAGGATTCGCCCTAAGCGATAAGCCTATGCGCCGCCGCACCGGATCGACGCTGATAACTGTAAAGTCTTTGACATCGCCAACTTTTAGCACCTCCATGGGGTTCTTCACGAAGCGCTCCGCCATCTCCGAGACATGAATAAGAGCGCTTTCTTTTATTCCGATATCGACAAAGGCACCAAAATCGACAACATTCTTCACTTTTCCTTTTACTTTCAATCCTGGCCGAAGATCTTCGAAATTCAGCACATTTTCCTGCAAAATAGGTGGCGGAAGGTCTTCGCGTGGATCGCGATTTGGTTTTCTAAGCTCGGAAATGATGTCATTCAAAGTAATATCGCCAACCTCATACTTCTCTTTCAAAGCCGCTCTTTCTTCTGCTTTTGGTTCTCTGCCAAACTTAACTATGGGCAAAATCTCAGAGGCAAGTGCGTAGTTTTCAGGGTGAACCCAGGTGTTATCGAGCTCGTTTTCGCTTTCTGGTATCTTGAAAAAACCTGCGCACTGCTCAAATGTCTTCTCACCAAGCCCCGGAATTTCTTTTAGCAGAGAACGATTTCGAATCACACCGCTCGCATCGCGAAACTTGACGATTTTCCTTGCTAGGCTCGCATTGATTCCCGACACATATCGCAATAACGAATAACTTGCGGTATTCAGATTGACACCAACCTGGTTCACAACCGATCCAACAACCTCATCTAGCTGGTTTGCTAGCTGTTTTTGGTTCACATCGTGCTGATAGAGCCCTACGCCGATACTCTTAGGATCGATTTTGACGAGCTCCGCAAGCGGATCTTGCAGACGCCGTCCTATCGAGATCGCCCCGCGGATCGTCAAGTCTAGATCCGGAAACTCTTCTCGTGCAAGATCGCTTGCCGAATAGACAGACGCTCCATCCTCGTCGACAACAGCAAAGCGGCAGGCAAGCTTGTTTTCTGCTATTGCTTCCGCTATCAGCCTCTGAACCTCATGGCTTCCGGTGCCATTTCCCAATGCTATAACAGAAAGCCTGTTTTTTATTACCGCTGCAGCGATATCCTTCTTGCCCTCTTCGGGCTTGGTCTCCTGGTTTATGACAAAGTAATCCAGGAATTTACCAGTTTCGTCGAGCGCAGCACACTTTGTACCGGTTCGGATTCCCGGATCAATGCCTAAGACCCTTGTACCGCGCAGAGGCGGCTGCATAAGAAGATTGCGCAAATTTGTGCTGAACACCTCGATTGCGTGGCTTTCCGCGCTTTCTGTGAGATCGGAACGGATCTCTCTTCGCACCGCCGGTAAGAGAAGGCGGAAAAGCCCATCGATAACTGCCTCCTTATGCTGATCATTGGCTGGTCGCATGCGCTCTAGCATTCGAACTTCGACAAGATCTTCGTTCACTTCGATAGATACATCGAGCTCACCTTCTCTCTCACCGCGATTAACCGCAAGCACTCTGTGATGCTTAAGAGTCGAGAGTGGCTCTCGATAGTCCCAATACATCTGGTAAGTAGACTGATCTCGCTTTTTCTCGTCGCCTATGCCTTTAATCGCAAGCTCTCCATTCTTTAGCAAGACATCCTTTATGTAAGCCCGCATGCTTGTATCCTGCGATAACCGTTCTGCAAGGATATCCCGCGCTCCCGAAAGCGCATCCTCGGCGCTTTCAACTGAAAGCTCAGGGTGTTCTTCATCTCTATGGATAAAAGAACGAGCGGCACCAACTATCTCCTCGAGGGAAGCTCTTGACATCAGCTCAGCAAGAGGGCCTAGTCCCTTCTCCTGAGCGATCATGCCACGTGTCTTTTTCTTTTTCTTGAATGGTGCCCAGAGATCCTCGAGTTCGGTCAGAGTAGTAGCGCGAGTAATATTCTCATATAAAAAAGCATCGAGTTTACCCAGAGATGAGATACCTTTGAGTACCTCGAGCCTGCGCTCTTCGAGATTTTTGTAGCTTTGGAACTTTTGGATACAATCGCGAACCTGTACCTCATCGAGATTGCTAGTTCGCTCCTTGCGATACCGACTTATGAATGGAATCGTGCAGCCTTCGGCTGAAAGACTTAAAACCGCCTGCACCTGGGAAAGCCGAATACTAAGCTCATTCGCTATTCTCTGTGAAATAGCAAGCTCATCGACTAAAAGACCTTCTATTGTGGTTAGATCAAAACCTGTTGTGTCGTCCATAGCGAAGCTAACGTTACGGGAAGTTCAAGAAAATTTCAAGGTAGAAATGATGGAATGACGAGTTCGCTACAAATCTCTGCGAAGTTCTATCATAGAATGATAATTCGCTGGATTTTTAGATATATATGGTATATCCTTTGAACAGCATTCGTTACATTGAGCTGAATATACCACTATTAATAAAGAGGCATCTCATGGCGAAGTTCAGCAATAAGGTTCGAACATTTTCGGCGCTCGAAGTCGCAAAACTCTGTGGTGTTGTTAATCAAACAGCAATAAATTGGATACGAGGCGGGCATCTCAAGGCCTTTAGCACACCGGGAGGACAATATCGAGTCTATGCTGAAGATCTGGTAACTTTTCTTAAAGAACGAGACATGCGAGTTCCAGAAGAGCTCAAAGATGAACTCACTATGCCGGTGGATACTGGACTTGCGCTAATTGTAGACGACGATAAAGATCTCAATACGATCTTAAAGCGCCTCCTGGAGCGAAAAATTGAAGACCTACGCGTTGCACAGGCTTACGACGGCTTTGAAGCAGGCAGAATTATAGCAGAACGCCATCCAGCCATAGTCATCCTGGATTTAAATCTTCCTGGAGTCGACGGCATTTCGCTCTGTAAAAAAATCCGATCCGATGAATCCTTTGGCCAGCCAGCGGTAATTGCTATTACAGGAATTGGAGAAGAGGATGCTCAGCCTCGCATGATGGAAGCCGGTGCCGATGCATTCTTCTCTAAGCCATTGAATTTCGAAGCCTTGATCGCAAAAATGAAAGAACTCATGGAAACCCGCAAGAATTTGGAAAAGGAAGATGATACTTAAAGAACACTATGCTAAAAAGAGTTCATGTCTAAAAGGATAGATTTCTATTATGAAAGAGCTATATAGATCTGATGACAACCGCTGCATAATCGCAGTCGGAGACATAACCAATATTGCCTGCGATGCAATTGTCAATGCAGCTAACTCAAGCCTATTAGGCGGTGGCGGTGTTGATGGAGCTATCCATAGTGCGGGAGGTCCAGAAATCCTCGCCGAATGTCGCGAATTGCGAAATAGCACCTTGCCCAATGGGCTGCCGGCAGGCAAAGCAGTGGAAACTACTGCGGGTCGCCTTCCCGCCAAATGTGTCATCCATACAGTAGGCCCGATTTGGCACGGAGGTACACATGGCGAAGATGAAACCCTTGCATCCTGTTACAGAGAATGCCTTGCTCTCGCTGTGCGCAAGCAGCTCAAGTCGATTGCCTTTCCTGCCATCTCAACCGGCATCTATGGATTCCCCAAAGAACGTGCCGCTAAAATTGCCTGGAACACGGTTCAGCATTTTCTTGCGAACAACCCTGAAGCTACCTCCCTCATAGTCTGGTTTGTATTTTTTTCCGAGAAAGATGCACGCATTTTTCTCGATGCAAATGAGCTATACCGATATCTATCCAATAAAGTACATAGTTCAGCGGAACCCGGTAAGCGAACTGCGGTTTAGCAGAGTACACTTAAGCAGAGTACAATCCAGATGATCGCAGACCTGAGCCAATGAACGAAAGGAAATAAAGCTATGAAAGCCGCGCTATTCACGCAATTCGGAGAGTCAATCGATATCGTTGATGTCCCTGATCCTATAGCTCCTGACGATGGCGTCGTACTCAAAGTCGATGCAACTGGCATCTGCCGTAGCGATTGGCATGGGTGGAAGGGACACGATCCTGATATCGTGCTTCCTCATGTACCAGGACACGAACTTGCTGGCACTATTGTTGAAATTGGCAAGGATATCAAGAATTGGAAACCAGGAGAGAGAGTCACCATGCCCTTCGTGGCAGGCTGTGGCCACTGTGGGCCTTGCCTCAGCGGCAATCAGCAAGTCTGCGACAATCAGTTCCAACCAGGATTCACTGCTTGGGGTTCTTTTGCAGAATATGTCGCTATTCGGTATGGAGATATGAATCTCGTACGCCTGCCTGAGAGTATCGATGCAGCGACCGCCGCAAGTCTCGGCTGTCGCTTTGCTACAGCATTCCGAGCGCTGGAAGCACAAGCCAGACTTCATGCTGGAGAATGGGTTGCAATCTTTGGATGTGGCGGCGTTGGCCTTTCAGCGATCATGGTCGCGGCTGCGATGGGAGCACGGATCATAGCGATCGATATTCAAGAAAATAAGCTCGATAAAGCCAAGGAGCTCGGTGCTGATATCGTCATAAATAGCCGAAAAGTGCCTAATATTGTCGAAGCAATTCGCGATATAAGCCAGGGCGGAGTACAGGTTTCAATGGACGCTCTAGGTAGCCCAGATACTTGTTTCACCGCAATTGCAAGCCTTGCCAAACGCGGCCGCCATGTGCAAGTAGGCCTCATGCTCGCTGATCATAAGCACCCCGCAATCCCTATGGACCTCGTAATTGCGCGAGAACTTGAAATCTATGGAAGCCATGGTATTCAAGCATACCGTTATAATATTCTTCTTGGAATGATTGAAGCAGAAAAGCTACACCCTGAGTGCCTCATCGAAGCACGCCTTTCCCTACGCCAAGGCATCGATTTTTTGCAGAAAATGGATCGGTTCCCAGGTATTGGCATAAATGTGATCACATCGATGCAAGATAATTCCTAGCAAGATTTTGACAGAATTCCCAAGATTTATCAGGATAAACAAGATGTTTTTTACTAATGCTCAAAAGTGATGGGCTGGCTCGCCTTGACCAAAGCTTGTGCTGCCCGCTATAGTAGATAAGCGCATCAATAGGGCATGCTCTTTAGAAACTTTTTTTCATAAAACAATGACCTGGCGCGCATTTAATCGCCACCGTTGTACCCCGATGGCGCGTGAACACACCAGTGCGACCGTCGTATACCGGCATTACCCGAGCTTCCCAAGCTCGTGAAGCGGGTTCGACTCCCGTCGGTCGCTAAAAGAATTCTTTAAATCGAAAGAGAACCATCTTTCTTATCTAATTTTCCTTAAGACTTTCCTTCTATCAATCTTATGTATTGAGACTGATTGGCCTCATGTTTTCTTAATAATTCACCCCGAATATAGATATATTTTTGGTTCTTAATAGGAATCTCAGCGTTATCTGTAAGGAGCTTTTCTTAGACGAGCTCTTATTCAATATATTTTTCTCAGCTGCAAGATCGATTCTTTACTTATGCTCATTCTCAGATAACAATTTTATAGATTTTCCTTGACTTTGATAATGTCTATCCTATAATTGAATTAGTAAGGAGGCATTATGAAAAGGCTAAAATCTATGCTTAATTTTGTCTTTTTAATGTTTGTCACATGCCTGATTCTTTCATGCGAACTGACAGGGAGTGGCTTGTTTACTACAACAGATCCATGGCTCCCAACCATTACCTTTAATGGACAAAAATCGGTTATTCAGCTCGGCGGCAGTATGACAATAACTGCTAGCGTTACTCCTGCCCCAGACAGTTATGCGTGGTACCTCGATGGCAGCCCTATAGCCGGAGCAACAACAGCCACTGTAACGCTTGGATCAGATGTTGACCTAGGGTCCCATGTTGTGACGCTTATTGTTGTAAAAGGGAAATATAGATCATCGGGATCCTTCAACTTTGAAGTAAGTACTCCTTCTTCGACAGTTACCGTTGATCCGAGCACGGTTACAAATGGAACAGTGGGGCAAACATATAGCTTTACGGTGACTGCAGATAATATTCCTTCAGGAGTAAGCCAAGTAACCTTCAACTATAGTTTTGGTGATGGCAGTGCTACCGGGACAGGAAGCCAGACGGCAACAGTATCCAACCACTCCGCAAGTATCACCATCTCTCATGCCTACAGTGCAGCGTCTGCTTATGGATTGACGGTTGCAGTGAGCGACGGTTCAACTACATTAGCGACAGGCTATGCGAGTGTGATCATAGGGCAAATCAATCCAGGGAATGATTACGATCTTACGGTATTGGACACATGGAGTGCAGCAAATTCTGGTGGTTATGGTATCACGGTGGATACTTGGGATATTAGTCAGTTGCCAGCCGGCTGTGTGTTTGATATGCAATTCGATGCATATAGCATACCTGACAAATTCATTGTTGAATATCCTGATGGGCATACAGCAAAAGATACGGGATGGCGAGGAGATTCATGGTATGAAGGCGATCCGCTCTATCCAGGAGGAATTGCAGGCACTGGCGCAGGACAAATAGATTCTATGTTTACCAAAGGTTCACAGCAACACTTTAAGATTACTGTCATAGGTCCTGATGCTGGAACCGCGTGGGAATATAGTATCCGCGCTAGAATGCCTTAAAATTTCTAAGGTAATTTAACTTGATATGATTTATTAGAAGGAGTAAGCGTATGAAACATGACGTAAAAAAGACTCTGATGAGACTATTTATGATAATAGGTTTTTTGATCTTGGTTGTTGGTTGTATGCAACCTTTTTCAACAACAGTAGGGAAAGGTTCTGTTTCGATTTCCATAATGCAAAGCAAAGGCCCAACAATTCAACCTGCAAATCTTGAAATAGCCAGCTATGTGCTTTCTGGAACGGGGCCTAACAACGAGACTTTGTCGAATACTACCTTTACTACTGAGCCGTATAAAATTGATGATCTAACAGCAGGCAGCTGGACTTTCACAGTAAAAGGTAAGAACTCCAACGGAAAGGTGGTTGCAACAGGAAGCGCCTCTGCAACGATTGTTCAAAATACCACTACCAATGTTAGCGTTGTATTATCTCCACCCAATGAAGGTACTGGAACTGGGACTTTTACAATCACTGGTACAATAGGGGCTGGCATTACCCTTAGCAGCTTTACCGGTATAATTTCGCCAAAAAGCGGAGGCACTGATATCTCTTTTAGTGTCAGCTTGAGTGGAACAACTTTTTCATATACCAAGAGCTTGACTGCAAATTCGAACTATGAGCTTACACTGCGTGCAGTTACCACCGATGGCAAAGAGTGGAGCGATATCTATGCATTGCGCATCTATGACAATGAAACTTCAACCTTGACACTTGATTTAAAATCGACCGATTTCCATCAGCCCGCGCTGGGTGCTCCTACAGTTACCGTTGATCCGAGCACGGTTACAAATGGAACAGTGGGGCAATCATATAGCTTTACGGTGACTGCAGATAATATTCCTTCAGGAGTAAGCCAAGTAACCTTCAACTATAGTTTTGGTGATGGCAGTGCTACCGGGACAGGAAGCCAGACGGCAACAGTATCCAACCACTCCGCAAGTATCACCATCTCTCATGCCTACAGTGCAGCGTCTGCTTATGGATTGACGGTTGCAGTGAGCGACGGTTCAACTACATTAGCGACAGGCTATGCGAGTGTGATCATAGGGCAAATCAATCCAGGGAATGATTACGATCTTACGGTATTGGACACATGGAGTGCAGCAAATTCTGGTGGTTATGGTATCACGGTGGATACTTGGGATATTAGTCAGTTGCCAGCCGGCTGTGTGTTTGATATGCAATTCGATGCATATAGCATACCTGACAAATTCATTGTTGAATATCCTGATGGGCATACAGCAAAAGATACAGGATGGCGAGGAGATTCATGGTATGAAGGCGATCCGCTCTATCCGGGAGGAATTGCAGGCGCCGGCGCAGGACAAATAGATTCTATGTTTACCAAAGGTTCACAGCAACACTTCAAGATTACTGTCATAGGTCCTGATGCTGGAACCGCGTGGGAATATAGTATCCGCGCTAGAATGCCTTAAAATTTTGCTCCTGTTTTGCTGATTAGCTTAGTCGGCCATTTTTTGAAGGATACTTCAGAAAATGGCCAATTTTTATATAACCATTTGGGTAAAAACCCACCTCTGCTATATGGACACCCCTTCCTCATAAACTCAATTTATAGCAAGATAAACTTGAGCTGAAATAATAATTGCCCAATATTCTGTATTTAATAAGCTCAAGGAATTATCATGTCGATACTGGCCATGGCGCTGACTCTCGTTGGAGGGCTTGCTCTTTTCATGTATGGAATGGAGCGATCGAGCGAAGGTATTCAGCGGGCGGCAGGCGAGCGGCTCCAGAGTGTCCTAAACATGATGACGAAAAACAGCATAATGGGAGTGCTTACAGGCACGCTGGTGACCATTGCGGTTCAGTCATCGTCGGCCACGACGGTCATGCTCATAACCTTTGTCAATGCAGGCCTTCTTTCTCTTACCCAAGCTATTGGCGTCATTATGGGCGCGAATATTGGCACAACGCTTACGGGCTGGATAATAGCCGCGGTCGGTATAGCAAAATTCAGCATAACTTCGCTTGCGGTGCCTCTTTTCGGAATCGGGTTCTTGATGTCCCTTTCAAAACACAAATCCGACGAGTTCAGAAGCTACGGACGCGCTATCATGGGATTGGCCTTCATTTTTCTAGGCCTTGATTTCATTCAAAGCGCAATTCCTACACCATCAGCCAATGCTCTGCTGTTTATCCGCAATTTTTCTAGCCTTGGTTATGCATCTATTTTGCTAGCTGTCTTAATCGGAACTGCTTTTACGATTCTGGTCCATGCCTCCAGCGCCACATTGGCCATAGTCATAACAATGGCATCTCAGGGTATCATCGATTTCAACATCGCTGCCGCCCTGACCTTAGGAGCCAATATCGGAACTACCATCGATGCATTTCTTGCTTCGGTCTCGGCTGGCGCAAGCACCAATGCAAAGCGAGCCGCCTGGGCGCATATCCTCTTCAATGTGTTTGGCACCGTCTGGGTTGTGATTCTATTTAGGCCTTTTATCGGTTTCGTGGATTGGGTGGTCCCTAGTCCCATCGAACCAAGGAGCATCGGCGTGCATATCGCGATGCTCCACACGCTGTTCAATACACTGAATACCTTGCTGCTCTTGCCTTTTGTGCGTCAATATGCGGCATTTCTCGAAAGAATCATCAAGGAAAAGCCAGGAGAAGCGGAACTCCGCGCCCTTTATTTACCTAAGACCCTCATGGCCACGCCCGAACTTTCGCTCATCCGCGCCCGCAAGGAAATTGCGGACATGGTCACCCTCGCGCGCACAATGTTCGACAGGAGTCGATCGCTATTCGCCAGAGAAATAAACGATGACTCAAATGACTTAAAAGCGAACGCCAATGCCGCGAATATCGCCGATATCGACATAGATGCCGAAATTGAATGGTTCATAGCAAAAGAGAACTATGCGGACTCCATGCACGAAGGGCTGACGAAGTACCTTCTTTCCATTACGGGCATGGATCTCTCGGAGCGCACGCGCGAACGAGTAAATATCAAGCTGCGCATTGTGTCCGAACTGGAAAACATGACAGATGAATGCCTAAGCATCGCATTCATGATAAAGAAAAAGCACGACAAAAAATTGGAATTCGATCCTGAATCGGTAAAAGCGCTCGATCCTTTTGGAGAGCTCGTGGATGAGTTTCTTGATTTCGTCGCAGAGCGACTCAATGTCGGAATCACTCAGGAAGAGCTCAAAATCGCCTCGGAGATGGAAGATAGAATAGACGACTATAAGAGACGCCTCAAAAAACTCGCCCGACAGCGCCTCGATCGCGGTGCAAATGTCAGAGCCGAGCTTCTCTATATCGACCTAATCCGCCATGTGGAGAAGATTGGCGACTGCGCCTATGCCATAGCCGAAGAACTGCGCAACCTAATTCCTGACTCCACAAGCCGCGATCAAACTTATAGAGATCAAGATACAAAGACCCAATCGACTTAAAACCAGGCTACCCAAAAAACAATATCCAAACCCAAATCGCCAGACAACAAAAGCCGCTGCAGCAACTGTCAAAAATTTATGCTATCATGTTCCCTATGGAACAACTCACCCAAGAGTGGACTCTGCCAAAGAACTTTCGCATCGATCCGAGTTGGTTCGACCACCCAAGTACCCTCCACGGAAAAATGCATACCCTTAGAGTCATGATCCTAGCCGACGAGCTATATCTGCGCGCCAAACAAGAAAGCTTGTTTAGCTCTCCAACTCTATATCGCGATCTAATGGCGGCGGCCCTCATACACGATCTTGCTCGCAAACACGACGGCTTTTGCATGGAACATGGACTCTGGGCCAAGAACACGAAGCGACCTATCGCCGAACGATACCTCCTAGGCTTTAGACTTCCCGAGCCGGAATGGACCGCAATCGCCGACGCAATAGAAGCGCATTCGAAGCCCGACCCGACACCGCCATTCCCTCCAGGCTCCTTACCTGCTCTCTTGAAAGACGCCGATGGCCTCGATCGAGTTCGGATCTATATGAAGCCCCCCAACCCGGCCTATTTTCGCCATCGCTTTACAGCTGAGTATTTGGACCTAGCCTGGGAGCTGCTCGAGTTGGACGAGGAAAGGCTAGAGGAAATAATCATCGACAAAGCAAAATCATAATAAATCATATCGTCAAAGAAACAGCGAATATTAACGTTATCATAATCTATCATGAATTTATCTAGGGAAAATGACTCATAATGCCACAATATTCTATTGATTTTCTAAAATAACGGAAAAATAATATCTAAATATTTAATATTGACAGATTTGCATTGTGGGTTTACATTAACGTTAATATTATGGCAGCTTCTTTGAAGCAGCTCGCTGCTGCAAGTGGATATTCAATCAATACTGTCTCTCGAGCATTGCGCGACAAGAGCGATGTAAACCCTAAGACTAAGGAAAAGATTCGAAATCTCGCATCAGAACTTGGATATGTCAACAACAATGTTGCTAAGAGTTTGAGGACAGGAAAAACAAAT
>Ga0209719_1003874_pt1 | contig 12874 bp, 9 predicted proteins | sample AD_JPNAS2_MetaG_FD_184421 | JGI IMG/M metagenome (GOLD analysis project Ga0209719, IMG submission 184421) | Active sludge microbial communities of municipal wastewater-treating anaerobic digesters from Japan - AD_JPNAS2_MetaG (SPAdes) (version 2) | ecosystem: Engineered > Bioreactor > Anaerobic >...
TGGTCACTATCGGCACGGTCGAAGACCATTTCGAATACCTCTACCGCGCCATCATGCGGATGAAAGAGGCGATCGGCCGTCCCGAGCGCGACGCCTTCGACAGCAGCGTGGCCGACGCCGTGAACGGTCAGGCCACCGTGCTGCCGCGCGATGCCGCCCTGTGCGACGGCGAGTTGATCGAACTGGATCAGACCGAGGGCCGCATCAGCAGCCAGTTGCTCGTGCCCTACCCGCCCGGTATTCCGGTCTTCCTGCCCGGCCTCACCATCACGCGGCCGATGATCGATATCGTCCAGGCTGTGGCCGAATCCGAGGGCGCGGACGCGGTACACGGGCTCTTCGTGCGCAGTAAGAAATACTACGTGGAAGTGATCCGCCGCGACGAAGAGGACAAAGTCCAGTGGCTTAAAGAGCGCCCTACATGCCGACACTCGACAAACTTCCCAACTGGTTGCGTATGCCTGATCGACAACCAGACCTCTTTGAAAGGGAGGAGGACTGAACCATGACTGACATGAGATCGAAAAACAGGACACCCATGAAACTAGATCCCACACAACTCGCCGATTGGGAAATCGCCGAAGCCGCTGAACAGAACCTGCGCCCGGTCGCTGATCTGGCCGCCGAGATGGGCTTGCTGCCGGATGAGATCATCCCGTATGGACGCCTGCTCGCCAAAATCGACGCGAACGCCGTACATGCGCGCCTGGGCGATCCGCCGCGCCGCGCCAAGTATATCGATGTCACCGCGATCACGCCGACGCCGCTGGGTGAGGGCAAGACGACCACCACGCTCGGCTTGGTGCAAGGTCTGGGCCGACTCGGCCGGCGCGCGCTCGGCACGGTGCGCCAGCCCAGCGGCGGCCCGACCTTCAACATCAAAGGCTCGGCGGCCGGCGGCGGTCTCGCGCAGGTCGTGCCGCTCGCGCCGCTCTCGCTTGGTCTGACTGGCGATATCGACGCGATCACCAACGCCAACAATCTGGCGATGGTCGCGCTGACCGCGCGCATGCAGCATGAGCGCAATTACGATGACGCGCGCCTCGCGCAGAGCCGCCTCGCACGGCTCGACATTGATCCTGACCGTGTGCAGTTGCGCTGGGCCATGGACTTCTGCGCTCAGGCGTTGCGCAATATTGAGATCGGTCGCGGCGGCCGCATGGACGGCTTCCAAATGGCGTCCGGCTTTTACATCACCGTGGCCTCGGAGGTCATGGCGATTCTGGCGATGGCTACCGATCTCGCCGATCTGCGCGCTCGCCTTGGCCGCATCATCGTGGCCTACTCGAAAGCCGGGAAGCCGATCACTACTGCCGACCTTGAGGTGGACGGCGCGATGGCCGCCTGGATGACGCGCGCGGCCAACCCCACGCTGATGCAGACGCTCGAAGGCCAGCCGATGCTGGTACACGCTGGCCCCTTTGCGAACATCGCCATCGGCCAGAGTTCCGTCATCGCCGACCGTCTGGCCTCCAAGCTCTGCGACTATCTGGTCACCGAGAGCGGCTTCGCTTCTGACATCGGTTACGAGAAGTTCTGGAACATCAAGTGCCGCTGCTCCGGGCTTAAACCTGACGCGGTGGTGATCGTGGCCACTGTGCGTGCGCTCAAGCTGCATGGTGGCGGCCCTGCGGTACAGGCCGGACGGCCGCTTGATCCGGTCTACACCGGCGAAAATCTGGAACTGCTGGAGAAAGGGTGCGATAACCTGCTGGCGCACATCGGCATTGTCAAGCGTTCCGGTATCCGTCCGGTGGTCTGCCTGAACAGCTTCCACACCGATACGCCGGCCGAGCATGCGCTGGTGCGGCGCGTGGCCGAGGCCGCCGGGGCGCGTTTTGCGGTCTCGGATCACTGGTTGCGCGGTGGCGAGGGTGCGCTCGAACTGGCCGAGGCTGTGGTAGAGGCGTGCGAAGATTCCAGCCACTTCGATTTCCTCTCAGACCTTGATGAGCCGCTGTCAGACCGTATCGCGGCAATCACCGAGGAGGTTTACGGTGGCGATGGCGTGTCCTACTCTGACGAAGCGCAGGCCAAGCTCGCCGCGTTCGAGGCTGATCCCGCCATTGCGCGTCTGCCGGTGTGCATGGCCAAAACGCAGTACAGCCTTTCGCACGATCCCACCCTGACGGGGCGTCCGCGCGGTTGGACACTGCCGGTGCGCGACCTGCTGATCTATCAGGGCGCGGGGCTGGTGGTGCCGGTCACGGGCGATATCAAACTCATGCCGGGCACGGCCTCTAACGCAGCCTTCCGTCGCATCGATATTGATACCGCCACCGGTAAGGTCAAGGGGCTGTTTTGAGCAACGAAAAAGAGACGGACACAAAGGTGTCAGAGGCGACGGATCTCAAAAAAGTTAAGCAGACGATCCGCGACGCGATGCGCGAGAAGCGTCGTGCCGTGAGTCAAGAGGCGCGGCGCGAGGCCGGACGCGCCATCTGCGATCGGGTGGTCGGACCGCCGGTCAATTTGCTGATGCGCACATGGCGCATCTGCATCTATCTCAGTACGCGCAACGAAGTCCCGACGCGCTACATCGCGCGCGAGATATGGGCGGCCGGACGCGAAGTGTGCGTACCGGCTTGGAGCGCCTCTGAAAACGGGTACCGTCTGTACGCGATTGATCCCGCGATGCGTCTGATCTCCGGCCATCACGGCGTCCGCGAACCAGAGGTCCGCATTCCCGTGATGCCGTGGGATGTGCAGGCGTTCATCGTGCCGGGTTTGGTATTCGACACGCATGGTGGACGCCTCGGTTACGGGGCCGGCCATTACGATGACCTCCTCAGCCGCGCTCCGGGCGCGACGCTGAAGATCGGGGTCTGCTACGACTGGCAGGTGCAGGACGAACCGCTGCCCCTGGATGCGCATGATATCGCAATGGACTGGATCGTGACGGACACGCGCGTGATCAAGTGCGCGGCGGCCGCAGGCGAAGCCCGCGAATAGGCTGTGAGGTGTTGAGGCTGTAAGGTTTCTGAGGCCGCGTAGCCATGCCAAAAGCCTCACAGCCTTACAGTCTCACAGCCTGTCTCCGCGCGCAGCGCGGAGGCTAGGCGAACGCGCTCTCTTTTTTGATCAGCGTCAGAATGCGCATGGTCTCGATCGTGTGGTCCAGCGGGATCGGGAAGGGCTTGTTCTCGCGGATCGTGTTGAAAACATGCTCCCAGATCAGCGCCATACCGTTGTCATCCTTGGGCGCCACCGGAACTTTGGTTTCGACCCAGCTCAGCGTCTCGGGCGTACCGAAGCTACCCAGCGGCGGAGTCCGTACGCTGGAGCGTCGGCGCGACAGCTTTTGTTTGCGGTCCAGATGACGTATCGTGCCTTCGGTCGCACCTGGGTAGAGCGTGAATTCACCCTTGGTGCCGGTCACGATGAACTGCGGTATCTCATTGATGCGCCCGCCCGAGATCTCCAGATCGACGGTCAGGCCAGCCATGTTACGCAGGATCACGCGCATGAAATCCTCGGCATCACCGACCGCCGCCACACGCTTGAAGTCCGACCACACCTTGATCGGCGGCGTGCGTAGCAGGTCCAGTGCTTGATCGAGGAACGCCGGTCCCCAGGTAAGCGCCGTGCCGCCACCGCAACGCTTGACCGTCTGCCAGTCGTCGCGCCGCTCATAGGTGCCGCGGCGGATCTTGATGTCGTAGATCGGCCCCAGCACGCCGGAGCGGATGACCTCTTTCACCTGCACGAAGGCCGGCTCGTAACGGTAGTTGTGGCGTACCAACAAGCGGTTGCCAGCCTTGATCGCTGCCGCGCGTAGGATCATGGCCTGATCGTAATCGCAACAGAAGGGCTGTTCGATATGAACCCACTTGCGGGTTTTCAATGCTTGCAAAGCATGCGCGGCGTGCTCGTCGGAGCGTGTGGCGATATCGACCAATTCGACATCGGGGTCTGCCAGCAAGTCTTCATAGCGGCGGTAGGTGCGCACGTCGGGTAAGCGCTCCAACGCCAAGTCGCGGCGCTCTTTGACCGGATCGCACACAGCGATGATCTTGAACAGTTCCGGAACCTGCGTCAGCTCAGGGCAGTGCATCTCGAGTCCAGCCCGTCCTAGGCCAGCGATACCGATCCGGATCGGGGGCCGAGTTGTGCGAATCATGTAAATCTCCTTTTTTCGCGTCTGTCAACAATGTGCCGTTCAGTGAACCGAACACCCGAACAGATAACCTGAAAGTAACAGGTTCTGAGAAACTCGTCAATATGCGCTTTTGTTTTCACTACGAACAAACTATGCTACACTGGACAGTAAAAAGAGGAGATTCACGTCATGATTCGTCTAGGTGTCAACATTGATCATGTGGCTACGCTGCGGCAGGCGCGACGTACCGATTACCCGAGCCTGCTGGAGGCGGCGGCGCTCTGTGAAAAGGCGGGTGCGCACGGCATTACCATCCATCTGCGTGAAGACCGCCGTCACATTCAGGATGCGGATGTCTACGCGCTGCGCGAGACGCTCTCTACACGCATGAATCTGGAAATGGCCAATCACCCTGACATCGTGAATATCGCGCTTGAGGTTAAGCCCGAGGAGGTTTGTCTGGTGCCGGAGCGGCGGCAGGAACTGACCACCGAGGGCGGGCTGGATGTTGTCGGGCAGCGCGATGCGCTGACTCCGGTGGTGGCGGCGTTGTGCGAGGCGGGCATCGCGGTGAGTCTCTTTATTGACCCTGACGCACAACAGGTCGAGGCTGCCGCCGCTATCGGCGCGCCGACGATTGAGTTGCATACTGGCGCGTACGCCGATCATACTGGCACGGAACGCAAGAAAGAATTGGCGCGCCTTACAGACGCGGCGCAACGCGCCCACACACTTGGTCTTGTGGTCAACGCCGGTCATGGCTTGACCCTCGAAAATGTTGATCCCATCCTGACGATCCCGTACCTTAATACCTTGAACATCGGGCACAGCATCGTTTGCCGCGCGTTGTTTGTCGGCATTGAACAGGCCACGCGCGAGATGCTGGAAAAACTACAGCAGCGCCAGTAGCCCGAACGGCGGCCCTGCGGAACGGTCCACATGTCTTTTCGACGACAGCGCGGCATATACGGCATCGAGAACGACGGACAAGAGAGTTCGCCGTTGCGGAAGCTGTGGTTGCCGGCGGTCTTGGTTCTAGCGATCGGCGTGCCCCTGCTGGCGGTGCGCAGTTGTGCGGGACGTTCGAGCGCGAAGGTGGCGGATGACGAAACGGAAGCGCCGGGACAGACCCGCTACAGCGTGCCTGAGGTCGAGGCCCAGCGCGAACGCCCTTCGTTTTGGCGGCACTTCCTGAACTTCGGCCAGCGCGAGAAAGCAGCGTCCGATGCAGCAAAAGACAGTGGTGCGGTAACGACCGTAGCCGAGCGCTGGCTGGATGCGGAACGCAAGGCGGCACCTACCGCCGCAGCGCAATCGGCCGAAGTGCAGCGTCTGCTTGAGCAGGTGGCCCGTCACGAGGCAGCGGATGAACTGGTCGCCGCGCGTCAGGTTCTGCACCAACTGCTCGCCCGCCGCGACGCGGAAGACGTGCGTATTTTTGTCGAGCGGAGAATCGGCGAGATCAACATAGCGCTGTTTTTCAAAGACCGCGCCATGCCCGAAAAAGCGCGTCACCGGGTCGCGTCCGGCGACCTGATCAGCAAGCTGGCTAGGCGCTACGGCACTACGCAGGCGTATCTGCTGCAGGCCAATGGCATCGATCGGCCCGACCGTTTGCGCGTCGGCCGCGAGATCTGGGTGCTCGATAAACCGGCTTTTGAATTGACGGTTTTTAAGCAGGCGGCTACGGCTGTCCTCGTGCTCAACGGCCAGTTCTGCAAACGATATGTGGTGGGGCTGGGACCTGCTGCCGACATACCGACCGGCACATACGCTGTGCGCAACAAAGTGCAGGAGCCCGCCTACCGTCTGCCGGACGGTGGCGAGGTGCCGTTTGGCCATCCGCAAAATATTCTGGGCACACGCTGGATCACACTTTCGGCAACCGGCGCGACCCCGCCCGCCCGACTGCTCGGGCTGCACGGCACATGGGACGTGTCATCGCTTGGCCGTATCTCTGATGCTGGACGTGTGCGTTTCAGGAACGCGGACATCGAAGAACTGTGCGTGCTGTTGCCGGACGGAGCGCCGGTCAAGATAGTTGATTAGTGCATTAGTTTGTCTGGGAGTGCACTGCCCCCAAAAAACCTTGGTACCCTTTGTGCCTTCGTGTGAGGAAACAACTTGTTTTTTATCGCGATTGTCGAGCCGTAACGCACTAATGAACTCATGCACTAATGAACTAACGCACTGCATCCATCCCCCACTCTTCCAATTTGGACGCGATGAACGCGATGCTTTGATCATGTGTGGCGCGTGCGCCGAGGGTGGCCGGCAGCACGGGGCCGCAGGCGAACCGGATCGGCCTGTTGGGATCGACCTCACCGAAATCTTTGATCCATTTGCCGGTCTTGAGGAAGTCGGTCTTGACCGCCAGTGGCACGACTGGCACGCCAGCGCGTTCAGCCAGCTTAGAGCCCAGCGAGTTGAACTTCTTGCCGTCAAAGACCGCCTGACGCGTACCCTGCGGGAAGAGCAGGACCGAGTGACCTTCAGCCAGCCGCTGAGCGCCGACCTCCAGCACGGTCTTCAAGTCTTCGCGTGCGTTTTTGCGCGTTATCGGAATGCAGCCGATGTGCAGGGCTGCCTTACCGACCAGCGGGATTTCGGCCAGGCTTTTTTTGAGGATGATCGCGATCTTGCCGAAAGTGAGCAATGTCGAGGGGAAGACAAAGGTCTCAAGCGTGCTCATGTGGTTGGAAACATAAACGACCGGTCCGTCATAGGCGGTGCGCTGCTCAAATCCCTCAAAGGTCATCACGCCGCCCAACTTTTCTGCGAAGGACACCGCAGACATGCAGGTATGTCCCCACGCATCGTAATCAAAGCGTCGGAACAGGTGCAGGACGGCACAGCGCACGGCAATGCCGATAATCGTGAACGCATAACGGAACGAGTTGAATGGTGAGATGCGTAACGTTTCTGCTGGGCGAGCGGCTGCTGCTGTTTCGTAACGGCCTGTCGTGCGTAATGCGTGCTGGAATTCCTGGTAGGTGCTCATAGTGAAATGGAGATAACAGGGGGGTTAACGGATAAAGATCTCAGTGCCTTTCGGATGTACCGGGGAAGGTGGCGGCGGCAACGTCAAGTGCAGGAACGGATCACCAAGATAGCCGTGGTCGCAGATAGTTCCATCGTTGGCGTCGGTGATGGCGATCGACAGATAGCGTCCTGATGACACTTCGGTGACGGTTATGAAATCCTCGCTGTCACGAACATTGAAGCGGTTGGTCACCAGCACACCGTCAACAAAGACAAAGTAGCTGATGGAACCGCCAGCCTTGGGCCGCGAATCGCCGATCGTGGCGGTGAACGATTCGATATACAGGCCGGTTGCCGCACGGACCGCCTCCAGGTCAAAGGTGATTCCCTTGCTGGCGTGTCCGGAGAGTAGCGAATGGTTTTCAGGGTCGCCGTTGAAATTCGGCAACAGGCCGCCCGCCACCGAGGGGTCAGTATCCATATTCAGCCCGTTACACCACGGTAGCCCCGCGCCGCCGGTGCTGTTCTGGTCATTGAAGTCGTATGTGCGGCCCGCGCCATCGATGACACAGGCGACATCATTCGTGTTCGGCGCGAAGACGCCATCAACAAATCGATTGTTCGGGAAGGTTTTGTAAACCCCCATAGTGACGCCCAGATTGCCTGCGCCGCCCAGGCCGGGCAGGGTGCCGTCACCGCCACCGACGGCGTCGGCTAGATCGAACACGCCGACCTTGTAGAGCGGTGCGGTGAGCGGTGTAAGCGTGCCATCCGCCAACCCTGCGATTGAGTCCGCAGGCAGGGCGCTGTCCCAGATGGCCACATCATCGAGCCGTCCCATCCACCACTCGGCAAACTTGTCGCCGCCCATGTAGAAGGGGCGCCCGGTCGCCGTGCTGGTGAAGGTGACATTGGTCGTTATGACGGCCACGCCGTTACGATAGTAGGTGAGTGAGCGGTCTACGGCCCGTTTAACGACGGCATGATGGATCCATTGATCCTTGGGGAGGTCCGCGTAATCCAAGTGGGGCGAGGGGCCGATGTTGCACTCGAATTTGGTGGGCGTGAACTTGATCCACTGGCTTCCGGCTTGAGAGTCAGAGTTATAGCGGTTGCCTAGGATCACACCGTTGTTCGCCGCATCCTGATGATACGCCCAAAAGCTCCAAGTGAAGTCGGTAGCGTTGCCGATCGGCGGCAGGATGCCCGCATCGACATAATTCGTGATGCCCGCCGAGCCGAAGCTCAGCACCTGACCGCGCACAGGGTCGTTCATCCAAGAGATGCCGGTGCCCACCAGTATTCCGTTCGTACCACCGGATGCCAGATTGGTCGCGACCGTGCCGGATGTTTCATCCAGCGGCCAATAGCCGAGCAGGCCCGCGCGGGCCACGCCGCAGAGCGCTGAAGCGGAGGTAACCAAAAACGCAACGACACATTTTATTTTGAACATGATTACGGCCTCCTTATGAGAATTTCCCGACTGCTCGTTGCTCACTGCCAACGCCGACAGTATCCCCGATACCGATTCCTATGACAAGCCAGAAAGGGCAGAAAGGGCGAGAAAGGACGAGAGGCTGGCCGTCATTATTTTACGGGGCAGTCACTCACGGCACCGCTCTTATTTTCGCCGAAAACAAATTCTCTGGCCAGACAGACACCGTATGATAGAAGACGGGTTTGCCGTCAGCGGTTTTCTCCTGAAAACGTGGGTAAAGCTTTTTAGCAGGCTCACACTCCTGGCCAGATGCACTTGCGCGCGAGGCGGCATTTGCCGATGCCGCATTTTCATCGGCATTAAACACGACAATGGCATGTTTTTCAAACCGGCATTCGTCGACCAACCCAGTCACTGCAGGCAGTATCCAGTTCTTCAACATGTACAAAGACTCGGAAAGTTTCGATTCAACTTTATACAGAACATTACCGATCTTCTTTAATTGTGTCTGTGAAAGTTTGCTCAAATCAAGTCCGAAGATACTTACATCGTCACCTGAACTTTTGAATTCGATTAGATAGAGATGTTCCTTTAACAACAGGGCATCACAGGAACAGCATTTGTGCAATGTTTTATTCGCATAGAACGCCCCGACGACAGCATCGTAACTATATGCCTCCGTCGTTGGGTCAGGCACAAGTGAACCATCTTCCGCGTTTTTCGACAGGTCGCGGTACGATCTAGGTGTTTCCCCCCGCTGCCGCAACCAAGCTTCAATTTTCTCAAGCTCGGCATTCATTCTCCAGACACCTCTTCTTCCCGATCAGTGCGAATCAATTCCAGTCGCCTAGGCTCTAACTCCAAAAACTTCTTAGACAGGTGAAAGTAGACATCGTTCATGGTCTTGTCGCCATCAACATCGTCATCGACCTCGTCAAAGGTAACCAATCCGCTTTCGAGTTTATTCGATATGTAGAAGGTCGCCTTTTCATTGATACCATGCTCTCGTACAGCAACATCTAGTGCAATGACAAAATCAGGGCTATGCGTAGTTAACAGCACGGTACATCCAAGATGTTTGATCAGGAGGACAACGACTTCTGCGAACAAGCTCTGCCACTCGGGGTGCAACCTCGTTTCGGGCTCATCCAAGACGAGAAGGGAGTCTTTGCGCAACTGTCCATTTTCAAGAAGCAGTTTAATGACCAGAAACGCTTTAGAGCCCTGCGCAAGATTGTGTAAATCAATTTTAAAATCAGACGACACGAACCGGCCGTCCCGCCACTCAACCCCGAAAGCCACCGCTTCCCTGATTTTCCCCATGATAACTTCTGTGTCTCGCGCAACAGCCAGCTCTCCGGTAATAGTATCTTGTGTCGCAAGCAACCCCCTAATGAGATCATCCCTGTGCCCTTCGACTGAAAAGGATCCCAGAAATTCCTTGTTGTTCGTCATCATCCGAGAGTAGCGAGGACGGTATCCCCAAACACGACTATGTCGAGCATATTGCTCCTTTTTCTCGGACAATTCATCCACCACAGATCCGTCATCAAGAAAGAACGCGTTCCCCAATGGATTCTCCGATGATTTATACTCCACTTTGCCAGTATTTTTGCCTAACGAAACATTGAAAACATCTATACCTCCTCTTGTTAAAATACAGACCGAGTTACCATCCACAGGAGGTGCTGAAAGCGGGGAAATCTGGCCATAGAACTCTGTGCTAAACTTCTTTTCTATCCGTTTACTGGCATATTCGCGACAATCAGAGTCTTTTAGCATTGCATTTCGCAATGATTTCAGGTCGTCGACAATGGCTGGCTGTCGCTTCAGAAAATCTTGAAATATCTTTTCAGCCATTCGGGGAGGGGCTTCCCGAAGCTCTAAACTCTGCTCAAAAAAGCTCTTTTCCGTAGCCACAACCTTCTTGCAAGCTTGATCAATGAACCCAATGATGTCTTCTATTGACACCATCCGCGCATCACCAGTTACAGCATCCTGCTCCATCAGAAAAGATCGGAAAAAGATTGGATCTAATAAACTAGCTATTACAGATTGAACATATGCTAACTTGTCAAGCACAGCATTCCGTTGCAAATTTTCAACCGCAGAGACAAGTGAGTACACCGCCCGTCCCACAGTGGTTTTTCCAGAGTTATTGGCGCCGGTGACCACCGTAAGCCCATTTAGCTTGACCGTCGCATCACCAACAATACCAATATTCTTCAGGGTAAGTTGCATGGTCAGAGTCTCCTTTAGGAATAGGATAATATCACTGTTTGAGGAACGTCGCGAGCAGTTTCTCCAGCCGTGCGACCGTTTCGGTCAGCTCTTTCTGCTTGGCGCGCTGCTGCTCGACCACGGCCGCGGGCGCCTTGGCCACGAACCCCTCGTTGCCGAGCTTGGCTTCGACACCTTTGAGGAATCCGCGCGCTTTGTCCAGTTCGGCCTTCACGCGCGCGCTTTCGGCTTCGATATCGACCAGCCCTTCGAGCGGCAGATAAACGGTGCCGAGCTTGCAGAGCGTACCGGGCATGGCTTTCTCGCCGCCGCCCGCGACGACCTCCAGATTGTCCGAACGTAACTGCTGTTTGAGCGTTTCCGCATCGGCCTTCAGGCGGTCGGCCGTTGCATCGTCTGTCGCCTGAATGATGTAATGGAGGAACTTAGAGGGCGCGACATTGTAGTCGGCGCGTAGTGCGCGACCGGCGGTGACCAGTTCGCGCCGGGCATTGACGTAGGCGGTGACCTCGTCGCTCAATCCCCACGCAGTGCGCTGCGCATCGGTATAGGGCGCAGGCCACGGCGCGCGCATGATGCTTTCGGACTCAGTGGCGTAACCCATCTGGTGCCATAGCTCTTCGGTGATGAACGGCATGTAGGGATGCAGCAGCTTGAGCGCCTTGGCGAAGACATCAGTCATCACGGCCAGCACTTGGCGACGACGCGCCTCGTCCGCACCGTTCAGGTCCTGCTTGGCGTATTCGAGATACCAGTCGCAGAACTGGCTCCAGACAACATCGTAAATCGCGAGCGCACCGTCTTGCAGGCGGAACGCTTCCAGATGTCCGGTCACGTTGCGCACGGCGCTCTCGCAGGTGGCGAGCATGTGGCGGTCGTCGTCGCGCAACAGCGCCGGATCGAGCGCCAGCTCGCCGTTGGCCAGCGCGCGCCAGTCTGTGTCGGGCAGCTTCTCCATGTGCATCCGCATGAAACGCGCGGCGTTCCAAATCTTGGTCGCGAAGTTGCGCCCGATCTCGAATTTTTCCATGTTGACGTAGACGTCCATGCCGGTGGAAGTGATCAGCATCAGGCTGAAGCGCAGCGAGTCGGCGCTGTAGGTCTCGATGATGTCGAGCGGGTCGATAGAGTTGCCCAGGCTCTTGCTCATCTTACGCCCCTTGTCATCGCGCACCGTGCCGTGCAGATAGACCGTGCGGAAGGGCACGTCGCCCATGAACTTGCAACCGGCCATGATCATGCGCGCAACCCAGAAGAAGAGGATGTCCGGCGCGGTGGTCAGATCGGTGGTCGGATAGTAGAACTTCAGGTCGGGGTGGTCTGCGGGCCAGCCGAAAGTGCTGAAGGGCCAGAGCCACGAGGAGAACCACGTGTCGAGCACATCCTCATCCTGCGTGATCTGATTCGCTGCGGCGCCGCATTTCGGACAGGTGTTCGGCGCAGTCTTGGCCGCCCACTCATGTCCGCACGGCGTGCAGGTGTAGACCGGGATGCGGTGACCCCACCAGATTTGGCGCGAGATGCACCAGTCGCGGATGTTCTCCATCCAGTCGAAATAGGTCTTCTCCCAGCGCTGCGGCACGAAGACGATCTTGCCGGTGCGCACGGCCTCGATAGCCGGCTCGGCAAGCGGCTTCATGCGCACGAACCACTGCTTGGAGAGGCGCGGCTCGACCACCGTATCGCAGCGGTAGCAGTGGCCGACCGCATGTTGATGTGGATCGGTCTTGACCAGCAACCCCTGCGCTTCGAGGTCGGCGATCACCTGCTTGCGGCAAGCGAAACGATCCATGCCGACATACGGCCCGGCCTCTTCGTTCATCGTGCCGTCACCGTTCATCACGTTCAGCATCGGCAGATTGTGGCGCAGTGCCACCTGAAAGTCATTCGGGTCGTGCGCGGGCGTGATCTTCACGACGCCCGTGCCGAAAGCGCGGTCCACGTAGTCGTCCGCGACAACCGGTATCTCGCGGTTCATGAGCGGTAACGTCACGCTCTTGCCGATCAGGTCCTGATAGCGCTCGTCCGCCGGATTGACGGCCACGGCGGTATCGCCCAGCATGGTCTCGGGACGTGTGGTCGCGACCACCACCTCGCCGCCGCCCGGGATCGGG
>Ga0209719_1003875_pt1 | contig 12869 bp, 10 predicted proteins | sample AD_JPNAS2_MetaG_FD_184421 | JGI IMG/M metagenome (GOLD analysis project Ga0209719, IMG submission 184421) | Active sludge microbial communities of municipal wastewater-treating anaerobic digesters from Japan - AD_JPNAS2_MetaG (SPAdes) (version 2) | ecosystem: Engineered > Bioreactor > Anaerobic...
AAGTAAAATAAAACACTGATTATCAATAACATAAGTCTTATGCAAATTGTTTTTTATTTTTTATCGGACAATAGTGTATTAAAATGAAGAGTTTTTTTATTTTCTTCTGCCAGTTTGTCTTTTTTTATCTGATTTTGAAGTGGATTTGTTATCTTTTTTTCTAAAATCAGGTTTTTCTTTTTTGTTAGAGTTTTTTATCTCTATTTTTAAACGTTTTCCTGCATATCTTTTATTATTAAAAGCTCTTATAACTTCGTTTTCATAATTAGAATCCATTTCAAAAAAAGTATAGCCTGGCATAATTTCAATTTTTCCTATGTTAGCACCAGCAATATTGTCGTTAGAATTTATTAAATCTAAAAGTTTACCCTTATTCAAGCCATCTTTTGCACCAAGAGTTAAGAAAAACTTAGTATATCCTGATTTTCCTTGATTTTTTGCTTTATTGCTTCTTTTATTTTCTTTGAAATCGGGTTCGTTTAAGTCGTAAGCATTTTTATAATAAGTCAAAAATCTAGAAAACTCAACTGCTACAAATCGTTTTATAAGTTCATCTCTATCTAGCCAGCTTAATTTTTTTAAAATTATAGGCAAAAATTGATCTATTTCTGGGTCAATTTCTGAAAGATGTTCAATTCTATCAATAATATGCATTAGTTGCTTTGTGCAAACTTCTTTACCATCGGGAACTTGTCTGCGATTTATAGGTTTTTTAAGAAGTTTTTCAATTTCTCGAATTTTGTGCAGTTCTCTATTGTGAATTATTGTAATTGCTTCGCCTTTTTTTCCTGCTCTACCTGTACGTCCAGTTCTGTGTATATAAATTTCTCTTTCGTCAGGAAGGTTATAGTTTATTATGTGGCTAAGGTCATTTACATCAAGTCCACGAGCAGCAACATCGGTAGCGACAAGTAATTGCAAATTTCCACTTCTAAATCTGTGCATAACATGGTCACGTTGTGCTTGCGATAAATCTCCATGCAAAGCATCTGCATTATAACCATCTTGAATGAGCTTATCTGCAACTTCTTGAGTTTCGGCACGAGTTCTACAAAATATAATTCCGTAAATATCAGGATTTATGTCAGCAATACGTTTTAAAGCTAAATATCTGTTTTTTGCATTTACTTGATAGTAAAAATGTTCGACATTTTCTGCACCTGAATTTTTTGGTCCAACCGCAATTTCTAAAGGATCGTGCATGTAGAGTGATGCAATTTTCATAATTTCGGGTGGCATGGTGGCAGAAAATAATAAAGTTTGCTTTTCTTTTGGTGTGGTTTCTAAAATAGCATCAATATCTTCTTTAAAACCCATGTTTAGCATCTCATCAGCTTCGTCTAAAACTAAAAAAGATATTTGATTAATTTTTAAAACTTTTCTATTTATCAAATCTAAAACTCTGCCGGGCGTTCCAACAACAACTTGAGAACCTTTTCTTAAATCTTTAATTTGATTTTCGATTGACGCACCGCCATAAACCGCAGTTATGCGAATTTCGGGCAAATATTTTGCATAATTCTGCATATCTTTTGCTATTTGCACACAAAGTTCGCGAGTGGGCGAAAGAATAATTGATTGTGTAATTTTATTTTGATAGTCGATTTGATTGAGAATAGGCAAACCAAAAGCAGCTGTTTTACCAGTACCAGTTTGAGCTAAACCAACTAAATCTCTGTCGGAATTTAATAGGTGAGGAATAGTTTTTGCCTGAATTGGCGTAGGATTTATATATCCAAGTTCTTTTATGGCTTTAATAATTTCTTTACTTAAACCATAGCTTTCAAATAATTGCATTTTTTTAAATTTCAGGTTGCAAAGATAAACAATAATTAATAAAATTATCTAAACAATAAAACTTCCTGAAATACTTCTGAAATTATATACCTTATTAATAATATCGCCAAAAAGTGGACCTATAGAAAGTACTTTTATTTTATCCGATGCTCCTTCTTTTATTGGAATAGAGTCGGTTGTAATGAACTCAATAATAGGTGAGTTATTTAATCTTTCGTAAGCAGGACCAGACAACACTGGGTGAGATGCAACCACTCTTACTGATTTAGCACCTTTGTCCATCATAATATTTGCTGCCATTACAATAGTTCCAGCAGTATCAACCATGTCGTCTGTAATAATTACATTTTTGCCTTCTACATCACCAATTACCATCATTTCGCCAACTACGTTTGCTTTTTCGCGTGATTTATGAGCAATAGCCATGTCGCAACCTAAGAAATGAGAATAAGCTTTTGCACGTTTAGAGCCTCCCATGTCGGGTGAAGCAATTACTAAATCGTCTAAGTTTAAGTTTTTTAGATAAGGAACAAACAAAGCAGATGCGTAAACATGGTCAACAGGGACATTGAAAAAACCTTGAATTTGATCTGCATGTAAATCCATTGTCATAATGCGGTCAACTTTTGCAGCTGTGAGCAAATCGGCAATTAATTTTGCACCAATAGCAACGCGTGGCTGGTCTTTTCTATCTTGACGAGCAAAACCAAAATATGGAATAACTGCTACAACTTTATATGCCGAAGCACGTTTTGCAGCATCAACCATAAGCATAAGCTCAAACAAATTATCTACAGGTGGAAAAGTACTTTGAATTAAAAATACAGTACAACCACGAACAGATTCATCTAAACTTGTGATAAATTCGCCATCGCTAAAACGTGTAAAACTACTTTTACCTAAACTATAAGTTCTTAAAGTGTCAGTAGGATTACCCGATTCTAGGTGCATTTGTTTTTGAGCTTGATTATAACCATCTATAATTTTTATAGCTAAATCGCGATTTGCCGAGCCTGCAAAAAATTTTATTGGTGAGTGCATCTTTTATAAATTTAGTTTATTGATTGCAAAATTATAAAAACAAAAGAAGTTTATAAAAGAAAATCTGAGATTGATATTAACTAGTTTTCAACAAAATTAAATTCAATAAAACTATTTAATCCTTAATGCACCTTACGCTATAGGCATGGTATTCTAAAGTACTACCTCGTCCAATTTTTTCGGAAGTATCGATAACAAATCTATAAATACCATTTCCTTGATAATATGTTGCCTCCCAAAAATATGCTCCATATTTGTAAGCTGAATATTCAAACCTACGGTTCACAACATTATATTCCTTTCGTCCTCCTGGTAATATAGAAAATCCGTACATATCAGTACCATTAGCTGAAGTCCATAATAAATTTGATTTAAGATTAGTCCCACAATTTAAGCCTCTTAGTCCAAAAAAATAAGGGTCTTCTTGTATGGTGTTATCAATATATGATTCTAATATGCTCCATTCTTCATCATTTGGAACATGCCAACCATTTGGGCATACCCCTTGTCGTTGCACATTTTCTAACTCATCGGGATTTGTTACACGACCATTGAGGGCAGCTTCCAATGTGTATAACTTTCCTGTCAATTCCGCTAAAGAATCGTTATCATTAAAATTGTAAAAGATATTTTCATAAGTATCATACCCATTATATACAATGGCAGAGCCATTTGTTAGTGCTGTGCCATCAGCATAATGTGTTGACTTAAGATTTTCTTTCATCCAACATTGATTACCAATTTGAACAGTATTATATATATTGCCATCATAGTCGCTTACAGTTGCAATATCTGGGCATGGTTGACTTAAATAAAAAACATATTTACTTTTATTTATAGGGACAACTTCCATTAAATTTTTGTGATAGCCTTGTTTTTTAACAGATAATTTGATAGTGTCGCCATATTTGTAGGAAAATGATTTAGTGTTTTCAATAAAAAATTCGGAATTAATGTGTTCTGCTAAACTAAGTTTATCAAGTTGAGATTTCTCGCCAACAACCTTTGTGAAATATTCTTCATTACTAGTCTTTAGTCTTAAAATACTAATTGACGGATAACTGTTATGAAAATTAAATGTATTTATTCCTGCATTCATTTGCATACTTGCTTTATAAATAGTTTGACCATAAATATTAAATAAATCCAAGTATAAAACATCAGCACAACTTGATTTAATAGAAAAACAACTAAATCCAGGTTGATTAGAAATTAGTTTAAAATTATTGTTTTCTGCTGTTTGAAGAATTGCACCTTGAGTTAAATTAATTTCATATGTACTAAGTTCTTTAGGTAAGTCGAAAATATTTGTGCTTGTTCCATTTGATAAGTTTTCGATATAAATGGCATCTAAATCTAAAATTTTAGATACTTGCTTAGCTTGTACAAAAATAGTTATATCTTGCTGAGAATATCCAAAACTACAAATACATGTAAAAATAAGAAAGGTAAGATTTCTCATAATTCATTTTTAAAGTTAAAAATAATATAACTTTTCTTGTTAAATGCAATATTACAAATATAATACATTGTTTTTATATTTACTAATTTTTTTATAACAAAATTAAAAAACAATTATTTCCATAATTTTTATTTACAATTCATAAAATTTTTGTAACTTAGCAGAGTATTTAAAAAGTTTTGTTATGATTAAATTTTTTAATCTTGTAATTTTAATATTTACAGCAAATGTGTTGTGGTCGCAACATACATTGTTTTTTGAAATTCCAGAATGTCCTACCAGTAAAGTAAATGAATTTCAAAACTTTTATGAAACTAAAATTTATCCAAATCCTGCATCGGAGCTATTGAATGTTGAATTGAAAAACTTTTCAACTAGCAAATTGGAAATTTTAGATTTAAACGGAAGAATTATTAGTGTTGAAAATGCAAAATTTGAAAATTCAACTATTAAAATTGATATTTCAAATTTAGAAAAAGGATTTTATATTTTGCAAATACGTGATAATGAAAAATTTTGTAGAAAAAGCTTTGTAAAAATTTAGCCATGAAAAATAATACTTTTAAATTATTAATAGCTTTAATTTTTATCCTTAACTTTAATTTTGTAGCAATGTCTCAAGATTATTGTATTGGGGATAATTTTACATTACAAGCCACAAACTATGTTGCAGGAACCGTGCAATGGCAATATTCTTATGATGATGTAATTTGGCATGATTTTGCTAATATAAACACATTAACTTATTCTTTTATTCCTGATGCAAGTATGTATGTACGCTTGCAAATCAATGATACGAACTGTATCCCCGAATATTATTATACCGATAAACAATATATTGAATTAATACTTCAACCTACAATAGCAGATGCAGGTAATGACCAGCTTGGAATTGTTGGCACTTCAACAGTTTTAGAGGCTAATCAAGCAGAAATAGGCACAGGCGTTTGGTCAATTCTAGAAGGACAGGGCGGAAGTTTTTCAGACCTAAACAATCCAAATGCAACTTTTACAGGCTTAGAAGGTGAAGATTATGTTTTACGTTGGCAAATATCTAATCCTTGCGGAAGTTCCGAAGACTTGGTGAAAATTTGTTTTGCTAGCGGTTTTCCTTGTGGACAAGATTTTGTTGACAGTAGAGATGGACAAGTTTATCCAACAGTATCTATAGGCGGAAAATGTTGGCTTGCAAAAAACATGAATATAGGTACAATGGTTAATAGTACCGAGAATCAAACAAATACTGAAACTATTCAAAAATATTGTTATGCAAATGATGAGAACAACTGCAATACTTATGGTGGTTTGTACCAATGGAATATGGCAATGCAGTTTTCAACAAGTGAAGGTGTTCAAGGAATTTGTCCAGAAGGTTGGCATATTCCAACAGACAATGAATTTAAACAATTAGAATTAGCTTTAGGTATGCCAAGTGGCGAAGTAGATATTATAAATAGTTTTAGAGGTAGCGCTCAAAACGTTGGAGGTCAAATGAAACAAGGTGGCGGTTCGGGATTCGAAGCATTGTTTGCTGGAGCAAGAAACGGAGGTGGAGGATTTATGTTTTTGCAAGGTTCGGGTTCTACTGAGTTTACATATTTTTGGACTAGCAACCAATGTGGCGAAGGTAGTGAATGTACTGCAAATTATGACGAAATGTATGCTATAAGAAGATGCCTAAACAATGGAAATCAAGGTTCTGGAAGATTTGATACTTTTCCTAAAACATATGGCTATTCTATAAGATGTGTAAAGAATAATTAATGGTAAATTAAAATCTAAATATTATGAAGTCTATAAAAATTTTACTTTTTGTTTTAATTGGAAGTTTAAGTTTTACTTTTTTGGCTTGTGATCCTGACGACCCAGAACCACAGCCAGATCCACAACCAGTGATTGAATTAGAATTTATATCACTAACTGCCGATAAAGAGCTTTTATATGCTGGCGAAACTGCAACTATTACTGCCGAAGCTCGTGGCGAAGAATTGGTTTATCAATGGACGGCTTCAGCAGGCTCGATTGTTGGCTCTGGAAAAACTGTTACATACACGCCAGCACCTTGTATCACAGGAGAAAATACTATAACTTGCAAAATTACAGATAAATATAAGGAATCGTTGACGAAAAAAATAATTATTACCGTAGAGTAATGAAAAATAAGTTTATTGTATTTTTTTTGTTTTTTGGATTATTGGCGTTTAGTAATTTTCAAGCTAATGCTCAATGTTTTGCATCGCCTGGAAATCCAGTTGCAGGAAGTGCTAATGTTGGAGTTCTGCACCCAAGAATTTTTAGATTAGTGCTTTTTCATAAATTTTCTTATTCCGATTCTTATTATAGCGGTTCAAAGTTTAACAAATATGATTTTCCTGCAGCAATAAAAAATGCAAATTATAATTATACAGGCATGAGCTTGGCTTATGGTCTAAAACCAAAACTGAGCTTAGAATTAGATTTGGGATATTTTATAAATAAAACTCAAAATTATAGATATATTGATTATCAACTTAAAGGCTATGGCTTGTCAAATATTGGATTAACAGCAAAATACAATATTTATAAAAATCCTGTAAAAATGCTCGAAATAACTGTGGGCGGAGGACTTAAAGCACCATTTAGGTTAGAACCGCAAGTGGTAAACGGAGTTAGACTAGATGTGGACGTGCAACCTTCAACAGGAAATTTTGGCTTTAATTTGCAAGCTCTGTTTGTTAAAGAATTTGAAAATATAAGCACTAGACTTATTTTGCTTTCTCGCTATGACAATAATTTTACAGAAAATAGAATGGGATATAAATTTGGAGATGCTTTTTCAAATTCAATTTTTATTTCTAAACACCTTGCAAATAAATACACAGAACTAACAAAAGATATTACAATTATTTGCCAGTTTAGGCATGAATACAAAAAAGTTAATTATTTGAATGGAAAAGTAGTAAAAGCATCGGGAAGTAATATCCTTTACATTGCACCGCAAATAAATTATAATTTTAAAATGGTGTGGAATTTTTCCTTTATTTTTGAAAAACCAATTTATCATTATTACAACGAAACACAACTCGGCAACAAATATTCACTTTTGCTAAGTATTACAAAAGATATTGGATATAAAATAAAGATGTAGGTAATTCTTGTTTCTGCACTTTTTTGCAACACCCGTTAACTTTTTGATAGTCAATTGTAATTTATTTTTTATTGCTACAATATTGAAAACGTATTTTTGTCCATAAGGACAACTAACTTTGCTCGCTCGGATTTGTAATCCGAGTGTAACATTGCAAGCACTCGGATTACAAATCCGAGCGAGCGTCATGAGGTTGAATGTGAGCATCAGTGGTAATGGGAGCGAGCTAGAGTCTGTCAAAGGATTGTCCGTAGGACAACATGTGATTAACCGTAGGCGGCAGCCTGCGGTAGTTAGTCCCTCGAAAGCCTTGCCCGCAAGGGCAACACAATAAAAACAGTTAAAAGTTAATAAAGTTTTTAAAGTTCGTAAAGTTAAATCTATTCGAGCAATAGACTAAATACTAAAAACTTAACACTAAATACTAAAAACTCTTTTAACTTTTAACTGAAGGTAATTATTCGGCATGAGTGCTACAATGCGAAACAGGAGATGTGAGTAATTATTTGATTTTGAGCAAGTTGAAAATCCTTATAAAATAAAAAACCCCAACTTTAGTCGGGGCGCTGTGGTGGTACCACCTAGAATCGAACTAGGGACACACGGATTTTCAGTCCGTTGCTCTACCGACTGAGCTATGGTACCTAAATCGGACTGCAAAAATAGAGCAAATTTTTAAATATCCAAAAGTTTTAGCAGAAAAAAATAAAAATATTTGCTCAAACTTTGCAACTTATTGATTTTCAAATGTAAACTTTTAAAAATTTGTTATGGTTTCTATTATTTTATCAATTTTTGCTTGTAGTTCTTTTGTTTTTTGTGGATATTCTTCTTTGTTTTTAAGCACATCGTGAACAGAAACGTAAAATTTGATTTTTGGCTCAGTTCCCGAAGGTCGAATAGTGATTTTTGTGCCATCAATTAGTTCAAATTGCAAAACATTAGATTTTGGAAGATTTATTTCGTGCTTTGAATCGTTTATTTTATCTATGCTTATTCTTTTTTCGAAATCGTGAACTAAGGCAATGTCAATACCATTTATTGATTTTGGCATTTGATTTCTTAACTTTTCCATCATTTTTTGAATTTCTTCCAAACCACTTTTGCCAGTTTTTGTTAAAGATTTTAAGCCTTCTAAATAATATCCGAATTTTATATAAATATCAATTAGCAATTCATCTAAAGTGATATTTCTATTTTTTGCCCATGCAGCTACTTCTGCCATAATCATACAAGACATTACAGCATCTTTATCGCGAACAAATTCACCAGCTAAAAATCCATAACTTTCTTCGCCACCGCCAATAAAAGTGGTTTTACCATAATTCTTTTCAATTATTTCGGCAATATATTTAAAACCTGTCAAAACATCATAAGATTTTACATTATAATGATTTGCAATTACAGATAATAATTCAGTAGTAACAATGGTTTTAACAATATATTCTTTGCCTTTTAGTTTTCCTTTTTTCTGCCATTCTTCCAAAAGATAATAAATTAAAATAGAAGCAGTTTGATTTCCATTTAAAAGCAAATATTCGCCGTTTTTTTGACGCACAACAATTCCTAATCTATCGCCGTCTGGGTCGGTTCCCATAACAATATCTGCTTTAATTTTCTTTGCTTTTTCAATAGCCATGCTCAAAGCAGAAGCTTCTTCGGGATTTGGCGAAGCAACAGTTGGGAAATTGCCATCAGGAATTGCTTGCTCTTCTACAATATTAATATCTGTAAAACCAACTTTTCGCAAGGCTTTTGGCAAAATATCAACAGTAGAACCATGAATAGGAGTGAAGACTATCTTTAAATTAGATTTTTTTATGTCTTCAGGATTTAAAATCAATTCAGAAAGTTTGTTGATATAAGCATTGTCAATGTCTTCGCCAATAATTTCAACATTTTTTAAATTGTCATCAAATTTAACTTGAGATAAATCTTTGATATTTCTTACTTCGTTGATAATTCCAATGTCGTGAGGATTTATAATTTGTCCGCCATCTTGCCAATAAACTTTATAACCGTTATACTCTTTTGGATTGTGAGAAGCTGTAATAACAATTCCCGAATGGCATTGTAAATGTCTTATCGCAAAAGATAGTTCAGGCGTGGGACGCAGACTTTCAAACAAATAAACTTTTATACCATTTGCAGATAAAACAGAAGCAGAAATTTTTGCAAAATAATCTGAATTATTCCTGCAATCAAAAGCTATAGCACATTTTATTTTTGTATTTGGAAAGTTTTTTATCAAATAATTGCTTAAACCTTGAGTTGCCATTCCAACAGTATATTTATTCATTCTGTTGCTACCAACACCCATAATGCCACGCAAGCCGCCTGTGCCAAATTCCAAATCTTTATAAAACGATTCTGTCAAAAGTGCATGGTCCTTGTCTATCATGCGTTGTACTTCTTTACGAGTTTCAGCATCGAAACTTTCGTCTAACCATTTTTTTGCTTTGTTGATTATGTTTTCCATAAATTATTTTTTTTGTAAAGTTAGTTTTTTTATAAACGATGTGATAAAATTAATAAAAATTTTTAAAACTATGGCTATAAAATAAAAAATAATTGAATTTTTTAATTTATAGTTTTTTGTCATAACTTGAATTTTCTTAGTCAGATTTCTGACAAATTGTCATTGTTTTTTAAATTAACTTCAAAAATCTTGAATTTTGTCAGTCATTTAATCATATAAACTTAAAAAAATAGCATTGGCACAACAATTGACTAATTAAGTGTGAAAATAAAATTATTAACTAAAATTTAAAAAGAATAAATATGAGCAAAATTATAGGAATAGATTTAGGAACAACAAACTCATGTGTATCTGTGATGGAAGGAAATGAACCTGTTGTAATAGCGAACAGTGAAGGTCGTAGAACTACGCCATCAATAGTTGGTTTCTTAAAAGACGGAGAACGTAGAGTTGGTGATCCTGCAAAACGTCAGGCGATAACAAATCCCAAAAATACAGTATATTCTATTAAGCGTTTTATGGGTGAGAAGTATGATAAATTAATAGATGAGTACAAACGCGTTCCTTACGACGTAGTAAAAGGGGATAATAATACGCCAAGAATTAAAATTGAAGATAGGCTTTATACGCCACAAGAAATTTCGGCAATTGTTCTTCAAAAAATGAAACAAACAGCTGAAGATTATTTAGGTCAAACTGTTAAGGAAGCTGTAATTACAGTTCCTGCATATTTTGATGATTCGCAACGTCAAGCAACAAAAGAAGCTGGCGAAATTGCAGGTTTAACAGTAAAACGTATTATTAACGAGCCTACTGCCGCTGCTTTAGCTTATGGTTTGGATAAGAAAAATAAAGATATGAAAATTGCTGTTTTCGACTTAGGAGGCGGTACTTTTGATATTTCTATCCTTGAACTTGGAGACGGAGTGTTTGAAGTAAAATCAACAAATGGCGATACTCACCTTGGTGGTGATGATTTTGACCATGTTATTATCGACTGGTTAGCAGCTGAATTTAAAAAAGACGAAGGTCTTGATTTAACAAAAGACCCAATGGCTTTACAAAGACTAAAAGAAGCTGCAGAAAAAGCAAAGATTGAATTGTCAAGTTCTACCAGCACAGAAATCAATCTTCCTTATATTATGCCTGTTGATGGTATTCCAAAGCACTTGGTAAAAACTTTAACTCGTTCAATGTTTGAGCAATTGGCAGATAAATATATAAATGCAACAATTAAACCTTGCGAAAGAGCTTTACAAGATGCTGGACTAACAGTTTCTGATATTGACGAAGTGCTTTTAGTTGGTGGTTCAACACGTATTCCAGCTATTCAGCAAAAAGTAGAAGAATTTTTTGGAAAAGCTCCTTCTAAGGGCGTAAATCCTGACGAAGTTGTTGCTATTGGTGCTGCTATTCAAGGTGGTGTGTTGACTGGTGAAGTTACAGACGTGTTATTATTAGATGTTACTCCACTTTCATTAGGAATTGAAACTATGGGTGGCGTTATGACTAAATTGATTGAAGCTAACACAACTATACCTACTAAGAAAACTGAAACTTTTACCACAGCAGCTGATAATCAGCCATCTGTAGAAATTCATGTGCTACAAGGCGAAAGGTCTATTGCACAGCACAACAAGACTATTGGACGTTTCCACTTAGATGGAATTCCACCAGCACCAAGAGGAGTGCCTCAAATTGAAGTAACTTTCGATATTGATGCAAATGGAATTTTACAAGTTTCGGCAAAAGATAAGGGAACAGGAAAACAACAAAGTATTAGAATTGAAGCGTCATCTGGTTTGTCTGATGATGATATTAAGAGAATGAAAGAAGAAGCACAAGCTAATGCCGAAGCCGACAAAGTTGCAAAAGAACGCATTGACAAAATCAATCAAGCAGATTCAATGATTTTCCAAACAGAAAAACAATTGAAAGAATTTGGAGATAAAATTCCTGCCGACAAACGCAAACCAATAGAAGATGCTTTAGAAAAATTACGTCAAGCTCATAAAGACCAAAATGTTGACGCTATTGATGCAGCAATGAATGAGCTAAACACAGTTTTCCAAGCAGCTTCTCAAGAAATGTATAATGCACAGCAATCGCAAACTAACGCAGGTCCTCAAGATTCTAGAAATGCTGGAAATGCTTCAAATCAACAAACTGGTGGTGATGACGAAGTTACAGATGTGGACTTTGAGGAAGTGAAATAAAATAATGTAAAAACTGAAATAATAAAAAGCTGTCTCTCTTGAAGGGTCAGCTTTTTTTGTTCATAAAAAATTAATATTTTTGTTATTTGTTATGATTATTCAATCCTTCTATCACTAATTCAGGTTTTTCAATTCCTACTAATGCGTCATCAGAAATAAAACATATATTTTCTGTAGGAAATTGAGTTATAAATCTGTTGAAAAGGTCATTTTCCCAACATATATAATCGTTATCTAAGTGATAAACCTCGTTTGGTAATACTTCAATAACATGAACCAAAGCATTTTGGTCATATTCATAACGAACACGTGTTTTAGAAAATTTTTTGATAAACACTTTTAATTGGTTTCAAAATTTTGTATCTTTGTGGTCTGAAACAGTTAAGCTCAGTTAAAAGTTTTTAAAGTTCATAAAGTTATTTGAATATCGAGTGTTGAGCGGAGTCGAGACACCGAAATTCTGTCAATTTTACTTTCGGTGAACTCGCAATCTTGGTTCATCATTTAACACTTCAACTACATTCAGTGTATTGTTGTTAACTGAGTGTGCGTCAGCCACTTTTAACTTTACCTTCGGTGAGCTCGTAAACTCGGTTCAACTTTCAACTTTTAACTGAAGTTTTTGTATCTTTGTGGTCTGAAACAGTTAAGCTCAGTTAAAAGTTTTTAAAGTTCATAAAGTTATTTGAATATCGAGTGTTGAGCGGAGTCGAGACACCGAAATTCTGTCAATTTTACTTTCGGTGA
>Ga0209719_1003882_pt1 | contig 12839 bp, 12 predicted proteins | sample AD_JPNAS2_MetaG_FD_184421 | JGI IMG/M metagenome (GOLD analysis project Ga0209719, IMG submission 184421) | Active sludge microbial communities of municipal wastewater-treating anaerobic digesters from Japan - AD_JPNAS2_MetaG (SPAdes) (version 2) | ecosystem: Engineered > Bioreactor > Anaerobic...
CCCAACAGGATGTTGACGCGGTCAACGCAAGGTTCAATGGCTTCCACGACGGCTTCGTGAAGCGGATCCAGGTCACGACTGACAACGAATTCATGACGGACATGCCGTGGGAGGCACAGAGGCAGTTCCAATCAAATGAAGAGGAACTTCTCGCCGCAGGGCGTTGCGCTCCATATCCCGGGACGACTGCAATTGAGATAGACATCCATCACTACAACTACGACTGGCCTAATCAACCACTCAAGCGGAGCATCATTCTCCGTGCTCAGGCGTCCCGTTTGTGGGACAGGCTGGTTTCGCTCATTGGCCGTGATATCTTCGACCTCTCCTTTACCAAAGACGGGGATAACATTTCCTGCGTGCTCACCCACCACGCAGAGGATGCAGGGCCGATTCTGACGATGGAGAACGGCACGACGACGGTCCTCTTTTCGGCCTGTGCGGTGGAAATCGATGAAACAGAATGGACAGAACCTGAGGGGCCAGATTACGGCTCGCAAGTTCGCTGAACCTGCCCCTCAACGTTCGACGCATGAGATGAAGAAACGACTCATCATCACACTGACGATGTGCATTATCCACCTGATGGGGAAGTATTTCGCTGCCCGATCCATCACCTTATCTACGCCGTGGTTGATACGAACGGGGTCCCCACAGTGCGGTTTGTTCGCGTCATTACGATGAATTTCCACCATCGTGGCTACATATACCGTCCGGACGGGAAGTTCGATGTGGCTCTTCAGGAACGAGAACGGATGCAGACACCCATCAATGAAAAATGGTGTGCGATAAGGGACTGATAGTTCACAATCACTTCGGCAGGACCGGATAGGAAATTGGGCACGGAAGATGGCATCACAAACCACTAATGCTTAACATACAATTGGAAAAAAGATGAAACGATACTTCAAGACTCTGATGCTTGCACTCGCCCTCATGCCGCTTGCTGGCCGGGCCGACCAGCTTGCATGGATATCACGCGCTGACGTGGAGAAAGTGGTGAAGTCAATCCAGGAGCAAATCCGTCAGCGGCAAGGCGAGCCGTACTACATGGTTTCCTGTTTCGCTGTGTTGGCAAGGTATTCCAATTGGAGTGCGATGTCAGCGTCGAACGGATCAACATCCCGCAGGATGCGTTCAGCAAGGCGGAAGAGAAGCCGAAAACGCCAACCAAGCGTCGCAAGCCACCGGCGCACCGAGCGGATCTCATTTAGCGCTGACGTTTCGTAACGTGAGGAGGTATACGATGATTAGATCGGCTATTCTTGCGGTGATGGTCGTGACCTGTGGCTGTTTTTGCCTCCCGCGTCCCCCACAATATGCGTAACGCAGGGTGATAGGCTGTGTGAGAGGAAAGTAGATGAGTATGCGGCCCATAGTAGCATGGACGATCATTGCGGCGGTAATCCTGCTCCTCGCGCTCTTCGTCGTTTCGATGTTCGTGCCGTGGACTCCGATCAACTGTCGGCACGAAGACGTTGACATCACGACCGGCAGACTCCGACACAGCCGCTATTTCTTGTTCTGCAAGGTGTCTGAGAGAATCGAAGATTCTCCGGTTACGAAGATGCTTCCGCCGGATATACTCAGGCGTCGCACCCCCGAATGGCGCAGGGTCAACACCTTCTCGCCCGGAGTCCACCACTCCCCGCGCTACACATTCCACGGTGCCATTCACCAGATCCATACTCTTGTAACCGTATGGGACATGGCCAACGAATACGGGTTCTCGGACGAGTTGAAGCAGAAGACAGCCCTGGATGTTCTTGCTATCTGGCAACAGAGCGGAAGCTGCTTCCTGGCTGGTGACTACATCCGTTGTCTCCGTGACCTAGCGGACGAGGCGACACGGCAACGCATCCTCACAGCCCTGCCGAAGTTGAAGATGCCACTGGTGGAGACCAACGGCACGGACGTTGTCTGTACGATGTTCTTCCCCAATGGGCAACCGATGGACCGAATACATGGCTATGTGGATAAATACGGAAAGTTCATCCGACATGGTGTTTGGGAACGCTGGGCAAAAGACGGAGCCAGAGTGCTCCACGGTCATTTTGAGAATGGCGAACGTCACGGACGGAGGTTCGGGTGGGACTACGATGGCAAGTTGTCCTCCATCAACGTTTACAACCACGGGGAATTGATCGAATACGCGTCTAAAAATCTTGAGGATCACCCCGACTTCAAGGCCGCACAACAACTGAGTGAACGTGACGGCGTGTCCGCAGCTCGTGACCCAAATACGGTGTCCGACGCGCAAGCTCTTGAAATCGCTGAAGCCACGTTCCGATACCAGTTTCTGCACAACGCTTCTGGTCGGCAACAGGAAGCAGCGGCTTATTTCCTAAGCCTCTTCGGGCAAGACCCGGATGACGCATTCCTGAAACGGTTCGAAGGGCACAAGCCCCCCGTTCAGAAAGGTTCCGCTTTTGTCATCGGAAAAGGGCTCAAGTTTCGCGTGGAAAGAATCACGCGCGTTTCGGACACCAAAGTGGAAGTCTCGGGAGGGTACTACGAGGCCGGACTCAGCTCATCGGGAAACACCTACGTCGTGGAGTTGAAAGAAGGGGAATGGGTGGTCACGGGCGATACGATGCACTGGATATCATGGGAGTGGTTGGAACACCCTCACAGTCCGTTCCGAGTGACCGGGAGTTTGCTGATCTCCTTTCGAAACTAAAACAGGTGGCGGAGAATTGCGTATCTAACACTCCGGTTACTGTTACCGTTAAAAGAGACCGCAAGAGCCGGTTCATTCGAGTCCGTCTCTTGGCGGACTCACGTCAGGGAGCAATTGACTTATGCAACAACGTCTGCTCGGCGTGCGATAGTTATCGAGAAGAGCAAATACGATCACGACAGGAGGAGCGACTTTATGTCCATTCTCTTGAGCGTGCCGAGTTTGCCAGCCCAAAATAAAAGTGGCGGGCTATTGTCGGGCAAAATCATTCGGGTAAATCATTCGGGTAAATCATTCTTGGCTGTGTAGGTAATATGTGCTACGGTGTAACCAAGAAATGAGGAGTCCTGTGGCGAAATGTTCATTAACAGCGTTTGTTGAGCGTGAGGGGGACGGTTTTGTTTCCCTCTGTCCCGAACTGGACATTGCCAGTCAGGGAAAAACGGTTGAAGAGGCTGCGGCTAACTTGCGGGAGGCTGTTGAACTCTACTTGGAGTGTGCTGATGCACAAGAAATTAAGAGCCGTTTAAAAGGGGAAGTGTACATCTCTCGATTTGAAGCCGTTTATGCCTAAGCTCGGTGTTTTTTCGGGGCATGACATTTGCCGTTTGTTAAGCGAGCATGGTTTTTTTCTGGTGCGTCAAAAAGGCAGTCATGCCATCATGCAGATGCAAACTCCACGCGGTACAATTACCGGTTTCTTCTATTTTGAAGGCGAAGCCCGAAAGAAATGGGAGAAGGTGTTTTCCAAAGCTATCATACAGGACGATTTCATTCCGAAGAGAATTGAGCGAAACAAACAAGAGGGAGACCAACAGTCTATCGCGCCCGAAATAAAGAACCCAATTGACTGACACAGAGAAGTGTGTAAAGCTATGTGTGGAGGTGAAAAATGGCAACGAATCTTCAACTTGATGACCATTTGATCGCAGAAGCGGCAAGGCTGGGAAAACACCGCACCAAGAAGGAGGCTGTCACGCAGGCGCTGACCGAATATGTTCGGAATCTGCGGCAGGAAGGGATTTTGGATCTCTTTGGCAGCGTCGACTTCGATCCGTCTTACGATTACAAGCGGCAACGGTCAAAGTCGTGAAAGTGCTAGTCGATACCAGCATCTGGTCGCTAGCCTTGCGACGTCGCGAACACGCGCAGAACCCGGAGGCGGAAGAACTTGGCCGTCTGATCGCCTCCCATGTTGTGGAGATCATAGGGCCGATCCGGCAGGAGATTCTGTCTGGGGTTCGGGACGGTGCGCAGTTTGAGCGTCTAGCGAGGCATCTTGATGCTTTTGTGGACCAGCCTTTGACGGTCGAAGATTATGTGACGGCAGCGAAGTTTTACAACCTATGTAGATCCAAAGGAATTCAGGGTTCCAATACTGACTTCCTCATTTGTGCTGTTGCGGTGCGACACGATTTTTCGATTTTCACCACGGACAAAGATTTCCTTCACTTTGCAAAGTGCCTGCCAATCGTGCTACACGATGTCAGACTGACCAACACGGAACGGTCATTGTCCGACTTGGTCTGAAAAATGGGGCGTGATCTACATCGGCGGCTCAAACGTATCTGCCCGAGGAAGAACTCGGGCGGCTAAAGGAACACGAGGCCAAGGCCTTGGCCAGACTGAAGCAGAACGGCGTTGTGACCGAGGTGCTAAAACTGTCGTATAGAGGAGAGTGAGATGCAGCTATTGGGAGGAATTTATTGAGCGGATACGAGACGCCCCTTGGTGGAACTCCGATGAGCCAAAGGAAAAATCTGAAAAAGGGGTGTGGCTTGGAAGAGCGGCAATGCTTGATGCAATATTCTACGAGGGAAGAGAAATCAAACCCGACGAACCATGAAAAACTCGAGTAAAAACGCATTGCAACAGGTCTTTCGGCGGTCACGAGTCTTTCTGCCCGTCATTCACCCCGGCACGAAAAAGAGTGCTCTACAGAGCATTGACACGGCTGTCCGGTCTGGAGCGGATGGCATATTCTTGATCAATCAAGGGATGTCTTCCGCCCAAGTTCTCGACTTCATCCCGCAAGTATATCAACGGCACCCGAACCTTTGGATTGGGGTGAATCTGCTCGGAACAGAGCCGGAAGAGGTCATTGGTCTCGTCGCCGGTCTTCCGGTGGGCGGCATCTGGTCAGACAATGCGAAGATTGACGAGATGTCCGATGCGCAGCCCGCCGGAGAACAGTTCCGGCAAGCACGCAACAAGGCCGGATGGAAAGGGCTTTATTTCGGGGGAGTCGCGTTCAAGTACCAGCGAGAAGTGGATGCCGCCCTGTTGCCTGAAGCGGCCAGAAAGGCAAGCCCCTGGATGGACGTAATTACATCGAGTGGCCCGGGGACCGGATACGCCGCGACGGTAGAGAAGGCAAGGGCCTTGCGATCTGGGGCCGGGACGCATCCGTTGGCCCTTGCCAGCGGCGTGAGCCCAGAGAATGTAGACGGTTTTCTGCCGTATGTGGATGCCTATTTGGTTGCATCTGAAATCGAGACGGCGAAGTACTCTGGCATTCTGGTGCCCGAGCGGACAAAGTTGCTGGCTGAAAAAATTCATGGATGGGAGCAGAAAGGCTCCGAACCGACAGGTACAGGAGACGTTTAACCTAAAAAGAGCAGTTGAACCTTCAACTCTCTTTGGTTTCTGGTTTCAAGGTTTCATGGTTTCATCCAAATCGGGATCGGGATCGCTATCGGGATCGATTGTTTAACCACGGAACACACCGAACACACGGAAAGGCATGGCTCTGTTTCCGTGTGTTTAGTGTGTTCTGTGGTTCCAATCAGAAATTGCGTTCTGCACCAAATAGGTGCGGCGCGGATCTCAACGGAAGCCAATGTTTATGGGGCTTTGCTCAAAATCTGCATGCTCAACTGCTCTTTTTAGCGCGCCTGCCCCATACCGTTTACAGGCAGATAATCAACCATGATGCATATTCATGGCAGCGGATCGTGCGGACAAGACGGGTGGATGGCGAGCGAATGAATCAGTCGTGTGGTTCTTTGATGAGGCGATGCGCCGCGGCCTTGTGCCCCAAGAGACCGTTTTTGACGTGCCGGAAGTAACTGCTTGCCCATAACTAACACCCAAAACTATCCTCATTTACATTCCCGTGCGAAGCAGGGGCGGCGGGCTAACCAGCCGATGGAGGGGGCGCGTTGATGCGTGCCCCTCACCGCTTCGGATCGATTATTGCGACCACCCAGTGGTCGCAATGACGAGTGTAAAAACGGGGGGGAGGATGGGCACCGGTCGCGCACGGGGCATGCAATGGAGGGCTCGCGCGCGGACAGCCCCCAAAAGCGCTCATAATGCTGCGAATGGTCACGGGCGGGGCGCGGCTGCGAGGTGTAAGGTTTTAACCCCGTCTTTGTGACCACTGGGTGGTCACAAAAAGTGGCTCGCAATCTTGAGAGAAACCCCCGTGCTGTGCCTTCTCGAGTATTTCGTGATTTTCGTGGTAAGAAATTCAGGTTGCGGGGGGCTCCTGCGTTAGACTAAAATGTTCGCCATGACACGGAAAAAAGTGATATGGGGCGTCGCGGTAGTCGTGGCGCTGGGTGTAGTGGGCAACCTGATTGCCTTTGTGGTCCGGCAGCGTCCGCGGCCGGTGCCTTCCGAACCGGCGGCGGTGCGTGCGGCGGCGCTTGCGATTTTGGATGCCAAGTGTGCCGCATGCCACGACAGCCGAAAGTCGTTGCCTTTTTATGTGAAGCTGCCCGGCCCCGGGAGCCTGATACGGCGTGATGTAAAGAACGGCCTCCGCCATTGGGATCTTTATGATGTGGGGCATCTCGGTGCCGACGCCACTGAGGCTGAGAAGGCGGCGGAGGAAGTTCCGCTCGGGCGTCTGATTAAACTCCGTCGAAACGTGGCGGACGGAACCATGCCGCCGATCCAGTACTGGGCGATCCACTGGGGCACCACCCTGACCGAGAGCGAGCGCCAGATTCTGAACGCATGGGTCGGTCAGGTGTGGGGCGCGTGGCTCGCCAGTTGGGGCATCGAGAACGGTGCCGACGCGGACGTGCATCCGATTCCGCAGACGATCCCGTTCGATGCGGCAAAGGCCGCGATGGGCGAGCGGCTCTATTTCGATACGCGCTTTTCCAAGGACAACACAGTTTCATGCGCGTCGTGTCATGCGTTCGAGAAGGGCGGCACCGATAACCTGCAGTTCTCTGTGGGCGTCGGCGGCCTCAAGGGCAATGTGAACGCGCCGACCGTTTTCAACGCGGTTTTCAACATGCGCCAGTTCTGGGACGGCCGTGCGCGCCATCTCACGGAACAGGCCGGCGGACCGCCGCTTAATCCCGTCGAAATGGCCTGTGAAAATTGGGATGAGATTATTGCAAAATTGGAGCAGGACGCTGCCCTCAAGAAGGCCTTTATCGCTCTCTATCCAGAAGGGTTCAGCGAGGCCACGCTCTGCGGCGCGATCGCGGAGTTCGAGCGGCGGTTGATCACCCCGGGCTCACGCTTTGACCGCTATCTTGCCGGAGAGAAAAACGCGCTCTCGGAAAAGGAGATCAAGGGCTACACGGCGTTTCAAACGCATCGCTGCACCACCTGTCACGCCGGTCCTGCAATGGGCGGCCTCTCCTTTGAATACGCCGACCTGAAAGCGGACTACTTCGCTGGCCGCGAGGTGACCGACGGCGATCAGGGCCTGGCGGCCTTCAGCAAAAACCCGAAGGATGCCAAGCGCTTCAAGGTGCCGATTCTGCGCAACATCGCGCTGACCGCGCCTTATCTGCATGACGGCAGCCAGCCCGACCTCAAAGAGACGGTGCGCTCGATGATGAAATATCAGGTCGGCGCTGTCGCGTCAGAAGGGGAACTGGACGCGCTCACCGCGTTCTTGGGAACACTGACCGGCAACCTGTTCGGCAAGCCGCTCGCGCCGTGACGTGTGTTGTGTGTGGTGCTGCGGAAAAATTTGGAGTGCGGTGACAAGAGCCGCGCTGTGCGCGGGTCGCGGCACCGCTTTCCCTCTGCGCTGTGCGTGGAGACACACTTTGTCCCCACTCTTAGTCGAATACACTTAGTCTCCACACTTAGTCGATTGCGCCAGCGACGAAGTGTTTCGACGAAGTGTTTTGGACGAAGTGTTTCGACGAAGTGTAAAACGACGAAGTGTTTCGACGAAGTGTGCCTCGCGGCACCGTTTTTGCGTACCACCCAGCCGCCGTACTCCTGCTCAAAAAGCGGCGTCGCGCGGAATACCGCTTGCCGCCGCACTCCAGATTTTTTCGTCTGACTTGTGAGTGCCGAAATGGGCACAAACCACGCACTAAACTCGCATGCCCCCTGTCACCAACCGATTACCTTGTGCCCCCCCTTGCTTGCAGGTGTGGTACGGACATCTTGCCTGTGTTTCATGGGCGGGACGCCCGTGCCACGAAGGGGTTTGCAAGAGCCTTGTCCGTTGTTTCGGTTTCAGCCCATCCGCGCAAGGCGCGTCTCGCGTAGAACGACGACGCAGCGTGGGGGCTCTTTCGCGACAATCTCGCGGCCATTGCGCGCTTCGCGAAGAAGACGCGCCTTGGCGGTGATCCTCTCGTACAGTTGCTTACGACCGACACCGCTTACACCTGCGGCGACGATCCCGTGGGGCTTATGTTCGACAAGCAAGATCTGGGGCAGAGCGGCAACACGTGGCACTCAAGCGGCAACGGCACTTGGCGCGGCAAATACTACGAAGGCGGCTGGGCACTCATCAAGCCTTGGTCGAAGACACCCGACGGCGACTTCGACCTCATGGCGCGCGGCGTCAAGGAGCCGATTCATCCTCGACGGCAAGCGTGAGGACAAGACATCGACAACCGAGTTCAAGGAACTCGAGATTTTCCGCATCCGGTAAAGGGGTGGTGAATAACGCTCTTTTAGGTTAAACCAGGCTGTGCCACATTGTGTCCGCGCACTTTGATGTGTAGCTCGCGCAGTTGCTTTTCGGTGACCTCTGAAGGTGCGTTCATCATCAGGTCTTGCGCCTTCTGGTTCATCGGGAAGGCGATTACCTCGCGGATGTTGTCTTCGTCGGCCAACAGCATGACCATGCGGTCGACGCCCGGCGCGATGCCGCCGTGCGGCGGTGCGCCGTACTTGAAGGCATTGAGCAGGCAGGAGAATTTTTCCTCCACCACCGACGGGTCGTAACCCGCGATCTCAAACGCCTTGTACATGATCTCGGGCTGGTGGTTACGGATGGCGCCGCTTGAGAGTTCGATGCCGTTGCAGACCACGTCGTACTGGAAGGCGAGAATCTCAAGCGGATGCTTGTTCAGCAGGGCATCCATGCCGCCCTGCGGCATGGAGAACGGATTGTGCGAGAAGCCGATCTCGTCGGTTTCGGGGTCCTTTTCGAACATCGGGAAATCCACGATCCAGCAAAAACGGAAGACGTCCTTCTCGATCAGGCCGAGGTCATGACCGAGCTTGCTGCGGATGTCGCCACCCATCCTAGCCGCCTTGTCCGGTTCGTCGCACAGGAAGAAGAGCACGTCGCCATCCTGCATGCCGCCCATCCGCGCCAGCTCGGCCAGCTCGTCCGGCGTCAGGAACTTTTGGATCGGCCCCTTGATCGTATCGCCGTCCCAGATCAGGTAGGCGAGACCCTTTGAGCCCAGCGTCTTGGCGTATTCCACCAACTTGTCGAAAAAGCTGCGCGGTTTGTCCTTGATGCCCTTGACCGGAATCGCGCGCACGGCCGCGCCCGCCTTGACCGCTCCGGCAAAGGCGTTGAAACCCGACCCCTTGAAAAGTTCCGAGCAGTCGAACATCTCGATCGGGATGCGCAGATCCGGCTTGTCGCTGCCGTATTTAAGCATCGCCTCGCGGTAGGGGATGCGTATCCACGGCGTGGTGTCCACCGCCTTTTGCGAGAAGTGTGTGAAAGTCTTGTAAAGCACATCCTCGACAACGGCAAAAACGTCATCCTGCGTGACGAATGACATCTCGATGTCGAGCTGATAAAACTCGCCCGGCGAGCGGTCGGCGCGCGCATCTTCGTCGCGGAAACACGGCGCGATCTGGAAATAGCGATCAAAGCCCGCGACCATCAGCAACTGCTTGAAGAGCTGCGGGGCCTGCGGCAACGCATAGAACTTGCCGTGGTGTATGCGGCTCGGCACCAGATAATCGCGCGCGCCTTCGGGCGAGCTGCATGTCAGGATCGGGGTCTGGTACTCATTGAAGCCGTGCGCCTCCATCGCTTTCCGCAGGAAAGAGATGATCTGCGAACGTAGCAGGATGTTGTTGTGGATGCGCTGGCGGCGCAGGTCCAAGAAGCGGTATTTGAGGCGCAGGTCCTCGGGGCCGTCCTCGTCGCCCGGCAGATAGAGCGGGGTCGCCTCTGCAGCCGACTCCACGATACAGTCGTTCGCCACGAGTTCGACCTCGCCGGTCGGGATATCCGGGTTGATGGTCGAGGCATCGCGCGGCGTGACTTCACCGGTGACCGTGATGACGGTCTCAAGTCTGGCCCGGCTCAGCGTTTCGAAAAAGGAGCGGCTGGGATGAATCACGACTTGGGTGATGCCGTAGTGGTCGCGAAGGTCGATAAACAGGATGCCGCCGTGGTCGCGGACGCGGAAGATCCAGCCGGAAAGTTTAGCGGTGGTGCCCGCATCGGAGGCCCGGAGCTGGTTGCAAGTGTGTGTGCGGTAAGGGTGCATCATTTTTATCCTCGAAGAAAAAACGGGGCCACTCTATCAAAAAAAGGAGGATTTAGGAATTAGGATTTAGGAGTTTTAACGCGAGTTTTAACGCGGCGCAGAGATGCAGAGGTTTTTTGTGGCACTGCTCGGTTCTTTTATCCACAGGTAACGAAAGGGACAGGTGTTTAGACGACTTAGACGACTTTGGTCTTCCATCTCCATCCCATTTATTGTACCCTATGCCTCGCTGTTCTCCTTGTATTTGCACCGCCGAGTGCGAGTGCGTTTTTACCGTTTTACGGTAATAGGCCATTACGAGCCTTAGATTTAATCACAAGGAGAACAGCCTTTTTTGTTTCAAGAACGCTCCTAAATCCTAAATTCTAACCTCTTCTTCAGGGACGTTTTCAACGGAGTTGAACCGCACCGCGGAAACATCAGTGTTGCATCTGGCGGGTGAATAGGCGAAAATCAAAAGCCGTGTGATGAATGGAACTCAAAAAGCGGAGATCCACGGTGTGCCCGGCGAGCGGGCGCGCGCGACAGGTGTGGTGCGCGCGCTCTGGCCCTTGCTGGCTGCGTTGTTCGCGTGTGGTCTCTTTGCGGGAGCGGCACTGCCGCAGGTGACGCTGGGCGTGGCCGGCGTCGGCTTTTTAGCGGCGGCGGCGTTTCTGGTCTGGGCGGTGTGCGACGGTCTCCGGGGTATTAATGCGTTTTTCAAAGGCGCGCGCGGCGAGGAGAGCGTGGCGGTGCTTCTGGCCACGTTGCCACGTGGCTACCATGTCTTTCACGACTTTGCCTGCGGCACTCCGGGTGCCATCGACCATGTGGTGGTCGGACCGAACGGGCTCTTTGCCATCGAGACCAAGTGCTGGTCCGGGCGTGTTACGTATGAGGGTTCTGGCTTGCGGGTGAACGGTGCCGTGCCGAGCCGCCCGCCGCTGCGGCAGGCACGCCATTCGGCCCAGATGCTGACGCGCTTTCTGGGTGAGCGACTGGGAAGCGCGCCGCCCTGTACACCGGTGGTCTGCTTTGCAAGTAACACCTTCGAGCCGGACCACTTGACGGTGGACAATGCGGTGGTTTGTAATGCGTCGGCGCTTCACTCGTTGCTGGTGACGCATGCGGGCCATTTGACGGCAGATGAATGTGAACGGATCGTTAAGGTGATGGAGCAGAAAGAATTATGATGAATCGGCGAGCAGGGATGTTCTGGATGGTGGCGCTCGCGCCGATGATCGCCACGTGGGCGGCGGCGGACAGGGGCAACGGGCAGCCGGTGCCGCAACCTCACTACGGTGACGTGGCGCAGAAGGTGGCGCGCGTGCTGCCGGCCGCGCACCTGTTGCAATATCCGCTGGGCGACGAGATTTCGCAAAAGGCATGGACCAATCTGATCACCGCGTTCGATTTCGACCGCAGCTACTTTTTGCAGAGCGATATCGCCGCGTTCACAAACATGCAGACGCGCATCGACGATGCCGTGAAGGCGGGGGATGTCTCGTTCCCGTTTGAGGTCTACCGCGTGTTCCGTGCGCGGCTTGAGGATCGCTATGCCTATGTGACCAACCTGCTTGAAACCGGTTTCACGTTCACCGAGGATGAATCGTATACTTGGAAGCGCAAAGATGCGTCTTGGCCGGCGACACAGGCGGAGCAGGATGAACTGTGGCGCAAACGCATCAAAAACGAGGTGCTGGCGCAGCTTATCGGTCGTGAATTGGATCGCGCCGCAGCGACCAATACCGCCGCTGCCGTAACGAATGATGCGTCTGCTGCTGCAGTAGGCGGCACGGCGACCAATACGCCGCCGGTGCTGACGCCGCAGGAGAATGTCGCCAAACGCTATAAGCAGTTCATGATCGTTATCCAGGACATGGACGAGGAGGCGATCTTGCAGCGTTACCTCAGTGCCGTGGCGATGGCGTATGACCCCCACTCCGATTACATGTCGCCGATGCGCAAAGAGGATTTTGATATCGACATGAACCTCTCGCTTTGCGGCATCGGCGCGCAGCTCCGCTCGGAGGACGGCACCGCGATGATTGTGGAGGTGATTCCGGGCGGTCCCGCTGATCGCGACAAGCGCGCCATCCGGCTGACCAAGGGCGACAAGATCATTGGCGTAGGACAGGGCGACGGTGCCATCGAGGACATCGTCCATCTGCCACTCAACAAGGCGGTGCGTAAAATCCGCGGCGAGAAGGGCACCAAGGTGGTGCTGAGCGTGATCCCGGCTTCTGATCCTTCTGGCACCTCGACCAAGATCGTCGATCTCATCCGCGACGAGGTCAAGCTGGAGGAGCAGGCCGCCACCGGCCGCGTGGTACGCGTGACGTTGCCGGACGGTGCCGTGCGTAAACTGGGCGTGGTCAAGCTGCCGACCTTTTACGGCACCATGGACAAGCGCCCGAATCAGCCCGGCTTCCGCAGTGCGACTGTCGACGTGGCCAAGCGGCTGGCCGCGTTCAACAGCGAGAATGTTTCGGGGCTGATTC
>Ga0209719_1003896_pt1 | contig 12803 bp, 7 predicted proteins | sample AD_JPNAS2_MetaG_FD_184421 | JGI IMG/M metagenome (GOLD analysis project Ga0209719, IMG submission 184421) | Active sludge microbial communities of municipal wastewater-treating anaerobic digesters from Japan - AD_JPNAS2_MetaG (SPAdes) (version 2) | ecosystem: Engineered > Bioreactor > Anaerobic >...
TTCCCCGGTAGCTCAATCGGCAGTAGCGTTCCCGTTGTAACGGGATAGGTTGCAAGTTGATGTGGGGATTACGAGTTGTTTGAAATGATGTTTAATTTGTTCCCCGGTAGCTCAATCGGCAGTAGCGGCTGGCTGTTAACCAGTAGGTTGCAAGTTCGAGTCTTGCCCGGGGAGCCAGCTATTCTTGGGCGCTTCACATGAAGCGCCTTTTCAATTTCAGGCAGGACTCGAACTTGCACAACTAGAATATAAAAGATTATGTATTATGTTTACATCATCTATTCAATTTTAGCTAAAAAATTTTATATTGGCTCCACATCAGATATAGAAAAAAGAATTCAATATCACAACTCGGGTCGAAGTAAATACACAAAAGGAAAAGGACCGTGGGTACTTGTTTATTCTGAACCTCATGAGAACCGAGGAGAAGCAATGGCTCGTGAGCGGACAATCAAAGGCTGGAAATCTTCAAAGAGAATCATAGCGGAATTCCATATTAAACTGGAAAGTCTCGGCAGTAGCGGTCCCGTTGTAACGGGATAGGTTGCAAGTTCGAGTCTTGCCCGGGGAGCCAGCTATTCTTGGGCGCTTCACATGAAGCGCCTTTTCAATTTCAGGCAGGACTCGAACTTGCACAACTAGAATATAAAAGATTATGTATTATGTTTACATCATCTATTCAATTTTAGCTAAAAAATTTTATATTGGCTCCACATCAGATATAGAAAAAAGAATTCAATATCACAACTCGGGTCGAAGTAAATACACAAAAGGAAAAGGACCGTGGGTACTTGTTTATTCTGAACCTCATGAGAACCGAGGAGAAGCAATGGCTCGTGAGCGGACAATCAAAGGCTGGAAATCTTCAAAGAGAATCATAGCGGAATTCCATATTAAACTGGAAAGTCTCGGCAGTAGCGGTCCCGTTGTAACGGGATAGGTTGCAAGTTGATGTGGGGATTACGAGTTGTTTGAAATGATGTTTAATTTGTTCCCCGGTAGCTCAATCGGCAGTAGCGGTCCCGTTGTAACGGGATAGGTTGCAAGCCGAAGCGAGCGGAGGTCCCGATGAAATCGGGAGAAAGTCTTGCCCGGGGAGTAAAAATTTAATCCGTTAATTTTAGAAGTTCTTTTCACATCCCTGATGTAATTATAATCAAAGAAGGATCGTATCAGGCTTAATAAGCTTGATGCAGTGAATTCCTGCTATAGAATTTTCAGTGCCGCTGGCTATGGAATTTATTTTGCCCTTGAGGGCGTGGAAACAAGAAACAAACAGGGAAATGAATTGGTGAAAAAACTGGGTTTAGTTTAGCATGATAATTTACAAGAAATCTGCTATACTGTTTTTATTATTCATTGTGCCTGTCCCAGGTATAGAGATTTTAATGACAATTGGAAGCTTGCTTAATGTATATCTGGAATAGACCAAGGGAATTATTAGATGTGTCCTAAAAAAAACAGGAGGTGTCTTCATGTATAAAAGAAAGATAAAGGAAAGAATTTATTGGTTGGGTGCTGTGGACTGGGATAGGCGCCTTTTTGATTCACTGATTCCGTTACCGGACGGTACAACCTACAACGCCTATTTGATCCAAGGTAGTGGGAAAACAGCATTGCTGGATACAGTCGATCCGCCCCTGGCCGATGAATTGATGGCACAGTTGGCCTCTGTCGATAAAATCGACTATCTTATCTCCCATCATGCGGAGCAGGATCATTCTGGAACAATACCGCTTGTACTTGAGCGGTTTCCGGAGGCAAAGGTTGTTGTGTCACCCCGGGCAAAGGGAATGCTGATGGATCTCTTACGGATTCCTGAAAGCACCTTTATCACTGTGGAAGACGGAGAAACGCTGTCTCTTGGCGACAAGACGATGAAGTTCATCCACACACCCTGGGTACACTGGCCAGAAACTATGGTGACTTATCTCGAAGAAGACCACATTCTGTTCAGTTGTGATTTTTATGGTTCTCACATTGCAACCAGCGATCTTTTTGTGACTGACCAGGGTCGTGTTTTTGAAGCCGCCAAACGCTACTTTGCCGAAATCATGATGCCCTTTCGCGGCATAATCACCAAGAATATCGAAAAGTTGAAAGCCTACAATATTCAGATGATCGCCCCAAGCCACGGCCAGATTCATGACCAACCGGCGTGGATTATGAATGCATACGAGGATTGGGTGATGGGCGCTCCCCACAATCTGGTTGTTTTGCCTTTTGTATCCATGCACGGCAGCACCAGGATGATGGTTGACCGTCTGGCATCTAACCTAGTCGAGAAAGGGGTGCGCGTCGAATTGTTTAATCTGGCTGTCACTGATATCGGAAAACTCGCCATGGCGCTGGTCGATGCGGCGACCATTGTTGTTGGGGTTCCAACCGTTCTTGCCGGCCCTCATCCTTTGGCCGCCTACGCGACGCTGCTGGCCAACGCCCTTCGACCCAAGGCAAAGTATCTTTCCATCATCGGCTCTTATGGATGGGGTGGAAAGACAGTGGAAACCCTTGCGGGAATGATTCCCAACTTGAAAGTCGAAGTATTGGAGACTGTTTTATGTAAGGGCCTCCCCTCGGAGGCTGATTATGACGCTCTGGATAAGTTGGCCGGGGTGATTGCGGAGAAGCACAAAGAAAACGATTTCCACTAAGGAGCTTTCTACAGCGGTATTCCGAAGGAAAACGAGATCGCGAGGTCTTATGGCGAGAATAGATATTCGATTGAAGCGCGTATATGACCCGGTCGAAGAAGAAGATGGGTTTCGCGTCCTGGTGGACAGAATTTGGCCTCGGGGTATGGCTAAGGAGAGGTTGAAAGCTGATCTGTGGCTGAAGGATGTCGCACCCAGCACGGATCTTCGGAAATGGTTCAATCATGAACATTCCAGATGGGAGGAATTCAAGAGCCGTTATTTTTTTGAACTGAGGGAAAAATCAGAAATGGTGAATCAGCTTTGTGACCTTGCGGCAAAAGGACGTGTTACCCTTCTTTATTCAGCGAGTGATAACCAGTATAACCAAGCCGTCGCCCTCAGAGAATACTTGATGAATATGAAAAAATAGGAGAGTGCTCGTGCGTATGGTGGTGCATAAAGATAACAGTATAAAAAAGGCTATGATTTCCATCTGATAACCTGGCAGTGATAATGCAGACGGCATCTCAGACATATCGACTATGGTGACGGCTAAACTCCTGTTTAGTAAAGGTTAGTTGACAAAATGAGTGCAGTTCGCCATCAGGACACGTGTGATATTTTTTATTTCTTTTGAGTTACTGCCGTCATCTTTTCCACATTCATTATCCATCCGCCGCCCATTGATTTATAGATGTTTATGAATGCCTGGAAGAGGCCGCCCTGGGTTTGTGCATAATCGAGTTCAGCGTTGAAAAGACTTCTTTCGGCATCGAGTACTTCAATATAACTTGTATAGCCGTTATCATAACGGAGTCTTGCTATACGGGCATAATCTCTTAGTGCATCTACCTGTCTTTGTTGTACAACGAGTTGTTCACGGGTCTTTTTTTGGTCAATCAATGCGTTTTCAACATCACGAAATGCATTCTGGATGGCCTTTTGGTAGCCAAAAAGCGCCTGTTGCTGTATAGCTTCTGCAGCAATATTCTGGCCATAGACTGAACCACCCGTAAAGATAGGTGCTGAAAAACCTGCTGCCCAGTTCCATGCGCCGGATGGGCCACTGAAAAGATTTGCCAAGTTTGTGCTTTCCCATCCGTAATTACCTGTTAATGAAATAGTCGGAAAGTAAAGGGCCCTTGCAACTCCGATCCTTGCGTTCGCTGCAATGAGGTTTTGCTCTGCCTGTTTAATGTCAGGTCTTTGCTCTAAGACATCAGACGGTACACCTGATGGTATCGCTGGAAAAACCAATCTGTCTATTGTTTTGCCTCGAGCTATACGGCCTGGATTTTTACCGAGTAAGGCATTTAAAACATTTTCCTGCTGGGTTATCTGTTTTTCGATAAGTGGTATACGGGCAAGAGCCTGTTCATATTCAGATTTTATCTGCGATAACTCCAATTCGGATATAATTCCTCCTTCAAACCTTAGCTTGAAGATGTTGTATGAATCCTCCCTCAATTTTGCTGTTCTGATTGATATCTCAAGTTGTTTATCAAGGTTGCATAGATTGATGTAGTTGTTTGCAACCGTTGTAACAAGCGAAAGAATGATTGCCCTTTTCCCTTCTTCGGTTGCCAGAAGCGAGGCGCGTGCCGCTTCTGTTGCGCGTCTCAGACGACCCCAGACATCCATTTCCCATGTTCCGTTTAAAACGCCATGATATACGGTTGCTGGATTTTTGATGCTGCCAGGTATTGGAGTTTGCCCATTTTCTGTGCCGCGTTGTTGGCCACCTGCTCCACTTGCAAAAATCTGAGGAAAGAGACCGGAACGCCCCACCCAATAGTATCCAAGATATTCTTCAACCCTTGCGGCAGCAATCTTTAAATCCGTGTTTTGTCTTATGGCTACCTGGATAAGGTCATTAAGCACTGGATCATTGAACTGTTCCCACCATAGCGTATTTGCTACATCTCTGGTTTCTTTTTCGTCGATACTCCACGAGGTTGGGGTATCGTAAAGTGGACGTTTATAGTCAGGACCAATGGCACAGCCAGAAAACAAAGCCATGGCTAAAATCAAAATTATAAATATTTTCATGTCAATTACTCCTCTTATTAGCGTTTCGCCCATAAAATATTATGTTTTTGCTTTACGCTTCAAGATGTCTTTTTTCATATCATTCATGTTAATTTCTGCTCTCTGTTCCTTTTTTTTCTTTCCTGTTTTTATGTGAAATCTTTTCCACTAAGTAAAACGTTACCGGAATTAGGAAAATTGCAATCGATGTTGCGGCGAGCATACCCCCTATTACAGCCGTACCCATAACCTGACGTGAAAGTGCTCCGGCGCCACTGGCTACAGCAAGAGGCATACAGCCAAGAATGAATGCAAAAGAGGTCATGAGTATAGGCCTTAAACGTAGGCGAGCACCATACAACGCTGCCTCAATCAGGGGTGTACCTTTTTCGTATTCCATTTTTGCAAATTCCACAATGAGTATGGCGTTTTTTGCAGCAAGTCCGATAAGCATTACAAGGCCTATCTGGGCATATACATTATTTTCAAAACCCCTGATGAGAAGTCCAAGAAAAGCGCCCATCACAGCGATAGGGGTACCAAGCAGGACACTGAAGGGCAAGGACCAGCTTTCATATTGTGCAGCAAGAATAAGAAAAACGCAGAACAGAGAGAAACCAAATATGGCGGACGCAGAGATTCCTTCCTGTGCCTTTTTTTCCTGGTATGACATGCCTATGTAGTCATAACCCATCTCCCTGGGCATGGTTTTGGCAAATACATCTTCAAGTGCCTTCATTGCCTGGGCAGAACTATAGCCTGGGGCGGCGTTTCCAAAAATCTGGGCGCTACGATACTGATTATACCTCATTGTAAATTCAGGGCCTGATGTCTCTTTAACTGATATGACAGATGAAAGCGGAACCATATTTTTGTCGTTATTCCTGACATAAAATTGTCCGAGGTTGTCTGTATTTCTTCTATAAGAACCCTCTGCCTGTACAAAAACCTGCCATTGACGTCCAAAACGGTTGAAATAGTTTACAAATGTACCACCCATGAAACACTGGAGGGTCTGATAAACATCTGCGAGGTCTATGCCCTGCTTCAATACCTTATCCCTGTCAACGTTAACAAACATTTGTGGAACAGATGGACTGAATGTTGTGGTAATTCTGCTCAATTCAGGCCTTTTTTTAGCTGCTGTTATGAATTTTTTGACATTTTCGGAAAGAAAAGACAGATCACTCCCAGAACGGTCTTCAAGCACAAAGGTAAATCCTCCGGCAGTACCGATTCCAGGGATAGCAGGTGGCGAAAACGCAAAGCCTATGCCTTCTGTCAGTTTTGACATGGCATAGTTCAGGCGCATGATAATTGCACTATGCTTTTCTTCTGGTTTTTTTCTTTCTGACCATTCTTTGAGCGTTATGAAGAAAAATCCGCTGTATGTGTTGGCAACCTGACTCAGCATGTTGTAGCCGACGATGGTTGTGCAGGACTGTATACCAGGTGTCCCTGCAATGATTTTTTCAACCTTTCGAACCACATCGTCAGTCCTTTGAAGAGAAGCTGCATTGGGGAGTTGAACAATTGCGAACTGATATCCCTGATCTTCCTCTGGAAGAAAACTGCCAGGAAGACCTTTTCCAAGTATAACTACAACAAAAGACACAATAGCCAACATACCGATACTTATCATACTTTTTCGTATTGCAACACCGCAAAGACCAACATACCCATCTGTTGCCTTTCCAAACACCCTGTTGAACCAGTCATAGAATTTTTGAAGATAGCCTGTACCTTTTTTTCTGGGCTTGAGCAACAGTGCGGAAAGGGCTGGGCTCAATGTGAGCGCATTGAAGGCAGATATAATAACGGAAATTGCAATTGTGACGGCAAATTGCTGGTATAGCCTTCCAGTAATACCAGGGATAAAGGCCGTTGGTACAAAAACTGCTGCAAGGATAAGCGCAATCGCGACAACAGGACCAGAGACCTCCTGCATCGCCTTTATGGTTGCATCCTTGGGGGACAACCCTTTTTCTATGTGATGTTCTACAGCCTCAACGACAACAATTGCATCATCCACCACAAGCCCTATGGCAAGTACAAGTCCAAAAAGCGACAGCGTGTTAATGGAGAAACCAAAAAGAGGAAAAAACGCAAATGTACCTACAAGCGAAACAGGAACAGCACACAAAGGGATCAGGGTTGCACGCCACCCCTGTAAAAAGAGGAAAACAACGATAATGACGAGAATCAGTGCTTCAACAAGGGTAATGACAATCTCCCTTATGCCTTCTGTAACTGGTAGCGTGGTATCCAGAGAAATTGAATATTCGAGATCCTGTGGAAAACGCTTTTTCCAATCAGCCATAAGCTTTTTAACCCGTTCTGCTGTATCGATAGCATTGGATCCCGGGAGCTGGTAGACTGCTATAACTGCTGCTGGTTTACCGTTATAGCGGCCTATTATACTGTAAGACTGGGCACCAAGTTCGGTTCTTGCTACGTCTTTTAGTCTCAACAGGGAGCCATCGGGATTTGCCCTTATCACGATGTCGCCAAACTCCTTTTCATTGACAAGTCTTCCCTGAGCCTTAACAGAATAAGTAAACTCCTGGCCTTTGGGCACAGGTTCTGCACCGATCTGACCAGAAGGGTTAACAGTGTTCTGACTGTTAATAGCATCTACAATTTCATTTATCGTTACGTTAAGTTTGGCTAGATGATCTGGCTTAACCCAAAGACGCATTGCATACTGACCCGCTCCAAAAATCTGCACCTGTCCCACGCCCTGAACACGTGAAAGTGGGTCATTTATATTTATATACGCATAGTTAGAAAGAAAAAGCTGATCATATGTATCTTTAGGAGAATAAAGGGAAATCACCAACAAAGGGCTGCTAGTCGATTTTTGTACGGTTACCCCGAGATTGTTTACCTCCGTTGGTAATTGAGATTGTGCCTGACCGAGGCGCATTTGTGTAAGAACCTGATCAGTATTCGGGACTGTTCCAATATCGAAGTCCACACGAAGTTGCATCTGCCCGTTGTTAGCATTGATCGAGTACATGTAGATCATATTGTCTACGCCGCTCATTTGTTGTTCGATAGGGGTTGCAACAGATTGTTCAACCGTAATTGAATCTGCGCCTATATATGATGCAGACACGAGTATCTCAGGGGGTACTATATCAGGAAACTGTGCAATCGGAAGGCTCGACATGGCGACGATGCCCACAATTACAGTAATGATCGCGATTACCATAGCCACAATCGGTCTATTTATAAAAAATTTTGGCATAATAGATTAATCCTCCATGGGTTTCCTGTAATTACAACCTATCCCCTGTGCCCTCAGGCGATTGTGTTGCCGGTATTTCCAACGGTACTTTAATATCTTTTGATTCTTTATGGACAAACTTTTCAACTACATAAAAGGTAACAGGTATCAGAAATATGGCAATCAAAGTTGCCGCAAGCATGCCTCCTATTACCACAGTACCAAGAATTTGCCTTGATATAGCCCCGGATCCTGATGCGATTGCCAGAGGTACCGTCCCGAGTATAAATGCAAAGGCCGTCATCAGAATGGGCCGCAGGCGCAGCCTTGCACCATCAAGGGCTGCTTTGACAATTGGGTCTCCTTCTTCAAATTTTGTCTTTGCAAATTCCACAATGAGTATGGCGTTTTTTGCAGCAAGTCCGATAAGCATTACAAGACCTATCTGGGCATATACATTATTTTCAAAACCCCTGATGAGAAGTCCAAGAAAAGCGCCCATCACAGCGATAGGGGTACCAAGCAGGACACTAAAGGGTAAAGACCAGCTTTCATACTGTGCAGCAAGAATAAGAAAAACAAAAAGAAGAGATAGTCCAAAAATGACTGTTGGAGAGATACCTTCGACTGCAACCTTTTGTTGGTATGACATTCCCATATAATCAAAACCCATCTCTGTGGGCATCGTCTTGTGAAAAACATCTTCAAGCGCTGACATTGCCTGTTGGGAACTATAATCCCTTGCCTGAATAACATTGATCTGGGCTGCCCTGTATTCATTGTATCGGAGAGTGAATTCTGGGCCTGATGTCTGTTCAATGGTGACGAGGGTATTCAAAGGAACCATCTGGCCGGAATTGTTTCTCACATAGAATTGTTTGATATTTTCAGCCTTTGTCCTGTAATCCCCATCTGCGAGCGCATAGACCTGCCATTGACGTCCAAAGCGGTTGAAATAGTTGACAAAGGGGCCACCCATAAATGCCTGCAATGTCTGATAAACATCTCCAAGGTTTACTCCTTGTTTTAATACCTTGCTCTTATCGATGTTTGCATATATCTGGGGCACATTCGATGAAAATGATGTGTTTATGGATGCAAACTCTGGTCTCTTACGGGCTTCATCGAGAAACCTGCGAAGATTTTCAGCGAGAAAATCGATTCCTTTTCCTGCCCGATCTTCAAGCATGAACGTAATACCACCGGAGGTCCCTATGCCCGGTATGGCTGGCGGTGAAAAGGCAAATGTCTGGGCGGACGGTATCTTTGATAATTCTTGATTGACATGCGCCATTATAGCGGAATAGCGTTCCTCTTTCTTCTTGCGTTCGTGCCATGGTTTGAGGGTTACAGAAAAGTATGCATTATACGTTGTATTTACCTGACTCAGTGTGCTGTAACCCACAATTGTGTTGAATACCTGTACGCCAGGAGTATTTTTTAATATATCCTCTATTTTCTTGCATGTAGCATCGAGGCGTTGCAGAGAAGACGCATCGGGTAATTGTACGTCAAGATAAAAATAACCCTGGTCCTCCTCGGGAAGAAAACCACTGGGAAGTTTCGCGCCAAAAAGTACAACTCCAATCCCTACGACCAGTAAAAACAAAAGACTCCTCTTTGCTTTCTTTATCAAAAATGCACATATACCTACATAGCCATCTGTTGCTCGTGCAAATAAACGGTTAAACCCTCCAAAAAAGGTTCCCAACACACCCTTTGTCTTTTCTTTTGGCCTTAGAAGCATTGCTGCAAGGGCAGGACTGAGACTTAAGGCATTGAAGGCAGATAACAACATCGATACCGCAATAGTCACTGCAAATTGTTGGTACAATCTGCCTGTTATTCCAGGTATGAAGGCGGTGGGTACAAAAACAGCGGCAAGAATTAAGGCTATTGCGACAACTGGGCCGGAAACTTCATCCATTGCCTTTATGGTTGCATCTCTGGGAGACATGCCTTCTTCAATATGATGTTCCACTGCCTCAACAACAACAATTGCATCATCGACTACCAAGCCTATCGCTAGCACCAGACCAAAAAGGGATAATGTATTGATGGAAAAACCGAGTAGAGGAAATACTGCAAACGTGCCAATCAGAGATACTGGAACAGCAACAAGTGGGATTAACGTTGCCCTCCATCCTTGCAAAAATATGAACACGACAAAGATGACAAGAAGTACCGCTTCCCAAAGTGTTGTCACGATTTCTTTTATGCCTTCCGTTACTGCCAATGTTGTATCGAGAGATACCTTATAATCGAGATCCTGAGGAAAGCGTTTTTTCATATCCTCAAGAAGTTTCTTGACGCCCTTTGCTGCATCAATCGCATTGGAACCTGGTAATTGATAGATCGCCAAGATTGCTGCGGGAGCGCCATTCATTCTACCTATGATATTGTACATTTGAGAGCCAAGCTCAACTTTTGCCACATCTTTGATTCTAACGATTGAGCCGTCTGGTTTTGCCCTTACAATTATATTGCCAAACTCTTCTTCTGTAATCATGCGGCCCTGTGCTTTTAACGTATATGTAAATTCCTGGCCTTTGGGCACCGGTTCCGCTCCTATCTGTCCTACAGGATTAACCTTATTTTGGACATTAAGCGCATGCCATATATCTGTAGCTGTGATCTCAAGCTTTGCAAGTTGGTCTGGTTTCATCCATATTCGCATGGCATATTGGCCTGCACCAAAGACCTGTACCTGTCCGACACCAGGGGTACGGGTTAAAGGATCATTTATGTTTATATAGGCGTAGTTGGCAAGAAATGTTGCATCATACGTGCCCTTGGGAGAATAAAGCGTAACAAGCATCAGTGGACTTGAAAGCGATTTGGGATTTGTTATCCCATACCTTCTTACGCTCTTAGGCAATTGACTTTGAGCCTGTTCTTGGCGCATCTGAGTAAGGACCTGGTCAATATTAGGATCTGTTGATACGTCAAAGGCAACCCTTAAGTTCATCTGTCCATTGTTGGCATTAATGGAATACATATAGAGCATGTTGTCTACACCGTTTATCTGTTGTTCGAGCGGTGTTGCCACTGCCTGCTCAACTGTCAAGGCATCAGCACCAAGATAGGTTGTTTGTACTTGTATCTCAGGGGGTACTATACTTGGAAATTGCGCCACAGGAAGACCCGCCATGGCAACGATACCCACTATCACCATGAGTATCGAAATCACCATAGCAACAATGGGTCTGTTGATGAAAAATTTAGCCAAATAGATTACCTTTTTTCAGTTTTGGGAGAGGTTTTGTCTTTGGTATTTGCTTCTGACGGTTTATCAGGCGTTGCCTTTTTGTTTGCACCAAAGGGTTTAGGATTAACTAACATTCCCTGTGCAACCTTCTGAATGCCTTCGGCAATGACACGTTCACCGGCCTTTAGTCCTGAATCGACCACCCACATGTTCTCAACCCTTTCGCCCATTTTTACAGGTCGAATATCAACCTTGTTGTCAGACCCAACAACAGCTATCTGATAACTGCCCTGAAGTTCCGTTACTGCCCTCTGTGGCACCAGCAAGGCATCCTTTTTGCTGTATATAACAGCCCTAACCTTTGCAAATTGCCCGGGGCGAAGGACATTGTTCGGGTTTTTAAAGACAGCCCCGAGTTTTATCGTGCCGGTTTTTACGTCTATCTGGCGGTCGGCGAGGATCAGTTTTCCTCTGTGCGGAAATATTTTGCCGTCTGTGAGAACCATTTCAAGCGAGAGTTTTTCGGCATCGAAGTGTGTTTCTGCAGCCTTGAGATATTCCTGTTCACTCGCTGATATATAAACCTTTATCGGGTTAACCGTTGATACTGTGGTTAGTTCTTCAAGTTGCCCAGGTCCAACAAGATCACCGATCTGGGCCTTTGCAATGCCGGCAATTCCGTCAATCAGGGAGGTTACCTTTGTGAATCCGAGGTTCAACTCCGCCCTTTCCAGCGCAGCTCTTGCAGAAAGAACAGAAGCATATGTGGATTGTTCTGAACCTATAGCGTCATCCAGATCCTTTTTACTCACAGCGTTCTGTTCGGCAAGCGGTTTGATCCGGTTGAGATTGGCCTTTGCAGTCTGCCAGCGTGCTTCCCACTGTGCAAGTTGTCCTTTTGCTTCATCGACAGTAGCCTGGAAGGTACGGGGATCGATCTCGAATAAGACCTGTCCCTTTTTTACAAAGTCACCTTCATAATAATTCCTTTTAATTAGGTAACCCTGAACTTGTGCCCTTATTGTGGCGTTGATAAGCCCGTCCGTAGTTCCGACCCATTCTCCGTATATAGGCACGTCTTTCTGAACGACATTTGCCACCTCGACATCCGGTGTATGTTGAACTTCCTTATTCTTTTTACCGCATGCCGGCATCACAAATATCAATCCAACAGAAATTGCACAAAGAAATAACTTCATAGATGAAAATGCGGTTCTTTTATCTAAGGGCCGATTATATATGCTCTTATTCACGTTACCCCCTAATGAAAATGTTCATAAATTTTTATCCGACAATTATATATTATTGTTGGCCTGAATACGATATAAAATCATGGTTTTTTTAAAAGGTATAATTATACCTTTTAATGACTTTACACGTTAATTAACCATAGACGAAAAAATGTAATCATGCAAGGGTTTAAAGTAATACAATTATTTATCTTATTTTAGAACTTTTTATGAACTCATCGATGTTTTTGAAATACTTTGACAGCGAGATGTTTAGCGTGAATAGTTTTTTTGACCTTTTCCCACCTTTGCGAAGACTTCAATTGCTGATTTGCCTTCAACGGGGCATTTGTTTTCACATATACCGCAGCCGATACATAATTCCTCTACAATATATGGTTTTTTCAGTTTAATCCTTTTTCCTGTGTAATCTGATTCCTCAGATAATTCAAATTTTATTGCCTTTCCTTGAA
>Ga0209719_1003906_pt1 | contig 12776 bp, 8 predicted proteins | sample AD_JPNAS2_MetaG_FD_184421 | JGI IMG/M metagenome (GOLD analysis project Ga0209719, IMG submission 184421) | Active sludge microbial communities of municipal wastewater-treating anaerobic digesters from Japan - AD_JPNAS2_MetaG (SPAdes) (version 2) | ecosystem: Engineered > Bioreactor > Anaerobic >...
CTACATAGCTAATAGCCACGCAAATAATAGTTTCACAAAAGAGGCTAGCTCGAGCGACGGCGAAGAGTCTTTGAGCAAAATTTTTAGCAAAAAATTTTGCGTACTCTTTTGTGGAAGCTATTCTTGAAGTGGCTAGTCTACCCCTCGCCTCGCTCCAAAAGTTGAAAATGTCGGACCTTTTTGGAGACCTTTTTTGGTTCCACACAAAGATTAAATTTTAGTAGTTCAACTACTAAAATTCTACTAAAATCAAGATTATTTTTATCCCCGTAAAGTTATTGACAAGAAAATTATATTAGTATAAAATACTGGGCACGATGTTAATAAACAAAAATCACTTTAAGAAGCGGGAAGAGTAATCCTATAAGGTTTTGCTTTGACCGCCACAAGCGGTTTTTTATTTTAAAAACATCTAGTCCAAAATAGGGCGAATGATATTTGAAAATTGAATGTTGTTCGAGCTCACTGTTATCCTTTTTAGGGTCTTTTGATTGAGCTGAGAACAATGTAACGATGCGGGCTGATACTCAAAGAAGCGGTTTTTTTGTTTATCAGCCAATCCAAGTCTTCTTTGGAGAGAAGAAGATGAGGATAATTTTTAAATTTCCTAATAGGAAGTTTAAGAGTATATGGTGGATGCCTAGACTAAAAAAGGCGACGAAAGACGTAGCATGGCGGCGATACGTTTCGGGGAGGTGCCAAGCAACCTTTGATCCGGAAATTTCTGAATGGGGGAACCCTTCCAAGTAAACCTTGGAAACTCCTGCACTTAAGATGTATGGAGAGCAAACCCGGGGAAGTAAAACATTTCAGTACCCGGTGGAAAAGAGAACAATAGTTATTTCCTTAGTAGCGGCGAGCGAAAAGGGAAGAGCCCAAACCGAGTGTCGCAAGACACAAGGGGTTGTAAGGTGACAATGTAGATTTATCTAGAGAAGTTACAAAATGTGTTATTAGATTAAACTTCTGGAAAGAAGTGCCACAGATGGTGATAGCCCAGTGGTCGAAAATTTCACATCTTCTTTATTGTCATTCTTGAGTAGCTCAAGACATGAATAGCTTGAGTGAATCTGCCAGCACTAACTGGTAAGGCTAAATACTTTTTTAGATCGATAGTGAACTAGTACCGTGAGGGAAAGGTGAAAAGAACCCCGATGAGGGGAGTGAAATAGACCTGAAACCATATACTTACAAGGAGTCGGAGCGGATGCCACTTTATTCTTAATCTAATGATTGAGACTAAAGTGGTGTCCGTCACGGCGTGCCTATTGAAGAATGAGCCAACGAGTTTATCTATGCTGCAGGCTAAGCTGTTAGAACAGTGGAGCCCTAGGGAAACCGAGTGTTAATAGCGCGAAAAAATTATGTAGTCTAGATAAGACCCGAAGCCAGGTGAGCTTGCCATGAGCAGGGTGAAGTTTGTCTAACGACAGATGGAGGCCCGAACCAGTGACCCGTGCGATAGTCTTGGATGACTTGTGGTAGGGAGTGAAAAGCTAATCGAACCTGGTAATAGCTGGTTCTCTCCGAAATAGCTTTAGGGCTAGCGTCGTGTGTTCCTCTTGGGGGTAGAGCACTGGAAGGTTTCGACAGGGAGCAATCTCGCGAATTCTATCAAACTCCGAATACCAAGAGCCAAAAGCACGGCAGTTAGGCTACGGGGGCGAAGCTCCGTTAGCCAAAAGGGAAACAGCCCAGATCTCAAATTAAGGTCCCTAAATTTATGTTAAGTGCAAAACGAGGAGGTAAAATTTCTCTGACAATGAGGATGTTGGCTTAGAAGCAGCCATCATTTAAAGAAAGCGTAACAGCTCACTCATCTAGAGATTTCGCACCGAAAATAATCGGGGCTAAACATAATACCGAAATTGAGGATTCCTATTTTATTTTATGAAATGGGAGTGGTAGGAGAGTGTTCCACATTGCGCCGAAGCCAAAGGGGTGACCCATGGTGGAGTATGTGGAAGTAAGAATGTTGGCACAAGTAACCGCAAGGAAGGTGAGATCCCTTCCCGCCGAAAGATCAAGGTTTCCTGGGCAACGGTGATCGCCCCAGGGTTAGTCGGTCCTAAGGAGATGACGAAAGTCGTATTCGATGGACAGCTGGTTAATATTCCAGCACTTCTGTTTTATTCGAAGATAGGACGGAGTGTAGTATATAAAGCTCATTATTGGATTTGAGTTTGTTAGTGAGGGTGGCTTCTAGGAAAATCCGGAAGCTGACGTAAAAGTAACACCCAAGCGAAGCATAAATGTTTCGGTTCGCCGAGGCAAATTTTATAAAGCACGCTCCCAAGAAAAGTATCTAAGGTTAATAAAATAGAAACCGTACCGCAAACCGACACAGGTGATCAGGTCGAGTAGACCAAGGCGAACGAGTGAGAGGTCTTCAAGGAACTCGGCAAAAAAGCAGCCGTAACTTTGGAATAAGGCTTTCCATCCCCACTTTTGGGAGTACAATAAGAGTATGACTTATGTTTATGTAATATAAATTTATAGATCAGAAAAAGATGCAAGAATAAGAGAGTACAGGATAAAACATAATGGAAATACTAAAAAGAATTATTTAAGCATATAAAAAATTGTATGCTTGAACCCAAAAGTGGGGATGGACGCAGCGAAAGTTTCTCTGGCAACTGTTTATCTAAAACACAGCTCCCTGCGAACTCGCAAGAGGATGTATAGGGGGTGATGCCTGACCAATGCCAGAAGGTTAAATATCGGTGTTCCTATGACTTCGGTTGTAGGGGTGGCTGGTATAAGCCCTGGTGAATGTCGGCCGTAACTATAACGGTCCTAAGGTTTTGCTTCTAAATTAATTTTTGGAAGCAAAAGGACTGGGACTGTTAAATTTATTGGTGTTAGATGAGTGCATTTAAAAAGCTGCCTATTCACATAAAGTGAATGTCCTAAAAAATATCTGACTATATGCTGGAAACTCTGTGCATAAAATGCTGTAGAGTGGACACTACTTATAGTATAATTAAAAAGACAATGTTTATTTAACATTTGTCTAAATATATTATGAGTAACAAAGTGGACAACGCAGACAATCAGCAGGAAAGATTAATGATGATAGGTTGGATCGTATAAAAACCTCAAAAAATAAAAACTTTAGATTATTTGTTAAGTGTTTACAAAAAATTAACGAGAAAGATCATTTAACTAAAAAGGGAATGATTGAAATAGTTAAATTAAGCGAACAGATGAATAGTAAAAAATCTAAAGAAGATATCATTAAAATCCTCAGAAACCAAACGTCAGACTCCAATTAAATCATGGAGAAGATAGAGTTCGGGTTTTAAGGTAAACCCTAGCGAAGTACCTTGTCGGGTAGGAATACTGCCCATCCCAAGAGTGATTTTGGGATTAAATCCAGCTTATAACGGTGGAGCCCTTTATAAATGAGCGCATAAAGGGGAATACCGTGGGAAGTCGTCTAGTCGATTAAAACAGGCTAGATTGACCCCGTAACGACTTAGGTCGCCTATGTATAGTGGCGACCGAGATAGATTATTGATATAATCTATAATATGCTGGCTCTCAATAAAAAACGTAATATACATGAGTATATTTCTGAAAAAGAAAATATACAAAAGAGGAAATTCTAAAAACGTTGAGATGAAAATATAGTCTGTGCCACTAGTAATAGTGGGTTTCGCCTCTAAGATATAATTTAGAGATAAGCGATGTAAAGAACATGAAGTTCCGACGCGCACGAATGGCATAATGACTGGAGAGCTGTCTCGAAGACCTGCTCGGTGAAAATACAATACCGGTGAAGATGCCGGTTACCTGCAGATAGACGAAAAGACCCTAGAAGCTTTACTACAGCTTGATATTGAATATATGGATATTCTGCGTAGCATAGATGGGAGAGGTTTGAAGTGTACGATTTCGGTTGTACTCTACTCGACAGTGAAATACCATTCTTAATGTTTATATATTCTAATCTCTACGGCAAAAACGCAGAGAGACAGTATCTGGTGGGTAGTTTTACTGGGGCTGTATCCTCCTAAAGAGTAACGGAGGAGTTTATTAAGGTTAGCTAGGCGCGAATGGAAACCGTGCCGATAGTGTAATGGCACAAGCTAGCTTAACTGTAAGACGTACATGTCGAGCAGATGGGAAACCAGAACATAGTGAACCGACAACCCGTATTAGACGCGGTTGAAGATTAACGGATAGAAGCTACTCTAGGGATAACAGGCTAGTTCCGCCTAAGAGTTCATATCGACGGCGGAGTTCGGCACCTTAACATATCGGGGTGCGGCATGAGAAATCGTGCAGTCTGGAGTTGAATATATTTTTAAAACGGAGAATATATTTGATTAAAATCTTGGCTTATAACGGTGAACTCCATTTTTTGTTATAATGACTAAATGGACAATACCGTGGGAAGTCTAACCGAATTTGAACGATCTATCATTATAGGTTCTATTTTAGGAGATGGGTATTTAAGAATAATACCCGGCAGAAAAAATGCTTTTTTAGAAATTAATCACTCTATTAAAGCAAAAGAGTATGTAGATTATAAATACAATTCATTAAAAAGATTGTGTGAATCTGCTCCAAAAGAAAGACCAAATAATGAAAATCGTATTGCTTATAGATTTTTTACCAAACAACATAAAGATCTGACTGATTTTTATGAAATGTTTTATAAAAATAATCGAAAGATTATTCCAAAAAATCTTGAATTAAATCCAATTATTGTTGCTGTCTGGTATATGGATGATGGAAGTAAGTGTAGAGATAGAGATATTTATCTAAACACTCAACAATTCAGTATCCAAGACCAAAAAAGATTAGTAACTTTACTTAGAAAAATTGGGATTAAATCGAGATTAAATAAAGATAAAAAATACTATAGAATTAGAATTATGAAAGAAAGTATAGGCAAGTTTATGGAAATGATAGACCCCTATGTAATTTCTTCTATGAGATACAAATTGGTTATGACCCTGTAGAGACTTATGTTTTAAAACATGGAGCGTTACATATGCGTAACGCTAAGACGCCAACGCCTAATCATAATTGATTATTATGAAAGGATGAAGATATAGTCCATACTATTAGTAATAATAGACGAATATACGATGTCGGCTCACCTTATCCTGGTGGTGGAGAAGCTGCCAAGGGTTTAGCTGTTCGCTAATTAAAAAGGTACGCGAGCTGGGTTCAAACCGTTAAGATCAGAAAGGTGTTTGTAAGTTTTGTGAAATGTTGTTCATTTTTAAGTTAAGCTACTGTAGCTCAGTTGGTAGAGCGGTGGGCTGATGCCTCACGACTGTCGCTGGTTCGAACCCAGCCGGTAGCACGAATGGCAAGAAAGAATTTTCTTGCCCATTTCACAAAGCTTATAAACATTAGATTGTGATTTTAACAGTTTGAACCCGAAGAGGAAATGTTACAAAAGAGACATCAGCTAATTTAATCAATTAGCAAAAGACCATGTATACCAGTTTGGTATATCACGGCGGCGTAATATAGAAATATATTATGACAAGTTGGGGTTATCGGTGAAGTCCCTAAAACTTTTGTTTATAAAAGTTTGGGTGATAATACCGAGTCCCTCTCAACATTAGTTGAGTCGGGATGTAGAGACTAAAAACCAACCTTCTGTAAAGAAGAATATATAGTCCGATCCCTTCAGTAATGGAGGTTCTGTTATCATTATTAAAACGCGATGATAACGGAAGTAAAACATAGATGCGTGAGACAGGTTGGTCTCCTATCTACTGCAGGCGTTGATTCTTGAGAAGATCTGCTCCTAGTAAGCCCGAAAGGGCCTTGCTACTTCCGAGAGAAATCTCGGATGACAATTTGGCTAATAACGGTGAAGTCTTCATTATTTTTTGTTCTTAAAATGCAAACACAAATGAGCGGTCCTGCCCTTGTGTTGAGAATTTACCTGAGGACCAAAAAATGATAAGATAATACCGTGGGAAGTCGATCAAAAATTGCGAAAAAAACAGATTTAGCATACATTGCTGGTTTTCTTGATGGAGATGGTAGTTTAATGCTTCAGCTTAAAAAGCGAAGTGATAGTAAGCGAGGAATTCGCTTCATGGCTACTATTTGTTTTTATCAAGATTCTAGACATGAAAAAGATTTAAATTGGATAAGAAAAATTTTAGGCATTGGTTATCTTTCTAAAAGGAAAGATGGTATGTCTGAGTTAAGAATAAATAGTTACAAGCGAGTTGGTTCTATTTTAGAATCATTAATACCGTTTATTCGTTTTAAAAAAACTCAAGCTTGTGCATTAAAAAATGCATGTGAAATATTATCTAATACAAAATTTAAAATGCTAGATAAAAAAAAGATAAATCGTCTTATTGAAGATATTTTAATTATTCAAGTTAATAATTATACTACAAGAAAAAAGAAGACAAAAGATGAATTATTTGCAATGTTTGGTTTGACCCCGTAACGACTGATCCTAGGTTTTAAACCGACGGAGAGACTTATATACGAGGAATCATTTCTTAGAAAATGACAGCGTATATCTGTAATATGCCAACCCTTCGTTCTAATTTTAATATTAGAAAAAGGTGAAGATATAGTCTGCGCTCCTAGAAATAGGGGAATAGTCTTAATCAAAATTATTTGATTAGATGAAGTGACGAGAGGACCGGAGTGGACTGACCTCTGGTGTACGGGCTCTAGTGCCAACTGGACCGCCCGGTAGCTATGTCGGGAATGGATAAGATCTGAAAGCATCTAAGAACGAAGCCAGCTTCAAGATGAGGAATCGTTTGAGAAACCTAAGAGATGATTAGGTTGATAGGCACCAGGTGTACGCACAGTAATGTGTTTAGCCAAGGTGTACTAATTGTTCGATTCCTATTAGGAAATTTGAAAATCGTATCGTTACAAACAACATTCAATTTTCAGATATTATTTAATATCTGATTAAAACACTAGATTTGAAAAGTTAATAAGTTTGAATATTTAGTGTTGGTGATTTGACGCAAGTGTAACACCTGTTCTCATTCCGAACACAGAAGTTAAGCCTTGTAGTACCGATGATACTCCTTCGGGGGAAAAGTAGGCAGTCGCCAGCACCAAGTATTTAAACTTTAAAACAATAAAATACCCTTATTTTTAAGGGTATTTTATTGTTTTGTTGCTTATTATTAATTAATTCTATATAATTTATATATGTTAAACAATGAAGATATAAATAAATTAACAAGTGTTTTGGCCTCAAAGTCTGATATCCAAGAAATAAAAAGTGAAATGGCTGATTTACGAGAGTTAGTTCAAAGTCTTATTGTCTCTACTGATGGTATAGCTAAAGCCATTGGTAACTTAAGTGTTGAATATGCTGCAATTTCCACTCAGCTTTCTCGTCACGAACTGTGGATAAAACAAATAGCCGAAAAGGTAGGACTTAAGTTAGCCACAGACTAAATAAAACATTCCAAAATATACTTCAATTCGGAGTATATTTTTGTTATAATACAAAACATGACATGGGCGGCCAAAAGACAGCTTCAATATTTATCAGGCTTTTTAGCCATAATTTTGGTAATTGTTTTAATAATCATTGCCCCTTATCTAAGATCAGATCCAACTTGTTTTGACGGTAAACAAAACGGGAACGAAGAAGGTATTGATTGTGGAGGTAGTTGTGATTTAATTTGCCAAGGACAAGCCATAGAACCCGTAATTATTTGGAGTAGAGCATTTAGCGTTATCGGTAATAACCATAATTTAATTGCTTTTGTTGAAAATAGAAATAAAGACAAGGCCGTTTATAAAGTCAATTATGAGTTTAGAGTTTATAATAAAGATAATCGTTTAATAGGACGCAGGGAGGGAAGCACATTTATTCCCCCCAACCAACGCTTTGCTATAGTAGAGCCAAGGTTTAATTCTGGATTAGAAGAAATCAAAAGCGTTATATTTAATTTTAGTGAACCTATTGTTTGGTATAAAAAAGAACCAACATTGCAGATGATGCCTTTTAAGACCAAAGATATTTATTTTGAAGGAGACATAAATGGAGCTAATTTATCTGTTAAGGTTTTAAATGATTCAATTTATCCATTACCACCATTTGATGTTATTGCTATTTTATACGATAAAGACGGGAATGCTATCAATGGTTCAATTTCTCGTCGCGAAGAATTAAGAGGCGGAGCTGAAATTAATGTTGTCTTTACTTGGCCAGAAAAGCTATCAGTCACTCCTCTTACCTATGATGTCTTCCTGTCCATCAATCCCTTTGAAGTTTCTTATTAATCTTTATTATGTTAAGTGGATTAAAATTATCCCAACCCAAAAAAAGAAGTTTTTTTGGCAACATTGATTGGTTGCTATTACTTTTTATTGTCCCTGTCTTGGGAGCTGGTTTAGTGACAATGAATTCTTTTACCGGAGAATCTGTTTTGTTTAATCATCAAATAATTTGGATCATTATCTCGCTAATCGCTTTTTTTATTTTAGCTTCTTTTGATTTTAGTTTTATTAAAAGGACAGATGTTTTAGTTGTTCTTTATATTTTCTTTACCAGCCTTCTTCTTCTTTTATTTATATTTGGACACCGGGCAGGTGGGGCGCAGAGCTGGTTTTCTTTTGGCGGTTTTTCTTTCCAGCCATCTGATTTAATGAAATTGATTTTAATTTTAATGTTGGCTAAATATTTTTCTCGGCGCCATATTGAAATAGGTAATTTTAAACACATCTTTATTTCTGGTCTATATGCCTTTATTCCTTTTGTCTTGATTTTTTTACAGCCAGACTTGGGTTCGGCTATAATAATTGCTTTAATCTGGCTCGGGATGATTTTAGTCTCTGGCATTTCTAAAAAACATTTACTAATTGTTTTTGGGGTGGTTGCTCTGGCTTTTGGTTTACTCTGGAATTTTTCGTTTCAAGATTATCAAAAAGCTAGAATTATAAATTTCTTTAATCCGCTATCTGATATTCAAAACACGGGCTATAATGCTTACCAGTCAACAATTGCCGTTGGTTCCGGTAGGTTGATGGGCAAGGGTGTTGGCTTTGGGACTCAGTCTCGGTTAAAGTTTTTGCCTGAATATGAAACGGACTTTATTTTTGCGGCTTTTTCTGAGGAATGGGGTTTTGTTGGAGTTATTATAATTTTTATATTATATGCTTTAATTATCTGGCGAATTTTACACCTAGCCTTGCTTGGTAAGAATAATTTTGAAATTCTTTTTGGTGTCGGTCTGGCAATTTATTTTATGTCCCATTTAATTATTAATATTGGTATGAATATTGGATTGATGCCGGTAACAGGGATTACTTTGCCTTTTATGAGTTATGGAGGATCGCACTTATTGACTGAATTTGTCGGACTTGGTATTTTTATGAGCATGAATCGTTATAGAAGGGTCGTTCATAGAGATGATATGAAAAATGAATTTCTGGGTATTTAAGATGAATATTATAGACGGAAGAAAAATAAGAGATGATTTCCTTGAAGAAATTAAAATACGGGTTGGTGGCTTAAAATACCAACCCGAGCTTTTTGATATTACCGTTGGTCAAAATAAATTATCTGATTTATATGCTAACCTAAAACTTAAATTTGCTAATCAAGTGGGATTTAAGAGCCAGATTATTAATTTTCCGGAAACAATTACGACAGAAGAAATAATTTTTAAAATTAAAGAACTAAACGAAGGATTAAATACTGCTGGAATTATTGTTCAATTACCATTACCTCCACACATAAATAGCCAAAAAGTTTTAGATTCTATTTTACCCGAACTAGATGTTGATTGCTTGGGACAAAAAAATAGCCAAGCTTTTTATGAAGGGTGGGGTAATTTTATTTTTCCAACAGCCAAAGCCTGTCTTTATCTTCTTGATAAAACGGGGGTAGATTTAAAAAATAAGAAAATAGTTGTCGTGGGTAATGGAAAATTAGTTGGACGACCAGTCTCATATCTTTTAGAGAAAAGAGGTTATTCTGTAAAAAATATCACTAAACAAAGCAATAATCCTAAAAATGATATCAAAAAAGCTGATGTTATAATTTCGGCTGCTGGACAAGCTAATTTTATAAAAGAAGAGATGGTTAAAGAAGGAGTAGTAATTATAGACGCGGGGACTTCAGAAGAAAATGGTAGTATAAAAGGAGATGTCGATTTTGAAAAAGTTGCTCCTAAATCTTCTTTCATTACCCGAAGCCCTGGTGGTGTGGGTCCAGTAACTTTAGCTATGCTTTTGACCAATGTCTTACAGGTGGCCAAGATGAAAAAAATTACCAATTAATTTATTTTTTTATAGATATTAAAATAAATTATGTTATACTATTATTGTTTTTTATAAAATATTTTTTATTCAATGAATCACTCAATATTTTTTAGTCTTTATAGTTTAGCTCACAGATCTCAAGCAGGGGATTGGTTGCTTATTTTTTTGTCCGAGGTTTTCGGCTTTATCTTTTTCTTCTTGGCTTTTATTTTACTTGCTTTATATAAAGATGGAACTTTTAGCATAAAAATACCCTTTAAATATTTTAAGTTTAAGTTCAAAGAGTTATTTATTATCTTTTTTCCAGCTACCTTTTCTTGGATTTTTGCCACTATCTTTAAGGGGATAATTACATCACCTAGACCTTTTGTTTTATTTGATTCCATAGAGCCTCTTTTTATTCACGGGGGACTAGATTCTTTTCCTTCAGGTCACTCTATCTTTTTTGCATCTTTAGCCACCTCTATGTTTTTTGTTGATAGAAGAATTGGTTATCTATTTTCTATAGTCGCTTTATTAGTTGGAATATCTAGGGTGGCAAGTGGCGTTCATTTTCCAATAGACATATTAGTTGGCTATATTGCTGGAATAATAATTAGTCTATTCTTTAATTATCTATTCAAGAAATTCAAAAAATCCTAACCCACCCCATGTCCCAGCCACATGTCCCAGCCACAGGTCCGACCTGTGGCTAGAGCAGCCACAGGTCGGACCTGTGGCTGGAGTGGAGTGGAGGCTGTGGATGACTAATAAATTATAAAGTTATATAATGATATTATGCCAACGAGAAAAGTTCCTCTTGTGGATGATGAATACTATCATATCTATAACAGGGGGAATAGTAAGCAAAAAATATTTCTAGACAAGGAAGATTATAATTATTTTATTAATTGTATTTATTGTTTTAATTCTTGTAAAAATATTAGATTTCGGGAAGATGTGATAAAAAAGAAAATTGATATTTTTGATTTAGAAAGGGGAGAAAGACTAGTCTCAATAGGTTCTTGGGTTTTGATGCCAAATCATTTTCATCTTTATCTTACTACCAGCCACAGGTCCGACCTGTGGCTGAAACCAAATAAGAATAGAATTTCTGAATTTATGAGAAAAGTTCTAACTGCATATTCAAGCTATTTTAATAAAAAATACAAAAGAACAGGAGGATTGTTTGAGGGGAAATTTAAATCTGTTCATATAAACAAAGACAACCAGGCAAAATATTTATTTTCATACATTCATTTAAACCCCGTAAAACTTATTGATAAGAATTGGAAGGAAGAAGGGGTTAAAGATAAAAATAAAACATTAGAATTTTTATTAAAATACAAGTGGAGCAGTTATTTAGATTTCAAAGGAATAAAAAGAAGACAAAATAGAATTTTAAATTTAGAAGATTTTCCTAAATATTTTAATAATATAAATGATTTTGATAGTGAAATTTTAGAGTGGCTAAAATTTAATAATTAAAACTTGCCAGCCACAGGTCCGACCTGTGGCTGGAAGGCTGTTACTAGCCACAGGTCCGACCTGTGGCTGGACCTGTGGCTGGAGGTTTAAAATAGAGCCTTGTTTTTGAGGCTTGATTTTAGTCAAAAAAAGGTCTAGAATAAGGCCATTATGCTAAAGACAAGAATTAAAGCATTGCTTATAGTCCTTCTCGGTGTAGGGCTTGGTTTTTTTGTTTATTATTCAGAAATTAATAAAGACAACTCTGAACCTAGTTCAAATAAGGTTGTTAATTTTATCAGTCGTTTTCCTTTTAAGCTTGGTCTTGATTTATCGGGTGGTAGCCACTTGGTTTATAAGGCTGATTTGTCTAATGTTGAAAAAGCCGAAGTTTCTAACTCAATGAATTCTCTAAGAGATATTATAGAAAGACGAGTTAATATTTTTGGTGTCGCCGAACCAATGATTCAGGTTCAAGAGGGAAGTTTTACCAACAATTACGAAGAAAGATTAATCGTGGATTTGCCCGGAGTGACAGATGTTTCTGAGGCTATAAAGATGATTGGACAGACTCCAATGTTAGATTTTAGAACCGAGGTTCCAAAAGAAGAAACAGAAGAAACAGAAGGGGAAGAAGCCGAAGCAGAAAAACTAACTTATAAAGTTAATGAAGCTGGACAATTAGTCCCTGATTATGATTCTCTTTTTCAATTAACTGATCTAACGGGTCGCTTTTTAGATAAAGCCGTTCTTAATTTTGACCAGACGACAGGGGAAGCTATGGTTTCTTTGCAATTTGATAAAGAGGGGGCAGACTTATTTAAACAAATGACAACCGAAAATGTTGGTAAAACAATAGCCATTTTCCTTGATGGCTATCCAATTTCTATTCCAGTAGTTAATGAAGCAATCCCTGACGGGCAAGCAATCATCTCTGGCAACTTTACTCCCAAGGAAGCCAAAGAGCTAGTTGATCGTTTGAATTCAGGAGCTTTGCCTGTCCCAATTAGTCTAGTTTCAACTCAAACAATTGGGGCATCACTAGGTGATGAAGCTACTCAAGCAGGAGTCTTTGCTGCTCTTGTTGGATTTTT
>Ga0209719_1003907_pt1 | contig 12775 bp, 11 predicted proteins | sample AD_JPNAS2_MetaG_FD_184421 | JGI IMG/M metagenome (GOLD analysis project Ga0209719, IMG submission 184421) | Active sludge microbial communities of municipal wastewater-treating anaerobic digesters from Japan - AD_JPNAS2_MetaG (SPAdes) (version 2) | ecosystem: Engineered > Bioreactor > Anaerobic...
GCGTTGACTTTGTCGGCGCGCCGGTCATTGCCGATCTGGCCAGAATGCCGCACCTGCTCATTGCCGGAACCACCGGCTCCGGGAAAAGCGTCGCGCTCAACGCCATGATCTGCAGCATTCTCTTCAAGGCGCCGCCCGACGACATCAAATTTCTCATGGTGGATCCCAAACGGCTGGAACTGTCGTCCTACGAAGGCATTCCGCATCTGATGCACCCGGTCGTCGTGGACCCGAAAAAGGCCTCGCAGGTGCTGCGCTGGACGGTGGAAGAAATGGAGCGCCGCTATCAGATCATCAGCGAACTGGGCGTAAAAAGCATCGACGCGTATAATGAAATGATCATCACCCGCGGCAAAGCCAAAACGGCAGCCAAAGAGCCGAAACCGGAGCCCCGGCACGAGATGGACCCGGCGGAGGATTCAGCCGAAAGCGACGCGCCGTTTCATCACGTCAAGCTTCCCTACATCGTCGTCGTGATCGATGAGCTGGCCGATCTGATGATGGTCGCTCCCCGGGACGTGGAAGAATCGCTGACCAGGCTGGCACAGATGGCGCGCGCGGCGGGCATTCACCTCATTCTGGCCACGCAGCGCCCCTCGGTGGACGTCATCACCGGTCTGATCAAGGCCAATTTCCCCACGCGCATTTCGTTTAAAGTCTCCTCCAAGATCGATTCGCGCACCATCATCGATCAGCCGGGAGCGGAGCAGCTTCTGGGCGCGGGCGATATGCTCTTCATCCCGCCCGGCACCTCCAAACTTACCCGCATTCACGGCGCGTATTTGTCGGACGCGGAAATATCGCGCATCGTTGAATTCATCAAAATGCAGGCCCAGCCGACCTACGACGCTTCGATTGAAAAATTTGAACTGGAGTCCTCCCAGACCCGGTCCGACGAAGACGGCTACGATGAAAAATACGATGAGGCCGTCGCGCTGGTGGGCGAGCTGGGGCAGGCCTCCATCTCGCTGGTGCAGCGCTACATGAAAATCGGCTACAACCGCGCCGCCCGCATGATTGAGCAGATGGAGCGTGAAGGCATCGTCGGCCCCTCCGACGGCGCGAAACCCCGCAAGGTTCTGATTCGGAAACTCCCACAGTGAAAAAATTGCTTGCCGGAAAACTGCACATTCTCTCTTTGGGCTGCTCCAAAAATTGGATCGATTCGGAAGTCATGGGAGGGCTGGCCCGGGTCTCCGGAATGACGATCGTGGAGCGGCCGCAGGACGCGGATGTCGTCCTGGTCAACACCTGCGGCTTTATCGGGCCGGCCAAAGAAGAATCTCTGGAAGCCATCCTGGCGCTCGCGGAAATCAAAAAACAGCGCGGCGGCGACCTGAAGCTGGTGGTGGCCGGCTGCCTGGCCCAGCGCTACGGCAAAGAGCTTTCTTTGGAAATTCCCGAAGCGGACCTTTGGGTCGGCACGGGAGAAGTCGGACGCATTGCCGAGCATTTGCGAAGTCTGCAGGCAGGCGGGACCCAACGGAAGGCGATTGTTTCCAAACCGGATTTTCTGATGACGTCGCGGCACGAACGGTTGCTGCCTTCCGGCGCCGCCACCGCTTATTTGAAAATATCAGACGGCTGCTCCAACCGCTGCGCCTACTGCGCGATTCCCTCCATCCGCGGCAGGGCGCGAAGCCGCAGGCCGGACGATATTCTACGGGAAGCCCAAACCCTGGTTGCCCGGGGCATTCGGGAAATTATCCTCATCGGCCAGGACACCACCGCTTACGGAAGGGACTTAAAAAACCGCCCGACGCTTTCCGGTCTGCTGTCCGATCTGTCGGCTGTTTCCGGCCTGCGCTGGCTGCGTCTGCTGTATACGCATCCCGCGCATCTCACCGCCGATGTCCTGGAGACCATCGCCTCCCGGAAAAAAATCTGCCGCTACATCGATCTGCCGGTTCAGCATATCGACGACGCAATCCTTGACGCCATGCGCCGCCGGGTTTCCTCGAAGACCATTCGGGAAATCATTCGTCAGGCGAGAGGCCTGATGCCCGACCTTGCGCTGCGAACCTCCCTCATCGTGGGGTTTCCTGGAGAAACGCAAAAGCGGTTTGAGCGGCTGCTCGATTTCGTGGGAGAGACGCGATTCGACCACCTGGGTGTTTTCACCTATTCGCGGGAAGAAGGCACGCCCGCCGCGGACCTTCCGTCGCGCATTTCTGAACGAGAGAAGGAGCGAAGACGCGACGCGATCATGAATGAACAGGCGGACATTTCCTACGCCGTGAACCAAACGCTGATCGGCTCCGTCCAGGAGGTGCTGATCGAGGGAAAAAGCGACCACCCCGACTGCGCCTGGGTCGGTCGCTGCCGCAGGCAGTCGCCGGACGTCGACGGGGTCACCCACGTGAAGAATGGCCCGGCCGCCATCGGCGATTTCGTCCGCTGCAAAATCACCGGCTGCGACCATTACGATCTTTTCGGGAAAATGATCCCATTTAAACAATCGTAGGGGCGAACCTGCGTGTTCGCCCTCTTCAGAACCTGTGTGTTCGCCCGGCATTTTTGATTCAGGGCAGACACACAGGTCTGCCCCTACATTCTGATTCGGTCCAATATTTTCACATGCCTGCCCCATCAATACGTTTGATTCAAGGCAGACACACAGGTCTGCCCCTACGGTCCGACGTAATTTTCATCCGATGGCCAATTCAATGGATTATTGGCAATATATTCCCTGATTCTGTTCAATGACTCTTCACTTCGCACAATATGTTCGTAATAATTGCGTTGCCATAATTTCCCATCAAAGGGCGACCAATTATTTGTTTTTACATTGCGGATGTATTCATTTGTTGACATCGTTTTAAACCATTGAACAATTCGCTGTAGGGGCGAACCTGCGTGTTCGCCCTCTTCAGAACCTGCGTGTTCGCCCGTCATTTTTGATTCAGGGCAGACACACAGGTCTGCCCCTACATTCTGATTCGGTCTAATATTTTCACATGCCGGCACAAACCTGTGTTTTTGCCCGGCCCCAACATTTTGGATGATAAAATGGATATGATTTGGCATGATCATATAATCCATGCATCGTATTTCATCAAATTTGTGCTCCAATTCAAAATACCATTTTTGGGCCATTCGCCCTGCATCATTCAAAATAATCTCCGCATGATCAATATTTCCCAGCAAACATTTCCGTCTTTGTGTACAGATTGTAATAAAGTACAGGCCGGCTTGCGAATAATCGTAATGCTTCAAACGAATAGACCGCCTGTGCTTGTTTACATCATGAGCCATCATCTTTGCTCCACGATCTAAAAATACATCGTCTGGTTTATCTCATCGCCGCATCCTTCAATTTTGAACAAATCTTATTTGACAAGTACGGAAGAACTAAACTATAGTTCAGTCACTAATTTAGACAAGGTTAAATGTCAACATGGATATCGCAGAAGTCTTTGCCGCCTATCAAAATGAAATGCGGCAGGTAGAGTCGCATCTCGACCGGTACATGACGTCGGATGTCAAGCTGATTCCCGAAGTCGCGCATCACCTGATTGACAGCGGCGGCAAACGGCTTCGGCCGCTTTTGCACTTGATCTGCGCGAGGCTTTGCGGCTATGCGGGCCCGCACCGCTATCCGCTGGCGGCCTCCATTGAATTCATCCACACGGCCAGCCTTCTGCATGACGACGTCATCGACGAGGCCCTCATCCGCCGTGGAAAAACCTCGGCCAACCATCTCTGGGGCAACGCCGCCAGCGTTCTGGTCGGCGATTTTCTGTATTCCAAAGCCTTCAGCCTGTTGTCCGACATCGGCGACATTCGGGTTTCCCAACTCCTGTCGAAGATGACCAATGTGATGTCGGAAGGCGAAGTGTTTCAGTTGATGAAATGCGGCGATACCAGCCTCACCGAGCAGGAATATCTGAGCATCGTCGAAAAGAAAACCGCCGTGCTGATTTCCTCCGCCTGTGAAAGCGGAGCCGTGCTGGGCGGGGCGCCGGAGGCTCAGGCCCGCGCCCTCGGGCAATACGGCTACAACATCGGCATGGCGTTTCAAATCACGGACGATACGCTGGATTACATGGCCCGCGAAGAGGATTTCGGCAAATCCATCGGCAAAGACCTGGAAGAAGGCAAAATGACGCTGCCGCTCATTTACACGCTGTCTCACTGCCCGCCGGACCGGCGCGAAAGGATCAAAACCGCGATTGAGAAAAAAGATTTGCCTTCCGAAGCCATCCGAAATATTTTTGAGGTGATTCAACAATCCGGCGGCATTGATTATTCGCTCCAGCGCGCGGAGCAATTCATCACGCAGGCCCGAAGCGGTTTGGACGTTTTTCCCGCCAGTCCCGAAAAAGAACACCTGACGGCCGTGGCCGGCTATATTTTGTCGAGGAAAATCTGACGCTCATGCCGGCGGCGGCGGAAAAGACAAAACCCGCGTCGCGGCTCTATTTCGACGTCACGCAGACCCGATGCACCTGTTTGATATCCGTCAGGCCCTGAAACGCCTTCAATATGCCATCCTGATAAAGCGTCAGCATTCCCTGTTCCATGGCGACTTTCCGGAGCGTTTCAATGCTCTCTTGCCGGTCGATGGCCAGTTTCCTTATTTCCGGTGAATTCAGGAGCAGTTCGTGAATGCCGATCCGTCCCTTGTATCCCGTCTGGTCGCACTCGTCGCATCCTTTGGGGCGGTAAAGCGTCAGGTCGTCGGAATAGGGAAGGTTCTGCTTTGCAAAATATTCGGCGCCGAAACTTTGCGCGATTTGATCGTATTCTTCCCGGGTCGGATGGTAGGCCTCTTTGCACTTGCCGCAAAGGGTCCTCACCAGCCGCTGTGCCAGCACCGCCAGCAGGGAATCCGCGAAATTGAGCGGGTCGATCCCCATGTCGAGCAGCCGCGAAATCGTCTCCGGAGCGCTGTTGGTATGCAGGGTGCTCAACACCAGATGACCGGTAAGCGACGCCTCGACGCCGATCTTGGCCGTTTCAAAATCCCGCATTTCGCCGACCATGATCACATCCGGATCGGCGCGGAGAAACGCCCGCATTGCCGCAGCGAAATCAAATCCGATTTTCGGCTGCACCTGCACCTGCCGCAACCCCCGCTGGGTGATTTCCACGGGATCTTCGGCGGTCCAGATTTTCCGGTCCGGCTTGTTGATGTGGTTCAAAATCGCGTGCAGCGTGGTCGTTTTTCCCGAACCGGTCGGTCCGACCACCAGAATCATCCCGTAGGGCTGTTCGCAAATTTTCAGAATATCCTGATAGTTCTTTTGCGACATCCGCATGGCGGAAAGCGGCAGGGCGTCGCCTTTGGCCAGGATGCGCATCACCACATCCTCCACGCCGCCCTGCGTCGGAATCGTCACGACGCGCAGCTCGATTTCATCCGCGCCGGACCGCTTGATCTTGATCTTTCCGTCCTGCGGAATTCTTTTCACGGTGATGTCCAGATTCGCCATAATTTTAATGCGGGAAATGAGCGCCGACCTGTAGCTGTAGGGCACGGTCTGATACAGCGCGCAGTCCCCGTCCACCCGGAACCGCACCAGCACGTTTTTGTCGATCACATTCGGCTCGATATGAATATCCGACGCCCGGCGGTTGAACGCATCACCGATGATCTTGTTGACCAGCTGGATGATGGCGCTGTCGGACTCGTCCACATCTTCGGGCTCCTCTTTTCTCTCGCCTTCACCCGGCTCGAGCTTTCCCAAAAGATCCGAAAAGGATGCTTCTTCCGCGCCGCTCTGCAGGAACAGGTCGATGAATTGGAGAATATCCTCTTTCAGCGCCACGTCATACTGCACGGATTTTACCTTGAGCGATTTCTCAATGGCGTCGCGCCGCAGAATATCCTGCGGATCATCCATGATCACGCGGGCGCCTTTTTCGGTTTTTTCGAGAGGGACCCAGACTTCCCGGATCAGGTAGTCTCTTTTCAGGTTTTTCAAAAGCTCTCCGGGGATCGGCGTTTTCTTGTCGAAAGAAACAAATTTGCACTGCCAGAAAAATTCACAGGCCCGGCCGACATCTTCCCGGCTGATGTGGAATTTCTTTACCAGCACGTCCTGGAGAGGCTCTTGGGTCACCCGGGCTTCTTCTTTTGCCCGGTCCATGTCCTCCTGCGTGATCAAGCCGTTGGAAACCAGATAGGCGCCTTTCACTCTTTTTGCTTTGGGGTCCATCAGCAGAAAATTGTCGAGGGCCACGCCGAGCAGCTCGGAAATATTCTGCAAAAGCGCCGGCTCTTTTTCCCCGAATGGCGCGGCTTCCTTTTTGTTGATGACCTCGACCGCGCCGAGCGTTTCGCCGCCGTAAAAAACCGGCATGGCCAGAATCTGCCGCACGCCGACGCCGAACCGGCGGTTATCCCCTTCGCCGAGCGGAAAGTCCTGGTAGGCCTCGGTCTGGCCGGGATCGCTGACGTCATTCACCTGAATCATTTTCCCCGTATTCGCGACATATCCGGGAAGGGTCTGAAGGCCAAGCGCTGTTTTCACCGCACCGGTCTGACCGGCCGGGACCATAAACGTATAAATGTCTTTGCGGCCTTTTTCGCGGACATAGATGTGCGCGGCTTCGACCCGGAACAGATCGATCAGCAGCGGACAAATCTCGGCAATCATCTGTGGAATGCCGGTCGCGGCGTTGATGCGGTTGGTGATGCTCTGCAATCCCTTCTGCTGCCTTAAAACATCCTGCAATTGGGCAACTTTGGACATGTCGGCCATGGTCAAACCTTTCTGATCCGTTCGTCGAAATCAAATTTCACTTCGAGGTTTTTTTTGCCAGAAACTGGGCATATTCCATGTCCAGTCCGGAGGTGTGAGCGAAAAGCCAGTCTTTCAAAAAAACGACCATCGTGCGCCCCACTTCGGGATGGCCTTCGCCGTAGGCCTGAAGAAATTCTTCGACTTTCGCGATGAACTTGTCGTGCTCCGCGGTATGAGCCGCGAGGCCCGGAAACTTCGCATTCATCATCACCATCTGTTCGTCGTGGAAGTGAATGGTCGTGTATTCCACCAGTTCGCTGATCACCTCCAGAAAATCGCCGGATCCGGCTTCAAACGCATCGATCAGGCGATTGGTGATTTCAAAAAGTTTTTTATGCTGGACGTCGATGCCGTCCACGCGAACGCTGATGCCGTCGGACCACTGGAGATGAGATATTCCTGCCATGATCTTTTTCCCGCCTTTCCAATTATTGCGGCGCGATTATAGGCGCGGCCATGAGGGAAAGTCAATCCCGAAGTACATCACAAAGTGCGGCCACGGAAAGGCCCGACAAAACGCCGCATCCCTACAGGAGGACGGGCGGTTCGTAACGCCTTTCTTCAGCGGCGCCCTCGCGGTCATTTTTCAGCGCCAGCGGCAGGTGTTCCAGAATATCCGTCGCCGTGATGCCGTCCTGTCCTTTTTGGGCCGCGGCAAAGTCTCCGGCGCAGCCGTGCAGGAAAACACCTTTGCGGGTGGCAAGCGGGGGCGTCAATCCCAGGCCGTGCATGGCCGCGATGCAGCCGGTGAGGACGTCGCCGCTTCCGGCGGTGGCCATGCCCGGATTGCCGCTTAAATTCACATATACCCGTCCGTCCGTCAGGCCAATCAGGGAATGCGGACCTTTGAAAACCACCGTGGCGTTCAGTTTCTTCGCCGCTTCCCGCAAAACGCCGATCTTGTCGGCGTTCACGCAGGCAACGGTTTTTCGCGCCAGGCGCGCCATCTCACCCGCGTGCGGCGTCAGAATCGTCTCCGCCTTCCGTTTGAGCAGAATTTCCGGCCGTTCGGCGATGGCCGTCAGCCCGTCGCCGTCGATTAAAAGAGGCCGGGAAATGACGGCGGCAAGTTCCCGAATGAGCTTCGTCGTCTCCTCCTGCAGCGAAAGGCCGGGGCCCATCACCACCATGTCGGCCTTCTCCGCCAGCGCGAGGAGATCCGGTTTGGCTTTGAGCGAGAGGCTGAACAGAGCTGTTTCCCGCTGAGGAAGGTAAACGATTTCGCGCCCGGACTGGGCGACAAAAGGAATGATCGACGCGGGCGCCGCCAGCCTCGCGTACCCCCCGCCCGATTTCAGGAAAGACATCGCGGAAAAATACGGCGCGCCGAAGTAGTTGGCGCCGCCGGCGATGAACAGCACATCTCCCATGGAGCTTTTATAAGCCTGGGCGGGACGCGGCGGCAGAGGCGCCACCGTACCGTTGGTCTCCACCATCAGCGAGTTTTCTTGATAAAGAGACGGCGGGAAAGAAATATGCGTCACCGAAAGCGCCCCGCAATATTCATACCCGGGGTACAAAAGGTTGCCGAGCTTCGGCAAGCCAAACGTCACCGTGTGCGTCGCGCGAACCGCCGCGCCCATCACCTGGCCGCTGTTGCCGGAAATGCCGGAAGGAATGTCCAGGCTCACCACCGGCCGGCCGCAGGCGTTGACGAGCGCAATGACATCGGCGGCCAGCCCCCGAACATCGCGGTCCAGACCCGTGCCGAAAATCGCGTCCACCACCACGTCCGCGGCAAGCACGTCGCCGCGCGCCTCATGGGCTCTGGAAAGCAGTTGGACGTCCGCGTCCAGGTTGCATAAAATGTCATAGTTGATTTTGGCGGCCCCGCTGTATTTTTTGGGAGAAGCCGTCAGAAAGACTTTTGCGCGGCCTCCGGCGGACTTGATCAGCCGGGCCACGGCCAGGCCGTCGCCCCCATTGTTGCCAATGCCGCAGAAAATCACAAAGGTCCTGTCCCGAATGCCGAAAACGTTCTGCAAGAGCGAAACCGCCGCGTGCGCCGCGTTTTCCATAAGCACTTCTTCCGCAATCCCCAGTTTTTCAATGGCCTGGCGATCCATTTCACGCATTTGCTCGACGGTGGCGAGTTTCATGGTCTCGTGATTCCTCCGAACGGAAAAGTCGTTTATCATTTTTGAGTGGATAGTATATAAGGAATCATGAGCAATTTGACAATAAAAATTTGCAGGAGGCTCTATGACCCCAGTTTCCGACATCATCCGCAGACGTTTTTCCTGCCGGTCCTATGAAAACAAGCCCCTGGACGATGACCTGCTTCGGACGTTTCGGCAGGCTGTAGAAGCGCCCGAGCCGGGATTGTTCGGAAATACGCCGCGCTTTGTCCTGCTCGAGATGAACGAACTGCCGCGTGAAGCGTGGAAGAAACTGGGCACCTACGGCGTGATCAAAAACGCCCGGCTGTATCTGGCGGGCATGATCCGCCCCGCGCCGATGGCGACCTGTGATTACGGATACTGCAAGGAAAAACTCATCCTGGAGGCAACCCGACTGGGCTTGAACACCTGCTGGCTGGGCGGCACATTCGCGATCAGCGCCTTCGGCCGCGCGGCGGGCATGCGGCGCGACGAACTTCTGCCGACCGTCAGCCCCGTGGGATACGCAGCCGGGCGCCCGAGGCTGGCGGAGCGGATCCTGCGCGGCTTCGCGGGCTCCGACCATCGCCTGCCCTGGCCGGAGCTTTTCTTTCGCGGCAATGCCTCGACGCCGCTTGCCCCGGAAGAGGCGGGACCTTACGCCGAAGCCCTGGAAAACGTCCGTCTGGCGCCCTCGGCCTCCAACAAACAGCCCTGGCAGATCATCTATGATCCCAACCAAAAGAATTTTTTGTTTTATCTGTCACGAGCCATCGGCTACAAGCACCTGCGGGACGTTTCTCTGCAGGAAATCGACATGGGGATCGCGCTTTGCCACTTTGACCTGACCGTCAAAGCCTTGGGAATCGCGGGAAGCTGGCATCAGGACGATGCCGCGCCAAAGATCAAATCATGGGAATACACGGCCACCTGGCAGGCAGAGGGGAAATAGACTGATATTCATTTTGAAATTCTCGGTTGATGCGTACTTTTATCTTTCACCTACCTATACGCAACAGTGGTCACTCTTCAGAACTGCGGATAACCGATCGTAAGAGTAATAGTACTGATGATTGGCACGGCTCAATCATCAGCCTCTTCTGAGGAGTGCAATATGTTCATGGCACCATGGATAACTGCCAGGACATCAACTTGGTCTGATTTTATGTGATAAATAATACGGTAGGAACCTTCTATCACTTCGCGAATCTGATTGAAATCGTATTCAGTAACTCTGCGTCCTGAAAGGGGATGTTCGGCAATCTGTTGGGATCGTCGGGTAATACGATCAACCATGCGCTTGGCATACTCGGGTGAATTCTGTGCTATATGCTTGAAGATGGCATCGAGATGTCCTTCAGCTGTATTTGTCCAGTGAACTTTCATTCCGGCAGGCCATACTTTGCACGGATTTCTTTCACATCTTTTGTTCGGCCTGCTTTACTATCTGCCAACCCCAGCTCGATTACCTCACGCACGTATATTTCATGCATCAAATCGTCCCATGTGGCGTCGGCAGGCATCTGGTCGATCATTTTGTGGGCTTCTTCTTTGATTATTGCCGTGGGCATACATTTACCTCGTTTGTGTTATGGCCAATAGCATAAAATGACTTAATAATCAATCACCAGCCTGATTATCGTTTTCCAATTCCTCGTCCTGCCAGTTTTGTGCCTGATCGGTAAAGCGAGGCCGCATGCCGGATCTCTTGCATGACTTCTTTTCTTTTGTCGGCAGGCTCCAAAAGCTCAGAATCCGCTCCAAAGGAAAGAATCCATTTTTTGACGTCGTACCAGCCGGATGTGGACAGGGTCAGAATGATGCAGCCGTCCTCACGATCTTCAATCTGCTGATTCCTGCACCACTTGCGCTCTCGAATATACGGCGCCTGTTTCGCGCAGAAGCGGATTTTCACCGTCACCGGATCGTCATAGATAATGCCAAATGCGTCTTCCAGGATTTCGTCGGGATTGTAATGTTCCGGATAAGCAAATTCCCTGTCCGTGATCGTCAGGGTGTTGATTCTTTCCACCGCCAGCGTGCGAATCGCATCATATTTCGACACGCGCGCCGACGCGTAAAGTCCGCCGTTCCATTCAAATAATTTCAGCGGATCGATATGGAAGGAACTGACCTTCCCGGAAGAATAGGAATGATACTCGACAAGGCAGGTTTTCTTTTGCAGGACGGCCTCGGCCAGTTCTTCGATGATGTCCTCCTTCCCGGTATAATCCTTGGACAGCTTGTCCGCCGTCAGAAACAGCGCTTTGACTTGTTCCAGCTTTTGGGAGAAGGCTTCCGGGAAAAAAACGTCCAGCTTGCCGAAGGCTCGTTCAACATTCGCCTCGATGTCCGTGCCGCGATACAGGCGGGCATGTCCTTTAATGGAATACAGGCTCAACAGCTCCTGAAAGGTCAGGTTCAAGTCCGCCACCTTAATTTCGGAAAGCCGCCGGATGAACTCTCGATCTAGGTAGTACCGGGTTTCGCCGCCGAGCAGGGGCTTGTCCTTATCAATCATAATCTTGAATTCACTCTGGATTTCATGGATTACCCGGTAGGCCTGCCTTTTGTTGACGCCGAGCCTTTCGCAAAGAGACGAAATGGTCGTTCCCGTCGGCTGCGCCAGCAGCGTAATGGCGTCAACCAGCTTTTTGAGCAGTTTCAGACGCATGATTTTCACCTGAAGGTCAAGTTTTTTGAAGCGATAAATTCAATAATTATAAGCACCTTACCGGCAATCGCCCCCAAACGCAAAATATTTTTTTCAAAATGACCAAAAATGACACTCCTGTGCGGCATGATGACATCAAAATCAAGACGGGAGGTTGACAATGGCCGCAAAAGAAAAGGAAAGGGAAGAAAAGGGACTGGCCGATTACGGCATCATTTATCTGTCCGGGGTGATCGGGGAGGCAAAGGCCGAGGAAATCTGCAAACAGCTCATTGAATACAACATCAAAGGCAGCATCAACCAGGTCCAGATGGTCATCAACTCACCGGGCGGCACCTGCACGGCCGGCTTTTCCATCATCGACATCATGGAATGGTCCAACATTCCCATCTACACAACCGGCATCGGGCTCATCGCCTCCATGGGACTTCTGATCTTCATGACCGGCGAAAAAGGCCATCGCGTCGTCACGCCAAGGACATCCATTTTATCGCATCGCTTCTCGGCCGCAAACTTCGGCAATCACAGCCAGCTCATCGCGGGGCGGCGCGAAGAAGACATGCTTCACGAACGCATCCTGAACCATTACATGACCTATTCCGCCATCAAGGACCGCAACGAACTGGAAACACACCTTTTAAGAGATGTCGATACCTGGCTTACCACGGAAGAGGCAATCCGGATGGGCATTGTGGACGTTGTTGAACCGATGAGAAAAAGACCTTAGGGAGGGAACATGCATCAGACGCAAAATGCCGTCAGAAATCAACCAACGCCGTCCGGGGGACAGGCCGGCCAACGGCTTGCCATCGTAACGGACGGGGAGGCAACACCGGAGGAAAGCCCCTTTGCCGATAATTATGAATACCTTGCCGCATTGGAGAAAGAAGCCCTGCTGATGCTTGTTTTGTCAGCGGTCCGCTCGGGAAAAACCGAAGGGCTGGAAAACGACGGGGAAGGGATTCGGCTCTGCGCCGGACTGGACCTGACGCCGCAGAACATTACCCGGGAGCACGTCGAAGCGGATCTTGCCCGGGTTCGAAACATCAACCGGTCACGCCAAAACAAAACGCTTCGGTCAGGCCTTAATCTTTTCTTTCCGCTGTTTTGCCGGGAAAACCAACTAGATGACTTTGATGAAAAAATTCTTCTGCTCCTGTTCATGCACGCCACCAGCAAGACCTTCCGCAATGCTTTTTGTCCCTGTGGCTTGGACGATGACCCAAGGGGCATTATTATCCGCATCATTCTTT
>Ga0209719_1003912_pt1 | contig 12763 bp, 16 predicted proteins | sample AD_JPNAS2_MetaG_FD_184421 | JGI IMG/M metagenome (GOLD analysis project Ga0209719, IMG submission 184421) | Active sludge microbial communities of municipal wastewater-treating anaerobic digesters from Japan - AD_JPNAS2_MetaG (SPAdes) (version 2) | ecosystem: Engineered > Bioreactor > Anaerobic...
AAAAGCCGTTAATATAAAGACAATACCCTACCCCGGTTTTCCTACCGATTTGCAGCAGCCAATGAGCGTATTGCTTTCTATAGCTGAGGGTACGGGGATTATTACGGAGAGCATCTGGGAAGGCAGGTTCAAGCATGTGGATGAACTTAAAAGGATGGGTGCAAACATCAAGGTAGAGGGCCGTGTTGCCATAATTGAAGGGCGGCATAAGCTCTCCGGTTCTCCGGTTCATGTGACGGATCTAAGGGCGGGAGCGGCAATGGTAATTGCAGGGTTGGCTGCTGATGGGGAGACGGAGATAAGCAACTTGAAACATATAGACAGGGGCTACGAGAATCTCGTAGGGAAGCTTAAGAAAATTGGAGCAGATATTTCAAGGGTAGAAAAATAGCATTCGGATTCTTTAACCTATCCAGTCAGTATCGGAGGAGAAAATGGGAATAAAGCTCTGTTCGCTTTCAAGCGGAAGCAGCGGGAATTGTGTTTTTGTAGGGAACGAAGATTGCGGGTTGCTGGTGGACTGCGGTATAAGCGGCAAAGAGATACTGGCCAATCTGAATAACATAGGTGTATGCTCAAACGCAATAAAAGCTGTTTTGGTCACCCACGAGCATTCAGATCATATAAGGAGTGTCGGTATAATATCAAGGAAGCTTGGAATACCGATATATGCCAATACAAGTACGTGGAACAATATGGAGGACCTGATAGGAACCGTTAAGACAGAAAACATCAGGTTTTTTGCAGTTGGGGAGGAACTGGAGGTTGGAGGAATCGGCATAAAATCATATAGCACTCCTCATGATGCAGCGGATCCTGTAGGTTTTTGTTTTTTCTATGGGAACAGAAAAATAAGCATAGCTACCGATTTAGGTTATTTCAGTGAAACGGTAAAGAAGAATACCAGCGGATCCGATATGGTAATGTTAGAGTCCAACCACGACATAGAGATGCTCAAGGTAGGCAGGTATCCATATTTTTTGAAAAGAAGGATATTAAGTGAGAGTGGACACCTTTCCAATGAGGCAGCAGGAAATGCCGTATATGAGCTGCTGCAGACAGGGGTACGTGAAGTGCTGCTTGCACATCTAAGCAAGGAAAACAATTTCCCGGAGCTTGCCTACGAAACGGTAAAAGAAATACTGGGAAAAAACAATGTAAAGGTGGATAGGGATATCAGGCTGGATCTTGCTCCAAGGAACTCATTCAGCCGGTATTATCATATAGAATAATTGAAGAATAAATGCATTTACAGCCATAAGGCGGGTATATTAATAAAGGGGTATAAGTATTAATATGCCTATGGAGGGTGAACCAATGGACAATTTTGATGACAGGATAGCAGGGCAGGAAGATGAGACCGGTCAGGAAACACAAAACATTCAACCTATGGAGAAGGATAATATTCCACAGAATATAAAATTTACTGCAGAAGCACCAAATAATAACAGGTATCTTAAAAGGCCTTCGGGGCTTTCATATCTGGCTACTGCTCTGGTTGGGGCCGTGATAGGCGGGCTTATTGTAGCAGCGGTGGTGCCGGCTTATTTATATGATAAATTGGTGCCTATGCAGCAAAACAGCAATATTCAGCAAGGGCAGCAGCTAATTATAAATCCTTCGGGGGAAATAAATGTTGCCGCAGCAGTTGCCCAAAAGTTAACTCCCACTGTAGTTAGAATCAGTACGGTAACAGTAGAGAGGGATCTATTTTTTGGGAAACGGTCCTATGAGGGGGTCGGCTCAGGGGTAATAATTGACTCAAATGGTTACATACTTACCAATGCCCATGTGGTAGGCGAAAATCCCAGGCAGCTGACAGTGTTTCTCAAAGACGGAAGGGAGCTTCAGGGAAAGGTGATGTGGAGAGACAGCCTGCTTGACTTAGCGGTAGTCAAGGTTGAAGCCGCAGGCTTACCCTCGGCCGAGCTTGGGGACTCCGACAGCCTTGTTGTAGGTGAGGTCAGCATTGCAATAGGGAATCCCCTGGGGACCCGTTTTGAGAGATCAGTTACACAAGGTATTATATCAGGGCTCAATAGGAGCATTATAGTCAGCGAGGGGTCTGTAATGGAGGATTTGATACAGACAGATGCGGCAATAAACCCCGGAAACAGCGGTGGGCCCCTGATAAACGGCAGCGGACAGGTAATTGGGATAAATACTATAAAAGCAGCATCGGGGAATTCGGGGTCTGCAGAGGGCCTGGGTTTTGCAATACCTATAAACATAACAAAACCAATAACCCGGAAGCTAATAGCAACGGGTAAATTCATACCCACATACATAGGAATTACTCCCATGGACAGCGAAATGCTCGGCTACTACGCAACAGGCATAAAGATACAAAAGGGCATATATGTTTATAATGTAAATAACGGCACCCCTGCATCAAAAGCAGGACTGAAAGCGGGTGATGTAATCACCCATATCAATGATATTGAGGTAAATACCCTGGTAAAGTTCAAAGGCTTGCTTTACAGCTTAAGCCCCGGTGATGCAATTTCTGTAAAATACATAAGGAACAGAAATGAGCATTCTGCGGATATAACACTGGCGGAAATGCTCATGTGTCGTAAAGAAACACAGAAAAATTTGATAGACAGTCCTACTATATCCGTAAAAAAATGTTTACAAATGGAGCGCACAGAGTTATACTTGTCATCATAGGTTGCCTTGGGTTTCCGCTCTTTGGTATACCCCTTGACGCTGATCACTTCCGGTTCGATCACTTCCGCAGGCTTTTCATCACCGACGGGTGTACCGAACAGATTCAGCTGTCCGTCCAGCTGGTCATGGCGTATTTCACTGGTTGAGCCAAAGACCTTGTTCTTAAGATACGCAAGCTGAGACTGGAGATTCGCGATCAGAAGGTCTTTTTCACTGTCCTTCGCATTGCGTTCTTCCAGCATCTTCTGCAATGAACTTATGAGTTCGTTCTGAGTGCTGATTGTTTTATTCAGTTGTGAGATTGTATCCTTAAGCTCTAAGAGCTGGATATCTTTTACTCCTGAAGGCATGGTCTTCTGCTCCGTTTTTTGATACTTCTATTGTACCATAAACAGGTGCAAAAGCCTAGAAAAATCAAGCGTTTCAGGCACTTTTTATTGCCTTTGGCTGCTCGATCTCAAGACCGGACATGAGCCAGTCAAACTGCCTCCATGTAATGGTTTTCACCTCGTCACGGTTACGTGGCCACCGGTATTTTCCGGTGTTATGATCGAGGCGTTTATATAAAAGCACAAAACCGTCATTCTCATGAAGGAGTGCCTTTATCCTGTCATTGCGTCTGCCGCAGAAAAGGTAGAGCGCGGTGGTATGCTCCGGTTCAAAGTGAAGCTGGTCTCTGATGATGGCGCACAGACCATCGATTGATTTTCTCATATCGGTGTAGCCACAAATGATATAAATATCTGTTGCAGCTGTAATGTCGCCTAGCATGATGCACCTCCCACAGACCGGATGATCTGTGCTAAAAGTGCCGGATCTATATCATTTGAAATCCTGATCAGGGCGGAGCCGAGTTTGATCTCAGCAGTTGCTTCCATACAGTTTGTATCCGTATGATCCGGAAGCACGCTTAAAAGCTGTGGTGTCTCTTCGTGCAGAACAGGCTGGTCAACGATTTCAAGTTTGACAACATCCTGTTGTTCCGAAGGCTTATAGCCTCCCCGGCCTGTTGCCGGCGGAATATCATAGCAGGATTTTTTGCGAAGCCGCTTGACCCAGTTGTAGAATGTACCGGGTTTGATCCCGTGCTCGTTGCACCACTGAAAATCGCTTAGTCCGCTGCTGCGACATTCCATGATGAGCCGGTATTGCTCATCGGCAGTTCGTCTTTCTGTCTGCATAAATGTAACCTCCATAATTGTAGTAAAATGCTTGCTTACTGCTAGATCCTAGCGCCGGATCATAGAGTAAAATGCTGGCATATGTGATTACTACTATTATGGCAAATATATGACCAAGCGAACAGATACCCTTATATTAGGCGCTTACCTTTAAGGAGAGGTTATAATGAACAAAGTAAATATAAAAGATAGTCAAAATTTTATTACTTCAAAATATCACATAGAAAAAATAATGAATTGCATAAGTTTAGATGAAAAAGATAACATCTTTGAAATAGGTGCAGGGAAAGGTCATTTTACTGCTGAATTGGTAAAGAGATGTAATTTTGTTACGGCGATAGAAATTGATTCTAAATTATGTGAGGTAACTCGTAATAAGCTCTTAAATTATCCTAACTATCAAATAGTAAATGATGATATACTGAAATTTACATTTCCTAGCCACAATCCATATAAAATATTTGGCAGCATACCTTACAACATAAGCACAAATATAATTCGAAAAATTGTTTTTGAAAGTTCAGCCACAATAAGTTATTTAATAGTGGAATATGGTTTTGCTAAAAGGTTATTAGATACAAACAGATCACTAGCATTGCTGTTAATGGCAGAGGTAGATATTTCTATATTAGCAAAAATTCCTAGGTATTATTTCCATCCAAAACCTAAAGTGGATAGCGCATTAATTGTATTAAAAAGAAAGCCAGCAAAAATGGCATTTAAAGAGAGAAAAAAATATGAAACTTTTGTAATGAAATGGGTTAACAAAGAGTATGAAAAACTGTTTACAAAAAATCAATTTAATAAAGCTTTAAAACATGCGAGAATATATGATATAAACAATATTAGTTTCGAACAATTTGTATCGCTATTTAATAGTTATAAAATATTTAACGGCTAAAAACAATAGGCCACATGCAACTGTAAATGTTTAGTTATAGGTAGGGTAGCATAAGTTAAAATGCTATTCTGCCTTTTAAAAGTATGGTATACATTCCAGAGAGAGATTGGATATGTTCCCGTATACCGATAGTGCCAAAAGCGAAGTGGATATGTTTCCGAGAACGGACGTACTCAAATGACATTCATTCTGTCCTCTCCAGCCAGCTCATGGAGGGAAACGACCATGAGTAAACTTCTCCCCTATGAAACAATCGTTAAAGCCCATGAGGGCGACCCGGACGCAATCGACACGGTTCTTTCCCACTACGCCGGATATATCCGCTACTTCTCCAAAATAAACGGACAGGTCAACTCCGAGGTGGAGGACTATGTGAAGCAGCGGCTCATTGCCGCGCTGTTCAAATTTCGCTTTGACCGTTGAGTTATATCCAATGTCAGACAAGAAAAAAATCAAGCTGATTTTCAAACCGTCTCATTGCATGGAATAATCTGCTCCACTATAATTAAGGCAGGAGGTGTTGAGAGATGGCGAATGAAGATAAAAAAGATTTTAATGCCATGCTACATGATAGCAAGGATATGCCTAAATTTCAGATTATTACCGACCAGAAAAGCATTGAGAAATATGGCGGAAGCAGAATGTATTTTGCCCCACCAATCGAATATGATAAAGTGATGAAACTAATTCCTTATGGCAAAGTAATCACTGTCGGAAAAATCCGTGAATATTTTGCTAAACTGAATGGAGCGGATTTCACAGAGCCTATTACAGCCGGGATTTTTGTATCTATTGCAGCATGGGCGAGTTACCAGCGTTCTGAAGATGAAACCCCGTATTGGCGAACCTTAAAGGCAAACGGGGAATTGAACGCAAAATATCCCGGCGGTGTAGAGGCACAAAAGGAAAAGTTGGAAGCGGAAGGCCACACAATTATTCAGAAAGGACGCACAAATATAAAGTATTTTGTAAAGGACTATGAAAGTATTCTTTTTGATTTGAGATGAGAAGTTTTTATTTGCTAAACGCGTTATCGTCATACCAGCCAGCCCTAAACTTTCAAAACTGAATACCAGCCGCCACCGGCGACCAGCGAAAGCAGTAAGTCTGAAAAAGATTTGCTGCTTTTTTTGTTGCCCGTTCTGGCTCCCGGCCATTTTGCCCCCTGCCGGTTGTAGTAGTAAATGAGGGGAGAAATTTTCCCGCCCGGATATTTGGCATTTTCAAAATCTCTCCGTTGTAGGAAGTGAAAGCAAAATTTTTCTGTCCCGCCGGTTGCCAAAATCCCCGTTCCCGGATTACTAAGGCAAAAGAAATTTTGAAAAATCTCTGTCCAGCGGGTAGCTGACGGCTTTTCAAATGTATCTTTAGCGGAAAAGAAAAATAGCGCAGCCAGCGGGTAGCAAAGCCCCTCTGCGGAGTAATATTGGCGAAAGAAAAAAGGCAGCGAACAGCGGGCTGAAAGCCCCGCCCTGTTCGCTCTATGTACGGAAAAGCCCGGACAGGGCCAGTCTGCGGCTTACTTAGAGCAAGTTTCTACCACGGTGCCAAAATCCGCAATTCTGCGGTTTTGCCCCTCGCGGGAAACTTGTTGGGGAGTGCCTTCCCCAAACCCTGCTATGCGGCTTGCGCCGCTTATCCCCGCCGCGCTCATGCGGCAAGAAAGGAGGTCACGACCATGCGAAAAAAATACAACACACCCCACCGCAGCCGCGTTGTGAAAACCCGGCTGACCGAAGATGAATACGCCGACTTCACAGCGCGGCTTGCGCCCTATGGTATCAGCCAGTCGGAATTTCTCCGGCAGGCGATCCGGCGTACCACCATACGCCCCGTACTCCATGTGTCGTCGGTCAATGACGAACTGCTCTCCGCTGTCGGGAAGCTCGCAGCCGAGTACGGCAGGATCGGCGGCAACCTCAACCAGATTGCCCGGTATCTGAACGAGTACGGCGCGCCCTATCATGCGTTGTCCGGCGAGGTACGCGCCGCCATAGCCGACCTTGCCGCCCTCAAGTATGAAGTCTTAAAGAAAGTAGGTGACGCGGTTGGCAACACTCAAACATATCAACTCTAAAAACGCCGACTACGGAGCCGCCGAACAATACCTGCTCTTTGAGCATGACGAATTTACCATGAAGCCCGTCCTTGATGAAACCGGCAGGCTTATCCCCCGCGAGGACTACCGGCTGTCTACGCTGAACTGCGGCGGGGAGGATTTTGCCGTTGCGTGTATGCGGGCCAATCTCCGCTATGAGAAAAACCAGCGGCGGGAAGATGTGAAAAGCCACCACTACATCATCAGCTTTGACCCGCGGGACGGGCCGGACAACGGCCTGACCGTAGACCGGGCGCAGGCGTTGGGGGAGCAATTCTGTAAAGAACATTTCCCCGGCCACCAAGCCCTTGTCTGCACCCACCCGGACGGGCATAACCACAGCGGCAACATTCATGTGCATATCGTCATAAACAGCCTGCGGATTGAGGAAGTGCCGTTCCTGCCCTACATGGACAGGCCAGCCGACACGAAAGCCGGCTGCAAGCACCGATGTACCGACGCTGCCCTGCGCTACTTCAAATCCGAAGTCATGGAGATGTGCCACCGGGAGGGGCTTTACCAAATCGACCTCTTGAACGGCAGCAAGAACCGCATCACCGACCGGGAGTATTGGGCGCAGAAAAAGGGACAAGCCGCGCTGGACAAGCAGAACGCCCCCATGATTGCCGATGGTATCACGCCCCGGCAGACCAAGTTTGAAACGAACAAGGAAAAGCTGCGGCAGACCATACGGAAAGCCCTTGCCACCGCCGCCAGCTTTGACGAGTTTTCCTCTCTGCTGCTGCGGGAGGGTGTGACCGTCAAGGAGAGCCGGGGGCGGCTGTCCTATCTCACGCCGGACAGGACAAAGCCCATCACCGCCCGGAAGCTGGGCGACGATTTTGACCGCACCGCCGTCCTTGCCGTTTTGGAGCAGAATGCCGCCAGAGCCATAGAAAAGGCCGCAGCCATACCTGAATACCCCTGGCAGGAGAAACGCGGCATACAGCCCGCAAAAGCCCCTCAAACCGCCCCCAAACAGGACGGAGTGCAGCGGCTTGTGGACATTGAGCAGAAAATGGCCGAGGGCAAAGGCCGGGGCTATGAACGCTGGGCGAAGATACACAATCTGAAGCAGGCCGCCAAAACGCTGTCCGTCTACCAGCAGTACGGCTTTACTTCCCCGGAGCAGTTAGAAGCCGCCGTTGATACCGCCTATGCGGAAATGCGCCAGACCAGCGGCGAACTGAAAGCACTGGAAACCAAGCTGCAAGGGAAAAAGGAGTTGCAGCGGCAGGTGTTGGCCTACGCCCAGACCAAGCCCGCCCGCGACGGGTTGAAAGCGCAGAAATCCGAGAAAGCCCGCGCCGCATACCGGCAGGCCCATGAGAGCGATTTTATCATAGCCGACGCAGCCCCCCGGTATTTCAAGGCGCATGGCATTACCAAGCTGCCCGCCCGGAAAGCGTTGCAGGCCGAGATCGAGCAGCTTATCTCCGAGAAAGACGGCCTGTATAACACCTATCACGAACAGAAGCAGCGGTTCAAGGAGTTGCAGACCGTCAAGCGGAATATCAACCAGATTTTGCGCCGGGACGAGCCGCACCGCAGAAAGGAGCAGAGCCATGAGCGATAACCTGCCCCGCATGGACTACCGCCAGCACCGGCGGGCGCGGCGGCTGGTACATGAGTGCTGTAACTACGACGAGGGGAACTGCCTGCTGTTAGACGACGGGGAGCCTTGCGTGTGCGTCCAGAGCATTTCCCTTTCCCTCATGTGCCGCTGGTTCCGTGTGGCTGTCCTGCCCCTTGACGGGGAGCTGTCCGCAGCCCTCTTATACCGGGGGAGCCGGAAACGGTGTGCCGTCTGCGGAGCGGCCTTTGTCCCCAAATCCAACCGGGGGAAATACTGCCCCGACTGCGCCGGGCGCATGAAGAAAATCCGCGCCGCCGAGAGAAAGCGGAAACAAAGGCAGAGATGTCACGCTTTAGAGCCTTTCAAACCCGCATAAATCAAGGCTTTTTTCGTGGGTGTCAAAGGGTACGCGATACATTTATCCTTTTCCCCCGGAAACGGCGTTCTAAATGCGTACAAACACCCCAAATCCACCCAAAGGAGGAACCATGTCAGACAACCGAAAATACTACTACCTCAAGCTGAAAGAGAATTACTTTGACGAGGACGCCATTGTGCTGCTGGAAAGTATGCAGGACGGTATCCTCTATTCCAACATCCTCTTGAAACTGTACCTGAAATCGCTGAAAAACGGCGGGAAGTTGCAGCTTGATGAAAATATCCCCTACACCGCGCAGATGATTGCCACCATTACCCGTCAGCAAGTCGGCACCGTAGAACGGGCCTTGCAGATTTTTATGAAGCTGGGGCTTGTGGAGCCGTTACAGAACGGCGCACTGTATATGAGCAACATTGAACTACTGATCGGCCAATCCTCTACCGAGGGGGAGCGAAAACGGCGGGCAAGGCTGGCTTTGCAGGAGCAGAAAGCCTTGCCAAAGGCCGGGGCGGACAAATGTCCACCATATCAAGCGGACATTTGTCCACCAGAGATAGAGATAGAGAAAGAGATAGAAAAAGAGAGAGAGCGAGAGTTAGATACGGGACAACCCGCCCGCGCCGCCTATGGCCGGTATGAAAATGTTTTTCTTTCGCAATCGGAACTGGACGGGCTGAAAGCAGACCTGCCCGGCAAATGGGACTATTACATTGACCGGCTATCCTGCCATATCGCGTCCAGCGGCAAGCGATACAAGAGCCATGCCGCCACCATCTACAAATGGGCGCAGGAGGACGCAACTAAGAAAGCCCCGAAAAAGGGCATACCAGACTACTCATGCAAGGAGGGCGAGAGTTTATGAAGAACGAAATCAACGCTGTTTTGGAGAATATGACGGCCACCACCCCGGAGCCGGAGGACTACACCGGCGAGGACGGTTTGCTGTACTGCGGCAAGTGCCGCAAGCCGAAAGAAGCCTATTTTGCGCCGGATAAGGCCGCTATCTTCGGGCGCGACCGCCACCCGGCAGAGTGCGACTGCCAGAAAACCGCCCGCGAGGAACGGGAAGCCGCCGAAAAGCGGCGCAGGCACCTTGACACCGTGGAAGAACTGAAACGCCGGGGCTTTACCGACCCCGCCATGCGGGACTGGACTTTCGAGAATGACAACGGCAGGAACCCGCAGGCCGGGCTTGCCCGCCGGTATGTGGAGCATTGGGAGGATATGCGGACAGACAATATCGGCTGCCTGTTCTGGGGCGGCGTAGGAACCGGGAAAAGCTACCTTGCGGGCTGTATCGCAAACGCCCTCATGGAGAAAGAAATCCCCGTCCACATGACGAACTTTGCCCTGATCCTCAATGACCTTGCCGCCAGCTTTGAGGGGCGCAACGAGTACATTTCCCGCCTTTGCCGCTATCCGCTGCTGATCCTTGACGACTTTGGCATGGAACGCGGCACCGACTACGGGCTGGAACAGGTTTTCAATGTGATTGACAGCCGTTACCGCAGCGGCAAGCCGCTGATCGTCACGACCAACCTCACGCTGGACGACCTGCGAAACCCGGAGGACACCGCCCATTCCCGGATTTATGACCGGCTGCTTTCCATGTGCGTCCCGGTACGCTTTACCGGCGACAACTTCCGGCAGGAAACCGCCAAGCGGAAAATGGAGAGCATGAAGAAACTGATTACCGACTGAAAGGAGTATTGCCTATGGCAGATAACAAGCAGCACGACACCCGCACCGCCCGCCGCCCCGACTGCGTGACGGAAATCCGCATGGGCAATTCCGTCCTTGTCGTGTCCGGCTATTTCAAGAAAGATACCACGACCACCGCCGCCGACAAAATGGCGCGGGTACTGGAAGCGGAAGCCGCTGCTACGCAAAAACCGGCAATTTGACCGACTGTAAAGAAGCAAATTTAACGCTTTTGCCGCTGTACAGCCCCCGCTGTTCCGTGGTACAATGAAACCACGGAATAGTGGGGCTGGCTGTCGGAAACGGAGGATTTTATGTTAAGACAAGCCACCCAAAACCTCATTACCGCCCTTTATCCGAGATTGTCCCATGAGGACGAGCTGCAAGGCGAGAGTAATTCCATATCGAACCAAAAAAGGATACTCGAAACCTACGCAAAACAGAACGGCTTTACCAATCTGCGCTGGTACACCGACGACGGTTATTCCGGCGCGAACTTCCAGCGGCCCGGATTTCAAGCCATGCTTGCGGACATTGAAGCCGGGAAAGTTGGTACGGTCATTGTCAAGGACATGAGCCGGTTAGGGCGAAACTACTTGCAGGTAGGGTTTTACACGGAAATGCTGTTCCCTCAAAAGGGCGTGCGTTTTATCGCTGTCAACGACAATGTGGACAGCGCAAACGGCGGCATGGACAATGATTTTACCCCTCTGCGAAATCTGTTCAACGAATGGCTGGTGAGAGATACGAGCAAGAAAATCAAGGCAGTTAAAAGAGCAAAAGGCATGAGCGGCAAGCCCGTTACCAGCAAGCCGGTGTATGGCTACCTCATGGACGAGGACGAGAACTATATCGTTGACGAGGAAACCGCGCCGGTTGTCCAGCAGATTTACCAGCTTTGCCTTGCGGGGAACGGCCCGACCAAGATTGCCCGTATGCTGACGGAACAGCAAATCCCCACGCCGGGGACGCTGGAATACCGCAGGACAGGCAGCACACGCCGCTACCACCCCGGCTATGAGTGTAAATGGGCGACGAACACCGTCGTTCATATCCTCGAAAACCGGGAGTACACCGGCTGTCTGGTAAACTTCAAGACGGAAAAGCCCTCTTACAAGACCAAGCACAGCGTAGAAAATCCCATTGAGAAGCAGGCCATTTTTGAGAACCACCATGAGCCGATTATTGACACGGAAACATGGGAGCGTGTGCAGGAGTTACGCAAGCAGCGCAAACGCCCGAACCGCTATGACGAAGTGGGGCTGTTCTCTGGTATGCTGTTCTGCGCCGACTGCGGCCATGTGATGTACCAGCAGCGGTATCAGAACAAGAACCGCAAGCAGGACTGTTACATCTGCGGCAGCTACAAGAAGCGCACCCGCGACTGTACGGCGCACTTTATCCGCACCGACCTGCTGACCGCCGGTGTCCTCTCCAATCTCCGGCAAGTGACGGAGTATGCTGCCAGGCACGAGAGCCGTTTTGTAAAGCTGCTGATCCAGCAGAACGAAATCGGCGGCAAGAGAAAGACCGCCGCAGCCACCAAGCAGCTTGAACAGGCGCAGGAGCGGATTGCCGAAGTGAGCCGCATTATCAAGCGGCTGTATGAGGACAATGTGAACGGCAAAATCAGCGACGAGCGTTTCATGGAACTGTCGGCAGACTATGAGCAGGAGCAGCGGGAACTGAAAGACCGCACCGCCGCATTGCAGGCGGAACTGGACAAGTCGCAGGCGGCCACCGTTAACGCCGAGAAATTCATGGGGATTGTCCGCAAGCACCTTGCCTTTGAGGAATTGACACCCACCCTCTTGCGGGAAATGATTGAGAAAATCGTCGTGCATGAGTGCAGCTATGACGAGAACGGCACCCGCAGGCAGGACATTGAGATTTATTACAGCTTTGTCGGCAAAATTGACTTGCCCGAAGCCTAACGCCCGACCTATCCGACACAATGGCCAAGTGCCGGATAGGAACGGCAAAATTTTTTACACTTCTATTACTTCTTTATCGCACATCAGCAAATGCCGGAGGAATATAGATAATGAATATTTCAATAATCGCAGTGGGAAAGCTTAAAGAAAAATATTTCAAGGAAGCCGTGGAGGAATACTCAACACGGCTTTCTAAGTATTGCAGGCTGGAAATTATAGAAGTGCCGGACGAAAAGGCTCCCGAAAACTTAAGCCCCGCCCAGGAGCTTATAGTCATCCAAAAAGAGGGACAAGGCATACTCAGATATGTGAAAGATGATACC
>Ga0209719_1003923_pt1 | contig 12740 bp, 7 predicted proteins | sample AD_JPNAS2_MetaG_FD_184421 | JGI IMG/M metagenome (GOLD analysis project Ga0209719, IMG submission 184421) | Active sludge microbial communities of municipal wastewater-treating anaerobic digesters from Japan - AD_JPNAS2_MetaG (SPAdes) (version 2) | ecosystem: Engineered > Bioreactor > Anaerobic >...
GATCCAGGAGAAAACGATGATCTCGAGCGCTCCGAACACGACGATGCCGAACGTGCTGATCCAGAAGTCGAACTCGTCCAGGACGCCGAACCGGAAGAAAAAAACGACGAAAAGGACCGACGCGATCAGGAACAGAAAGCTGAGGTTGACCGCTTTCCTCCGGGAGAAATGGAATTCCTCGGTCAAGAAGGCCACCAGCGGTTGGAGAAAAGCCACCGATGTCGTGATGCCGGCGATGAAAAGAAGGAGGAACCACATCGCCCCGAACATCTGGCCGAACGGGATCTTTTGGAAGATGAGGGGAAGAGAGACGAAACCCAGGTCGAAGGCTCCGCCCCGGGCGATGACCTCGGTCTGGGCCAAGCCGAAAAAGGCGACGGCCACGGGGATGGCGATCGTCCCCCCCAGAACGACCTCGGCGAACTCGTTGACCGACGACGTCGCCAAGCCGTTGAGGGTGATATCCTCGTTTTCCCGGATATAGGAAGCGTACGTCAGGATCATCCCCTGGCCCAGGCTCAGAGTGAAAAAGATCTGGCCGGCCGCGACCAGCCAGACCGAGCCCTGGGTCAAGCGGCTGAAGTCCGGATTCCACATGAAGCCCATGCCGTTGGCGATGTTCCAATCGGGATGGGCCGGGTCGGGGGTGCCGAGCGTCAGGACGCGGATGACGAGAACGACGCCGAAGAGGAAAAGCAGGGGCATGCCGTAGCGGGCCAGGATTTCAATTCCCTTGGAGATGCCCCGGCTGAGGAAAAAGTAATTCATCGCCAAGCAGACGGCCAGGAAGATCAAGGCGGGGATGAGAGAGGAAAAGAACCGGTTCGACTCGACCCCCTGAAACCCTTTTAAAAAAGAGGACATCGCCTCTTGATTGACCAGCCCGAAATACCGTCCCGTCGCCGAAAACCAGGCATAGCCCAAACACCAGGCCATGATGAACAAGTAATAAACGGCCACGGCGAAGGGGATGAAAATACCGAACGCCCCGATGTACTTGGAGAACGGATGCTTCCACATCGCGTGAAACATCCCCGGACCCGAGCCGTGGCCGCGGGCTCCGCCGTGCCGGCCGATCGTCCACTCGACCCACATCATCGGCACCCCCATCAGGATGAGGGCGCAAAAATACGGGATCAGGAAAGCCCCGCCGCCGTTGGAGGCGGCCTTGGCCGGAAAGCGGAGAAAATTGCCCAAGCCGATGGCGTTTCCAGCCATGGCCAGGACCAATCCGATTCGGGTAGCCCAGCGGTCGCGCGGCAAGCCCGGCGCCGTTTCCGCGATTGCTTTCTTCTTGGTGAAAAGAACGCGGGACATGCAAAAGACGCTCAAGCCGAGGATGACGCCCCAGCCGCCAATGAAGGAAATCCAGCCCGGGAGAGAGAGGCCTTGATTCATGTCGCCCTCCGGTCCAACGGCGTTTCGGCGGACATCGTAATCCCAATGGGGAAAACGTATAGCAAAGCGCCGGGCCGTTGTCAAAGCAGCCGGGGAAACCCCCGGCTTAATTTTCCCTTTACTTATGCATTTATTTCCTTTACAATCCGGAAGAATTAAGCGATTTTGGGTCGAGATTTCCAGACGGTTTTCCGACGGAAAAGGTCAATTTGAGGACCCTGAAAAAAACGATTGCCCTCCGCCCGCCCATCGATCCCCGCTTTCCGTTCCCTCGCTCAAACCAGAACACCGGACCGGTCGTCCTCAGGCTGTATATCCCGTCTCACAGGAGCGCCTTGAATGTCTGAAAAAACATCGTCCCCCGATCCGACACGCCCCCGAAGCCCTCTCCCGAAAGACAATCGAACAGGAAACGAGCGGCGCAAGCAGGACCGCCGCCGATCTCAACATCAGGCTTTTGAATCGGAACGCCGGATCGGCGACCGGCGCAAGCACGACCGGCGCGTTGAAAAGACGTCTCCCTATCACAACTTGGTCCGGTTCTTGAAGGAAAAGGGATTATATCCCCACGAAAAAGCGTACGATCAGCCGGACGGGGCCGAGGTCGTTTTTCAGGGGAAAAGCATCCTCAGCTTGGCCTCGGTCGATTATTTCAATTTCGCCCAGAACCCGGAAATCAAAAAAACCGCCTGCGAGGCGATCCGTAAATACGGCGCCGGCGGATTTTCCTCCCGCCTCTCCATGGGAAACTTGAGCATCCACATGGAACTGGAAGAAGCGCTGGCCGAATTCATGGGCAAGGAAAGCGTCCTGATCTTCAACTCCGGCTACCTGGCCAACCTGGCTCTCATCACCTCGCTTCTGCCCCGGAACGCGACGATTTTCCTCGACCAAAAATGCCATTTGAGCATCCACCACGCCTGCCTCATGTCGCAGAAAAAATATTTCCGGTTTTCCAACAACGACATGAGCGATCTGGAGCGGCTGCTCCAAAAACACCGGGACGAGCCTGAAAAATGGATCGTCACCCTGGGTGTGTTCAGCTCCAACGGCCTTTTGGCCAAGCTCGATGAAGTCGCCATGCTGGCCCGGAAGTACAAAGCCCGGATCTTTATCGACGACGCCCACGGGGTCGGCGTCTACGGCGGCCGTCTGCGCGGCGCGGCCGATCATTTCGGCGTGCTGGACGAGATGGACTTGATCATGTGCCCGTTCCAGATGGCCTTCGGAAATATCGGGGCGTTCGTCGTCGGCAAGCGCTATTTGCTCCAGGCCGCCCACACCGACGCTTGGCCCTACATGTTCACGTACAACATCCCGCCGGTCAGCGCGGCCAGCCTGCTGAAGGCGCTCGAGATCCTCGGCCGCGAAGGCCGGGAGTATCAGAAAAAACTCTGGGATAATGTCGCTTACCTCCGCCGGGCTTTGACGGAGATCGGGTATAAGATCCTCAATCCGAAAGGGCACATCATCCCGATTTTGATCGGCGATGACGTGAAAGTCTGCGCGTTCGCCCAGCGGCTGTTCCATCAAGGCGTTTGGGTTCAGCCGTTCTATTATCCGGCGGTCCCCAAGGGCCAGGCCACCGTCAGGGTCACCTGCACGGCCGGCCACACCCGGTCGGAGCTGGATCACGCGATCCGCGCCTTCGCCGACGCCTCTCTCTGGCTCGCGAGCTCCTGAACTCCATGCCGCTCACCGCTTTTCTCTCCGCGTTGCTATGTCTTTTGACTGGCGTTTTCGTCTATGTCAAGGGTAAAAACAATCCGGTCAACCGGTATTTCCTTGTTTTCAACATTCTGATTTTTTTCTGGAACAGCGGCGACTTCGTCATTCCCCTGATGGGCTCGCGGATATCCGCCGGATTGATCTACGACCGCCTCTCCCAGATCGGGGGGATCCTGATCGCTCCGTGGTTCATTCTTTTCTATTTGACTTTGACGGGCTTGAGCTTCAGGGAAATCGTCCGGACAAAGATTTTCCGCGTTTTCGTCGCCGTCGCCGTCCTCCTTCTTTTCCTGGTGCCGACGCCGCTCTTGATCGAAAAAATCCAGGTGGGGCCGTTCAAGGAATTTCCGGGCAAGCTCCTTTACGTGGAAATCACGGCTTTGTTGGCGAGCGTATTTTTCGGTTTGGGGCATCTGTTTAAAGCCCGAAAAACCGTCCGCCTGGCCCAACGAATCCGTCTGACGTATTTCGGCTTCGCGATATTCATGGGGATTCTCTCGGCGGTCGCTTGGTTCATCATCATCACGTTCGTCCCCGGCTTGTCCACGAAATTCATCTACGTGTTCGAAGTCACCTACGTTCTGTTGACCGCCTACGCGATCCTCCGGCACCACTTGATGAACATCGACGTCATTGTCAAGCGGACCGCCCTGTATACGATCCTCAGCACGTTCGTCATCGGCGTCTACATCGCCATCATTTTGGTTTTCGAGGTCGTGTTCCGATCGCTCACGGGATACTCCTCCCTGGCGGAAAAAATCATCGCCGCCTTCGTCATCGCCCTCACCTTTCAACCCGTGCGGACGCTCATTGAAAAAACAATCGACCGGATTTTCGCCCGGGGAAAGGTCGATTACCAAGACGCCCTGGCCAAATTCACCCGCTCCCTCGGTTCCGTCCTCGATCTCCGGGAACTGGTCGATCTGCTCGTCTCCATCTCGGGCATTCTGAAGGCCAAAAATCTGGCCGTCATGCTCCGGGACGAACGGCTCGGGCGCTTCAAGATCGTCGCCTCCACCGGATTGGACTCCTCCCTTCAAAAGATCAGACTCGATGATTTCAACGACATCGTCCGGGTGTTGAATTCGACTAATAAAATCGTCACGGCCGAAGACATCAAACGGCTGAAGTCGGAAAACATCTACAAAAACCTCCCGGGCGAAGTGTCCCCTCTCCGACCCGCGGTCATCCTCCCGATCTTCGTCAAGGGGGAATTGGACGGCATTCTGTTCCTGGGGGAAAAGCGGTCCGAGGAGCAGTATGACCGGAACGATTTCAGCTTGTTGGCCACCTTGGCCGACGAAGCCGGCATCGCCATGGAGAACGCGAAGCTTTACGGCAGCGTGAAGCGGACGTATTTCGAAACCGTCCAGGCTCTGTCCCTGGCCATCGAGGCCAACGACGAATACACCCGGGGCCATTCCGACCGGGTCACGAAAATCGCCGTAAAAATCGCCAAGCGCATCCGGCTGGCCCGGGAACGGATCGACACGCTTCAGTTCGCCGGAATCCTTCACGACATCGGGAAAATCGGCGTCATCAAGGAAGTCCTACACAAGCCCTCGAAATTGAGCGATCTCGAATTCGCCCTGATTAGAAACCACGCCGTGATGGGGGAGGAAATTATCAAGCCGGTGGCCTTCCTGGACAAGATCCGGCCGGTCATCCGCCACCATCACGAGCGATTCGACGGGAGCGGATACCCGGACGGCCTGCGGGGGAAGGACATCCCCTTCCTGTCCCGGATCATCGCCGTGGCCGACGCTTACGACTCCATGACCAGCCACCGGCCGTATCGCAGCGCCATGAGTCACGAAGCCGCCGTCGCGGAAATCGAAAAATGCGCCGGGACGCAGTTCGATCCGGAGATCGCCCGGGCTTTCCTGGAGATCGCCGGGACTCTGACCTGATGCCCCGCGATGAGAGCCTCGCCCCGGGCCGTTCCCCCGGCGGGGGCTTTCCGGCTTTCGTTTTCCCGCCTCGGGGCACGTTCTCATTTCCAAATTCGATTGACCCGCTCACGAGCTTCAATTATCATTCGGGTGTCGCGGAAAGGGAATCATGAACATCCGGGCCTTGGTTCGTGTTTTCGCCGGCGTGGTGTTGCTGGCGCCGGCCGCCGGCGCTTCCCTTCGTCCGAAGATCGGATGCGACACGAATCAGCTTTATTACGCGGCAAATCCCTCGGCCGGGCCTCAGGCCACAATCATCCCCATCTCTAACGCCGGCGGGGCGGCGCTGAACTGGCGGATCGACGGCGGCGCGCCTTGGCTCACGATCAGCCCGCGTTCGGGCGTGAACGACGGTCTCTTGACGGTCACCGTGGATCCGGCGGGCCTCGAGCCGGGAAGGTACGAAGCCTCCTTCAAGATCAAGGCCAAGTTCGCGGTCAACTCGCCGCTGAGCGTCAAGGTGACCCTCGACGTCGTAACCGATCGCCTCCTGGCCGGCTTCCGGGCTTCGCGCTACGGAATTGATCCCTTCCCGGATCCCGCGCATTGGGCCTTCATCGGCTCGGAAATGGCCTCGCGTTTCCCCGGCGCCGGACAGGGATGCGTCTGGATCGTCGGCGTCTTTCTCGACAACGGCGATTGCGGGCTGAACTTTCCCTCGCCCGGCGGCGATTATCGCTACATCCATTTCCTTGAGGAAGACCAGAACGAGGCCGCTTTGAGCTTTTTTGATGGCGCGGGCCTTTCGGTCTGGCTCCAGGTCGAGCCCGGCCGGGCCTCAGTCCTCGATCTGATCGATCTCGTTCTCCGCCGCTACGGACATCATGCCTGCGTCAAGGGCGTCGGCGTGGATGTCGAATGGTACAAGACCGATGCCTCCCACCCTGAAGGCAGGCCCGTGAGTGACCTGGCCGCCATGCTCTGGAGCCTCCGGGCCCGATCCTATGCCCGGACCTATACGGTTTTCCTTAAACACTGGCTCATCGACAAAATGCCGCCCCTCTTCCGCCGGGGGCTCTGGTTCATCAACGACAGCCAGCAATTCAACTCCTTGGCCCAGATGGTCAACGAGTTCCGGGCCTGGGGCGAGCATTTTTGGCCGAGCTCCGTCGGATTCCAGTTCGGATACGAGGCCGACAAACCCTGGTGGCGGCTGCTGGCCGACCCGCCCCGGAACATCGGAGACGCCATTCGAACCGTCATTCCCAATACTCTCGGCCTCTTCTGGGTCGATTTTACGATTCGGGATATTTTCCCCTGACAAACGGACAAGCGCCGCGATGAGGGCTTTTTTCGATAAATCGCGCATTCTCGTCACCGGGGGCACGGGCCATCTCGGAAGCGCCTTGATCCACCACTTGGTCCAAGACCTGGCCGTAGACCCCGCCGCCATCCGTGTGTTTTACCTCAGCGGTTCCACCACCCGGTCGCTCCGCGACATCCCCGGCCTGGATTATGCGCCGGGGAACATCCTCAACCCGGACGACGTCGAGCGGGCCTGCTCGGGGATCGATTATGTCTTTCATGCGGCCGCCTCGACGTCGTTTGATCCGCGGCTCAAGAGACTCCAATGGATGATCAACGTGGAAGGGACACGCCACGTCCTGGAGGCCGTCCGGCGATCACCGACCATCAAGAAAACGTCTTTTACGAGCACCGTCAACGTCCTCGGCGTTCCCAGCCCGGCCGGATCCGCCGGCAACTTCGAGAACTCCGATCCCTACGCAAACCGGCCGCGGCTCCACGCCTTTCGTTCCCGGGAGGAGACTCTGTCGTTTATCGACATGGTCCGCGAGCGCCGGTCATCGCCATGGGAAAAGAGGATCGGACTCGGCTACTTCGATTCCAAGCTGGCCGCCCAGGAGCTCGTGAACCGATACGTCCTTGACTTCGGCCTCAACGTCGTCTCGGTTCTTCCGGGGACGTGTTTCGGCCCTTACGACGTCCTCGGCGGCAACGGGATTTACCTCCTCCGGATTTACCGCGGCGCCATGCCGGGGATCCTCAAGGGAGGTTTTTCCGCGACTCACGTGATGGATGCCGTCGAAGGCCATCTCCTGTGCCTGGCCTCGGCGGCCGCCGGCAGCGCTTACATCATCAACGGCCCGAGGGAGGACGACCTCCATTTTACGGACGTCGCCCGGACCATCGCCGAGGTCCTCGGCCGGCGGTATCCCGGAAAAAAAATCAAGCGACCCTCGATGATCGTTCCGCCGGGGCTTGCCTGGGCGGCGGCTCGCGCTTCCGAGCTTGTTTCGGCGGCCGGGAAAAAGCCCTGCCTCCTCAGCCGGGCCATGGTCAAGGCCGGCTCCCAGCCTCTTTTCTATACGCACGAAAACGCCGAACGCGATCTTGGATATCGTCCAAAACGGACCTTCCGGCAGGCCGTTGAGGAAATGGCCGCTTACTACGAAAAGGAAGGATTTTTCTCCGCCTTAAGGCCCTGACCTTTCTCGGCCGGGCGGCCCGAGACGGAGGAATTCCCGGGGTTGAGAATCCACCGTAACCAAGGTTCGTCCGTGTCTCAGAGCGTTTTAACGCCGGTCCGCGGCGCGGGACATCGAACCGGGAGACCTTCTCGATCGATCCTTGACGCGGAGCGGGCGCGAAACGAACTCTCGTCGCGGCCCTTGCGGCGCTCCGCCGATCAAAAAAAAACCGGTGGAATTTCCGCGGTATAAAAAGCGCGCCTGGAGAGACTCGAACTCCCGACCCGCTGCTTAGAAGGCAGCTGCTCTATCCACCTGAGCTACAGGCGCGCCGGACCGGCGCTTGAGGCCATTCCGAAAAATAATCGGGGAGGACGGATTCGAACCGTCGACCTCTTGCTCCCAAGGCAAGCGCGCTAACCAGGCTGCGCCACTCCCCGCGCGAAGGAAGACGCGGCCCTTTCTCCGGGACGGGGCGCGTGTCCCCGATTTTTATAGCAGATAGCCCCCGGCATCGTCAAACCGGGCTTCCCGACGGAAAAAACGCTTCCAGGGAGGGAACGGGGGAACGAAGCCGGGTCCCCTTTCCCCGTCGATCAGGAATCCGGGTCCGAGACCGGCCTTCGAAGGCCGCGCTCGATCTGGGAGCGGGGGATGCGGACGACGATGGGCCGGCCGTGGGGGCAGACGCCAGGATTGGCCGACCGGAAAAGCTCCCGGACGAGGAATTCCATTTTTTCCCGCGGCAGATATTCCCCTGCTTTGACCGCCGACTTGCAGGCCATCGTGGCCAGAAGGCGGTCCTTGGCCGGAGCGGACGCCCCCTTTTTGGATTCATCGGCGGCGGCCAGCACAACGGACAAGGCTTCCTCCGGCCGGAAAACGTCCGGATACTCGCGGAGGGCATAGCTCCGCCCGCCCATCGGCTCGACCCGAAAACCCGAGGAGCAAAGCATCGGTCCGGCTTCCTCCAGGCCGATCTCCTGAGCCGGGGAAAGCTCAAAAACGAGGGGAAGGAGGCTCATTTTAACCGGCCATTTCCTTTCCCGGTCGATTTCGACGTAACGGTCATAAATCACCCTTTCGTGGGCGTTGTGCTGGTCGATGATGAGAAGATCGCCGGCCTCCTCAGCCAAGATGTAGGCCGATCCAAGCTGTCCCAGGACCCGGGGGGATTCCGCCGCCCGCGGAAGGACGCCGGCGGCGGGGAGATCCGCGAAATCCGTTCCCGGGATATATGTCCGCCCCCCCTCGCCGACGCCGGAAGGTCCGGATCCTCTCCCTTCCGGCCCGGCGGCCGCTCCGTTCTCCGCTCCGGCGGAGGCCGGCCCTCCGCCCGGCGGGACGCCCGTCCCTTCCGCCAGGATCTCGGAAAGATCCCTCACCCCTAGAACCCGGGTCCGGGCCCGCTCGATCGCTCTCCGAAGGAGGGGGAAAAAGAGCTGGGCGTCCCTGAACCGGACCTCGGTCTTGGCCGGATGGACGTTGACGTCGACTTCGCCGGGGGGGATGTCGACGAAGAGAAACGCTTCGGGGAAAAGCCCTTTTTCCAGTAGTCCGGAGAAGGCCTGTTGGAGGGCGGCCGAAAGGATCTTGTCCCGCACCGGCCGGCGGTTGACGAAAAAGGCTTGGCGGCCGCGGTTCGGCCGTCCGTACGGAGGACGAGAGACATAACCTGAAATCCGAACCGGGCCGTCGGCCGAGTCCACCTCCATCAGCTTATCGAGAGCGTCCTTGCCGAAGAGCTGAAAAAGCCGCTCCCGGAGGCCGGCCGCCGGCGGGCAATCCAGAACGGTCCGGGAACCGTGACGGATGATCAGGCGCAGCCCGGGACGGGCCAGGGCGACGTTCGAAAGCATCTTGACGATCAACCCAAGCTCGGAGGAATCGCTCCTCAGGAATTTTTTCCGGGCGGGAAGGTTGGCGAAGAGATCCCTGACCTCGACTTCCGTCCCCCGCGGGAAAGCCGAATCCCGGATCTGGAAGGCGCCGCCGGGCTCGCTTTCGACAACGGTGCCGGGCTCGTCGCCTCCCTCGGAGGTGCGGAGAGTCAGCCGGGAAACGGCGGCGATGGAAGCCAGGGCTTCCCCCCGGAACCCGAGGGTGGCGATGGCGAACAGATCGTCTTCCTTGGAAATCTTGCTCGTGGCGTGGCGGACGAGAGCCAAGGCCGCGTCCTCCCGGCTCATCCCGCAGCCGTCGTCACGGACGCGGAGGAGCGATTTTCCCCCGGCCGCGAGGTCGACGGCCACGGCCGCGGCCCCCGCGTCCAGGGCGTTTTCCACGAGCTCCTTGACTACGGACACCGGACGCTCGATCACCTCGCCGGCGGCGATTTTCCGGGCGAGGGAATCCGGCAGGACGGCGATGCGGCTCATGAGCGGTAGCCGTTCCGGCCGCGGAGCTCTCCGGTTGTGGCCCGCTCGCCGACGGCCGAGATGCGGACTTGGACGGGCGATCCCAACCGCGCGGCCGCCCCGGGGACAAGCACGTCCACGTAGTTGGACGTCAGGACCTCCAGGCCGCCCGGTTTCGACTGGATGACGACGCCGGGAAGCGTCCGTCCGATCAGCCGGCGCCGGAAGGCGAGGCTTTTTCTTCCGGACAGGCGGCGCAGCCGGTCGGCCCGGGACTTAATCGTCGCCCGATCCACGGCCGGCCGTTCCGCGGCCTTGGTCCCGGGGCGGGCGGAATAGGAGAAAACGTGGGCATAGGCCAAGGGGGATTCCTCCAGCAACCGGACCGTCGCCTCGTAGTCGCTTTCGGTCTCGCCCGGGAAACCGACGATGAAATCCGCCCCGAGATTCGCTTCCGGGGACCGCCGCTCGAGCCCGGCGCAAAGCTCCCGATAGGAGGCGTTCGTGCTCTCGCGTCCCATCGACCGCAGGATCCGGTCCGCCCCATGCTGAAGGGACAGGTGGAAATGCGGCGCGATCCGCCGCGAGCCGGCCAGAAAATCCAGGAGGGGGCGGGAAAGAAGACGGGGATCCAGCGAGCTCAGGCGGAGGCGGAAATCCCCCGGAAGCTCCTCGATTCCGGAAAGAAGCTCGAGAAGAGAGGACGGCGGCCGAAGGTCGCGCCCGTAAGAACAGAGGTGAATCCCGGCCAGGACGATTTCCGCGTACCCGGCGGAGACAAGCTCCTCGACGCGCGCCCAAAGGCCGGCGGCCGGGAGGCTGCGGCTCCGCCCCCGGACGGAGGGGATGACGCAGAACGCGCAGGCCATGTCGCAGCCGTCCTGGGCTTTGACCAGCGCCCGGACGCGATAAGAAACCGGCCCTTCGGCCCGGGCCGGCGCCGCCGGAGACTCCCCGGCGGCGCATTGTCCGGGAAGCGCGGCCTTGTCCGCGTTGGCGATGACCCGCCAAACGCCGGGCAGAGCCCTCACGCCCTCGGGATCTCGCTCGGCCAGGCAGCCGGTGACGACGAGCCGCGCGTTCGGATTTTCCTGGGCGAGTTTCCGGATGTACCGGCGCCCGTCCCGATCGGCCCGGGCGGTCAGGGTGCAGGTGTTGATGATGATGACCTCGCCTCCGGAATCCTCTTCAGCCAGCCGCCAGCCTTTCTTCTGGAGCGCGGCCGCCCAGTCGAACGCCTCGGCCTGGTTGACGCGGCAGCCGAACGGATGGATGAAAAACGAGGTCATAGACTCTCGCGGGCTTTTTTCGAATCGGCTTCGACTTGGGCGGCCATCGCGGCTTTGTGGGCGGCGAGGCGGGTCCGAAGATCCGGCTTCTTCAGGGCGAGAATCTGAACGGCCAGCAGGGCCGCGTTGGCCGCGCCCGATTTCCCCGTCCCCATCGTCGCCACCGGGATGCCCTTGGGCATCTGGACCGTCGAAAGAAGCGCGTCGAGCCCGCCGAGCCCGCCGCTTTCGACCGGAACGCCGATGACCGGACGGATCGTATGGGCGGCGACGACTCCGGCCAAGTGGGCGGCTTTTCCGGCGACGGCGATGAAGACCTCGGCGCCGCCGGCCTCGAAGCGGCGGATGAGCTCGATCGTCCGTTCCGGCGAACGATGGGCGGAGGTGACCTCCAGGGCATGCGTCACGCCGAATTTTTTCAGGGTCTCGAGGGCTTCGCCGACGACGTCCAGGTCTGATGCGGATCCGATCAAGATCACGACATCCATGATTCTCCTCCTCTCCGGCCCGGGCCGGGTCACGGGACGGCTTCGAACGACCCGATGTCGCGCCGGTAGTGCATTCCCTCGAACGAAATCTTTTCGACGGCCCGGTAAATCCGGTTCATCGTCTCCGACAGGCGCGGCTCGGCGGCGCAGACGCCCAGCACCCGGCCGCCGTCCGTCCGGTACCGGCCCTTTTCGAACTTTGTGCCGGCATGGAAAACGACGGCTCCCAGGCGTTCGGCGTCTTCCAGCCCTTGAATGGTCCTGCCTTTCTCATAGGAGCCGGGATACCCGTCCGAAGCCAGGACGACGCAGCCCGCGGCCCGGCGGTTCCAAGTCACTTCGTCGGCCAGGACATCCTCGGCAACGGAGGCCATCAGGAGATCGACGAAATCGCTTTCGAGACGGAGCATTTGGGGCTGCGTTTCCGGGTCGCCGAACCGGCAATTGTATTCCAGGACTTTGGGGCCGTCGGCCGTCAGCATCAAGCCGGCGTAGAGAGCTCCCTTGTATTTCCGGCCTTCCTCGAGCATCCGGGTGACCGTCGGGAGGATGATCGTCGACATGATCCGGGCGTACATCTTGCGGTCCAAGAAGGGCGAGGGGGAAATCGTCCCCATCCCCCCCGTGTTCGGTCCCTTTCCCCCGTCAAAGACGGTTTTGTGGTCCATCGTCGTCACCAGGGGAAGGGCTTTGGCCCCGTCGGCGATCACGATGAAAGAAACCTCGCGGCCCCGGAGGAACTCCTCGATCAGGATCCGCCCTCCGGCGCCGCCGAACCGTTTCTCGACCATGATCTCCTTCACCCCGGCCTCGGCTTCTTCCTCGTTGCGGCAGACCAGGACGCCCTTTCCGGCGGCCAGGCCGTCGGCTTTGAGAACGACCGGAAAGCCGAATTCCCCCCCGGCCAGCACGGCCCGGGCCGATTCGGGGGAATCGGCGATCCGGAACTTCCCCGTCGGGATGCGGTGCCGCTCCATGAACTGCTTGGCGAAGACCTTGCTGGCCTCCAGCTCGACCGCCTTCTTGGACGGGCCGAAAATGCGGAGGCCGCGCTTCTCGAATTCATCGACGATCCCCAGCGAGAGGGGGATTTCCGGGC
>Ga0209719_1003930_pt1 | contig 12725 bp, 13 predicted proteins | sample AD_JPNAS2_MetaG_FD_184421 | JGI IMG/M metagenome (GOLD analysis project Ga0209719, IMG submission 184421) | Active sludge microbial communities of municipal wastewater-treating anaerobic digesters from Japan - AD_JPNAS2_MetaG (SPAdes) (version 2) | ecosystem: Engineered > Bioreactor > Anaerobic...
ATCATCAAGAAACGGTTGAATCTCCAGGAAAGTCTCTACACAATTTTACAGGTTTTGAGTATCTCCTTATTTGAAAGAGCGTCCATGTTTCAGCTACTTACATTTTATGATTACACAAGCAATATGGACAAAAACAGTAACCAGCTGAACTTATTCACGGATTATTCCGGACAGTAATGAATTAAACTAACAAATAGACCCCGTATCGTCATCTGAAAATCTTTTGATGAAACGGGTGATACAGTTTTATGAGCCGCATGGAATAAATTATAACCTCCTGTCGGACGTACTCCCTCTATCCGGTTGATACAATGCGGCATTAAAAAATTATACGCTCGATCAGCGCTCTTCTTTTAGATTTAACAAAGGGGGTGATAACTGAATCTATTAATGCGTTAAGTTTCTTAACCATCAAAGGGTGGCCATTTTCACGTCAATTTTCTACCGCTGATATTCTTCTTCACTTCAAGCATCCCTAACCCCTTCATTAGCTCTCCGGTTTCAGTGAGGGCTTGCTTCGCGATAATGACCGATAGACGGGAAATCTGAATAATACCAAATGTAACGTTCTTTAATTTTCAGGAGGAAATTATGTCGAAGATGTTGATGATTTATCCCGATCGCTGCACGGGATGTCATAACTGCACCTTGGCCTGTTCTGCATTTCATGACGGCGAATTCCGTCCACACACTTCCCGGATTCAAGTGACGACATGGGAGACGGAGGGCTTTTCCATGCCCACTACTTGCCAGCAATGTGAGGACGCTCCTTGTGTCGCGGTTTGTCCCACCGGGGCCATGCATGCTGATCCGCACATGAACCGTGTGGCCTGGGACGACGTGAAGTGCATCGGCTGTCGGATGTGCACATTGGCCTGTCCTTTCGGCGCCGTGGTTTTCGAAACGGCCCGCCGCCGGATTATCAAGTGCGATCTTTGCGACGGGAAACCCGAATGTGTGGCCTTCTGTCCTACCAAGGCCCTGGATTACATCGAAGAAACCGATTCCGCCAGAGATCGTAAAAAGGCCGTTGCCGTGGAATTCAAAAAAACATTCGAGGAGGTGAAGTGATATGTACGGATGGATTGGTTGTTATTTAAGAATTGATCTGGGCAGCGGGACCGTACGTAAGGAATCCCTCCCTGCCGAACTCGCCAGAAAATACCTGGGCGGCCGCGGCCTCGGAACGCATTTCATGATGACCGAGGTGGATCCCAAGATAGATCCGCTGGATCAGAAGAACAAACTCATTTTTGCCGCTGGACCGCTTTCCGGCACGAATGCTCCGTCTGCCAGCCACTTTGACGTGGTCAGCAAGGGGCCGCTTAACGGGACCATTGCCGCTTCCAGTTCCGGGGGCATCTTCGGTCCCATGCTGAAATACGCCGGATATGACATGATCATCCTGGAGGGCAAATCGGCAAAGCCGGTATATCTATGGATCTGCGACGATGTCGTGGAAATCCGTGACGCTGCCGACCTATGGGGGAAGACTGTTCCGGAAACGACGGAGGCCATCCGGTCGACCACGGACGAAGACGCCAGTGTGGCCTGCATCGGTCCTGCCGGGGAGAGGCAGGTGCTTTTTGCCAATATCATGAATGAATGCGGCCGGGCGGCAGGCCGGAGCGGTGTTGGCGCCGTGATGGGCACCAAAAATCTCAAGGCCATTGCTGTTCGGGGTACGGGGGCCGTTCGAGTTCCTGATATCAAGGCCTTCCGGGATACGGTTGTTAGAGCGTCGGCGAAGATCAAGGCCAACAGTGTGGGTGGTCAGGGATTAAGAAACTTTGGAACGGATGTCCTGGTGAATATTCTCAATGAATTGGGCGGCCTGCCCACCAGAAACTTCACTGATGGTTATTTCCCCACGGCAGACAAGGTGGGCGGGGAATCTCTGGCCAAACAGTTGCTGATCAGGCCCCGCGGTTGTTATGCGTGCATCATCAGTTGCGGCCGGGCAACGAAGGTGACAAATCCTAAATTCGCCGGTCAGGGAGAAGGTCCCGAGTATGAAACTGCGTGGGCTTTCGGCCCGGATTGCGGCATTGACAATCTTGATGCCATCACCAAGGCCAATTATATTTGCAACGACTATGGAATGGATACGATCACGATGGGATCCTCCGTGGCCTGCGCGATGAATCTATTTACCAACGGTGTTATCACCACAAAGGATACGGACGGAATCGCCCTGAACTTCGGTGATGAGGATGCGATGCTGGAGATGGTTCGCAAAACCGCTGAAGGTGAGGGATTCGGGAAGAAGCTGGCTCTCGGAAGTTATCGTTTGGCGGAAAGTTACGGGCATCCCGAATACTCCATGACCTGCAAAAAGCAGGAAATGCCCGCCTACGATCCGCGGGCCATTCAAGGTATCGGACTTAACTTTGCCACTGGTAACCGCGGCGGCTGCCATGTTCGAGGTTACACGATCTCGCCCGAAGTATTAGGTCAACCGGTCAAAATGGATCCGAGGGTGACGGAGGGAAAACCGGCGCTCGACATAACGTTTCAGGATCTTACAGCGGCCTTGGATTCTTCCGGAATGTGCCTGTTCACCACATTCGGTCTGGGTGCGGAAGATCTGGCAGAACTCCTCAGCGCTGCGACCGGCCTGAACATTACAACGGAAGAATTCATGAAAATCGGAACGCGCATATGGAATCTGGAGCGCCTCTTCAATCTCAAAGCGGGATTGTCGGCAGCGGACGACAAACTTCCTGAGCGCCTAACGAAAGATCCCATACTGACGGGACCCTCCAAGGGACTGGTAAACCGACTTGGTGAGATGCTGCCGGAGTATTACAAATTGAGGGGGTGGGATGCCGTCGGTGTACCGACAAAACAGACGCTGACAGACCTGGGATTGTAGGAGGAAAGCACAGATGAAATACGTAATCATCGGAGCGGGTCCCGCGGGGCTCAACGCCGCGGCCACTCTGCGTCGTGTTGATTCCGGAGGGGACGTCACCTTGCTTTCCGGCGAGGCAACGCCCCCTTACGCCAAAATGGTGCTTCCCTACCTGCTGGCCGGACTGATGGAAGAAAAAAACTTATTTCTGCCCGTTCCGGATAACGTGACTTTCCGCACGGGCTGTAAGGCTACCCGGATTAATACGGCACAGCGGACACTTGAAACAGACACCGGGGAGACTGTCGAGTACGACAGGCTCCTCATTGCCACTGGTGGAGTCCCGGAGCGTCCAGTCATCCAGGGCAGCGATTATCCCTTCGTGCTGACCATCCGGGATCTTCCCGACGTCTGGCAGATTCAGAAACTACTGAAGGATAAGAAAAAAAAGGGACATGCCGTAATTGCGGGGGCCGGTCCGGTAAGCATGGAAACCGGCGACGCTCTGCACCGTCTGGGGATGAAGATTACTCTTATCGTAACCTCAAACCGCGTTTTTTCAACCATGCTGGATGTTCCCGGCGCGGCAGTCGTGGAAGATCATCTCCATAAGCAGGGAGTTGATGTCCTCAAGGGCGAGGATATTGTCCGCATCGGCAGCAGTGGAAAGATCACACTGAAATCCGGAGCTACGCTGGACAGCAATCTTGTTGTTTTCGGAAAAGGCGTCAATCCCTGTGTCGCGTTCCTGGCCGAAAGCGGGATCGCCATGCGGCGCGGCATTACGGTCAATGAATGTATGGAGACAAGCATTCCCGGAATTTTCGCTGCTGGCGACGCCGTGGAAACGAAGGACTTGGTTGTCGGCGATCAGAGGGTCAATGCCCTCTGGCCCGCGGCAGTCGAACAGGGACGGATTGCGGCGTTGAACATGGCAGGCATTGCGGCCGGTTATGACGGAAGCATTTCCAGAAACATCCTGCGGGTCTTCGGCCTGTCTATCTTCGTTGCCGGACAGGGACGGGCAGACGGGCCGGAAATCAAAGTTTCCACGGGCGCCGGGCTCTACCATAAGATCGTTATGGACAAAGGCATCCTGAAAGGTTTCATTTTTATCGGTGAAGTCCGTCACGAAGGTCTCTACAGGGAGATCCTGCAGCGGCAGACCGGCATGGGGCATTTTGCCAATGCTCTTCTCAGGGGAGGTTTCACTTACGGACGCTTCCAGCGGCAGGCAATGCGCATTTAATGGCGAGATGAAACGAAACAATGACTAAATATAATATCGATCGTTATCAGCGCCAGATCACTCTTCTGGGTGAAGAAGGACAGGAAAGTCTGCGGCGTGCCCGTGTACTGGTGGCGGGCGTCGGCGGTCTGGGAACGATTGTTGCTGCCGACCTTGCCGCGGCCGGCGTAGGCTTTCTCCGCCTGGCAGATAACGACAGGGTGGAACTATCCAATCTCAACCGCCAGTTCCTCTTCCGGCCCGACGATATCGGCCGGGAGAAGACTTTGGCCGCGATGGAGAGGCTCCACCTCCTGAATCCTGAAATTCAGGTCGAGGGAATCAGTCAAACGATTGACAATGAGACGATCAATGAATTGGTAAAAGATATCGATCTGATTGTGGACGCCATGGACAATTTCGCCACCAGATTTATTTTGAACCAAGCCGCCTTCAGCCGCCATCTTCCCATGATTCACGGCGCCGTGCGCGGCTTTTTCGGACAGGCGACCACCCTCATTCCGGGAAAAACAGGATGTCTTCAATGCTTTTTCGCCGGGAATCCGCTCGGGGAAATTATTCCGGTAATCGGCGCCACATGTGGCGTCATCGGGTCTGTTCAGGCCTCGGAAACCATCAAGGTTCTGACGGGCAGGGGCGAACCGCTTACAAACCGATTATTTTTCTGGGATGGCTGGGCCGGGGAAGGAACGGTCATTGATGCAAAACGCAATCCCCGCTGTATCATCTGCGGAGGCGGTTGATCGGTCGGATAGAGGTGCCTATGAAGATGAAAATTACAGTACGGGCTTTTGCCGATTACCGGGAAATTATCGGCAAGGAAATGGAACTTCTCCTGCCGGCAGAAAAAACAATCGGAGGACTGCTTGCCGACCTGGGCGACCGTTACCCGAATCTGCGGCGGGAAATGTTTACCCCTGCCGGAGAACTTAAAGAGTTTATAAACATTTTTATCAACGGCCGCAATATTGCTTTTCTCAAAAACATGGCCACACCTTTGTCCGACGGCGACATCATTGCTTTATTCCCCCCGGTGGCCGGAGGATAACAACACAAGCATCCGCGTCTCCTTTTGTGGAGATAACTTTTCCCAATATTTGATGCAATCTTTAATTATTAGGATCCGGCATTGATAATTTACTCACTAGCCAACTGCCCTAACCTGATCTGTCTAACCAAAGGGGCGCAGGCCATATCTTTTTTTATCATAGTCTTTTTAATTCATGCACATAAAGTCAGATATCGGCTTACGCAGTGACCTTCTTCCCAGCTTTTTGTGGCAATCCGAAAGCAAGTATCAGTGCAGATAAAAACGAGAGGCTTGCCCCGAACGCGAATGGAACAACCGAGCCGAAAGCGTTCCAGAGACTTCCGGCTATCACACTTGCAGGGAGGAGAGCAATTCCTACAATTGTTGAATGAAGACCCAGCATGGTTCCTTTCAAATCTTTTGGTGCGATTTCTGAAACAAAGGCACGTTCTACACCTGACGTCATCGCGGTGAATATTCCGTATAACACGAATGCGGCAACTATGATTGTCTTATTCGGAGCCCAGGCAAAGCTGGCATATACAAGTGCGAAAATCAGGTAGCCGGCAACTAGTAGACGTTTCCGCCCGATACGGTCAGATCTTTTGCCGAACGGCACGGCAAACAGTGACGACACTACGTTATATACGAAATATAGAAGCACTACAGATGCTGGATCAAAACCCACGTTACCAGCCTTAAGGAGCAAGAAGGCATTCGATGAATTTCCGAGCGTAAATACGAAGACAACTATAAGATAAAGTTTTAAACGCTTATCAAGATTCTTGAGCCCTTGGAAAACATGAAGCGGTTCCGTGGATTCACATGATTCCCCTGTTTCCCTGATAAAGATAAACATGACAAGCGAAGCAATTGCCGGTATGCACGCAAGCAGGAACAATTGTTTGTAGGCGTATTCTCCCTTCCATGTCATCATGATGAAGAAAGCTATCAGTATGCCAGCAGCAGAGCCGGCCATATCGAGCGCTTTATGGATACCGAACGAATGTCCAAGCTTATCTGAGTCACAGCTTTCACTCACGAGTACGTCGCGGGGCGTCGTCCGTATGCCTTTACCAAAACGGTCTATCATCCTCGCTGCAAGGATGCCATGCCAGGATCCGGCAACGACGAGAGCCAGCTTATACACGAGGCCGGCTGCGTACCCGATAAATGCAATGGGCTTTTTCTTCCGGTACTTGTCCGTAATGTACCCGCTGAATACTCTGAGGAGGCTTGCCAGACTTTCTGCAATTCCTTCTATCACACCGACAAGTGCGGGCGTTGCACCGAACACCGTCGTCAGATATAGAGGGATCAATGGATAAACCATCTCCGTACTTAAATCCGCAAAAAAACTAACGAGACCGATTAAAATTACATTATTTTTCATGTTGCTGAAGGGTCCATTCAACAATTTATATACGGATTTCGCTTTTCCCGGTAACCTGATAACCAGAAGGTCACACGAGGTCACGAGTGAGTTGAATATCATAATAGCATTATTGATGTTTGTTAAAAAGAGGAAAACACATAGTGTCATTGATTGCTAACTGAAGTCTAGCATCCAAATCGAACTGGAAGTTGTATTGATTACAGGAAGCTATACGTACCAAATTCTGCTTTTCTTATTGATGTTAATCAGTTACACGTTGTTTAAATTTTCATATTTTTGTTCTTTCGTCAAGCGCTGTGTTGGTTGCAAACCGTTCGCTGCATAATCACCTCCATCGCTTTAAAGTAATCCCGTTGTACTTTAAGATTTGATATACGACAGTAACGTTGCGTGGTCTTAACACTGCTGTGACCTAAAAGATCCTGGATGGTGGAAAGATCAGCATCGGCATTCAACATCTGCGTGGCCATTGTGTGCCGGAGATGATGACAGGATAATTTGATCTTCGCCTTGCGGGCATAACGTTCCATGCGCCGCTGAATGCCGCGAATGGAGATCGGCTGCCCTTTGGATTCTCCCTTTTCCGACAGAAAGATTTTTCTTGCTCTGGATGCCGGCCTTACTTTCAGGTAGGATAAAAAGGATTGAAGAACATCATTGCTCATGTAGACGATCCGGTCTTTCCCTCCCTTGCCGTCCTCAACCAGGATCGTTCTGCGTTTGACGTCGATAACCCCCATCGTAAGGTTGGCTACTTCTTCCACCCTCATTCCGCAACGCAGCATCAGCATGAACATCGCTTTATCACGGCATCCTTTTACAACTTTAAAAAAGTCTTCCACCTGTTCGTCCCTTAAATGCCGGGGCAGAGGTTTGGACATCTTCTGGATATGGCTCCTGCGGACAGGATTGGTAATGGCTAATCCTTCTTCATCACGCAGGTAATGGTAAAACTGGCGGATACAGTTCACATGGCAGTTTATGGTCTTGGGAGCCAGCCTGTTCTTCATCAGGCGATCAATGTAGTACGAGATCGTTAAGTGTGTCGCATTCTCCAATGGAACATCCACCCAGATGACAAAGTGCCTAATGATGTTCAGATAGTTCTTCACGGTATTGGGCGAGTAGTTTCTCCGTTTCAAGAACCGCCTCCAGTTCATGATGGTGTCGGTCATGATCATTTTTGGACCTCCTCTCTATCCTGGACATGGCTGTAAAATATTCTTCCTCCCGGGTCTTATCGGTAAGCTGGGCGTACCGTCTCGTCTCTTCAATGGACCGGTGTCCCAGCAACACCTGCAGGCACTCCAAGCGCATGCCGGCATTGAGAAGCTCTGTGGCAAAGGTATGCCTGAGAGCATGAAGGCTGTATCCCTTATTAACCAATCCCGCCTTTGCAATATGTTTATGGAAAATCAACCGGGCGGTACAGTAAGGCATCGTATCCGTCCCCCCGGAGGGGCTGTAAAAAAGATACTCCTCCCAGGTGTCTCTCTCCTTCAGCCATTTCCGCAAAGCCAAAACAGCATCCTCGCTGAGGTAGACCACTCTGCCCAAACGGTTTTTCTCCCCTTCGTAAATCTCTATCTTCCGCTCCTTGATGTGGACATCCATTACCTTCGTGTTCAACAGTTCGCCTATCCGCATGCCCGTTCGCAACAGGATCAGAATCATGGCCCGGTCTCGCGTGCCTTTAATGACGGAAAGAAACTTCTGCAAATCTTCCGGATCAATGGCTTTAGGCAGCCGCTCCGGTAATCGCAGCCGTATCCTCCTGCGGAATATATCCGCGGAAACAATCTCTTCCTCCATGAGGTAACGAAGAAAGGCCTGAACGCTCACAAGTTTTGTTCTGATCGTTGTAATCTTGTTGCCCCTGTCCTGCTCGTGCTCGATAAAGGCCTCTATGTCTTTTTGTGTGATTTCTTCAATCCGTGTCCTGCCGTTATCCCGGATCATGCCAATAAAAAGAACGATCGCTCCGTAACGGCTGTACAATGTTTTGGGCTTGCGGTTACGCCTGGTCAGGTAGCGAAGATAACTCTCCACATGTTCCTTTCCCGGTATATCCATTCCTGAAAGGTGCTTCAGAATCTTGCCAAGAGTCTCTATGTTTTCTTCATGGTGGGACGTGAAACGCAGTATCGTTTGATGATAATCAGGGGTCGTAACGACGGGTGAGATTATTCTTTCAGATGATAAAACGGCCTTCTGTACTGCACTCTCTATACTGGTCATTTCTGCCTCCTTTTCTTAAATCCTCAAGAAAAGCAGATAGATGATGACCAATATCTGTTAATCTGTCAAACATCCATTTGGTACGTATAGCAGGAAGGCATCGTTAAGCGTTGAAGTCTACGAGTCCGCACTTTCCTAGAATAAAGATGATTGAAGATTACTGGTTGTCAGGCTCAACGTGCAGATCAACGGAGGCTGTAAGCCGTCCGATGGATTTTTGGGTTAGGTTTGAACGGCATATTTATTCTTTATTTGATAATGCCGGGGCCCTTAGCTGAATTATTAATGGGCCTTCATTCTCAGGCTTTTTAAAAAAACAATTTCCCATGAAAAGGGCTTCATTTTCCCTATACCTTTGTTGAATCCAATCTACTGTAGACAATGGACTTCTCATTCTATTGCAGATAGAATAAATAATTTCATCTACAGTATTAATTGACCAGCTCACTGCACCTGGTTCAATATCTGTGAGAGTTTCATCAAATGATAAGGAAACATCAATTTCGCATGCTTCCTTTTGACCTGGCTTTAAAGTATCCTTTCCTTTTGGATATCGCATAAGTTCAGTATTATTAAATTGCTTAATAAATGAGTCAAACTTATCAAAATTGTTTCCAGGCTCTTCCTCCTTAAACACCTTCCATAATTTTGATAAATCATGCTTATATTTTCTTAGTTCAGACATTTTATGGCTGAAACTCAGATCTCCTTTAAGGAAATACTCAATTGCATGCCTGAATAATAGAGGGGTAACTAAGAACGCGTCTATTTTACAAAACAGGTAAGTTACCCTACCTGAAATATAGAATTGAATCCCTAACGATAAGAGATGAGCTTGTTCTGAATTATACTCAGTTTTAATATATCGGGGGTCTGTTGTTATCGTCATTGAATGACCTCAAAAACCTAACGCTGTGGCTTACCGGCTAGGGCCGCTTTTTGGCCCGAGTCCGCTGTAAAGCCACTTGTTATGTTTCATATAACGCATGTACTTCTTTGTTTCCCAGAACCAGACAAATTTTGTCGAAAGGGTGTTTAATGGAGAGTTTTCCCATCGCAAGTTCATAAGTATCTGGTTCTGCCAGCCAATAATCATTGAAAAGAGCAAGCCACAGTGGTCTATGCACTATATTTTTGCATTTATTTACTTTATCATTAATTCTATCACTCAGAATATACAGAACATTCCCAAGGATATCGGGACTTGAATTTTGGTTTGGTACTACCCCAATAATTTTTTTACCAGATGGCCTTTCGCCTAAAAGCGTTTGAATTTCGCCCTTATTTCCATTAATTTCGAAAACCTCTTCAATCGGCGCCTTTTTTTGAACGATTTCTTTGATCATATTAATCAAGTCAGCCTTGGTTTGTCGTATTTTATTTAATGGCGACGAAATTGTGAGGAGAACATATGCCCCTGATGGAATATCGGTTTTAAGTTCTTCATTTATTTCATCACATAAGCGAAGAACTCCAGTATCTTGAGAAAGGCGAGGAACCGGGTTACCTGATTTATCAACTACATGTTGTGTTAGAATTGAAATCTCAATAGCAATTTCATTACCGTTCAAAGACATATAGGCATCCGGTGGATCTTCTCCAATCCGATAAGTACCACTATATTTAGCGCATAATGATTCAATTACAAATTTTTCATCTTCTCTAAGGACAGGACCCATGATGTAAATTCCTAAAAAATAACGCTCAGCATCAACGGTGGTACCCTGTCCGCTGCATGCTGTTGTTATGCGACATTCCGTCCGTCTATATAATCCAAGTCCAATTAGAACTGTAGATGCGCATATTGTTCATTTTCGACCACTTCCGCTCACGCCACATAAGCGTTGCCGTACCCTGCTTATATTTTGCTGAGTCTGCTAGACGATCGAATACCTCCCCGGTGATAAACGAGGCATCATCGTTTGAGATCTCTGTCAGTTTTGCTGCGTAGTTAGCCGCATGGCCAACCCACACCAAGTCATTGTCACCTCGAACCCCAGTGCGCGCGACCCATAACGAACTGCGATCCACGCCCACGACTTGTTTCACGGTGTAGGCGATTGTGGTCACATACTGAGCGGTGATAGCAGGGTTAATGATGTTCTTCACCGCGTAGTTGATTTTCAATGCGGTCGTTGCGGCATTGGTGTTCGGCGTCTTCCCCGAATAGACAGCCATGACTCTGTCCCCGTCGTACGCAGTGATGACGCCCCCCTCGTTCCGGATTATTTGGGCAGCGCTGTAGAGGTATGCGCGGTAAACCTCTGCCGCGAAGTGCGGCTTATAGTTCTGCACCATGGTCGTGGAACCTGATAGATCGGCGTACAAGACCGTCCCGTCATCAATTACTTTGGCCTCATTCTTTTCCAGAGCAATGTCAATTGGTTCGGGGACAGTCGTCGCTTTTGATTTTCCCCATTGCTCTCGGAAGATACGTTTGACTTCGGCTTCGACATCAGTAGCAAAGCTCATCGCGGGCCCATCCTTTGAATCAACGCCGCAATATCGCTGCAGACCTGAGCGACATTGCCGGCATGAGAGCCAGTTCGCGACACAAATCTGAGCGGGTTCAACCCGAGAATATCGGTTGGAATCTTGACGTCAGCGTCGGCTGGAATGATGAAGAGAGTCCTCTCGCGCTCGATAGCCCCCATGAACAGCCCAAGTTCAAAAAGCACGTTGTCTCGTGGAGCATTGGAGGTGATGCCCCGGCTTAAAACCTGATCGTCAGGTCCGAGCACCAGCGCCGCGAAGTCGCACGCTGCTAGCTGTTTTGCAAGGTCATCGATGGGAAATTGGGACGGGGTGAATACACTGCCCGTCCATGGGCGTACGATAAATGGTGACAACTTCCATTCGTCTACAAGTGCCTCTACGATCGGTAGCGACTCCCTCGACGACCCGATAAATAGAATCGGCGTGACGTTTCTCTGTCGGATAAACCGCGTGCGCTGCCGAAGTCGGTCGCCGAGCTCCGCAGCAATGCGCCGCCATGCTTCGGGATGTGCGGCAGCCACCGCAGTGAAATCAGCTTCCGTAACCCGCGCCGTCACAACAATTTCGCGCGCGATGACACTTGCCGACCGGAGCGCCCCAACGCTGAGTAGCGCCATTTCTCCGACTTGTTGGCCAGCCTTGCGGCATGCAATCTCCTGCCCGTTGATGACGATGACCACCTCACCGATCAAGATGAAGAGAATGTGGTTATCTGCTTTGCCCTGTTCGATGAGGTGTGTCCCTGGCGCGTGCTCTTCGACCTTGACTACCTCGGCGAGCGCTATGGCAAGAGCGGCGTTACCATGAACTATGTACTGCTCGCTTAGTGCTTGGATAAGCGAGGGGGATGTAACCCCGCCGGAGAAACGTTCAATTGGGCGCATAGGACACTACTCCATCAAGGTTGAATTCCGCAATCGAGGTAGAATTGCCAGTTACCTGGCAGCCCCCTCACGGATCTCGGCGTGCGGTTTTATCGCACCGGACTCTTCGGTATTGCTCACTTCGTACAAAGCGTTGTTCAATTCCAATACCCTATGATTCGTGGCTTCGGAATCATGAAGTAATTCAGCATGTCGCTGAATACTTTGCAGCTTCTGTCGCAGCTTGTTGAGGATGGCGGAGGTGTCCATCTTGCTTTGGTCTTCCTTGATCCAAGTTAGAAACGCCGTCATGACCGCGTAGAATTTCTTCTTCGCCGTGCGCATGGTTATCAGTGTTCCCCCTGCTCTGCTTGTAGCCCATCTGTATTCAAATCCGAGAAAGTCGAATGACTCGTTATCCTTCGTCTCAAATCGAATAAACTTGATCACTCGCGTCTTTGCCGCTGAGAGTTCAAGCTTGAATTTCTCTAAGCGCAAGCCTAGCACTTTATAAAACCGCTGGCAATATTGCCATAGCTGAAAACAGCAGACAGAATCGTCTGCAAACCGCATGAGCATCACGTCTCCCTGGCACTGTG
>Ga0209719_1003936_pt1 | contig 12715 bp, 8 predicted proteins | sample AD_JPNAS2_MetaG_FD_184421 | JGI IMG/M metagenome (GOLD analysis project Ga0209719, IMG submission 184421) | Active sludge microbial communities of municipal wastewater-treating anaerobic digesters from Japan - AD_JPNAS2_MetaG (SPAdes) (version 2) | ecosystem: Engineered > Bioreactor > Anaerobic >...
ATCTATGTCCATTTGCCACGTGTATCGACATCTTGTAGTTGGTTCCTTCAATTCTTGGTCTTGCCATAACTTCCTGATTTTATAACAGTATAAAATTACTGCTAATAATCCGAAAATGCAAGAGTTTCATCAATTATTTTTGCTGAATATCAGAATGTTTTCCATTTGAAAAGTATTAACAGTATAAAATAATACAAAACTCAGGTAATAGAGCTTGTGAACAGTTTGAAGCCAGATTCGGTTATGCTCCTAAGGTTTATGACGTAAAGATTTGTGATGGTGCCAGAAAACTTTTGTAAGAAATGAATGTAAACAAATAACTCATGATAATTAGTTTAAGTAGGTTTTTAGGTTAATTTGACGATGTGAATCGTCCTTCAGGTTTTTTGGTTGTTTGCCGTAAGACTTTATCTGTCTCACGGCAAACTTTTTTTTGTTTCATCAGAAATTATTGGCATCATTCTCAACAGAAGCTCTACCTTCTGCGCATAGTTGTTATTCATAGTCCGCCAGCTCTCTTGGTATGGTTATGTTATATTTACCTATGTATTTTCCATTGGAAGCACATACACGCTTGCCGCTTCCCAATGCTATCACACCTGTGTTTATAGCTTTAAACCAGGAATGGCCTGACTTCTCTGCCATATATAGAAACAGTCTCTTGATCTTTACCGAGGTACATGTCTCAAGAAGCTCCTGTACCAGTTTTGGGCGCAGCGTAGTCAGCATCTCCAGCACATAATATAGGTCCATCAAAGAATAATTAACCGGGGAAAGGTGCAGACTTTCCATGAATGCCCTCTCGGGAGAAGACAAAAGCACCTGGCTCCCATCTATCATCATCATCTCCAATCCAACCTCAGTCTCTCCAAAAGCGGACGATGAGAAATACCTGACAGACATATCCCATTCCCCTTTTTCAAACCATGATGGAATCCTTTGATTTTTCGATGAAAAGATATACGCCAAAGGTTCGCCCATTGCCACAAAGTGGGAATATCCCCGCAGATCGAGAGCCGTCGAAGCTCCAATATGGATCCTTTTATCAAGCTGAGAGTTATAGGACGAAAGAATCGAGTATACAGTTGGGGTTTCCCCGGCAACCTTATATACACCTTGCGAAATTCTTTCTATCCAGCCACTGCGCACATATGAAGTTTGCGCCTTCCTGTCTATTCCGTTGTCTGAAAGCCAGGAAGAAAATAACACGGCATTGCGAGGTACCTTCTGAAGGATTAGTTTAATTTTTGTTGCCATAGCGGTAATAATTACCGCAAATATACATTAAAATAAACAAAGAATAGGGTATAACGAAACGTTATACCGTCTCCCAACTACCAATCAGACATTCACCACAGTCACCTCAAAACTCGCAACAGAGGCGTTTTTCTTGGTAGATAATGGTTAAAAAGCTGATTATTTCACCATACTCATCAACTGTTTGTAGTTTGCCACCACATCAAAAATTACCTTGTTACTACTGATTGCTTGGAAGTGTTTCCGGGCGCAGGATATTTTTGCGGATTCCACCTCCCTGAGTTCCATGGTGGAAATATCACCCTTGGTTTCTGCAACGAAATAGATATGCTTCACCATTCCTTCATTGAATGCGATGGCCCAGTCGGGATTGTATTTTCCCACCGGGGTGTTGATGTAAAAGCCCTTGGGTAGCTTCACGTAGACACTCACCTCGCTGCTGGTATCCAGTTGTTCGGCGAATGGTTTTTCCACCGAGGGTGAATCGAAAATCACGTAATCGTAGAGATGCTTGTTTGCCGGGATGGCGTTTACCCCGAGCCTGCCCTTGAAAGTTGGTTCAGTGAAAATTTCAGTGCCGAAGCTGTCGTTCAGCTTGTTGTAGGCAATGTGCTGGATAATTACCGTCGCTTTCTCCTCATTGATCAGGTTTGAACATTTGAGAATAAACTCTTCGGGGTTGAGCATGAACTGATCGAATACCGGTTTCTCGATGCCCGTAAGAATCTTCACCACCGTATTGCGCGTCAGTCCTGTTTCAGCCACCACCTTGCCCACCAGGTCATACTTCACGTTCCCGTTCACTGCCGAGTGAACATCGATATGTTCAGACGATTGCTGTTTGAACCCCTCTCCTGCTGCCAACAATTCTTTTGACTCAATTTTATCCAAAACTCCCGAAGCGACGGTAAAAAAAATCTTTGATACGTGCAAATGATTGTTGAGCCTCTGTATCGCCTTACGAACCAACTCTTCCGTTTCAAAATCGACTACGTAAGCTGTTTTGGTGTTGATGCTTGCCCACAGCTTTTTGAACTCCTCCCGATTAAACTTCTGTTCGTCGAAATGTAACTCCACGTTATTACCCCGTGCATTTTCCGGATGAAGCATCTTCGGGTTATACACCGAATCAAGGATATTCATCACCGACTCGCTGCTGGCTTCCACCTCCTCCGGCAGTTGGAAGTTACCGCTTTCTTTGTCCTCATAGTACTTATCCGTAAGAGTCCCTGCTTTCACATAACCATAGCCGGCCAGGCTCTCGTAGAGGACCAGAGCCGCCTCCTCGCTCACGGAATAGGGATTACCCTGTTTATCTGAGAGCACCTTATCCCTAAACAACGAGGGAGAAACTTTCTGTGGACGGTCGGCAATCACCTCGGCAATCTCGGTCTGAAGTGCTTTCGCAAACTGGTCGTAGCTCTCACTCGCTATCACTGTTAACTGATTGATGTGATGCACCTCGCTACCCAGGAAGTTGGCATCCATCCGTTCACCCTCCTGGTTCACGCACAGACGAAGTCCGCGCCCCACCTCCTGTCGCTTTCGTGTTTCCGCATCACTTTGTTTCAGCGTACAGATCTGGAACACGTTCGGATTATCCCATCCCTCACGCAGTGCAGAGTGTGAAAAGATAAAGCGTACCGGTTCGCCGAAAGAGAGCAATCGCTCCTTGTCTTTCATGATCAGGTCGTAGGCATCGGTATCCACACTCTCGCGGGTACTTCTTTCCACCTTTCCATCCACAAACTGGTTTTTCTTTTTGTCGATGGAAAAATAACCCGCATGTGTTTTCTCCGCCGCTATAGATTTCAGATAACCAACATAGGCATCCTCACCAATCTTCAGTTGCAGTCTGTTCACGATATCGTTATACTCCTCCTCAAACAGATCGGCATAGCTGCCGTTGAACGCCGTGCCGGAAGCATCGTATTGTTTGTACTTGGCAACTTCGTCGATAAAGAATAGACTCAGCACCTTAATACCCCTGAAATAAAGCATCCTTTCCCGTTCGATGTGTGACAGGATGGTCTCCCGAATCTGGATCTGGCGAAGCTGTTGTTCGTTCACCGCTCCTTTCAAATCGCCGGCGAATAGCGTGATGCCATTCTGGAATGTGACGGAATTGTCCCGCCCGTCGATTTGAGTAATCGTGAACCCGTTCCGGTACTGTTCCAGTGATCCTGACCGGTCATACAGGTTATGGCCGATTTCAACTTTCCGGACCACCGCTTTCACGCCGGTAGCTTGTTTCACCTCAAATCCCAGATTGGCTGTGGGATTCTTGTCCTTGAACAGGTTAATCCCTTCCAGGTAAAGATACCCTTCTGTGGCGGTGGTACCCGTCTGGGCGATCCCTTTCACCGCGATCTTCTTCACCAGCTTCTTGTTGTAAGCCTCCATGGCATCCAGCCGGTAGATCAGGTTGTAAATACTATCCTTCTTGTGCGTGGCCGAGTAGCGTAACGTGAACAGCGGGTTGAATCCCTTCAGATTCTCTTTGGTCTGTCTCCCCTCCACCGATTGCGGCTCGTCGATGACCAGGATGGGATTGGTTTTGGCAATCACATCAATCGGCCTGCGGCTGCGGAAGCTATCCAGCTTCATGTAGATGCGCCTGGCATCCTTCCCCCGGGCGTTGAACGCCTGGGCATTGATGATCATCACGTTGAGCGAGTTGTCGCTGGCAAAACGGTCGATCTCGGTGAGTTGAGACGAGTTATAGATGAAATACTGAATCTTCTTGCTATAATCCTCGGTAAAGTGCTCCTGGGTGATCTGGAAAGATTTAAACACCCCTTCACGAATGGCAACGCTTGGCACCACAATGATGAACTTGCTCCAGCCATACCGCTTGTTGAGCTCATACATCGTCTTGATATAGGCATAGGTCTTACCCGTACCGGTTTCCATCTCGATGGTCAGGTTATATCTGCCTTCCAGCGCTTCTGACGGCGGTATCTGGTGTGTCCGTTGAATCTTCCGAATGTTGTCCAGGATCATTTCATCCGTGAGTTGCGGTGCTATCTTATGATTCTTGAATCCTGTAAAATCGTACAGCTCGCCCTGTCCCCGGATTTCACCCCGATCGATCAGGTAGTTTATCTCAGACAAATAAGGCTGTCCTGCAAACACATCACATACCGCTTTGGCCGCCTCCTCCTGGAACTTCTGGTGTTTAAATTTCAGTTTCATGCCCTAGATTACTTTGATAGTTGTTTCGGGAGAGAGTGTTTTAAAGATCTCTGTGACGTTAATCTTGTCCGGACTGCTGCGGAACGAACTGTCGCGGAACACCACCCGCAATGGCTTCCTGTTGGCAATCTCACGGATTACGTCTTCAGGCACATGCTCTTCAAAGCATGCCACCAGGTCCGTGTCGTTCACAAAGTGCACATCCTTACCACCAATCTTTTCGGTGATGTGAGGCAACGAGAGTGGCACACCCCAGTCGAGCAGCACCCCATACAGCAGATCGATATCGGTGCGGTCTTCCTTGATGTTGCTTTCCAGTTCCAAGAGCATTTGCTGGTTGTATTGCGATGGACTGTAATAGACATCCTTCATGTTGGTACTGTCCACTTTCAGTACCCGGAAACCGGTATCCGGAGTTTTGCGTTCCTCACCCTTGAACAATTCTCCCTCTTTTGATTTAGCTTTAAGTTCCTCCTCAATCTTTTTCCCGGCCTTTCGGATACGCTCTTTCCCAATTTCGCAGATGTTCTTGTACCCCGCCTTGTAAGCCTCTGACTTGGGATCGGTCTCTTCTGGCAGCTGCACCATGATGAATTTACGGTTGCCTCCATCTTCTGCATTGAGTTGCATTACCGCATGTGCAGTAGTTGAAGAACCAGAGAAAAAATCTAAAAAAACATCTTTCTCCTCATAAAAAAGCATAGATGCTAATTGTTTTACTATATAGGTTGGTTTTGGAAAGTCAAACATTTCAGAATTTCCAAATAATGCATTAAGTTCATTCTTAGCATTCTGATAGTTTATTTCTTTTTCTATCCAGATTGTTTTAATTTTAGCGGTTTTCAAATTCCCCAATTCATCATCAATATAATCCTTCCTAAAAACATCCCATGCATCGTTATCCCCTATTCTTCTAATTGGCTTTCCAATAACCTTATCAATTTCTGTTAACAATTTTTCTTTCCCCCATGTCCATCTACTCAACTCACCTGTTGGTCTCATTGGTATTACTTCGATACAATACTCCTTATCTTTAGTTAATGAAACTTTACCTGATATTGGGTTAACATATATCGAATAATGCATTAAAGGCCTGTCTTCTTTTTTCCACGCACCACCTCGTTGTCTTAATCCTAGCAACCGGTACTTCCTTCCATTTTCATCTTTTTCAGAATATGCTATTATACTCTCTTCTGATTTTAGAACCCCCTTTAACTCTAATAGGACGGAGTTTTTTGAATACATTAATATGTATTCGTGAACATTAGAGAGATGCTTGCTAGCTTGAGAACCTCTGGGATTACTTTGTATAGTCATCAATCCTATTTTGTTAACTTCCCCAAAAATCTCATCGCAAATTTTTATTAAGTTATTTAATTCATTATCATCAATTGAAATAAAAATCACCCCATCATCCGTTAGTAAGTTGCGAGCCAGTTGCAAACGCGGATACATCATGCTACACCAATCGGAATGATAGCGGCCGTTGGACTCTGTGTTCTTGAACAGCCGGTTTTCCTCCTCATCGAACAGACCCTGTTCTTCCTCGTAATCCTCTTTCGAGACCTTGAAGTTGTCGCGGTATATAAAATCGTTCCCGGTATTGTAGGGGGGATCGATATAGATCATCTTCACCTTGTTCAGGTAGGAGTTTTGCAGAAGCTTTAACACATCGAGGTTGTCGCCTTCAATATAGAGATTCTCGGTAGTCTCCCAGTTCTTACTTTCCTCTTTTGATGGGCGCAACGTCTTCCGGATGGGACGGTTCCCCTCAATAATGGATTGCTTCTTCCCCACCCAGGTGAACTCGTAGCATTCATCCCCATCGACCACTTCATCGGAGAGCAGCTGCTTTAACTGATCGAAGTTCACGGCTCGTTTCAGTTTGCCGTCGGCATCTTTTGTTTCGGTAATGGCGCTCGGGAATAGAGCGGCTATCCTGTCGATATTTTTCTCCGTAAAATTCACGGTTTCCTGTGTTAATTTTTCCATTGCGCGTATGTTATTTCTGTTTCATTTTCTTCAATTTCCTTTGAACTTCTCTGTCCACCAGCTCAAAATCGGGCAAGTCTTTGATTTGTTCCTGTAATGAACTTTTCCAACGAGCTTTGTATTGCGGAATTCGCTGTTGTAGTTTTATAAAGAAAGTAGCCGGATCCAGCCCTTTATGATGGCACTTGTCAGAAAACTCCCTGGCAATGAATGCCACATCTATTCCATGTTCTTCTAACAGATACCAGATATCGTAATAATCACGGGCTTGCATGCGCTGCATTACAGAACGCATTTTTTCAACCATGATTTCTTCCAGTGTATAGCAATGCAAATCAAACAGATCCTGATCGGAATATTCTTTAAAACAAGTCCTGACAACCGGTTGGTAAACCATGAGCTCCGTTTTGGAGATATCCACTTTGATTTTCTTGTTACGGCTTAGTCCCCCAAGTGGTCCGATATACCCGATGTAGAAATTAATGCCGCCGTCTTCATGCTCGTTATTGTCAATGATTTCTAAGGGAATATTTGCTTCCTCTCTCACAAATTCAAAGACCTCTTGAAACTGCTGAAATATGGTTGCGTTTGAAACATCCGGGGTCAAAAGTGTAAAGTCAAGATCTTCTGAAAAACGGTAGTCTCTGAAATAGAACTTTTTGAGTACCGTTCCTCCTTTAAAGACCAGAGAATGGGACAATGGCTGATGTTGTGCAATGCCATAAAGTATCCAGCTCAGCACATAATCCTTTTCAATCTGCTGGTCTCTGACTCCTGCAGAAGAGGCTTTTCTTTGTATTTCGGCAGGTAGAATCATTGGTAAATGGCCGAGATTAGTGTTTTGAGATCAATATTTACACGTATCCGCCAACGTTCTTTATATTTTCCATTTGACGGTAATTCGGGATCCAGTAAAACATAAGCTGTGGTTCTCAATGCATGCAAATCATTAATGATGGGATGTTCTATGTTGAGCATTTCCAATAAAAAGCCCAGTCGTTTGATGACGGCTGGACTATTGAATCGTTTTGCGTAATCCAGAAGCGTATCAAACCGAAGGGTAACTTTTGACTGATAAATAGCTCTGGCTATTTCTACAATTCCTCCGGCGTAATCGGGTCTGTACAAACAGTCGATAATCGTCTTTTCGACATCTGAACAATAGACTTTGTGAAAACTATCGATCCACACTTTATTTGTTCCGAAAAAATGGTCAGTGTTGTGATAGATAAACTGAAAGGGAATATCCTTTATCAACAGTACCGAAGGGCGTATTTGCCTGGACACCACGATTTGTTCTTTCAGCGAAGGCTGGGTAATCAGGTTGTGAATGTGTAAGGCGGAATAATATCCTATGTAATAATCGGCGTCGTTTACAAGGTATTGTGCAATTACATGCCATTCAGGCATAAAGATCTTTGAATCAGCCTCGTAGGGGATGATGTAATATACACCCTGTTTCAAGCGCATCAACAACCCTCTTCTTGTCATATCACTCAACAATTCTCTTACGACACTGTGTTTGATGTCGGACATAGCCTGGTAGGCATCGTTGAAGTTAAAACACCTAATTTCACGATTGTGGAAGTAACTCAAGAGTTTGCTTGATTGTGAAGAGATATTCTTATCCTGCATAGTTGAAATACCAGCTTAAACCTGACTGTAATGATACGTAAAATAACTTTATTTTTATGAATCGCCCAACTTTTTCTTTAAATTCTTGATTTCAACAGATAGTTGCAGCTGAAGATTGAACTGCACTTCCTTGCTTAGCTGGTCTTCGAGCCGGGCAATCTTTTTTCTGATCTTCTCAGCTTCCTGATGCCGTTCCACAGCTATGCCGAGTTCCCGGCCTGGTTCTTTTGTCAATTTATTGCCGGCAATCTGATAGACAAAGTTGTGGTAAATGCGTTCCAAATCAAGTCCGGAGATGGACAAAGAGACCTCCTCTTCGGGTTGCCATTCGGTTGTGAATGATTCCACAATCCGGTATTTCCCTTTCACATTCTCGTAGGCTTCCTTGTAGTGAATCAGCATACGGTATTCACTTTTAAATCTGATAATAAAGAGTATATGCCGGGGGATGGCTTTCTCAATTACCTCAAAGATTTTCTCGTTACATTCCCTTTTTTTGAGGGTGATGGTCAGCACGTCGATCTGCCGCACCTTATCGCTCGCGTTTACATTGAGGGTTTCGGCTGTAAAAGTATGGCTCCAGACAATCTGCTCAATATCATCTACCATCGCCCTTTTTATGGCGGGAGTCAACGTGGCATGGGTATAAAAACTCTCCTTGGGGAGCCGGATATCCTTACGGGTGGATGAGGGAAACTGAATCATAATCAGGATGATTTATGTTTCACAACCAGAAAGCAGATCAGTTCAAAATCATGGAGTCCCTTGATGGAAGTCCCAGTAGGTATGGTATCAGCAGCAGTGAAGAAGCTCTCAATTTCCTTTTCATTTTTCACCTGAATGATGGAGCCAATAGCAGCTTCCAGGAGACTGGAGTAATGATCCATTCTTCGCCCATCGTGAGTTTCTGAATTGAATTTGCGGCATAGATCCAGGATTGGCTCAGACTGACCCTTGCAGAGGTGACGCATCAGGTCCAGCATCTTCTTCGGGGAAAGATGATTGCAGATCACCTCCTTATTGGATGAGATGTATACCATGTAGAATGGATGCAACCGGTTCTGGTTGTCAATGTTCACGCCGTTGCTAATGTTCTTTAGGATGTAAAATACACCTTCCGGGGCATCTTCCTGAGCCTCTACAATGGTATGTAGTCCGAATGGGGCATGTTGTATATCGGGATCAGATTTCATGTAATCTAGCAGATCGAGCCGAAACTCGTTCAACCCAAGGTCCATGATGGAGATACCGCTGCTCATCTCTTCGATATCGACCACCTCATCCATTAACCGCTGCAATTGCTGCTTGCGGTATTCCAAATCACCTTTCTCTTCCTCGCTGATGGGGTTGTCATCACCTGTGGCGGTCATCACCGAGATTTTCATTCGCGTCTCAACCCGTGCTTTCAGGTTGATGTAGTCATCGAGTGAAAGATCGGGCCAGAAATTGACCAGTTGAATAACCTCGTTGAGACTCCCTATACGGTCAATACGACCAAAGCGCTGGATGATTCGTACCGGATTCCAATGGATGTCGTAGTTAATGAGGTAATCACAGTCCTGCAGATTCTGTCCCTCGGAGATGCAGTCGGTCGCAATCAGGATATCAATAACATGTGGGTTTCCAGGCATAACCACCTCCTTCTGCCTGGAAATTGGAGAGAAGCAGGTGAGCACACTGTTCATATCGTTCCGCAGCCGGGGACAAGTAGAGCGTCCTTCCACAGAACCCGAGACCAGTGCTGTATTGAGACCGTATTGTTGTTTTACGTAGGTGCTGATGTGTTCATAGAGGTATTCCGATGTATCGGAAAAGGCTGTGAATATCAGTATCTTTTTGTTTTCTCCGTTGATGGGTTGTTCCATCTTGTTGTCGATAACTGAGAGCAGAGTCTGCAGTTTGTGGTCATGTTCAGGGGTAATATCATTGACAAAAAAGAGTAACTCATGTAAGATGGCACTGTCTTGCGACAGGTCGGCAGCCCAGGAAGCGGTATCCATATCGGTCAATGAGATCTTCACCTTTCTCCCTACGAAAAGGTCAGTATTTTGATCATCAATCTCCAGGTCATTTTCATCGACTAGCCCTTCCACCTGAAACGACTCATTATAATTCTTAGAAGTGATGGTTTCGAACGTATCGTCAATCAGCTGCTTGATCCTTGTTACCGTGAGCCTGAAAGAGTGGACCGAGCTCTCCAGCCGTTTTAGCAGGTTGATGTTCATTAGCCGTTGGATACCCTTTTCACGGTCGGACTGACGGAAAAAGGTATTGCCCATATCTCTGCCATACTGTTTCTCGTACTTCTCCTGTTTGCTAGGAAAGACATATTCCGATGGCGTGTAGATACTCAGGTTAAGTTGGGTGAGCAGCTGGTAGATTTCATCGTAGTTGATGGCTCCATTCTTTTGGGTAAGTGACGGACGAATGGAGATCGGTTTTAAACGCTTTGGAAAATTCCCAACGGCTGTTGTATCATAGTACTTCTGGATATGCTTCCGGGAACGGGCAATGGTCACGCTGTCGAGCAATTCGAAGAAGTCAAAACTCAACATATCGAGCAGCGTACCTGTGGTTCTCTCCGTAGCGTCCAGCTTGCTCCACCGGTTGTAAACAGCTTGTGCTTGTCGGAAGATATCGTCAATGCTCTGATTCGTATCCAGCAGCTGCTCTATTTTCTCAGGTTCTCCTTCATAGGCGAGTGCCAGCTGGTTGCGCAGGTCGAAAAAGCGGTTGTTGACGGGTGTAGCAGAGAGCATTAGTATTTTGGTGCGGACTCCTGTACGAATTACTTTATTGAGCAGTTTTAGATAACGGTTTTCCTTCTTCTCTTCATCTCCGTAGATCTGTCCACCGTTGCGGAAGTTATGACTCTCATCGATCACCACCAAGTCGTAGTTGCCCCAGTTGATCCTGTCGAGCGGCAGGCCGTTCGAAGTGCCGTTATCGCGCGACAGATCGGTATGATAGAGTACATCGTACCGCAGGCGATCTTTGGCAATAGGGTTGTTGGTCAGGTTACTGCGAAAGGTCATCCAGTTATCGCCCAGCTTCTTAGGACAAAGCACCAGCACCGATTTATTACGGTTCTCGTAATATTTGATTATAGCCAGCGCAGTAAATGTTTTTCCCAGTCCCACGCTGTCAGCCAGGATACAGCCGTTGTATTTTTCCAGTTTGTTGATGATACCCAAAGCAGCATCTTGCTGGAAATTGTAAAGCATATTCCATATCTGGCTAGTGCTTTGTAACATCTAAATGTTGTATATAATCAAAAATAGTGATATCTTTGTTGTGCCATCAAACACAACACGATACGATTATGCCTATACAGAAGTACGAGGTGAGTTTGTCTGCAACGGATCGCAAGCAACTGACCAAGATTGTAAAGTCTGGAAGATTTCCAGCACGAACCATCCTGAGGGCGAATATCCTTCTTGCCGTGGACAAGAAGGGAAAGAAACCCATGACCGTCCAGGAAGCCGCTATAGCGTTCAACACATCCGCTACGACAGTGCAGAATGTGCGAACCAGCTATGGAAAGAAGGGACTCGAGGCAACTCTTCTGCGAAAGAAAAGGGAAACGCCCCCGGTAGAAGCCAAAGTTACGGGAGAGGTCGAGGCTCATATTATAGCTTTGGCTTGTGGGGATCCTCCCAATGGATATGCAAAATGGACACTTCGTCTTCTTGCCGACAAGTCGGTCCAACTGAGGTATATAGATTCGATATCTCATACGCAGGTTGGTCGCATTCTAAAAAAAACGAGTATAAGCCTCATCTGAAGAAGTGTTGGTGTATACCATCCTCCCATAGTGCTGCTTTCGTGGCCGCGATGGAAGATGTTCTTGAAGTATACAGCCGGCCTTACGACGAAAACCTTCCAGTGGTTTGCATGGATGAGAAACCCGTTCAGCTTCTTGCCCAAGCAAGAGAGGGCTTTACTTCCAACAGCACTGGCATACGATATGAGGATCATGAGTACGTAAGAAACGGCACCTGTAGCATCTTTCTGTTTACAGAGCCTCTTGGCGGATGGCGCCACGCTGTGGCGAAACAACAAAGGACAAGGAAAGACTGGGCAGAGCGCATCAAGTGGTTGCTTGACGAGAGGTATCCGAACGTCCAGTGTGTTATTCTTGTGTGTGACAACCTTAATACTCATAATACCGCATCCCTTTATGAAGCGTTCGAGCCCGAGGAAGCACTCCGGTTGGCGAAGCGTCTTGAAATACACCATACGCCCAAACATGGTAGTTGGCTGGATATTGCGGAAATTGAACTCTCCGCTTTGGGAAACCAATGTTTGTCCAAACGGCGCATAAGCAGTGTTGAAAATCTTAACGAAGAGCTATTGTCTTGGAATACGGAGCGTAATGCTGGTCAGAAGAGTGTCAATTGGCAGTTCAAGACTGCAGACGCCCGTACAAAGCTCAAGCACCTCTATCCTATATTAAACTTTTAAATGTTACAAAGTACTAGTATATCGTTCATGATATAACTTGACAAGGTCTAAAAAACTTGTTATCTTTGTGCCAAAAAAAGCGATGGCATATAAAAAGAGAGGCAAGTTACTGTGTTCGCAAAGAGAACATGAACAATTGGAAAAGATTTCAAGGAGCAAGACCCAGGAATTC
>Ga0209719_1003937_pt1 | contig 12711 bp, 10 predicted proteins | sample AD_JPNAS2_MetaG_FD_184421 | JGI IMG/M metagenome (GOLD analysis project Ga0209719, IMG submission 184421) | Active sludge microbial communities of municipal wastewater-treating anaerobic digesters from Japan - AD_JPNAS2_MetaG (SPAdes) (version 2) | ecosystem: Engineered > Bioreactor > Anaerobic...
CATCCAGAACATAATTTAGTTTCGTTCCCGGCTTGAGGGTTTGAACCTCCAGTTCTTTTGTCCCCTGTCTTTTTTCTATTCCCTCATTTTCTACAATTATAGGCAATTCCACTATTTTATCAAGGTAGTCCTTGCTATCAATGATAAACTTGTTGGCAAATTCAATATCTTCTTTTGTAACACCTTCAATTTGGATTTTATATTTACTGCAAAGGTACGCATTATAAATTACCCCTCCTAAAATCAGCCTATCGGCTATTTTTATCAGAGAGGAAAGAGGTCCTATTTTAGTATCAAACTTGGCTCCCGCCACGATAGCCAAAAAAGGACGCTGGGGCTCAAACACCTTATTTAAATTCGCTATTTCTTTCTGCATTAGCAATCCCGCATAAGCAGGAAGAAATTTGGCAATATTATAGGTGCTGCTATGCGCCTGCCAAGAACCGAAAGCATCGTTAATATAAACATCGGCATAGTTAGCTAAACTTTGGGCAAAAATATCGGCACTTTCATCTTTTGCCTCTTCCCCTTTAAACCAACGGGTATTAGGTAAATAAACAAAATCTGCTGCTCCCTTTTTTAATGCCTCAATCGCAATGCCTATAGGAGCTAAATCCGTTATTCCGATCTTGCTTTCCGCTTTACAATCCGGAATTAGACCCTGCAGTTGGAATTTATTCTCCAAATATTGAACTACAGGCAGAACAGAATCTCCTTCGGAAATGTTAATAATACCTGTCTTTTTATCAAAGGGTCTGCCTATATGTGTCATCAAAACAGGCAAACCCCCTTTTTTGTAAATATGCAGCAAGGTAGGAATTGTGGCATCAATGCGCATAGTATCCTTAATTATGCCATTTTTAACTACATTATGATCCATCCGCACTAAACAGACCTTACCTTTTAAATCGGCATCCAGCATATTAGCTATCTTGCTCATTTTCTGTATCTCCTTTTTATATAGTTAATTATATACTTTTAGAGATTAGAGTATTGTTTTGTATTATTAAATTGGATTTATATCTTAAAATGAGGTTATTCGTCAAGCTATTTCTCTCACAGCTCTAATTAGCAACACGGATTGGTTTACAAAGAGAAAAAGAGATTATTTCACAAAGAGAAAAAGAGATTATTCCACAAAGAGAAAAGGGATATAATGGAGCATTGAGAATTGATGAGATATGATGTAGAATGTAAAATGTAAAATGTAAAATGTAAAATGTAGAATGAATTTTACAGGGAAACCAGGTAGATTTATAATTTATAAGGTTGATTTTCTTTAAAAGCCCGTCAGTCTCCGAGCTTTTTTGTAATTACAATCTATTATCAAATAAAAATCCCTCAAATCCCAATTATCCTGTTCATCTTCTATCTATTATCAAATATAAAAATCCCTCCATTACCCATCATCCACTTCATCCCCTATCTATTATGAAATAATATCTGTAAAATCTGCGTAATCTGCGTAATCTGCGTGAAAGAAAAAACGGAGGAACGCTCTCCTCCGCTTTTAGCTTTCACTATTTTACATTCTTCATTTTACCAGCGCGGCTTTCTTCACAAAGGTCTCTTTCCCGGCTTGCATCTTTACAAAATATATTCCCGTTCCGCAAGCACTACCGGAATTATCTGTGCCATCCCACAGCAATTTATATCTGTTCTTCTCTTGTTGCCCGAGGTTAAAACTACGCACTATCTGGCCGCGGTTATTGTATATTTCAATATTAACATTTGCCGGCTGATCAAGTTCATACATTATTGTAGCCGAGGGATTAAAAGGATTGGGATAAATTGAACGAATTCCCGTAACCAATGGAATTTCAGGAGTTCCATTATTACCATTACCACCAAAAGTTACACTCCTTGAACCGTAATAACTAACAACTCCATCAATATCCTGAATTTCCAACCAATAATAATATGTACCGGGTTCATAGAGTTCATTATCATTATATACATAAACCTGCTGCTGAGAAGTATTGCTTGCCGGAATTAAAGAACTAATCCTCAATGCCTCAGATAGGTTATTAACCGTTGCCCTATTTATATAGTAACCATTTACACCCGTTTCGGATTGTGTTGCCCACATCACGGTTATTCCACCCTGGGAATTAATATTTGCCGTAAAAGAGGATAATTCCACCGGTAGAGTAGCATCATTTTCATTTAAAACTATTGGAGTTCCATCTCCCCCTCTTGGATTTACTGTATTAGCTCCGCTGGGCCAAACACCATCACTATCTGTAGCTTGAGCATATAAGCTACCATCTGAAAGATTTCTACTTTCAATGCGTTTAATTCCGGAAAATCCTTTTGTTCCAACTGAATTGGGAATTATTACACCCCATGCACCAGCAACATTATCTACATTGGTTCTATAAGACGCAAGAATTTGAGAAACAGAAGATAAATTTAAACCATCATCCTCTATAATGCTTCCAGCTATAGGCCTTCCAGTTCCTTCCACATTGTCATAAACAAACACAAAGTTCTTTGCCGGTGACCGAGAAACACCATATAAGAATGTTCCCTGGTCAACATTGTCTTCAGTACCAAAATTGATCACCTTAATAAAATTAGCAGTAGTTAAACGCATAGCTACGCTTGTTCCTCCCGCACCATCATTGAGCATAATTCTATAGTATAGCTTATTCCCGGGAGCAAATCTGACATTAGCTGTTGGCTCACCTATAAACCAACCTGTATATGAACCATTGGCATTTGTAGTAAATTCAGAATATGTTCCAGCGGTGCTCATTCCTAATGTTGTATTGCGAGTAATAGTATTATCTGAATTAACAAACCAGCAATTACCAGCACCATTGGTTAAGGCATCATCAGTAGAAACAACAAACTGTCCAAAATATCTATAAGTAGCATTAGCTGTAAGATTTTCTAATCTTAATCTGCAAGCCCAAGGTAAGCGTTGGTTATTTGTTCCATTTTTACCTTGTATATATTGAGGTAAAATAATTTCTACTATAGTAGGACCACTTGCTGTAGTCCAACTTATTTGAGGAACAGTTCCATCTGTCTTATAATTGATATTTGTTCCACTATTTGTATAGGGAAATATTTTGAAATAATAGGTAGTACTGCTGTTCAAATTGGAAAAAGTAGCTGTTTGCACACCTGCAGCAACATTTTTTACATAAGTTCCATCAGTTTCTGATGTACCATCTACTGGACTAGCTATATTATCATAACTATTAGTAGCCGCTTTAATCAAATAACCATCTGGTATAACACTCCCTGTTGCATCAGTCCAGCTTAGGGAAATTTGAGATTTAGGGTCAGTTCCATTAGCTGCAGCAAAATTAGAACAATGGTTGCTCGGTTCCGGTTTATAGACAGTTCCGCTGCAGGTAACGGTTTTAGAAGTAGCCCCTGTAGAACTTGCTGTTATGTTTTCATTATTATAGTTACCTGCACTTAATCCAGCTTTCAAACGCACATAAATTGTGGTTTGGCTAACACTACCTCCACTTTGAGTTAGTGTTAAAGAAGAACCGAATGTTCCACCACTGGAAGTTGAAATTTCATAATCCGTAGGAGCACTAATACTGATATTGGCTGTTAAATTAGAACCTTGAACCGTAAAGGTCTTCTCACTTGAAGGTCCGCTACCTAAAACATAACTAAAACCGGTAAGCGTTGCAGGATTTACTGTGATTGTTGGAGTGCTACCAGATAATTCAAAAGTACCAGTAATCGTAATTGGTCCCTGTAAACCAGCTGTGCCAGTTGTAGCTTCAGCATTGTACATATAAAGCCTGAACCCGCAATTGGTTGTAATATTGGCATAATCAGAACCAAGGGTCAACACATTTCCTGTACACGAAAAGTCTGTATCTGGATTTGTTAATACACCTGATGAATTAGTTAAATTTGTATTTAAAGTAGTATAATTATTTAATATGGAACCATAATTATCATAACTACCTCTCCATTGGCTTTGTCTAATTCCTGTTTTACTTCTACCAATTCCAAACTGAATAGTTGAAATAGTAAATTTATAACCCGATGCTGCTGTAATAGTGAAGCCAATATACTTACTTGTATCAACAGAACCTGTAAAATTATTACTACCATTAGTCGCTCCAGTTGGCCAACCAGTAGCTCTAAAATTTCCAGTACTTGAAGAACTCGTAACACCTACCTTATCAATAGTTCCCATTACTATTCCATCGTAAGTAGTTCCATTATAAGTAAAACTTTGTACATTACCGTTCTTACCAAAAGTATAAGTAGCAGTAAATGTAGTTTGTGCCCAAGCCATACTTATGGTTAGGATGGTTAGTGTAAATACGAAAAGTAGCTTTTTCATTTTTCTCTCCTTTTATTTATTATGAAAACAGAATATTATCATTTCATTCATAAGATACCGATAAAAAGTTCTCCAAATCTTGTCAAGCTTTTTTTTGGGGGGAATTTTCTCTTGCAAGCAATTATTTTACACAAAGAACACGGAGGACACTGAGGACACTGATAACACAGAGAAAAAGGAAGAAATAATAAATGGTTTAACCCGTATAATAAGTCAAATCGGTGTTTCTAATTCAATCTGCGTAATCTGCGTAATGCGCGTGAAACAAATCTTTTATTTTAACGAGGAGCTTACGCCGCCTTCTACATCATTGTATCGCTCTCCGAGCTTTTTCGTAATTACAATTTATTATCAAATAAAATCTGTGAGTGTCCCTTTTTCATTTTTGATTGACAAAATAAGGGCTTCTTCAAACAAGGAAACAATAAAATATACCTAAACAGGAGAACAAAATGTCCAATCAGCCACCCCAGAATCAAATTCAGATTAAGATTGACGAAAAGGTCGGAGAAGGCACTTACGCCAATTTTTTCGTTATTACCAATTCTCCTTCCGAATTTATTATGGATTGCGGAAGAATACTTCCCGGAATTCCGGATGCCAGAATTTATACCCGGGTTTTGATGACTCCCTCGCATGCCAAGCAATTGATGCAGCTTTTAGAGAAAAACATAGATTCCTACGAAAGCCAGTTTGGGGAAATCAAAATTTACGGTCAGCAGGATAATAAGCCGGTAGGGTTTAAGCCAGAGCCTAAGAGTTAACAAGTGAGGGGTAAAAGGTGAAAAGGTAAAGAAGGTGAAAGACAAGAACTAAATAGTGGGTTTAACTTAAAATTATAAAATTAAAATCTGTGTTATCTGCGTGCTTTTTTTATGCGCGTAAATCCGCTAAAACCCATTAAATCCGTGTTCTATTCTTTTTATCTGTGAAATCTGTGTTATCTGTTAGAGAACTCTGGTCATCAGCATCCTCCGGCTACACATTCTCTTTTTCTCTATGTGAAAAAAGCTTTATTCTTCAAAGAACGCTTTTACAAACGGTACAGCTTTAAACGGCAGCAAATCCTCAATCCCTTCTCCAACACCTAAAAGTTTAACCGGTAATTGCAAATTATATTTCAGGTTAAAAATAATACCTCCTTTGGAAGTTCCGTCATATTTAGTGAGAGCAATTCCGGTTAATTTCATTGCTTTATCAAAATTATGAGCTTGGGAAACGGCATTTTGTCCCGTTGTAGCATCTACAACTAAAATCACTTCGTGAGGTGCATCAGGAATAAGTTTCTGGATAGTGCGTTCAATTTTGCTCAGTTCTTTCATCAAATTATCTTTGGTATGTTGTCTGCCAGCAGTATCAATTAAAACAACATCATAGCCCCGAGCCAGAGCTGAATGAACACCATCATAAATAATAGCGGCAGGATCGCTATCCGGTTGAGAACGAACAATTGGCACACCTGCTCTTTCAGCCCAAATGGCTATTTGTTCAATAGCGGCAGCACGGAAAGTATCTCCAGCAACGATTAAAACCTTTTTTCCCATTTGGTTAAATTTATAGGCAACTTTGCCGATGGTAGTGGTTTTGCCAGTGCCGTTTACACCTACGAAGACAACCACATAAGGTTTTACTTGCGGTTCGGCAAAAAAATCGGGTGTTTCTTCATTTTCCGCCAGCAGGATATCTCTCATTACATCGGTAAGATAAATCTGAGCAATTTCCGGGTCGGTAACTTTATCCTTTTTCAGCTGTTCTTTAAAGCGGGTTAAAATAATATCCGTCATTTCTATTCCGGTATCACAGCTAAGCAGAATTTCTTCAATTTCCGCAAGCATTTTTTCATCAACCACTTTGCGTTTTTTAACGGTCTCAGTTATTTTTCCCATAAAATTGCTATTGGTTTTAGCGAGTTTCTCTTTCAGGTTTTTAACGATATTTAGCACTTTTTTATCTCCGTTTTTAATTATTATTGTTGACATTATAAGCAACTGCGTTAAATTTGTATTTAGGGGCTGGAAGTCAATATAAATTTGTTTCAGTCCTGTTCTGAATGCAGTTCAGAAAACAACAATGAAGGTTTTGCATGGAACGCACAAAGATATTACCCAGGGATTTATTACTGCTCTTTTTTCCGATAATAGCAGCAATCTTAGGGGGGTTGCTTTTTTCGGGAAGTTTTACTGAATTTACTGCTAATTTGAGTGGTAAAGACATCAGTCAGGCAGAGTTATATTTTGCCCTCAGTTTTTATATTGGAGCATTAGCTTTTGGATACAGCTGTCTTCCTAAAAATGTATTATTGGGTTTACAAATTTTTATACCGCTTTTATACGGTCTTTTAATGCTACTTCGCTTTAAAGTGGAACTCAGTTTATTTTTACTATTTATTCTCAATCTGGTTTGCGGTTTTGTGTTGTGGCTGATTTTACGTTTTACTTATTTTTCCAAAACCCTAATCACAATGCGGACTGTAATTTTTTCAGTTGCTTCAGCTTTGGTTTTAAGTGTCTATTTTAAGCTCTTAATGTCACTTTTGAAGCAGGCAAAAGGGGCAAATACTTTTATGGATTATTTTCTTAATGCTTTGGTCTTATTTATTTTCATTGGGGTTGGCATTTCGCTGGCTATTTTGATTATAACCCGCAAAGAAATTAAGGAAAAGAGTAAAAATCCGAAGGAGGACGAAGAAGACGATGATTTCTGATCGGGATTTCTTTGTTATCAAACCGCAGATAAATGAACAGGGCAAATTTATATCCCTGAATCCGGTTGATTTGTTTCACAATTCCCATCCCTTGTATCTGGAAATCGGTTGTGGCAAGGGTGAATTTATTGCCCGCTATTCCATCCTGCATCCGGAATACAATTATATCGGATTGGAAGCGGCAGAAAAAAGAATCAACAACACACTCAAGAAATTAACGCCGGAACAAAACCCCAATGTGCGTCTTATGCGTTTGTATGTTGATAATTCAATCTGCCAGCTATTTCCTGCAGAATCGGTTTCCGGAGTTTTTATTCAATATCCTGATCCCTGGCCCAAACGAAAACATCATCGCCGTCGTTTAATTCAACAGGAATTTTTAACTTCTCTGGCAATGATTTTAAAACCGCTAGCTCAGGTTCAAATTACCACTGATAATAGCGATTATGCTGCCTGGATTTTAGATGAGTTTTTAGCTCATCCCAGTTTTATATCCGTCTATGAAGAACTTATGCTTAAAGAATCACCTTTTGAAGAACATATTCCCACCTGGTATGAATCCGAACAAAGGCGACAGGGCTTTGAACCACAATATATGTTATTTAAACGAATTTAGGAGTAAACACAGATGAGTTACAATTTTAGTAGCAACTATCAAATCAACAAAATGCTTAATAGTGTTGTAGAAAGCATCACTAATTTGGCTGAGGAGCAATTATTACATATTCAAAGATTAACGCGTATTGGTGAATCACTTTCTTCAGAAACCGACATAGATAAAATATTTGATATGATTCTGGAAGAAGGAATTTCCTTTACCCGAGCCGATGCTGCTACAATTTATACGGTTAATGAGGATGCCACCAAACTTCAGTTTGAAATTGTGTATAATGCTACCTTAAATTTACGCAAGGGAGGAACCCGGGGACCCGTAAACTGGAAAAGCATTGACCTTTACGATGAAAAAGGCAATCCGGTAGATAACAAAATCGTTACCAATGTTTATCATCACAAACAAAGCTTATGTTTCCCTGATGTATACAAAGCGGAAGGTTACGATGTGAGCGGAACTATTAAGACCGATAGAGAAAATAACTATCGCTGTAAGTCAATGCTAACTATACCCTTAAAAAATCATGAGGATACTGTTTTAGGTGTAATTCAATTCATCAATGCTATGGATGAAGAAGGAAACATCATTTCTTTTACCGATGAGCATAAAGCAATGCTTTCTTCGCTTGCTTCGCAAGCAGCTATTGCTCTTTCCAATAAAAAACTGATTGAAAATTTGGAAGAACTATTAAATCAATTTATCCGTTCCATTGCTGGTGCCATTGAAAGAAAGTCCAAATACTCTTCCAATCATATAACTCGGGTAGCAATGCTGACGGAAATGATAGCCACTAAAATTAACGAAAAGGGAGAAAAATATTTCCCGGGTCGCAAATTCAACGAAAACGAACTAAAAGAACTTTCTATGGCTGGCTGGATGCACGATGTTGGTAAAATTGTCACTCCCGAGGCAATTATGGATAAAAGCACAAAATTGGAAACAATTTGTGACCGCATAGAGCTGGTAAAATTGCGTTTGGAAAAACTGGAACTATTGCTAACCTACTTGCAGTTAAAGCTAAAGGAAGATGAATTTGCTGCTTTTATCCATCAAAATATAGACAGCGAACTGGAGCCCACGGGTTTTCGTAATTATCTTGCTAATATAACCAACTTCCTTATCAATGTAAATGTTGGCAAAGAATTTGTTGATAAAGCCGATTTAGAAAAAGTGGAAAAACTCGGAAAGATAAATTTTGAATATGAAGGAAAGCGTTACTTTATTTTTACGGAAGACGAAAAAAAGAATATGCAGATAAGTGGCAGAGGAACATTTACTCCTGAAGAAATGAAAATTATGCAAGATCATGTTGCCATCACCTGGGAAATGCTTTCTCAGCTATCTTTCCCCAAAAAGTATGAAAATGTAGCTTTCTATGCAGCTACTCATCATGAAGCGCTCAATGGAAAGGGCTATCCTAATGGCTATACAGCAGATAAATTACCTTTGCAGTCCCGTATTTTAGCTGTAGCAGATATCTTTGAAGCATTAACCGCTTCCGATAGACCCTATAAAACAGCCAAGACCTTAAGCGAGTCATTAAATATTATGGGTTATATGGTTAAGGATGGTCATCTGGATAAAGACCTGGTAAATTTCTTTTTGGATAGCGGACTTTACAAGGAATATGCCGATCGTTTTATGAATAAGGAATATATTGATGAGGTAGATATTGATTCCATAAAAGCCATATACACTAATCAATGACCGTTCCCTTTTTAAATAAGCCGCTTCTATTTTTAGCACCTTTAGCTGGCTACAGCGATTCCGCTTTTCGCCAAATTTGTAAAAATTGGGGAGCTGAGGTCTTATACAGTGAAATGGTTAGTGCTGATGGTATAACCAGAAATTCCGCCAAGACCTTACAATATGTTCAGTTTGATGAGTCAGAGCACCCTTTCGGCATCCAAATTTTTGGTAGTAATCCACTCATAATGGCAAAAGGGGTTGAGGTGTTATTACCTTTAAAACCCGATTTTATAGATATTAATATGGGTTGTCCGGTGAAAAAAGTTGTCCGCAAGGGAGCTGGTTCAGCTTTAATGCAGACCCCTTCTTTAGCTGGAAAAATAGTTAAAGAAGTTAAAAATGCTCTCTTAGGAAGGATACCTTTAAGTGTTAAATTTCGTAGCGGATGGAATTTCCAAAATCAGAATTATTTACAATTTGGATTGATGTTGCAGGAATGCGGAACCGATTTTCTCTGTTTGCATCCCAGAACTTCAAGCCAGATGTTTTCGGGCTCCAGCAATTGGGAACAGATAAAAATCCTGAAACAAAATGTCCAAATTCCGGTTGTTGGAAATGGAGATATTAAAACTCCGGAAGACGCACAAAGAATGATAACAGAGACCAATTGTGACGGAATAATGATTGGTAGAGGTGCTTTAGGGAAACCCTGGCTTTTTGCGCAAAGTCGCCAGTTGATTTCTACCGGAACTTACAATCCTGTAACCCAAAAAGAAATCGTGAAGACCATTTTTGCCCATCTGGATAAAGCATTGCTGTATAAATCGGAAGATGTTGTTGTGAGAGAAATACGTGCACATCTTTGCTTTTATACTAAAGGCATTTTAGGAGGAGCTGAATTACGCAATCAAATAAATCATACAGAAAACATTAGCGAACTGAAAGCAATCATCCTGAAGGGATTTTCGCATATAGGATAGTGAGGGCTGAGAGCTAAGGGCAGAGAGATGAAGGATACTTGCAAGTCAGGAGTCGTTAGCGCTTTGATAACTTTTTGGTTGTGAGATAACTTTTTTAGCGCTTATGGCTCGTGACGGCATATTGACAGGATTTAACGAATTTATCGGATTTAATGGAAGTTATACGAATTTACAATTGTTAATTTGTCATCTTTTTCTCGGTGCTTTCAGTATTCTCGGTGTTCTCGGTGTAAAAAAATCTGCGTAATCTGCAAGATACTGGAAACTTCTTGACACTTTGCTCAGGTTTAGAAATAGAAACCACAGGGTATTACCATACCTGAATAAGATTAAAAAAACAGGGAGAAAAAATGAAATATTTTAGAAAACTTGTAGGAGAAAAGTGTTATCTTTCCCCCGTTTCTATGGATGATGTGGAAAAATACACGGAATGGTTGAATGATATGGAAATAGGGCAATTTGTAACACTCTCTCATATAGTTCTGGATATAGAAAAGGAAACTGAACTGTTGCGTAAATTGATGCGGGAGGATTATATTTTTGCCATTGTGGAAAAAGATACTAATAAGGTTATCGGAAATTGTGGAATTCATCAGGTCTCACAAGTTCACAGAAATGCTTCTCTGGGAATTTTTATTGGGGAAAAGACCTTTTGGAATCAGGGTATTGGAACTGAGGCAACGAGTTTGCTTCTGGATTTTGCTTTCAACATTTTGAATTTGCATAATGTTTATCTTTCCGTGATGTCCTATAACAAGCGTGCTATTCGTTGTTATGAAAAAATCGGGTTTAAAAAAGTGGGAGTACAAAGAGAATTTATGTTTGTTTCAGGACAATATCACGATGTTTTTATTTACGATATGCTGGCAAGCGAATTCACCAGTCCCTATGTGAAAAAGATTTATACCTATAGCATCAGTGATGAAGCGGGACGCAGTAAAATAAGCATTGTTTAAATGTTACCCAAGATAAAAGGACAGGAAAATGCCTTAGAACTTTTAGATAAGGCAATTGAAAATGATCGTATAGCTCAGGCATATCTTTTTTACGGAAGTGATGGAGTTGGTAAATTTACCACTGCCCTCTATTTCGGAATGGCAGTTAATTGTTTAGCTACCAGTGAATTAAAACCCTGTGGCGAGTGTGATGCCTGTCATAAATTTTTGCAATTGGAGCATCCTGATTTCGTTTATCTCTTTCCTACTCCCAATTTGAATCTCAGTGCAGAGGGAGAGATTAAGAATACGGACGCTCAAAAATCGTATGAAGCATATATACAGAATAAAATTAACACTCCTTGGAAGGACTTTTTTTTCAAAGAAGCTACGGAAATCCGGAAAGAAAGCATTACGCTATTGAACAAACGCCTGGAACTATCCATCCATGAAGCAAAATACAGAATTGTAATTATTGAAGATGCAGATATGATGAATAATGCTACTGCTAATGCTTTTCTAAAAACCTTGGAAGAACCTCCAGAACGAACTATTATAATTCTCATTACTGAACGCTTGCCATTAATTTTACCGACAATACTTTCCCGCACTCAACCTGTTTATTTTAAGCCCTTAACAAGGGGTGTAATTGAGGAAATCCTAATCAACGAATTTGAAATCAATTCCGCTTTAGCCAGGTCTGCTTCCAGAATTTGTGCCGGTAACTTGAAAACTGCCATTAGAATTGCTTCGGAAAGTGAATCCCTTTCCAGTAATTGGGCTTTTGAAATCTTTTCCCTGGCAGCAGAAGAAAATGATTTGGGTTATTTGGAATTGGCAGAAAGGTATAAAAAACAGCAAACAATAGACCAGGTAATTGATTTACTAAAATATATCCGGATTATTGCCAGTGACTTAGGTTCCCTTTCTGCTAATCCTGATAGCGAAATTACCAATATAGATAAAATAGATTTCTTGAAACCAATCGCAGAAGCAAATTTAGGAATAGATGACCGGCTTTATGATTTCCTGCTTTTTCTGGAAGACCTCAATCGTAAAGTTGAGGGTTATGCCAATTTAAATTTAGTACTGACCAACCTCTATTTAAACTGTAAACATTTGCTGAAACCATAAATGGAAGCTAAAGGCACTAATCGGACTTTGGCAAAAAACATCAGTGTGATGTCCATTGGTGTATTTATCAGCCGCATTTTCGGTTTAATTAGAGACCAGGTGATGGCTTATTTCTTTGGCACAACTTATTGGAATGATGCCTTTAATGTGGGCTACAATATTCCCAATTTATTAAGACGCCTTTTTGGAGAAGGAGCACTTTCCACAGCTTTTGTTCCTCTCTATAATGATATTAAGATTAAGCAGGGTAAGGAAAAACAGATAGAATTTGCTTTGAACCTGCTGAGCGTTTTAACTTTTATTCTTTGTATCTTAACAATTTTAGGAAT
>Ga0209719_1003940_pt1 | contig 12696 bp, 10 predicted proteins | sample AD_JPNAS2_MetaG_FD_184421 | JGI IMG/M metagenome (GOLD analysis project Ga0209719, IMG submission 184421) | Active sludge microbial communities of municipal wastewater-treating anaerobic digesters from Japan - AD_JPNAS2_MetaG (SPAdes) (version 2) | ecosystem: Engineered > Bioreactor > Anaerobic...
GTGCAGACGAGGTGTACCTAGACTATTTTGGCGATTGCGACACTCCGCCCGGGAGTACTGGATGGCGGTGAACGACGATGTTTGGGATCTGCGCCATCCGGGAGAGGCGATGAGGATGCCCCTGGCCATACCAGTGTTCGAGCCTCTGCCTACCCAGGTGATGGCGCTGGCTGCCTTGCTTATCCTAGCGGCGTCAGTCGGGGCGTCGGCCCAGGTCGAAGAGGCGAGGGAGCTTGCAGGGATCCTGGAGCTTGTGGCTAAGGCGCTAGAGACCCTGGTGGAGGATGGATGCATAGTCTGGCGGCTGGAGGTGGATAGTCTCGTTCTTGGCGGCAGCTACACCACAGCCATTGAGCTGGATGCGGGCACTACCTTTATCATCATGGGGATAGGAGGTCCGGCAATCGCGGATCTCGATATCCGCGTGTATGCCGCCAGCGGTGCGGAGATTGCCTGGGATGAACTAGACGACGATGTTCCGATTGTCATGTTCGCCCCCTCAGTGACCGGGAGATACACCATAAATGCTAGCGCTGAGTCGTTTGTCAGGGGCTATGATCCGTTCTCGGATTACTACTTCGCGATCATTGTCTCGGAAAAGGTCTGACACACGTGCTCCGTGCACAACCAGTACATAGCTTAAGCATGGTCCATGTTGCGCAAGCGGCGTGCCTCCCAAGAGAAGCACGCCGCTGTTGTGCAATCCTCGTTAATCTGCGTCAATCCGCGCCTACTTGCGTCTTCGCTATTCCATCCTGTGCATACGGCCTATTTGGCGGGGCTAACAGTCAGCTGATACGCCTCATGCATGTTGAAATGACCCTTGGACCAGGGCTGCACGACTACGTAGTACCTCGACATCGGCAAGAGCTGCAAGGTGAGGTCCATGAGCGCCCCCTTGGAGCCTAGGTCCTGGTTGGTTATCTCCTTCCCGGTGGAGTCTACAACTCTGAGCCTGAAATCGGCTGGCTGCGTGCAGGTGATCCGCACCTTGCCCAGAATCGGCGCATCGAAATACCACCAGTCCTGATCGGTTTCGGTGGATATGACCCCATTTACCGGCTGCCCGAGCTGGAGGCCCTTGGCCTGGCTTGCCGAGTCGTTGGGTTCGGCGGGATCCTTCAGCGCCGGCTTGACGTCGATCTTCATGTTGTATGGAGTGTGCATGTTGTAGTAGTTGGCGCCGTACCCGCGCATGAGTACGTAGTAGACGCCGGGCTCGAACACATAATGCGCCGCTGCCATGGGCTTTCCTGTGCTTCCGTAATCCTCTCCAGTCAGTACGGTGGCGCCGTCAGGGCCGAGTATGCCCAACCAGTAGTCGGCGGGCTGGTCGGATTCCACTACTATCTGCGACGGGCCGGTGATGTTCACCTTGTAGTAGTCTTTGTCGCCCGGGCGGGATATGAAGGCTGCGAACGGCTGCCCGAGCGGCGGCGCTGAAGCCTGCTCAGGTGCATCGTTGGGTTCAAACCGGTCGGGCCCTCCAGGTGTGACTGTTATGGTCATGGTGTATGGAGTGTGCATGTTGTAGCGGTCGGTGTTGTACCCGCGCATCACCACATAGTAAGTGCCTGGCTCGTATACGTCTCCTTCAAGGAGCATGTCTTGTTCTGGACTACCCAAGTCGCCACCATACAACTGTCTCGTTCCGGAGCTGTCTACGATAGACAGATGGTAGTCTGCCGGCTGGGTGGATGCGACCTTGATACTGGCGGGCCCTGACGTGTCGACCCGGTAGTAGTCAACGTCTCCGGGCCGGTAGATGAAGGAATCGAACTGCTTGCCCGATACGACGGTCGACGCCTGCTGGATGTTGTCGTTTGGCTCGAAGGCGTCGTGGGCTTCACGGAATTCGGCCCTCAACGTGTACGGCGTGTCGGATCTGTGTGAGCTTGAGTACCCTCGCACGAGTATGTAGCAATTGCCCGGTTCGAACACGTCTGTATCGAGAACCATCGTTTGTCCGGGAGAGCCCAAGTCACCGCCGGCGATCTGAGTTCCTGCTTCATTCAGTATCGCCATGTAGAAGTCGGCAGGCTGTGTGCACGTTACGTGGAAGGTGCCATGCGTGGGCACGCTGACCCTGTACATATCGATGTCACCGTTGGTGTTTATGGCCCCTGTGACATCTGTCGCTATCGCTATCGGGTTTGCGCTGGCGATATCGTTGTTGGCCTCACGCTCCGCCCGCAAATACGCAGGCTGAGGCGCCGTCGGCTGCGTTGCAGTCGGGGGTTGTGCTGTAGTCGCCGAGCTAGACGACGGTTTGGTTAGGACGGCACTCCACGGCAGGCCCTTACCGCCGGTAATTAGGCAGTCGAAAGTGCCTTGCATGGTCAAGCCGCCCGATGCATCCTGAATCACTTTGCCTACATATACCTGTTTGCTGTTTCCCATGATCCGGTCGAAGCTGACTGTGCCGTCAGGCTGCACCTTACCGCTTCCAAGAGCGTTGCCGAGCACGGTGCCTGAGAGCGTTGCTCCACTCTGCGTGATTGAGAGCTCGCCGGGGAACTGGTTGGCGTTGATGCTCCACGTCCCCGAGAGATCGAATGTGGGAGTGGGCGGCGTCGATGGGGGTGTCGCCGCGACCGGTGGCTGTGTTACCGCGGGCGGCTGTGTTCCTGCAGGAGGCTGTGTTGTTTGCCCCAGGGGGATGCCGCTGGCCGGCGGTTTGCCGGCGTTGACCTGTATGGACGAGATCTCCGCCCTTGAATAGGCCATAAGGGACCCGTCAGCCATCTGGAACACGAAGTGATCAACATCGTTGAATGTAAAGAAACCTACTAACTGAGCATCGTACGTGGTTCCGTTCACGAGCGTGACCGATGATCCAAGAACGCTTGCCGACAGAGTAAGCAGACAGACCGCTGCGGACAGAAGAGTCAGTCGTGCGCGTCGGGCGTTTGGCATGGTCATCACCGTCCTTCCTTCTTTGGGGCCATTTGAGCGACAATTCTCCTGGGGACATGCCTATTCCTGCAGCTAGTGCTACCCTGAAGCGAATAATGTGCCCCGCTCCTTTCGGCTCGTTCCAACCTCAGCGCCGGCGCGGCAGTCGGAGCGCCAGCCTGAAGGAGCGCAATCGGCGACGTCGAACCTGGCACACACGGATCGTTTCCTCGCAATCTAGGTCAAGACGGCCGATCCACCGGATGATACTCTTTCTGCGGGAGGTGAGAGCGTGGACCGGTGGGATGTTGTGGATGGTGTGCAGCGTATGCAGGACTACATAGAGGAGCACATTCAGGACCCGATCACCCTGAGTGATCTGGCTCGGGCCGCAGGGTACTCGCAATGGCACGCCGCGCGGGTCTTCAAGGAGTTGACCGGGAAAGCGCCTTTCGAGTACGTGCGCGCGTTGCGTCTGACCAAGGCTGCCTTGCTGCTCCGTGACGAACAGCCCAGGATAGTAGATGTCGCCTTTGATTTCGTGTTCGCGTCGCACGAGGGGTTCACCAGGGCCTTTTCAAGGCAGTTCGGCATGTCTCCTGTCGACTACCGCAGAAACCCGAAGCAGATACGTCTGTTCATGCCGGACCGGGCACGCGATCGCTACCTCAAACTTCAGAAAGGGGAGATCGAGATGGCCACAGATGAGGTCGCGAAGACCGTATTCGTCCAGGTTGTTGAGCGCCCGGCCAGGAAGGTCATCATGAAGCGGGGAGTTAGGGCTACGCACTATTTCGAGTACTGCGGCGAGGTCGGCTGCGACGTGTGGGATGTTCTGTCGCATATCAAGGAAGCGATGTACGAGCCTATCGGAATGTGGCTACCCGAAGGCATGATAACGCCGGGCACATCCGCGTACGTTCAGGGCGTAGAGGTTCCTGTCGACTACTCCGGCGCAGTTCCGGACGGGTTCGAGCTGATGGACCTGCCTCCGTGCAAGATGATGGTGTTTCAAGGCGAGCCGTATGATGATTGCCGTTTCCAGGAGGCTATCGGGGAGGTCTGGGAGGTCATGAAAAGGTACAATCCAGAGGTTTACGGGTTTGAGTGGGCAGACGAAGACGCGCCCAGATTCCAGCTCGCCCCCATGGGTTACCGTGGGTACATCGAGGCACGACCGGTCAGGCCGGTCAGCAAGGGGTAGTCGAGCAGACTGATCATGTAAGCGCAGCGTTCTCCATGCTCTGCGTCCGCGACCCCACACTGGCTGATAGTGGGAGGCTGCGGACGCAGTGGCTATGGCCGCCGCCCGATTAAAGAAGTGTGGTTCACTGGCGAATCCCGTAGGGTTTCCTTTGCTATCCGGTGACCGTGGGGTTTCCCATACGGCTGCACGCATCCCTGCTTAGGGCCTATATGGCGAGCCCGGACCTGCTTGAGGCCCGTTTGGAGCCTCGCCCCTCGTTCGGCCATGTGGAAGAGGCCTCCTAAGGACGCGCGGCGGCCCGGCAGATCCGGGCGCCCCACGTGGCAGATCCACGCCGATTCGAGCGGAGCCCGACAGGGTCGCTATCATTTAGCGTCCATCTGCTTCAGCCTGCGCCACAGGGTGGACTTGCTTATCCCGAGCCTCCTCGCGGTCTCGGCTTTGTTGCCTCCGGCTTCCTCCAGGGTTCGGAGGATCACTTCGGTTTCGATGTGCTTTAGGCTGGAGTCTCCATGCGAGCTGGCAGCGGCTCCTGCGGAGGTTCGCGCCGGCGCTGCCATACCGACTGCGGGCCCATTTGCGCTCTGTGGGTTGCGTCTGTCTGAGGCGGAATATCGCGCGAGAATCCTGTCCACTTCAGTACGTTCCACCGGCCGGCGTTCTTCGCCTACTGCCACGAGCTGTTCGATAGTATTCTCGAGTTGACGCACGTTTCCCGGCCAGGAATAGTCCTGCAGGGCGGCGATTGCCCCGGAAGAGAAGCGCCTGGGCCGTCGTTGCAACCGCGCCGCGACTGAGCGCATCAAGTGCTCAGCGAGCAAGGGGAGGTCTTCCGGTCGCTCTCGCAGGGGAGGTATTTGCAAATTCAGCACGCTCAGCCTGTAGAACAGATCATCGCGGAACTCCGCCCGCTGAACTAGGCCGAACAGGTCCTTGTTTGTGGCGGCTATGACCCGCACATCGATGGGGATCACCCTCACGCCGCCTACGCGCATAGTCTCCCTTTCCTGCAGCACGCGAAGGAGTCGCGCCTGCAGTGGGCCGGACATCTCGCCGATCTCATCGAGGAACATGGTGCCTCGGTGGGCCATTTCGAACAGCCCGGGTTTACCCGACTGCCGCGCACCCGTGAAAGCACCCGGCGCGTAGCCGAAGAGCTCGCTCTCGAGGAGGGTTTCGGGTATCGCGGCGCAGTTCACGGCCACGAACGGCCCGTCTCTGCGTGCGCTCGCCGAGTGGATTCCGTGGGCGAAGAGCTCCTTACCTGTGCCGGTTTCGCCCTCAATCAGCACGGTGGAGTCTACCCTGGCGAAGCGCTCGGCCAGCTCAACTGCTTCCGCCATTGCGGCGCTCGTGCCCACAATGTCGCCGAGCCTGTGCTTCGACATGTGGCCGGTGTCGCGCACCTCTTCTCGTACGATGCGCTCAAGCTCGCGTATTCGGGTCACGTCGTCCAGACTGAACACGGCTCCTGCCACGCGATTGTCCACTACTATGGGCTCGCTTCTTGCGAGCACTGTGAGGGATCCGACTTTCTCTACCCATTCTCCTCTGGACTCACTGTCCACACGCAGTCTGTCGGTCTGTTCTGACTTCAGGATTGTGGAGATGTGCCGCCCTATTGCCTGCTCCGAGCTGATGCCTACCATGCCTTCTGCGGCCTGGTTGAAGTGGGTTATGGCGCCGTCGGAATCCACTGCTACGACTGCGTTTGTAACCGAAGAGAGTATCGCCTTGAGCCGCTCGGCGCGCTCGGCCTCGCGCCACCTGGCGTTCGCGACGGACCGAGCTTCGGCGAGCGCATCGTGAACCGCCTCTCTGCCCGAGCTCAGCGGCACGAAGGGCAGTCCCATCTCCGCTGCCCTGCGCTGGACCAGGTTCCACCCCACGATGGCGCCGACGCCTTGCTCTCTTAAGGATCTGATGGCGGCGCCGATCTGTTCCCACGATTCCGCAAAACGCGTAGACACTTCCACGCCTAGCAGACCGCCGAGCCCGTCCAGCCACCGTATCATGTCGTCAGACCCCACGATTCCCACATGTTCGGCGTGGCGCTTGGCTGCAAGCAGCGCCCGCACTGCGTCGTAGCCGGTCACCCTCACCTGTATGACCGGAATGCCCACACCGCTGCCGGACATGATGCGCGATGTTGTCCCCCGGCTGACTATCGCGCCGAAGCCCTGCCTGTCGGCATCATGCGCTATCTCCAGAGCGCTCATGGGGTTGCCCATCACGACTTCTACCTTCACCGTATCCTCAGTGCCGGATGCGACTTCTCTGGCGATGCTTGCGAGCTCGTCGTTAGTCGCCACGAACAGGATCGCTCTCGATGACGGCATGACTGCTTCCTCCTTTAGCACATAGTATCACATTGAACCCATGAACGGTTCATTGTGAACTGATGAAGGCCCGCGTTTTTGGCCCGCCTTCTCTGAATGCCCGCTTCTAGCCGGATCACGCGTTTGGCACGCTTCGTGCATTTGCACTACAGTAGCTAGACACTAGTGGCATGCAGCAAGGGTTCAGCGGCCGTGAACCCGGGACGCTAACCACCATGTGGACGGAGGGATGATGCTTGGACGGTGTGATAATCCCCAGATGGGAATGGCGTACGTTTGCAGAGAACCTGGAGGCCGAGGGCGCCGGAGTGCTGAGCCATGGCGAGGCCAAGCTGAAAGAGAGCAAAGAGGTCTACATACTATCGCGCAGAAGCAATGAGAATACCAAGATACGCGACGGGCTGATGGATATCAAGTCGCTGCAGGCTGTGAATGACGATGGTCTGGAACAGTGGCGTCCTATCATGAAGGAACAGTTTCCCGTTGCAGCGGAGAATCTCATGAGGCTGCTGGGTGTGCTACAGGTTTCGGCCCCGCCCGACATCAGGAAGTCGTACACTTACGATGAGTTCATTGAAGATATCGTTGAGCCTCATCCGGACCTTGTGGCCGTAGACGTCGCCAAACGGAGATACGGCCTGACTATTAACGGATGCACTGTAGAGTTCGCCATGACTGAGTTCAACTCTATCCCTCTGCAGACTATCTGCGTAGAGCATGCGGATCCGGACCTTGTGATGGAGACCGTGCGTCAGCTCGGGCTGGGTTCTTTCGCCAACATCAACTACATAGCGGCCATGAAACGTGTTGTGGGGATGGACTAAATGAACAGAAAAGCAGTAATCGACATAGGGACGAACTCGATCAAGCTGTATGTCGCTGAACGTGCTTCCGACGGGAGCCTCGTGAGTGTGGTCGACCAGAATAACATAGCTCGCCTGGGTGAGGGGATGGGCGACACAGGCATGCTGCAGTCGGAGGCGATGGAGCGCAATGCGCAGGCCGTGGCCGGCTTTGCTGAACTCGCGCGGGCCAGTGGAGCAGAGGAGATCGTGGCCGTGGGAACCATGGCCCTCAGAACCGCGAAGAACGCAGCCGACTTCGTCGCGGCAGTGCAGAACCTGTCGGGCATCGCGGTTCGGGTGATTCCGGGCGAGGAAGAGGCTGAGCTTGCATATCTCGCAGTCCTGTCGGGCATCGGTGCTTCAGCGGGGCGACTGGCTGTGTGCGACGTTGGCGGCGGGAGCACTGAGTTTAGCTTCGGAGGGGACGCCGGCGTCGACCGCAGGTTCAGCATCAACCTGGGAGCGGTCAAAGTCTCCGATGAGCATCTTGCGTCAGACCCACCGGGCCCGGAGCAGGTGCAGGCCGCGATGTCGTCCGTGCTTGACACACTCCGAGCGAACCGCGTCGATGCCGAGCGGCCAGTTGACAGGCTGATCGGTATCGGCGGGACCGTGACATCTATGGGTTCTGTCAAGCTCAAGATGGCCGAGTACAATCCCGACCTGATACAGGGCGCTGCCCTTACCAGGGATGATGTGGACGATCTGATCAGGTTGTTCTGCTCAATGCCGCTGGGTGATCGGCGGAGGATCGTAGGACTCCAGCCCAAGCGCGCCGAAGTGATCATCGGAGGCGCCTGCATAGTCAGGGGCATCATGGAGTGTTTGGATGTGGCTGAGCTTACTATGAGTGATCGAGGCTTGAGGCACGGCCTCATGTTCCGGCTGTTTCAGCGCTAGCACTCGGCTCTCATCCTGTGTGAGCCGGAGAAGATGACTTGGGAGGTTAGCTAGATGAAGAACAACCGTGTACGTATGCTGTTCCTGGCAGTGGCTGCCCTGCTCGTTCTGTCCTTCGCGTCGGGCGCGGCCGCCAAAGACGCCTTCCCCGCGAAGCCCATCAGGATTATCAACTATGTTGCGCCCGGTGGGCTGATGGACGTCACCACGAGGAAGTTCACTGACGTGGCGTCCAAGTACACTAAGGCAGTATTCGTGGTCGAGAACCGCTCCGGGGCGGGCGGCCTGGTTGGCATGGAGTACGTGCTGGGGCAGCCGGCCGACGGCTACACCATCTTCGCCCCCACAACATCGGTGGTTATCCAGGTAGTATCCACTAATAGCAGCATCGACAGGTACGTGTGGGGCTTCGAATGGGTGTCCATGCTCATGAAGGACCCGGAGTGCATCATCTCCAATAGCAAGCTGCCCACGAACGACTGGGCCGACATTGTCAAGGATGCAAAGGCCAAGGGCGGCAAGCAGATCTGGGTGGGCCCCTCAACCGGCGGGAATGATCACTTGATGGCCATGAAGGTATGGGACAAGGCTGGAATCTCCGCGATGTGGATACCGTTTGAAAGCGGGCCCAAGGCCATGGCGGCGCTCATGGGCGGTCAGGGCGTCGCATATGTGGGGAACCCGGCAGACACTATGGGCAGGCCTGACCTGAAGGTGTGTGCAGTATCGTCAGACAAGCGGCTCAAGCAGTACCCCGACGCTCCTACGTTCAAGGAATTGGGGCTAGCCGGCCTGGACGACGAGATCATGTGGAGAGGATTCGCGGTCAAGAAGGGCACACCGCCAGAGGCCATTGCTTGGCTGCAGGATCTGGTGGAGAAGGTCGCAAAGGATCCTGAGTGGAAGAGCTTCTTTGAAGAGCAGGCCATTGAAGTAGTGGCGTACAAGACCGATGAGTTCACCAGGTTCGTGAAGAAGGACCTGGAGGATGCTCAGAAGTACTTCAAGCAGTTCGGGATAATCAAGTAGTCCCAACGGATCGGAGGAATGGCTGTGGAGTCGTTCTCCTCATGGGTTGCGGGATCGGGGCAGGCTATCCTGCCCCTCATCGGAGCATGTGTCGTGCTACTCGCCTGGGCCCTCGCCCGTAGAGGTTCCATGAGGCAATACGTGGGAAGGATCACGCTGGATACCGCTCTGGCAGCCACGGGTCTCGTAGCGTGTGCCCTGACCTATGGCTTCCCCAGCATGAGTTTCGCTGGTGTAGATGCTGAACTGGTTCCCAGGGTGTGGGCGGGCTTGTTAGTGGCGCTGGCCATAGTCAGGCTTGTTCGCGTGTTCGCACGTAAGGACTCGCCTGACCCTGAGGCCGGCAGGCTGGACAAGGTGTTGTTGCTTATGGCCTTGCTTGTCCTGAAGATCATCGGCATTACGTGGGTAGGGTACTTCGTTTCAGCCGGGCTGTTCGTGTTTGTTTGCGGATTTCTACTGGGCTATAGGGATCTTCCCAGGTTGGCGCTGGTTGCAGGGGGCTGGGTAGCCTTCTCGTACTTCGTGTTCTACAGGCTGCTGTCGGTCCCGCTACCTACGGGCATTCTGCTGGCGGCCGTATTGAGAAGATGAGGCGGGAGGACGAGATATCGTGCAGGGCTTGATCGGATTGCTTAAGGCAGCAGGGGCGCTCATGAGTCTTGAGCCCCTTCTTCTGATAACCGCAGGGATCATCGTGGGGATACTGGCCGGCGCGATGCCTGGCGTGTCGCCTTCAATGGGGGTGGCATTGATGGTTCCATTCACCTACGCAATGGACCCATCGCTGGCCCTGGTATACTTGGCGGCCATATACCTGGCAGCCAACTACGGCGGTTCGATAACGGCGGTCACCATAAACACGCCGGGCACACCGTCGGCGGTGGTGACTGCGTTCGATGGATACCCGCTGGCCAAGAAGGGCAGGGCAGGCGAGGCGCTCGGGGTGTCGCTTGTGGCATCCTTCGTGGGCGGCGCTGTTGGTATCATCGTGCTGATTCTGTTCTCAGGACCCCTGGCCAGAGTGGCGCTGAAGTTCTGGCCGGCCGAGTATTTCTCTCTGTCAGTGTTGGGCCTGTCGACAATTGCAAGCATGGGAGGGCAGAATGCCCTGAAGAGCGCAATATCAGCTGTTCTGGGCCTTCTGATCTGCACAATCGGTATGGATCCCGTTCTCGGCGTCAGCAGGTTCACATTTGGAAACGTGAACCTATTCGACGGCTTCGAGTTCATTCCCATGCTCATCGGTTTGCTGGCGCTCAGCGAGGTATTCGCCGAGGTGGAGAAGTTCGATTTTACGGCCGAATCAGTGGCGGGCTCCGCGAAGGCCAAATGGCCGTCGCTGGTCTACTACTGGAGACTGCGTATGTCAATGCTGAGGGCGTCCGTGATCGGCACCATCGTGGGCATATTCCCAGGCGCCGGCGCTACAATAGCCACCTTCATCAGCTACGATGTGGAGAAGAGGTTCAGCCGCACTCCGGAGGAATTCGGGCAAGGCATGCCCGAGGGTGTGGCGGCTGCGGAGGCATCGAACAGCGCTTCGGTGGGAGGCGCACTAGTGCCCATGCTTACCCTGGGGATACCCGGCAGCGCAACTGCGGCAGTGCTCATGGGCGCATTGATGATACACAACTTGCAGCCCGGGCCTGAGCTGTTCGTGAAGAGCCCCGAGCTCATATACAAGCTGTTCGCGTCTCTACTCATCGGCAATGTGATAATGCTCATCCTGGGGCTTGCCGGCAGTCGGCTGTGGATCAACGTCACTCGGGTAAGGAAGCAGATACTGTTTCCGCTGATATTCGCGTTCGCTATGATCGGCAGTTACGCCGTGAACTCGGGGTTGTGGGATGTCATGGTATGCCTCGGGTTTGGCGTGGTGGGCTGGATTCTGAAGAGATACGGATATCCTCTGCCTCCCCTGGTGTTGGGCATGGTGCTGGGCGAGATGGCTGAGGTCAACCTGCGCAGAGCTGTGATGATGGCCGGGCCGACTGCCATACTCCAGCGACCTGGGAGCGTGGCTCTGCTGGTGATTGCGGCGTTGTCGTTCGTCATCCCCATACTGCAGGCGAGAAAGGCAAAACCACGGGTAGGGGCGCGGGCTCAGTGACGCCGCGAAACCCGACAACCTGACAAGAAAGGGGATTGGAGAAATGCTCAGAGGCAGGCATTTGGCAGGTAGACGACTGGGACTGCTAATCGCCATCTTCGCATTGGCGTCGTTTGCCCCGGTCGCGGCCGAAGCGACTATGGCGACCCCAAACAGTCGGGAGCTGAAACTCCTGATACAGACGGACGTCTTTGCCAACCGGGCCGAAGGCTATGCGCAATGCTGGGGCATTGTGAAGGGCCTGGCGGCTGAAATGGGCATACAGGTCGTCGAAGCCAAGAATCCGTTCGATGAAGGGGCTCGGAAGGTGATGTACCTCGACACAACCTCCGAGCAGTTGGGCAGGGAGAACCTCAGCCTCCGCCTGCGGATCAAGCTGAAAGACGGCAAACTCGAAAGCAAGGTAGACCTGAACCTCAAGTACCGCAGGGGCGATGTGGACACTGTCCCCTCTGATGCAGTGACGGCAGCCGAGGGAGTCAAGCCCTCATTCTCCTATGAGGAGGATGTCGCCGGCTTCATCGGCGGCGCAGTCGGCCAGAACGCCAGCGCCGTTTCGATGGCCTGCACAATCAAGGGAGTCGCTGTAGAGAAGCTAGGGGGCAACACTCTCGGAGTATATGCCGGGTACTTCCCGTCACTGGCGGTACTGGGAGTTCCGCTCGACTCGCAGCTGGAGATGGTCGGAGGTATCGCTATCAGGGAACATAAGGTTACACCCGGCGAGCTCGACTTCGGTCAAGGCATGAGTACTGAAGTCGACATCTCCGTATGGTACGATTTTGATACCGGCAGGATCATCACGGCGGAAGTCTCCTACGGGTCGGCGCTGGGGCCGGACGCGCCTACCGAGGCAGTAAGCAAGGCGATTGCATTCTTCAATGCGCTGCAGGAGAGAATGGCCGGCATCCTCGCTCCCGGCGGCATGAAGACTGACCTCCTCAAGTAGGCCACGTGCCTTACGCTGCTCGTTTGCAGCTGTAGGCCCGCCTACCTGGCGTTTTGCTGTGAGGTGTCGACATAATCGACGCGCTTTCTCTGATACGTCGAGAATCTGGACAATGGTTGATGCATAATGCGGCGTATAGCCGTATGGAAGGGAAAAACGCAAGCTCCGGATGACTGCAGCGGCTGTCGGTAGGAATTCATAGCCAGCATCTGGGGCATCATGCCATATTATGCCGTACGTAGTCAGTCGAAATGGGCTTATATGGTGCGCTGAATCGGCGCCGTGCGTCCTATACACCCATACGCTCGATTATGCAGCAGCCATCGTCGAGAAAATCGACACGTCGCCAAAAAAGCGCCGAGAATATCGGCACCTAGATTCTTCCACTAGTCCCACAACCCATCTCCGCATACGAAATG
>Ga0209719_1003941_pt1 | contig 12693 bp, 10 predicted proteins | sample AD_JPNAS2_MetaG_FD_184421 | JGI IMG/M metagenome (GOLD analysis project Ga0209719, IMG submission 184421) | Active sludge microbial communities of municipal wastewater-treating anaerobic digesters from Japan - AD_JPNAS2_MetaG (SPAdes) (version 2) | ecosystem: Engineered > Bioreactor > Anaerobic...
GACAGACTGGATGCCACCGATAAAAAACGATACCTTCTTTTCATGAAACACAACGCGGAAACCTTGTGGACGCAAGGGACAACGCTTCCTGAGGTTTTCTTTGGCCCAAACTGGAGGGTGAAACCGGGTTCCTCTACCGGGTTGACCGAACAGACAAGCGGATGCATGATGATCGAAGCAGCGGCCCATTTGCAAAATTCCGGAATGCTGTAATCATTCGCCTTATTCACATATTGTCCTTTACAAAACTGCGTTTCAATTACATATCGAAAGCATCACGGATCGGCTCATTACCCAAATGGAATGAGTTTCGCGATACTCCGCTGAACTTCGTTTCACATGAACGAACAAATACAGCCTTTTTGGTAAATTATAACAAATCCGTAAAATTATTGGAATCATGACGAATTAACAGTTCACTTATGAACAAACACCTGCTCCTCTTTACCTGTATGTTTATAATTTGCGGTTGCAGGACCGACAAAAAACTCACCGGTTATGTTAATCCATTGCTGGGAACGGCAACGCTATGGGAACCTGAAGATCTGGGATATGTCCGCAAAATCAGGGAACGTACCTGGGGCGCTGAAGTGTTTCCCGGCGCCTCCCTGCCCAATGCCATGGTTCAGCTTAGTCCGGTAACCCAGTTCAGAAGCGGTGCCGGATACCAGTATGAAGATACGGTCATCTACGGATTTGCCCACACCAACAAAGGGCACTGGAATCTGCTGCATATTCCCCTGTTACCGGTTACGGGAAACATCACCCCTCAAGATTACAGGTCGGGATTCAGCCACGAAAATGAGACCGCACATCCCGGGTATTACCAGGTGTTTCTGAAACGCTATCGCATCAATGCCGAATTGACTTCGACCTTGCGCTGCGGATACCACCGGTATACCTTCCCCCCGGGAGAAGAAAAAAAACTGGTTGCCGACATGACCCGCTCCAATAACCGCGTGACCAACTGGAAAATCGAGAAAACCGGCGATCATCTATTCACGGGGTTCCAACAGGCGGAGGGGAAATTGTATTTCTATGCACTCTCCAACTACCCGGTGAATAATATTGAACAATTAAAGGAAGATGACCGGGAAATATCGTTGGTGACCTTCGGAGATAGCAAAGGGAAAAAACCGCTGGAACTTAAAATAGGTTTTTCCTTTGTAAGTGTCGAAAATGCCCAAATGAACCTGGAACAGGAAATGATAGACAAGCCTTTTTCCAGGGTTCGCAAGGAAGCGGATAAGACCTGGGAATCACTTTTGTCAAAAATTGAGGTGACAGGGGGAACCGAGCGGGAAAAAGGAATCTTCTATTCCTGCCTTTACAGATCCTTCCTCTGGCCGGCACTCCGAAGCGATGTCAACAAGGATTATACCGACGAGAGAAACCACGTCGTCAATAACGGATTCCATTATTACACCAATCCCTCCTTCTGGGACGACTACCGAAATAAGCTCATATTGCTGGGGATGATCTCTCCGGAAGTAACCCTTGACGTCATCCAATCCCTTACCGACAAAGGAGAAAAAAGAGGAGGATATATGCCTGCTTTCTTTCACGGGGATCATGCTTCTGTGTTTATCGCTGGATCCTATCTGCGGGGTTTGAAAGATTTTGACCTGGAACGGGCCTATAAGCTGCTGTTGAAGAATGCTACAGTTCCCGGGCGTGGCGGAAGGCCTTATCTGGACGAGTACATGGAAAGGGGCTGGATTGCCGAAAAAGATACGACAAATGTCCCTACCTGGGATGAATACAAGGCAGCGGTCACCAAAACGGTGGAATACGCCTATGACGACTACGCCACAGCCCTGATAGCCAAAGAACTGGGTGATGAGGAAAATTACAGGATGCTCATGGGACGCACAGGCAATTACAAGAATCTGTTTGACCCGGGAACCGGCTTCTGGAGGGGAAAAATTGACAACGGCGACTGGATTGAAGATTTTGATCCATTTTACCCTTATTACGCTTACATGTTCAGGGAAGCCAATGCCTGGCAATCCCTATTTTTTGCCCCGCACGATGTGGATGGAATGTTAGCCCTTTACCCCAGCCATCAGGCGGTTGAACTGAAGCTGGATTCGTTGTTCACGGTACCCTGGAAAGGCTACGAGGCCCACAACATGACCGGGTTTATCGGGAATTACTGTCATGGCAACCAACCCGACCATCATATTCCTTATACCTATACCTTCATCGGCAGGCAAGAGAAAACCCAGGCCGTACTGGACAGCATCATGGGCAGGTTTTACGATATGGGGGCAGATAAACTGGCTTATGCCGGGATGGACGATGCCGGAGAAATGTCAGCCTGGTATGTTTTCAACGCCATCGGATTGTATACTTACTCCCCGGCAGATCCTGAATATATGGTTACAGTTCCGCTGTTTGACAAAATCCGGTTTACATTGGGCGACAATACCACATTTACCATCAGAAAGAGCGGCAACGGGAAGAAAATTCAAGGAATTACCTACGGTGGTAATAAATTGGAGGGATGGTTTATTTCTCACCGTCAGCTTCAGGAAGGCAAAGAATTAACCGTACAAACTGAGGATATTCGGTAAAAGCCGCCAGCTCATCACGGAACTGTTCGTGTCCGTGTTCGCCGCCATTGGATAAAACGAACATCTGGTATCGAAAAGATATGCCGATTATTCTATTTTTGTGCCTGTCAACAAAATTCCAACTCCAACTTAGAAATTATGAGCGGATCCTTCGGAAAAACCTGGTGGGGAGAGAAGTGGCTGCAATCGCTGAACAACATTGATTTCAGCAACCGGCTGCCACGCGGAGCCTCCTATGCCAGAAAAGGGGCGGTGGAGAAAATCACCATTACCGGCAACCACATTTCGGCCAAAGTGAAGGGGTCGCGGCCCCGGCCATACAAAGTCGATATCATCATGCCTCCCTTCTTTGATCCCGAACTGGAGAATTTTCTCCGGGACCTCACACGGCAACCGGTGATCATTTCCAGGTTGCTGAATCGCGAACTGGATCCTTCCCTGCTTGACCTGGCAATGAAACATGGGTTAAAGGTTTTTCCCCGCCAGTGGAGCGACCTGAAGATGCAATGTTCCTGTCCCGACTGGGCTGTTCCCTGCAAACACCTGGCTGCTGTCATCTACAAAGTCTCTTCGGAGATTGACAACAATCCCTTTCAGGTTTTCACCATCCATAATGTAGATCTTCTCCGGAGACTTGACCAGCTTGGGATTGTGATCCATAAAGAAAACATGGAAATTCCGGGAATTAAGGAGCTTTGCTTAGAGAAGAAAAAATCCGCAACAAAGTTTGATCCTGAAAATGCATATAATAAACTCTCCTTCACCGGGCTTCAATCCCTCCACGAACCCCTGACAGCCCTTCTTTCCCCTTCTCCGGCATTTTATACCACGTCAGAAACAGATTTCCGGGAAAAATACCGTGCACTCCTGACCCGGGTGGTCAAGAACACCCAAAAGGCAGCAAAGGGAAAAATCGCCCTTGAAGAATTCTTTTCCGGAGCCTCTAAAACAGAGCAGCAGATCAACCCCTATTCGGAACTCACGATTGTCCTGAATGACCAGTTCAGGGCACAGGTATGGATCGATGACCTTAAATATACCATCCCGGAACTTTTATTACAGCTTTCGCGGATTCATAGTTCCCGCATCTACGACTACCAGCCCTCGACAGCAGCCCTTCACACTACGCTACACCTCTCGCTGCAACTGGTCGCCCATGGCGCCATTGTTCCCCAGATCGTCAGGTTAACCGGGAAAGCTTATATCGTCCGCTGGTTACCGGCGATGATCAGCAGCGATGTGAAAAAGCTGGTGGATGAGCTGGAAAACATATTGCTGCCCGATCTCTGTTACTGGCAGGAAGGGGAGAAACTCACAGTCATCAACAGGGAACCCGCCCTGAACCTCCTTTCGCTCTTTATTACCGAAATCGTACGGATCGTCAGTTACAGGGTGGAGGATAACCTGTTTGAATCCCTTTTCTTTAAGTCAGCGGCCTATCCTTTTAACCTGCCAGGGGAAGAATCCCTGCCGGGGGGTATCCAGGTCTGGCTTCAAAAATATTACCTTACACAGGGCAGGTTTAAACCCATGCTCCTGGTGGAAGAAACCAGGGATAACAGGTTTATTGTCCAGGTGAACATTCAGGACAGAAACCATCCAAACGAAGCGTCCACCCCTTTGCAGACCATACTCAAGGATGAACAATATGGAAATGAACGTTTTGAAATTTTGCAATCGCTGACCCAGTTAAGCGCCTTCATTTCGGGACTTGACACCTACATCAATGCCGGTGGAAAAGAGGATCTGATCATGACCAATGAGGTTTTTACCCGTTTCCTGATGGAAATGATTCCGGCCATCCAACTCCTCAACATTTCAGTATTGCTGCCCATATCTTTGCAGGAAATATTAAGGCCCAAAGCCAGTGTTAAATTGAAGAGCAAGCCTTCAGCCAGGGGGTTTCTCCGGCTTGATAAGTTGCTTGATTTTGACTGGCAGATCGCCATCGGTGATACGCTGCTGCCCCCGGAGGAGTTTGAGAAGCTCCTGAAGCGATCCGAAGGACTGATCAGATTTAAAAAAAGATACATCTATGTTGAAAAGGAAGATCTGGAAAAGATCCACCGCCATTTATCCCAACCGGGGGAAATTTCAGCATTCCAGATGCTCAGGGCGGCGCTTTCGGGGGAATACCAGGGGGCACCGGTTTCGATGACCGATGAAGTAAAAGAAATGGTGAGCGAGCTGATCAACGTTGGAGAAGTCAAGCTGCCCGAAGGACTTCAGGCGTTGATGCGCCCCTACCAGCACAGGGGTTTTTCATGGATCTACCGCAATGCACAGATCGGTTTCGGATCGGTGCTTGCCGATGATATGGGGTTGGGGAAAACCCTCCAGGTCATAGCCACCATCCTCAAATTCAAGGAAGAAAGAGTTCTCGAGAAGGAAAAGGTACTCGTGGTGGCTCCCACCGGGTTACTAACCAACTGGCAGGCTGAAATCCAGAAATTTGCACCATCCCTGCTGACGGAAATTTATCACGGCGCCACACGCGACCTGAAACGGCTGAGTGAGGTTGACATCCTGATCACCTCCTACGGGATGGCCAGGAGGGATGCCGATCAATTTAAAAAGATGAAGTGGCATACCCTGGTTATCGACGAAGCCCAGAACATAAAAAACCAGGAAACCCAGCAAACCAAAGCCATCAAATCCATCAAAGCGGGGAATTGTATTGCCCTGAGCGGCACGCCGGTGGAAAACCGGCTGAGCGAACTTTGGAGCATCATGGACTTCAGCAACCGCGGATTCCTGGGATCCCTCAAAGAATTTCAGGATACCTGGGCACAACCGATTGAACAACTCAACGACCGCGAAACAGCGAACAAACTGAAGAAAGTCACTGCCCCGTTTATGATGCGGCGCCTGAAAACCGATAAAAACATCATCTCAGACCTGCCCGACAAAATCGAGATCGACAGCTACGCGTCATTGACCAGTGTGCAGGCCGGACTCTATGAAAAAACCCTCGATGAAGCCATGGACGCCATTGAAGGGGTTTCCGGCACCGACCAGAAAGCGCTCTTCGTAAGGCAGGGACTGGTCTTGCAGATGATCCTCGCCTTGAAACAGATTTGCAACCACCCCGCCCAATTCCTCAAAAACGGGGAGACAGACGCTTCGCTGAGCGGAAAGGTGGAACTGTTATTCGACAAACTCGACAGCATCACAGAGAGCAACGAGAAAGTCCTGCTTTTTACCCAATTTACCCAAATGGGTGACCTGCTCCGTCACTTCATCACAGAACGGTACCACAACGAACCGCTTTACATTCACGGGGGATGTTCGATCGACCAACGGAAGGAGATGGTAGAGCGGTTCCAGACCAACCACGCCGACCGCATTTTCCTGTTGTCACTGAAGGCCGCAGGTACCGGACTGAATTTGACAGCCGCCAGCCATGTAATCCATTACGATCTCTGGTGGAATCCGGCGGTGGAAGCCCAGGCCACCGACCGGGCCTACCGGATCGGTCAGAAAAACAATGTGATGGTCCACCGCTTCATTACCCGGAACACCTTTGAAGAAAAGATCAACGAAATGATCCGGAAGAAAAAGGCATTGGCGGAAATGACCGTGGCCACCGGGGAAAGCTGGATCGGCAACCTCAGCAACAAGGAACTGCGGGAAATCTTTACGCCGGGGGAAAAATGACGGATTATTCTTTGGGGCATTATTGTGATATAAATGTATATTTGTATCATGACTCCGAAGAAATTACCATACGCTCCATTACAAGAAGTTATATTTGAGGGTAAATGGGAACTTTCAATTGATCCTCATACTAAAACATTTGTTGATCCTGAATACCCGTTTGCCTTGGGGAAATTTCAACAATCCATAAACAGCAAATTTCCTGTTTACAAAGTGAAAATCCCTGGTGGTATACCTTTTCAAATGCTTAGCCATCAACCTGTTCACCAGTTCTGGAGTAAAGATGGGATTTGGCCGGTTATTCAGTATGGTCCTGGAGTTGTAACATTAAATGACACTGAAAAAAATTATACATGGGAAGATACTTTTTTCCCTTTGGCAAAAGATACATTATTAAACATCAAAAATGCATATTCTACTGAGTTGGCCTTTATTTCATATACATTACGCTATATTGACGTTGTAAACATAAAAAACTATAAGTTCACCAACTGGATGGATTTCGTTAAAGAGAATATAAATGTTGAGTTTAATAACAATTTCATTCCTCCTGGTCCATTGAGCCAGTTTAATTTTGAACAAACATTTGAAATCAACGAGGTGGGAACGCTTGAAATTAGTTTTTCAAATGGACAAGACCATAAAAATGAGGAAATATTCATCTGGCAAAATGCGGTTTCTGGAAAAAATGCGTTGACTTGTGAAGAATTGGTTTCCTGGCTGAGCAAAGCACATGGATTTTGTTCAAACATTTTTAAAGAAATTTGTAAAAAGGATTTTTATGATAGTTTTATTAGCCGATAAACCTGAGCAAGCCTCAATGAGTACCATTCTTAAACCAGATAATGAAGAAATATTTCCTAAATGGTTTGTAAAAAGAAGGAACTACGTTGCTCCGAATAGTACGGTTTTTCCGGATATTACTGTTTTTTCAGGAGATATAATCGATTTATTACAAAAGCTAAACAGCTTTACAAGCTTAAAATATAATTGGGATTCTTATGGTGCTATTCCTCCATCATTAATGTCAATAAGAAATGCCAGACGTTTTTTATTCAAAAACGCGAACGTTTCTCTACCTTTTTATTTTGTATCTCCCGGAATTAATGGTGAAGTAATGATCGAATTGAACAAGGATCAAAAAGCTGCCGAAATATACTTCAATCCTGATGGTTCCGAAGAACTTCTGCTTTACGAAAACAACAATTGTATTCTGGAAAAAGAGGATGTGAGTTCATACACGGATCTTATAGAATTTTTCAATGAGTGAATCTTTGCCACAAATAACCATTGAAGATAATGACCGTCTGTTGAGAAGAGTCCTGTTTCTTCACCCTGATTTCATAAAACCTGACGGCACACCCTCCTCTTCAAGTTTTTCTTTAAAAACAGGAGAAAAAGGTCTTTCTGTTGACATCGAACGACTGACAACCTATGACAGGTCTATTTTAGATAAAAGCAGATTCAGACTTTATTTTCTTAAGGCTTCTTTTACAACTCAACTTGGTTTGACAAACCAACACGATCCTTTACCCGACAATTATGCCCATTCTTTAATTACCGGAAACTTTTCCAGATCAATTTGCAGATTGCTCGCTTCTTCCGCCAAACGGATAAACTTTCCATAACGTTTTTCAGAAAGTTAAATGCACTCGTCAGTAATTTGTCCGGCAATGATAAACGGCAATGATAAACAAATAGGTACTTCCTTCATGGCATCATAACGGCCGGTAAGATGTTTGTCAAAATCGTTTATGGAAAACTATAATCATACAAAAAGATCTGCCATTTTTACTTCGCTCTGAACCATGCCTGCATATTCATTTTGTTTTACTCCAAAGGTAGTAATGAAAGTTAAGAATACAGATTTGGAAGTTTGGGTCTCTTCTTTAAAAGTACCTATTTTATTTCGCAGGTTTGCTGCATATTTTTTATCAATGGCAAATGGATGGATAGAGTACTTCATCTCACAAAGATTGATCACCGAATCGTTTCTGTCGATCAGCAGGTCAATTTGAGCTCCGTTTCCCGTTCCTTTACTTCGCCATGAGGCATATCTGCAGTGAACTCCAGAGATTCCAAGACTTTGCCTGATTTGCTGAATATGGACAACGCATACCCGTTCAAATGCATAACCACTCCAGATCCGGTGCTGCGGAGTGTCAATCATTGTACTCCAGTGATTCTCACTGCTTGCAAAATTCAGATTCAGAAAATGATAATAAAACAAAGTAAAGAAATCGGTTACCTGAAAAATTTTATCCCGTGATTTTTTTCCAAAAGAAAGGTAACTTCGAATAAAACCACAATTTTCCAGATCTTCCAACATTTTGGACAAGCCTCCTCCCGTTTTAACCTTACCTGATTTAATCAGTTCCCCACGGGTTAATCCTTTGCTTTTCCGGCTTATCGTTTCCATCAGTTGAACATATTTATCCGAATTTCTGAATAAGGCAGCATATAAATTTCCAAATTCATTCCTTAATGCCCCACTTTCATGGAAAAACAGGTAATCCACATTTTGGGCCAGGCTGAGTCCTTTTCTTAAGAGACTCCAGTAATAGGGTATCCCCCCAAAAATCATGTAACATTCTGTTATCTGGTATTCCTCCCAGCTTATTTCGACTGATTGCAGAAATTGTTTGCATTCCAGCAAGGTGAACGGCCGTAGGGGTATCCTCTGCGTGATCCGATTGTGTAATCCTCTTTTGTTATTCAAAAGCTTATTCATCATCCATGAAGTAGCAGATCCACAAACAATTAATACGATGTCCGATCTGCCCGATGCCCATCCATTCCAGAAATGCTCCAGGGAACTCATAAAATCCGATTTGGGAGTATCCATCCAGGGCAATTCATCCAGAAAAACCACTTTTCGCTTATTCCGGGATTTTTCCAGCAATTCAATGAGTTGTTGAAAAGCACAAAGCCAGTTTTTAACAACCGGAGCATGGGTAAGTCCTGCCCTTCGCATCGAAAACTGAAAATTGAGAAGTTGAGAAGCCAAATTGGCATTGGCAAGACCCGTTAGATAAAAATCAAAAGTATTGTTGAAAAACTCCCGGATCAAAAAAGTCTTTCCTACCCTCCGCCTGCCATAAACAGCAATAAACTCCGAGGTATCCGACTGATAATACCTTTGTAATTCATTCTGCTCTTTCAAACGACCTATAATTTTCGTCATAACGCCGGCATTTATAATTCGCCATAAATATACAAAAAAATACACTTATGGCTAATTATAGATCTATATTTCGCCATAACTCCTGTAAAAACAGAGATATGGCGAAATATATTGAATTCAGGAGGATCTTGTCACTCATTTCTCATCTTCCTCCTGCAAGTTTCTATTCTCCTTTTGCGGGATCATGGCGGCCCCCTGACAGTGGGCACCCACACGATGCCGGCCCGCCGGAACTGCTTTCCTGGATGAACCTATTTTCGTTGTCCATAAGGTTGGAGTTTTAGGTAAACATCCAAAGGTATTACGTTGACTAATATCGAAAATTTACCGTAATAAGTCATCGCGGGAGAGAATCCTTTTTCCGGTTGGCATTACAGGTAAAATTGCTTACATTAGCCTTCCTGAACTTGATCAAATCCATAAAACAGCGCTTTATGCATAGGACTTTCTTTATAATTCTTTTCCTGGCTTTTTTGCCGGGTATTTCACCAGTACATAGCCAGCCTTTTACGCCCGACTGGGCATCCATTGACAGCCGTCCGGTTCCCGGATGGTTTTCCGACGCCAAATTCGGCATTTTCATTCACTGGGGGCTTTATTCGGTGCCGGCCTGGGCGCCGGCCAGTGCCGATATCGGGATCTATGCCAAATATGCCGAGTGGTATTGGTGGCGCATCAATGATAACAGCCCTGCAGGCAAACTTTTCAGGGAGTATCACGACCGGATGTACGGACCCGGTTTTCATTACCAGGACTTTGCAGGGGATTTCAGGGCGGAGCATTTCGACCCCGGGCAATGGGCCAGGTTGTTCCAGCAGTCGGGTGCCCGCTATGTGGTGCTGACCTCGAAGCATCACGAAGGATTTACCCTCTGGCCCAGCGCCCAGAGCCCCAACTGGAACAGCGTCGACATCGGCCCTCACCGCGACCTGTGCGGTGACCTGACGCAAGCCGTCAAAGCCGCCGGATTGCACATGGGCTTTTACTACTCCCTTTACGAGTGGTACCACCCCCTCTACCGCAGCAATGTGAACCAGTATGTCGACCAGCATATGATGCCCCAGTTGAAGGACCTGGTCACCCGATACGAACCGGAACTGATCTTCTCCGACGGGGAGTGGGATCACCCTTCGGAAACCTGGAAAAGCACACAGTTTCTGGCCTGGCTGTACAACGAATCAAAAGTAAAAGAGAGTGTGGTGGTCAATGACCGGTGGGGCAAAGAGACCCGCAGCGTCCACGGCGGATATTACACCACCGAGTATGACATGGTTCACAACAACAAAGAACTGGACGACATCCACCACCCCTGGGAGGAATGCAGGGGTATCGGCACCTCTTTCGGGTATAACCGCATCGAAACCACGGAACACTATATGACATCCGCCGCCCTGGTCAGGCTGCTGGTGGAGAAAGTGGCAGCAGGGGGCAACCTTCTGCTGGATGTGGGCCCCACGGCCGACGGCCTTATCCCGGTAATTATGGAGCAGCGCCTCCTCGACATGGGAGCGTGGCTGAAGATTAATGGAGAGGCTATCTATGGCACTCAGCCCTGGAAAAACCGGCCGTCCGCAGAGAAGGGATTGACAGCAGAGAAGGAGTCAGCCGTCAATAAGGAACAGGTCGTCTATTATACGACCAAAGAGAACAACCTCTATGTGATCTGCACCCGCTGGCCTGAAAAACCGCTGGTTATCCCCGGCATCGGCAAACCGGGAAAGGTAAGTTTGCTGGGAAGCCCGGTTAAGGTGAATAGCTCCTTTTCCGGCAGAAAGCTGACCATCACCCCGCCGGCCATCCACCCCGGCAATATGCCCTGCCAGCACGCCTGGACTTTTAAACTGACGCAGGTACTCTGAAATAAGGAGGTTGGGAACTGCCGGGGAATCCGGATTTTTCTTAAGAACCATATTCCTCAAAAATAATCTCCCTGATGAATGCGGCAATGTCTCTGTGATCCACATCATATACCGGATGAAGTAAGGAGAAACGGGCATCCTTCCGGAAATTATCCCCATTGGACAGAAAACTGAGGACATCCCGGGTTTTCAGGAGGTGGCGCGAATATTTCGAGGCCATAAGAACCAGTTTTTTCAAGGACCAGGCCTCCTTAAGAATGGAGTAAATGTCATAATAATCCCTGAATTCACTTCTGCGGAGGATAAGCTCCAATTTCATGGCTCCGATAGCCTCCACATCAGCACAACAAATGTGGTTAAGTAGGTGAACCGGTGTTTTTAGCGGACTAAGATGATGTTGTTTAGCCAGGAAGGTTAATTTCACATTATTCACGATGAAATTGACCTGATCAAATCCTAAAACATCCCTGGAGGTGATTTTACCCACCGGTTGCAGTTCTTTTTCAATCAAAGGCCAATCCACAGTGGGCTTATCTTTCTTCAGGTTCTTTGACCAGATACAAAAATCCAGATCCTCACTTAAGCGGTGACCAATCTGCAAAGCCAGGGCACTCCCCCCGATAAGGGTATATTCCCGGATAAACGGCAATTCGGATAAGCTGATCAGAAGTTTCTCAGTTTGAAGGCTCAATCCTTTCATAGAAACGCCGGTTTTGATTATTCACAAATTGACGGATATAACGGTCAGGATCTTTAATCCGGAAGAATAAGAATGCGTACAAAATGTTCAGGTTGTGGTAAAGGGGTTCCCTTCGCAACATCCTTTCTTTCCAAATCCTTTTAATTTTCCGGGTCGGGAAAAGCCTGAACAGTAAGGAGATTTCTTCCAGATCCAGGTGCAACAAAACGTTTTCAATCAGAATTTCATCGGAAACAGAAACAATAGACTGTAGATCATAAGACCAGAAAGCATTATATTCCAATAGTTTATCGAACAACTCCCTCCTTAAAAAATCCGCATCAACGTTCTCTTTCCATTGCATTTCCTGAACCAAATCAAATCCGGATACCCTGAGGATTTTCATCTTTGCTTCAAGGTCCAGCTTGTTGTCCAGGAAACGCTTTTTGTACGACCGGGCCGTACTTCCCCCAATACCTGAGTTTTTATACCAGGCCCTTTTGCTGAAAAGTCTTTCTAATGCCTGATCTGTGGTCATATCAGCAATAAAAATACAAAAAGCGTTGCAAAATTGCAACGCTTTTTGTATTCATTTTACATTCTTACACCAGAAGAAATGGTCCGGTTAATCACCGGCAGTTTCAATAAGCCGGAAGAAGAGCGTCAGTACCCCCACTCCTTCATCACTGCCAGGTTTTCCTTCATGCAGTCGAGGGGTGCAAGGCCCTGGTAGGATTC
>Ga0209719_1003946_pt1 | contig 12679 bp, 9 predicted proteins | sample AD_JPNAS2_MetaG_FD_184421 | JGI IMG/M metagenome (GOLD analysis project Ga0209719, IMG submission 184421) | Active sludge microbial communities of municipal wastewater-treating anaerobic digesters from Japan - AD_JPNAS2_MetaG (SPAdes) (version 2) | ecosystem: Engineered > Bioreactor > Anaerobic >...
GCCGCGCCGCCCCGCCGCGTGGCCGGACGGCTGCGCCACGCTCAGCCCCTGGCCGACGGGGCACGCCGGGACGGGAACGCCGCCCCCGCCCGACCCCGACGACTGCGGCCACGGCCCCGGCTGCAGCGACTGCCGGTGGGCGGTCGACCACTGGCACCGGCGCCAGGAAACGAGCGGCACCACATTCGACCACAGCGGCTGCTGTTCCTGCCCCGAGCACAACCCGCACTTCGCCGGCGGCGGGGGACAGGGCTCCGGTCCCGTCGTCTACGAGGGCGCGGTCGGGCTGAAGGCCGCGTTCAAGGCATTCGGCGGCGGCGCGCCCGTCCCGCTCGCGGCCGGGGCGCTGCCCGATTCGGCGGGCGTGGTCACCGTCACCGGGCTCACGCCCAGCACGGCGCCTTACGACCGCTCCGTTCGCTTCTCGCGGTTCGACCCGCACCCGCCCATGACCTTTTACGAGACCGACCGCTTCACGGTCCTCTCGCTCGACCTCCAGCCGGACGTGGACCTCGACGGGGCGGCCGGCCCCGGCGACGCCGCCGCGCTGGCGGCGGACTGGGACCGGACATGGCTGATCCCGGCGGGGACCAACGCATTCCCGCTCAAGGTCTTCAACGACGTCGCGCTGCCCGGCGCGTACACGCTCGCCCTCGACGGCCCGTCCAACATCGTCGCGCGCCACGGGGGCGTCACCGTGCGCGGCGGCGAGAGCAATGCCGTCGCCTTCCCGCCCGGCCCCACCGCCGAGACCCTCGAGGTCCAGGCCGACCGCCCCTGCACCGCCACGCTCACCCTCTCGTTCCAGGGCACGGGCGCGGCGGCGGGCTTCGACTGCGAGACGCAGGTGGAGATCACGGCTTGGAGTGTCGACATCGACGTTGATTCGAATAATGACGGCGCGATCGATACCGATAACAACGACGAGGACGGGTACGAAGATTATGCCCCAGGGTTGCTCCTGACCGTCACGAACGGGCTGGCGGAAGGCGCGGGGATGCGCTACCCCGTCAGGTTGTCCGGCGATGTCGTCAATTTCGCCGGTTCGGTCCGGCTGGCGCAGTCCGCAGGATGCGGACAGGTCAGGGTCTGGACGAACACGGCGCCGGGTGCCGCCGCCCTCACGTTGCCCGTGGAGTGGGACGTGTCGCAGGGAGAGACGCCGCCGGCGCATGTCTGGGTGGACGGGGTCGCGACCGGTGCGGTGTCGCTGGCGTATTCCGCGATCAGGAACGGGCAGACGCTCACCGGCGACAGCGTCCGCCTTACCGTCATCCCGCCCGCCTCCTACGCCCCCGGCGGCGGTAATTTCGCCGCGATCTGGGCACCGCTGAAGACTGCGGACAACGCGAACACGGATAATAATGTGGGCTGGCTTGACGGGGAATATCTCGCGGCGGAATTGTCCAGCCAAGGATGGCCTGAGATGGTCTGGTACAAGGACGAGACAGGCGACACGGATTTGGATGTTGGCACCTGCACGGTCGAGAACTACCTGAATATGCGTAATGCGGGAGTCGTGTGCGTGACCGCCTCCCACGGCGAGCCGGGATACCACCATGCGGTTTACGCGCCGTATACCGAAGAGGGGCGACAATTAATTGAAAACTGGTGCTCAAATCGACTAGGAATGGTGTGTTTTGAAACCGCACCGATTCCTGGTGATACGGGGAATCCAGGTTTTTATTCTGCCAAAGTTTCCAGCGGATGGATGCGAACGAACTGGAAACCATGGCTTGACACCAATAGAGCGATCACTGTTTGGGCAATATGTTATTCAGGCACTCCTATCGGCCAGATGTACAGTGTGAAGGAAGGTGCCGGAGGGCGCTGGAGAATCGGTTACACAGTGCCGATATCGTCATTCGAAAACTACGTCGTCAACGAAACGTTCTTCCAGTTCATGAACGGCAAGCAAGGGGACGGCATGCGTCGGACGGCGGGGGCTGCATGGAACGGTGGTAATGAGTACGCGGGTTATGGGGTGACGATGTCCGGGAATCCTTGGACAACACTGTGTCCCGCCCATATTCCTGCTAACGCGTGGTTACCTATAAGTCAGTTTCCTGACCCCGGTTCGTCCGCGAACGAAGGAAAAGGCTGGGGGTGTGTCCTTTTCGACACCTACATTTCCGATAATGGATCTGCAGCGTTGGCAATTCAGCAACAGGCGGGAACCACAATTACGGATGTGAGATGGCTTGGTGTCGGCGTCGGCAAGCGCGGTCTCGGCTTCAGATACGATAAATCGGCATGCGACATGATTTGGCTTCGGACTGATTCGAACAAGTGTTTGAATGAGGGCGAGGGTGGCGGACGTCCGCTTGTCCGTCGCGTTTTCTCATGGCCCGCCGGATGGCAGGAGTGGAGTTTCTAAACGGAGGTTACCGACATGAAGACAGCAGTTGTCATGATTAGCGTTTGTTTGTCAGCGTTGATGTCAGAAGCCCAAGCTAGCGGCGAAAGGGTGTCCAACGGCGAACTCGGCCAGCGGGAGTGGCCGGCCGTATCAAATGGGTTAGTGTTCGTTGAGGGAGAGTTTTTGCCGCCACCCTATGTGGTCTCGCGCATTGGCAGCGGCATCTATATAAATGGGCGGCATATCGAGTCGCCATTGCCTTGGCCGCCTCAGAATCCGAAGCCTGCGCAAACAGCAACAAACACTGTAGACCCAACCATTCCGGAAGCAATCACAAAGCTCACGACACAATTTGATTCCGAATTCATTAACTATATAAACGCAAAGAAAGCCTTTCTTTTATCAAAGCATGACAAACATGAGGTTCTTGAAATGCTGATTAAGGCTTATAAAGAACTCCCCTGCATCGCGGATGCTTATCATGAACCCAATACCGAAAGCACCATCATTCTGGTCTGGCAAAACGGGCGAAAAGAGGGGGTCAATGAGTTTCCTCCCACGCGGAAGCCTGCTGACATCACGCCCGATCAGGCGGTCAAGCTGCTTGACGGTGTCTGCGAAATCTACGCTGAGGGGTTAAAAGCCACAAACTATTTTATGTTCGGCAGTGCCAAGCGGAGAGGAACGCAGGAGAGTTTCGCGCGCACACTTGAACCACTGGCAAACGCATTGCGCTCTGCCAAAGACGAGGCAGATTTTCTTTCTGTAATGAAAACGAATCAACCGCCCGGCGGAATGTCAGAAAAAGCGTTGCGCTCGTTCTACAAATACAAGGACGAGGTGCCCGAATGGGAACCCAGACTGCGCGGGTGCGCTGGCAAATAGGCTATTCCTCTATGACAACGAAAAGTAGACTCCTTGCGGTTTTACTCCTGGGCGTGTGCCTGAGTGCGGGAAGCTCGGTCGGGCAAGAGCCCGACCTGTCGCCGGGAACAAAGGAGTGGCCAGCCGTATCAAATGGGTTGGTGTTCGTTGAGGGAGAGTTCTTGCCGCCACCCTATGTGGTCTCTCGCATTGGCAACGGCATCTACATAAACGGGCGGCATATCGAGTCGCCGTTGCCTTGGTCACCTCTGAAACCGAAGCCTGCGCAAACAGCAACAAACACTGTAAACCCAACCATTCCGGAAGCAATCACAAAGCTCACGACACAATTTGATTCCGAATTCATTAACTATATAAACGCAAAGAAAGCCTTTCTTTTATCAAAGCATGACAAACATGAGGTTCTTGAAATGCTGATTAAGGCTTATAAAGAACTCCCCTGCATCGCGGATGCTTATCATGAACCCAATACCGAAAGCACCATCATTCTGGTCTGGCAAAACGGGCGAAAAGAGGGGGTCAATGAGTTTCCTCCCACGCGGAAGCCTGCTGACATCACGCCCGATCAGGCGGTCAAGCTGCTTGACGGTGTCTGCGAAATCTACGCTGAGGGGTTAAAAGCCACAAACTATTTTATGTTCGGCAGTGCCAAGCGGAGAGGAACGCAGGAGAGTTTCGCGCGCACACTTGAACCACTGGCAAACGCGCTGCGCTCTGCCAAAGACGAGGCGGATTTTCTTTCTATGATGAAAACGAATCAACCGCCGGGTGGAATGTCCGAAAAAGCGTTGCGCTCGTTCTACAAGTACAAGGACGAGGTGCCCGAATGGGAACGCAGACTGCGCGGGTGCGATGGCAAATAGGCTCTTCCTTGGAGAGGAGTGGACGGGCAAGAACGATCATATCCATCGCGTGGCTAATGCGTTCACGGTGCTACGCGTGCGCCTCTTCGGCGACGTTGATGATCGGAAAGGAGTGAATGGACAATGAAATCAAACGTTCTTTTCGCCTCTTGTGTCATATCGCTCTCATTCATTTCTGTTTTCGCTATTTTATCGGTGCTGTCATTTTCCCGTGTGCGTGCACAAGAAAAGGTTGCCTGTGCTTCTGAAAAACGTGCCTGGCAACAAACGGACTGGGCCGCCGTCACCAACCTCTATCGGATGTATGCATCCAAACTGATGTCTACCAATGTTCCGGGTTACGAAGAATACCGGCAGCCGTTCCGGGGTGGAGGCGCTCCCAGCGGATATGAGATACGCTCTGATTATGAGGGCGAGACCGTAACCGCAGAGGGCCAGCTTAATCTTTCATTCAACCGGCGCACACTGACCCCATACCGGATATATAACAAAAAACTGATTGACTTTGTGAATACAAACGCAGTTCAAAAAGTTCCGACGTTGACGATGACAGAGGCGGTTCGTGAGGCCAAACGTTATCTGGATCTCATCGGCATCTCATTGCCGACAAACATGGTGTTGAAGGGCTGTCTGTTTGATGGCTCATACTATAAACACTCCTGGACTGTCGCGTGGGAACCAACGGCGGGGGGGTATACATACGACACGGTTATGGAACCGTATGTTCAGTTTGTCAGTGTTGTCTTCAACGAACGGTATGGGTTCTTGCGGTTTCACATGCAGGACTATTGGCCTCTTCCAAAATCAACTGATGTGAAGCTTACACGTGAAGAGGCGCTCGCAAAAGCCGAGCGGGCCGCACCTCTCGTGTTCAAAACCCCCATGTTTCGTGCGCGCAACGGCCATTCGGATTACAAGGTGCGTACGGTGGAGGAAATTGCTTTGCGCGTTTATCTTCCTAATTGGGCGTTGGACCCCAAGCGTGCTGTCTGGATACGAGATAGACCTCCAACGGAAACTAGACTGTGCTGGATGGTTCATTTTGTAACCGTGGATGTTCATACCGGAAAGACAGGTGAACATGGCAACAATCCTCAATATGTGTGGATTTATGTCGATGCTGTCACGGGCGAGATCGTCGGCGCGAATTTCACATGACGGGGAGGGAGGCGTAATCGTGACCAACGCCGTGTTCCGTCAGAGCGAGTTCATAAGCGCGGACGCGGACCGCTTCCGCGTCCGCGTGACCGACGAGCGCCGCGCGGATGCCGAGTCGGTTGAGGTCGTCCTTTGGACCGAGCATCCGGGCGATTCCACATACAACGCGGCATCGCGGGTGATGACGCTGCCCCGCGTCTCGCCGGGCGTCTTCGCGTCCACAAACCTGCTGTTGGTCTCGGACTGGGATGACGCGCACTTCAACACGACCGTGTACGGTGTCGCGCCGGACTCGACCAATCGGCTCTTCCTGTCGCAACTCTTGAGTAACATGTGCGGATCATACGTCGACGGGTGGGGGCAGACCAACGTATTCAGCGCTCCGGTCGGCGTGGACGTCAAGTCCGTGGGCGTCGATGTGGCGATCATGCGCACCAACGGCGTCGCCTGCATCGACACGCTGTCCGCGCTCGTGCAGGTCACGCTGGCTAGGGAACGATTCGCACAGGCCAACATCACCGTGGAGATGGGCTCGCTTGTGTTCTTCGACGCGCCGCCGCAGGTGGATGTCGATAATTGGTGCGTGAGAACTTCTGGAAATTCGAGGTCTCTCACACAAAATGCACGGAGTGTTCTACACGAAGCGATCTCAGCAGTCACGAACGGTGCCAACAACCGTTGCCTGATCTTTGTCCCCAGCATAAGAAGCACGCCGGCAGCCGAAGTCGCGGGGCACGCAACGGCATCGTATTGGTATACAGACCCTTTGGATGCCCCGTATACGGATCACTGCCTGATTTCGGCCAGACAGATAGCGCCGTTCGTTTCCGCACACGAGATGTGCCATGCGCTCGGTGTCCCGTATCATGAAGCCGAAAGATGCAATCTTATGTTTTCAACCGCCTCGCCCTTCATGGATGTGTGCAGCTCAAAAAGATTGAAAACAGGTCAACTCAAAACACTTCGTTCAGGAGGACATGTGCAATGAAAAAAACACGGCTTATGTCAATGTTCGCATTCTGGGCGCTCTTCCCGACTTTTGGCGAGACCAATGTCTTGCCTGAGGACGAGTCAATGGCGAGGGTTGTGCGGTTGTGGACTGCATCAATTGATGAACTCCCCGCTACACAGTGGTTGGCAGACCAGGCGGCCACCGGATATCACGATTTTCCGGCATACAAAAGGATATTGCAGGAAGGCAGACCCTATGACAACTACACCTATCGTACACTGACGGAATTAATCAGTAGAATCGATGGGTCCAACATGCGTTCGCCCGGGGACGCTGACATTATACGGCTGACAAGGGAGTTCCTTGTATCAAAGAGTGACAATCCCGATTGGCGGTTTGTAGATTATAGCCTGTTGTATCTTTCCCAAAAGGGGGATGCCGGCGACATCCCTCTGCTTGAGAAATATGCGGAGCTTCCTTCCAAGCTGGATTTTGCAAAAAATGCGGGGTTGGAAAGTCTCCGAATCCTGAAAGCGCGCGTCTCAGGCACGAACGTGCTGAGTTTTTTAGAGGATCGGGATTATTGCTGGTCGACCAACGAGCCGCCTTTTCTCCCTTCCGTGGCGAACACCGGCCCGCAAGCCGTCTATGTCTACGACCTGCTGAAACAGGCGCTCGCCAAATACGGCGACGCGACCAACCTCCCGCCCGAACTGGTGACGATGGTTGTCTCGTTCGATGCGAACGGAAAGCCCGTTTGCAACGTCGATCCCGCCAAATACGGGCTCGTCATGCCGGACTTCCCTCCACCCCCGCCCGCCTTCACCAACGAACCCGCCATGACCGAACCGCCCCCGCCCACCAACAACGTGCCAGAAAAAACCGACGCCCCTCACATCGCGGAAACGCCCGCCGCTCCACCATCGCAGAAACGTTCTGTTGCCCCGTTCGCTGTCGGTGTCTGCGCGGGCATCTTCGCCGCCCTTCTCCTGTGGCGCGGTCTCCGTAAGAGGAAGTCGTGAGCATCAAAAGCAAACGGGGCGGTGCAAACCGCCCCTGCGGCGCGCCGCTCCTCTCCCTCACCGGCTCCCCGGACGACGTGTCCGACTACGACTTTCCCGACCGCTTCACCGACCGCGAGGTCTACGCCGAGTTCCTCGGACCCGGCGACGCCGAACTCGCCTTCGAGTTCTACGGCCCGAAATACGACCGCCGCCACCGCTTCCGCGCCGAAGCCACCCAGAAGATCGCGGTGTGGGACATTGAGTTTGTGCATGCCGAGGGCGAGGATGAAGGCCAGCCGATGGCCCATCTGCCCGTCTTCACACCATCCGACGGCATCGGCAAAGGCGAGCCGGTCTATGATTGCCCTGGCAGCGACCTCGCGTTCACGTTGTCCCCGACAAACGCCGCCGGTCTCCGCTCTGCCGCCGTGACGTATCTCGGCGCATCTTGCGCATTGACCGAGACCGCCCCGGACAGCCTCTTTTTTACGAACGGGGCCTCTTGCGTCACGCTTTCAGGGGCGCTGCTTGCCGACACCAACGTCCAGGAGTGGGTCAGCGCGTCTGTCACCTTCCCCGCGCTCGGCGTCACCAACGCGGTTTACCCCTGCGTTGAAACGTCGGCGGAAAGTTCAGCCTTCGAAAACACCTTGTTCGGGCTGGTCTTCAGCGCGGGAGCGCCGTCCGCCGCCCCCCGCATCGCGGACCTCCGCATCACCACGGAGACGCTCTCCGACGACATCGGGCTGACGGAGACCGCCCCCGGCTCGGGCGCCTTCACGAACGGCAGCTTCTCCGTCCGGCTGTCTGCGGCGGCGGGAACGCCCCGCCTCGCCGTCACGGACGGGTTCGGGCTTTCCAACGCCGTCTTCACGGTCTGGGAGACCGCGCCGCAGTCCGGCGTCTACCGGAATTACAACCCGCCGGTCCCGACCGACCTGCCGGATGTCCCCGTGCCCGATTTCGCGCCGTGGCGCATCGGGATCACGGGGCTCCCGCAGGACCTGCTGGCGTCCGTCTCGCTCACCACCTCCGTGGACAGCGTGACCGGGACTTACGGCGCGGGCCCGTCCCCGCTCTCCTTCGGCGACCGGACGGTCACCTTCTCCGCTTCCGGCGACGGCCTGCTTTCCGACCAGGCCTTCATCCTGATCCCGGACCGCGAACTCGACGCCGACCCGCCGGCCGGCTACACGCCCCTGCGCATCGACGACACCGCGTCGCGCTGGCAGGACGCCGCCGCGCACGGCGTGGGCGTTGAAGTCAGCCTCCATGCAATGGCTTCTCCGGCCAGAAAGTCCAGGAAAGAAAGGCCCGGAGCCGTTGTTTTGCAGTCGCTCGACTGGATGACGCAGGTCGGGCAGGGCCTCGACCCCGAGAACCGCATCCGCCAGCCCCTGCTTGAGATGGGGTATGCCGCAGTCCGGGACTACAAGGCGTCCGTCTCCAAAACCTTGGCGGACTACATCAAAGGCAAGCAGGTCTGGTACTCCATGTCGCACGGCGGCACGGAAGACAGAACCCCGCACACCGCGTTCAACGGCCTCGTCTTCAGGGACGGCCCCATCCGGGCGTCGGACCTCGATCCGCTGGATCTGAACTACAAGCTGGTGATCGCCGACGGATGCTGTTCCGCGCAGACCGTCCTGACTTCGGAGCGGGACTCATGGAACGTCGACACACTGCTCCCCTCCTGCCAGGCCTTCGCCGACGCATGGGGCGAGGATTCGGCCTACATGGGCTGGTCGTGGACGATGGGGCCGCGCGCGGCTCAGATCTGGAGCAGCGAATTCCTCAACAACCTGAAATTCGATGCGGACGAGGGGCGCGGGCTGACCGTTGCGGAAGCACACCAGAAGTTTTTAGAAACCCATGCCGATGATGCGAATCCCAATACGTATGCCCCCGCATCCAAGAACATGAAGATTCACGGATGCGTTGGCAATGTGATTGATACGAGAAAGGTAATTGTACAATGAGAAACAAATGGATGCTTGTCGTTTCGAGTGCCCTGATGGGCTTGGCCGTTTTCGCGCAGGACACACCAACAAACGGGGTGGCTGAAGATGTCGGACAGTCCAAGTCACGCCGCTCCAGACGCTCTGGAGGCGGTGTCTACAAAGATGAGTCCGTCGTGGACAAAGGGATACCGGAACGCGAAGAGCCGTATTACCCCATCTCCCCGAAAAGTAAATTTTACAGTGCAAAAAAAGCGGAGGCATTTAGACTTGGCGAGCACTACTACCGGAAATTTATCGGGAAAGTGGCGCCGACCAATGTGCCTTTTGCAGATGTGTATCGGGGCCCGTTCCGTGTGCCGCGAGGAAACATTGACATTGGCGATATGGTTTACGGAAAAGATAGAATCCGGATACGAGGTCAAGAGGTATGGATGACCGCGAACTCAAATCGGTTGGAATTTTTCCAGAACAAGCGTCTATCGCGGTACATTCGGACGAATGACACGCAGACCGTGCCCGCCCTGTCTCTCGAACAGGCCTACGCGCAGGCGCTCCGCTATCTCGACATCTTCGGTGTCAAGATAGACAGCCGGGCGGCATTGGCGAAATTGTATTGGGGGTCGGAAACCCCACCCCCAGAGGGGATTGCTGCCATCTGGTATGTTGTTTGGGTGCCGACCGATGGCGGCTATCCATACGATGAGTTTGTGAAGGATTTCTATAACCCGTGCATCGGTATTTGCTTCAGTGAGAAATACGGGCTTGTGTCTTTCACGAACGCCCTCTTTCCCCCGCCGCCGAAGACGACCGAAGTCCGCATCCCTCGCGAGGCCGCCATTTTCAAGGCAGAGAAGGCCGTGCCGCTCGTCATGCTCACGCCGTACTACAGGCAATGCCGCATGCCGGGGTTCAAGGTGTCCGGCGTGAAAAGCGCGGAGCTGCGCATCGCCTATCCCAACTGGATGCTCGACCCTGCCCGCGCCATCTGGCCATGGGACGGCCCGCCAAAAGAGACCCGCCTGTGCTGGATTGTGCGGTTCATCACCGTGGACACCGTTGAACGCGAAAAGGGCATAAAGCTCCTCCCGCCCGATGTCCTTATCTACGTCGACGCCGCCACGGGCGAGATCGTCGGCGCGGACTTCACATGACGGGAGGCGTGTGTTTCCGGCAACATCATTGAAACAAGAATGCTGATGAAATGAAAAAAATCTGTACTTTTATCTTTTTCGGGACATGCCTGTTCTGCTCGGGAGCCGGAGCGATATCCGATGAGGAAGCATTTCGCATTGCAGAACAATTCTTTGATCAGTGCGTCGCAAAGAATCTACTCCCGACGAATGTGCCGTTTGCCCAAGTGTATCGGGAGCCGTTTCGTCCGCTGAAAGGAGGCATTGATGTTCGTGACACCGTCTACGGGAAGAACCGAATATGGGTAACGGGACAAGTTGCTATTAAAGCCTATGCGGGTGCGAATCAAATGAGTTTGTTCGCGAATACACGTTTGTCGCAATATATTCAAACGAACGAGACCCAGTGTGTTCCCTCACTCTCTACCGAACAAGCCCATGAACAAGCTTTGCGCTACCTTGACATCCTTGGTGTCTCGTTAGACAAAAGAGCGGTGCTGTCGAAGTTGTCTTTCGGGGATAAAGAATGGGAGCGCGAGTTTATGTGGATTGTGAATTGGGAACCGTCCGATGGCGGTTACCGCTATGATGACTTTTTAGAAAACATCTATAGCCCGTGCATCGGGGTCAGCTTTAGCGAAAAATATGGACTCGTGTATTTTGGGAACGACCCCTTCCCTCCGCCGCCAAAGACGACCGAAGTCCGCATTTCTCGCGAGGCCGCCATTTTCAAGGCGGAGAAGGCCGTGCCGCTCGTCATGCTCACGCCGTACTACCGGCAATGTCGCCTGCCGGGGTTCAAAGTGTCCGGCGTGAAAAGCGCGGAGTTGCGCATCGCCTATCCCAACTGGCTGCTCGACCCCGCCCGCGCCATCTGGCTGTGGGACAGCCCCCCAGAAGAGACCCGCCTGTGCTGGATTGTGCGGTTCACCACCGTGGACACCGTTGAACGCGAAAAGGGTATAAAGCTCTTCCCGCCCGACATCCTTATCTATGTCGACGCCGCCACGGGCGAGATCGTCGGCGCGAACTTTACATGATTAGGGAAAAGTACTCCAAAACAAAATCGACTTAACAGGAGGAAGATAATGACGAGAAGGATTTCTGTCTTATTTGCGTGTTTTTTTGTGATGGTGCGCATCGGATTTTCAGAGATAAGCGAATCAACAAAAGAAAGCGTCGCAAACATGGCTTGGGAACAATGTTCAAAGTACAGCAAAGCTCTGTTTTCCACAAATGTTCCTTTCGCGTCGCTCTATTCATCGGCACGCCCCAAGTATGACATTACATTCAAGGAAAACGGACTTGCGTTTGTCGTTTTCATGTTTGATGGCTATCCCGGATATTGGTGCATCCCCAAAAACAAAAAACGAGGGGTTCTTGTATCTGTCGCGAATTGTATTTCAGTGTCATACGATGCAAAAAACAATCGCATCCATTCAATCAATAACGGCTTGTTGCTCGAACATCTTAAACCGGACACCACGGACTACAATACCCATACAAATGTGTGGGTGGACAAACCCCCGTTATATGAAAAAATCAAAACAACCGAAGCGGACTCAATCCCCACACTTTCCATAGTTGAGGCTTCCGAACGCGCCAAACGGTATCTGGACGTTCTCGATATTTCGTTGCCAGCCAATCATGTGCTTTATTCAGCGCGATTCAATTCTGATCCGGGAAAATCCCCGTTCAGTTGGATATTAAATTGGGGGCCGCCGGATTCCGAGTATAAGTACGATGATCACCCTGTCTCCTTTGAGGTGATTTTCCATGAAAAATACGGACTGCTCCACGCAAGACCGGGATGGATCATTTCGCGGCCCTCCTCTGTGGAAGTCAACATATCAAGAGAGCAAGCCATTTTCAAAGCTGAAAAAGCTGTGCCACTGGTCATGCAGACACCGTTTTATCAGCGGTGTTGTGTGCCCGGATTCAGGATAAAAGGGGTAAAAAGTGTAGAATTGCTGATTTCTAGGCCAAACTGGTTGCTCGATCCCAGTCGCGCTGTTTGGGGGCGCGAGCCGCCAACTGACGAGACTCGTTTATGTTGGGTGATAGTGTTCGAAACCTTGGACACAGTTTTGACGCGCCCTCGAAACTTCAAGCCCATACCGCCTGACATCCGCATCTACATCGACGCCGCCACGGGCGAAATCGTCGGCGCGAACTTCACATGATAAGAAGTCACACATTCGCGGCTTTCGACTCGACCGTGTACGGTGTCGCGCCGGACTCGACCAACCGCCTCTTCCTGTCGCAACTCTCGAGCAGCGTGTGCGGGTCGTACGTCGACGGGTGGGGGCAGACCAATGTATTCAGCGCTCCGGTCGGCGTGGACGTCAAGTCCGTGGGCGTCGATGT
>Ga0209719_1003960_pt1 | contig 12615 bp, 7 predicted proteins | sample AD_JPNAS2_MetaG_FD_184421 | JGI IMG/M metagenome (GOLD analysis project Ga0209719, IMG submission 184421) | Active sludge microbial communities of municipal wastewater-treating anaerobic digesters from Japan - AD_JPNAS2_MetaG (SPAdes) (version 2) | ecosystem: Engineered > Bioreactor > Anaerobic >...
CGCGAGGCCATCGAAGCATTCGTTGCCGCTTACGCCCAGCACGCGCGACCTTTCAAGTGGAGGAAGCGGGAAGTCAAAGGGGCCCAGCTTCGGAATACTATCGTTAATCTGTGCAACTAAACACTAGTAACGGGATTGCGCTTGAAGACGGCACTGACGACGACCACAGCTACCTCTACGCGTTTGATTCCGACGGCAAGCTCAAATGGAAGGTGCAGGGAGGCGGAATCCTCAGTAAGACCGTGCCGGTCATCCCGCCGGCGCCGTACGCGGGGACGGGCCTGTTCGCTTATGCGCGTGCAGACGGGCACCATCGCGACAGCGGCGAGCGCCAGTTTGGGCTCATATTGAGCGTGGACGCCGACGGAAACGAACTGGGGCGATGGGAGAGTGATCGGGCTATTTGGGATTGTGTGGCGTGGGACTTGGTTGGAGACGGACGCCTCGAGGTCCTCGCCACCGACCTGAGCGGTCAACTTCTCCGCTTCGATCGTGAGCTGAAATCCTGCTCAAGGATGCAGATCTGCCCAGAGGGTCCCAACGGAGCCGTCGTGCAATTTGTGGGGCTGACAAACCTGACTGGCCAGGCCAGTCGCCAGGTGGTCCTGGCCAGTTGGCAGGTTGAGAAGGGCAAGCCTGTGATGGGAAATGACCCGAACGAGCTTTCTCAAGAGTTCTGGCACGAGCTGACAATTTGGGTGTTTGACAGCAAATTGAGGCTCCGTGCCAAACACCGGGTGGCCGAGAGCCTGCGAGCAGGACATGAGCGACCGTTTCACTTGGCCGATATGGACCGTAACGGCATTCCGGAGATCGTCTACTTCGGTGCGGACAACGTGCAGGTGTTCACGTATCGAGTAGGCCTCTGAACTGCGGGTGCCCCCCAGGAAAGCAACATCTGGAAGACCAGAGAACGGGTGAGGAAGGTCGGGACACGAGGTCCCATTCTCGATTTGACCTTTGCACAACGACGGAAGGCAGGGCGGTCAGTCCCCTGACCGCCACTATGTCGATGCCCCGGTGCGCCGTTCATGGTGTGGTCGCGCTGTGTTCACTCGAAGTTCCCCTCTCGTAATCGTAATCGTAATCCACTGTCGGCGACGAGGATTACGATTACGATTAGGACCACCCCCACGGTTCATGGGCGGCGTTGACATTGGACGCGCGAATCCGCACTGGGCCCATGAACCAGAAACGTTCAACTGTCTCCCATCTCGACCCTGCTCTCTGTCCTCTGCTCTATTTGGCCACGGTTGACGCACACACTGCAAGTGTGGAATTCTCGGTGCATCGAAGCGCAACTCGAAAGGGGCAAAGACTGTGGACATCAAACGAGCGGTCATCACGGCTGCCGGCCCGGAGCATCGGATGCTGCCGCTGCAAACGCTGATGGATCGGGACGGCGTGCAAAAGACGGCGCTGGGCATCCTGATCGAGGAGGTGCTCGGCGCGGGCATCCAGGAGATCGGGGTTGTCGTGTGTCCGGGCGACCAGGGGGCGTATCGCGCGGCGGGCGGAGCGCCGGGCACCCGCCTGCACTTTCTCGAACAGTCTGAGCCGCGCGGGTACGGGCATGCTGTCGCCTGCGCGCGCGACTTCACCGGGCGCGATCCGTTCCTGCTTCTCGTGTGCGACCATCTGTACGTGAGCCGCTCCGTGAAACCGTGCGCGCAACAATTGGTCGAGGTCGCTCGAGCCGAAGGCTGCTCGGTCTCTGCCGTGCAGGCCACGCACGAAAGCAAGCTCCCGTACTATGGGGCGGTCGGCGGGCGGTTGGCTGACGCGCGTCCAGGCCTGTACAAAATCGACACGGTGATCGAGAAGCCGACGCCGACCGAAGCGGAACAGAAGCTTGTGGTGCCGGGGCTGCGGGCGGGTCATTACCTGTGTTTCTTTGGTCTGCACGTCCTGACGGCCGGGGCGATGGCGCTTCTGACCGACCTGGTCGACGCGGCGGCTCCAGACCAGAGAGTGACGCTCTCGGCGGCGTTGTCGGCACTGGCCGGATGCGAGCGCTATTTGGCCTGTGAACTCGAGGGGCGGCGGTTCGACGTCGGGGCGAAGTATGGTTTATTGATGGCCCAGTTCGCGTTGGCGCTCGAAGGCGAGGACCGGGACGAGGTCCTGGCCGGGTTGGTCGAGCTTCTTGCCTTGCGCCGTCCGTAAAGCCATGTCCAGTCGCCTCATCCCCATGATCCTGTCGGACGATCCGTCCGTGCGGGACCGTCCGCTGGACGCGTGCTGCGCGGGTTTGTCGTTGAGCGAGTTGCTTGGGGAATGTGCCGCCCTCGAGGCCTTCCGCAAACAGAGCGAGAGCCTCTACGCCCGGGTGCGGGCGCTGTTCTTCCTTTATGCCATTCACCGATTCCATCTGCCGCGAAGGCAGGAAATCGCCAATCGCGGTCTCATTCCATTCGACGGCTACGAGCATCTTTTGCAGAGGCGCTTCGAGGAGGCGATCGCTTCCTTCCTCCATGCCCAGGCCTCGAGCGGGCCGAGCGACGCCCTCTCGAGCGCCCTCGCCGCGGCCTATCATCGCCTCGCCTTCCAGACCCTGGCCGACCAGGTCCGCCGCAGCGTGCGCTCGGTGCGGGGCAACCAGTGGATGTTCCGCATGGGCCATCCCGAGGACCAGCCGCTGCGCATCCGTCCCGAGTTGCTCCGTCGCCGCTGCGCGTCCGAGCCGTATCCCGTGTTGCGCGAGCGCACGCCGGTGCGCATGGACCTGTCGCATTGCGGTTGGAGCGACATTTTCTTCCTGGGGATGGACTATCCCGAGGGTGCGCGGGTCCTGAATGTCTCGATCGACCTGGGGGTGCGGGGACGCGATGCTGTCACACGGCCGCCGGTCGAGGCGTATGTGCGGGTTCTGGACGAGCCGGTGTTGCGGCTGACGAGCATCGATCTGGGGGCGACAGTCGACATCACGAATTTGGTCGAGGTGTTCGATTTCGCGCGGGACTACCTGGGCCTGCTCAAGGCGGCTGTGATTGCGGCGGGGATTGTGCCGCCCGGGCTGGAAGGGTCGGGACAGAGCCTCGAACAGTTGCTGCATCGGATTGTCGCGCCCGCGCGCGGACTCGAGATAGTGAGCAACGTCAACGGGATTCCGAAGGGGTCGCGCCTGGCGGTTTCGACGACCCTGCTGGCTTCGTTGATCGCCGTCTGCATGCGGGCGACGGGCCAGGCGGCTTCCCTGACCGGCTCGCTCGAAGAGTCGGAGCGGCGGCTGGTTGCCGCGCGTGCGATACTGGGTGAATGGCTGGGCGGGTCTGGCGGCGGGTGGCAGGATTCGGGCGGTGTCTGGCCGGGAATCAAACTGATCGAGGGGGTGCGGGCGGGCGAGGGCGACCTCGAGCACGGGATCAGCCGGGGGCGTTTGCTGCCCGACCACCGCATTCTTGGCGTCGACGATGCGCCGCCCGTGGCGCAACAGCGGCTCCAGGAAAGCCTGGTCCTGGTCCATGGCGGCATGGCTCAGAACGTCGGGCCCATTCTCGAGATGGTGACCGAGAAATATCTGCTGCGGTCGGCCACGGAATGGGCTGGGCGTCAGGCGGCGCTGGGTATTCTGGACGAGATTCTGACGGCGCTGCGTCAAGGCGATATCGCCGCGATTGGCGCCGCCACAACACGCAACTTTCAGGGGCCCATTCAGGCGATTATCCCCTGGGCCACCAACTACTATACGGAGACTCTCATCGCCCGGGTGCGGGCCGAGTTTGGCGACGCTTTCTGGGGGTTCTGGATGCTCGGAGGAATGTCGGGGGGCGGAATGGGGTTCATCTTCTCACCCGCGGCCCATCGGCGTGCGCAGACGCGCCTGCAGTCGATCATGGCGGCGGCGAAACAGGAACTCGAACACGCCCTTCCGTTTGCGATGGAGCCGGTGGTGTACGATTTTGCGATCAACGAGCGGGGCACATGGGCCGAACTCTGGGTTGGTGGCGATGCGCTGCTGCCCGCGGGCTACTACGGCCTGACCGTGCCCGCGCTGCTCAAGAACGAACTCGACGCGCTCGTCCCCGTCCGCCGCGCGGAACTCGATGCCTTGGCCGAGGCATGTCGCAGCAATTCCGCCTATTCCGGTCTGGCGCATCAATTGATCGAACGGCTCATCCCGCGCATGCGTCCGGCAGCGGCGGGCGAGGAGCGCCTGCCCGACCTGCTTTCGAGGCACGGTTTCGACCCGGTCCATCACGAGCAGATTCGGGCCGATCTGCGCAGCGCGCGCATTGGCCTGGCGCAGAACCGGCTGCCCGCCAATACGGAGGTCCAGGATGTCCGCGCCGAAGACGTGTGCGACGCAACCGCCCCCCTTGGATCGGAGCTTCGGGCTGCCGGCGAGGAGATGCTGGCGCGGGGAGCGGTGGCCGTCGTGAGCCTGGCGGCCGGCACCGCCAGCCGCTGGACCCAGGGAGCGGGCGTGGTCAAGGCCCTGCATCCGTTCTGTCAGTTGGGCGGAGCGCATCGGACTTTCATCGAAACGCACCTGGCCAAGAGCCGCCGCACGAGTCGCGCGTGCGGCGCCTGGCTGCCGCACGTGTTCACGACGAGTTACCTGACGCACGAGCCCATCGAGGCATTCCTTGCCCGCCAGCGGCGGTACGGCTACGAAGGGCCCCTGGTTTTGTCACCAGGTCGGGCTGTCGGCTTGCGGCTTGTCCCGATGGTCCGGGACCTCCAATTCGCCTGGGAAGAGATGCCCCAACAGCGCCTTGACGAACAGGCCCAGAAAGTCCGCGACAGCCTGCGGGCGGCCCTGATTCGATGGGCCGAGAGCGCCGGCGAAGGGAGCGATTACACCGACAATGCGCCTGCGCAGTGCCTGCATCCGGTCGGGCATTGGTACGAAGTCGCCAACCTGCTGCGCAACGGGACGCTGCAGCGTCTGCTCGCCGCGCGTCCGAACCTCAAGCACCTGCTGCTCCATAACATCGACACCCTGGGTGCCGGCGTCGATCCAGCCCTGCTGGGTTTGCATGCGACGCGCGGGGGCTGCCTCTCCTTCGAGGTGATCGCTCGCCGGTTGGAAGACCGGGGCGGAGGTTTAGCTCGAGTCAACGATCGCATCCGGTTGGTCGAGGGCTTGGCCATGCCGCGCGAGGAGGACGAGTTCCGCCTCACCTACTACAACACCCTCACCACCTGGATCGACATCGACCGGCTCCTGGCGGTTTTCAAGCTGTCGCGCGGCAACCTGGATCAGATCGGGAAGATCACAACCGCCGTCCGCGACATCGCCGCCCGTCTGCCGACCTATGTCACGCTCAAGGAAGTCAAGAAACGCTGGGGCCACGGGCAGGAGGACGTCTTTCCAGTCGCCCAGTTCGAGAAGCTTTGGGGCGACATGACCGCTCTGCCCGAGGTTGACTGCCGGTTCTTCGTCGTCCCGCGCCAGCGCGGCCAGCAACTCAAGGATCCGGCGCAACTGGACGGCTGGCTGCGCGACGGTTCCGCCGCATACGTCGAGAGTCTGTGCGATTGGGGCTCCGCGTGAATCGGCCTTGGCTCGCCTTGCCTTCTCAGCCTGCGCGCCAAGAGGCGAACGCCGTGCCACTCGCAGGATAGATCGATGCTGCCAGGTGTATGGGATGGGCGACAAATAGGAGGAACTGGTGGGCAACTACGCCAATACAGGCCTGCAATGGCTGCCGGCCAAACGACCGCGCCGGGTCCAGGGGCACGACTTCCCGGGGCCGGAGGCGCCGGCGCCAAACGCGAAATTTTCGGACTTCCAGATCATCTCTTGATTGCGTGGCGCGGCGGCGATCCGCTACTGAGGAAAACGGGGTGATGAACTTGGATTCGATAGACGAACCAGCTTGCCGTCGCGCCGATTGGTGACAGCGAGTTCGACGCAATGCGCCGCCGGCAGTCGTCAGGGCGAGCTGTCCGCTTCGACGGAAGAAAGCGGCTTGCTCTCCGTCAACTGGCGCAGGATGAACCGGCGCCGGTTGACGAGTTGGTCGCGGAACGACTCGATATCGCCGCGAAACCGCCTCAGGGCGACCTCGGTGTCCCGACGTTCGATCGAGGCTCTGTAGACGATCTCCGGCTCGATCCGTTGTTCGAGCGCTGTGATGACCGGCCCGAAGGCCTGCTCCGTAAACGCCGTGTCGCACAGTTCGCGAAGCCGCGCCAGGAATTGCTCACGAAAGTGCGGCTCCGCCAACAGCGGACCGGAGAACCATCCGGGCGGGCGCCACCATGGCGCGCCTGCGTCCGGCCACCCGCCGAACCAGGAGCGCCTCGGAGGTTTGTCACCAGCCATGCCATAGGTGAGCGGCATCTCGTACCAATCGTACGCGGGCGACGCGCCGTCGTAATCGCCCCAGGTCTTGTCCTGATCCCAGGGAATGATCTGCCATTTCCCGCCCGGCCGCGGATCGCGATAGGCGTAGTAATTGTTGAAGAAGCCGTCCCAGTTCTGAATGCACATGCAGACGGCGAAGTAACCGGCCAGTTCATCGACGTCGAAATGCTGCCGGATGAAATCCCATCGTGCCAGGCCCACGGTCTTGCGCAGCCCATCGATGACGTCGAGCAGATCGGCGTAGCCGGTGTCGGGATTCGTCTTTTTCTCGTGCTGGCCGGCAACGCCATCGCCGTACCAGAGCAGCTTGTAAAGATTGCCATCCGGCTCCTGACCCAGGCGGCGGAAGAAGGCGCGGTTGGGTTGCTCGACCACCAGGTGGCAGCCCAGGGCGTGTTGATCCAACCATAGCCGCACGTGATCCGTGGCCGGAGACGGCACCCCGGCGCGGCGATAGAGTTCGAAAGCCAACGGTTCAGACAACAGATAGCGCGGCGATCCTTCGAGAATCAGGTTGACCGCACGCAACCCCTGCCAGGGCCGATCGGGTTGGAACTCGATCTTGTACCCGCCCTTGCGGCGACGCACCCGCACATGGTCGAACATAAGCAAACCGGTTTCTCCAGGAGGCAAAATGACCGCCGCGCAACTCCAGTCCATCCGTGTCGCCCAGGGAGGTCGGGCGGACTCCTCGGCGAGCGCCTGAACCCGCCGCGCGACACCCGGTTTCTGGATGCGGCCGAACGTGATGAGCTTGAGGAACGGGATGCGGGCGGTGTTAGTGTTGATGTGCGTGGCACAGGAGAATGTGGGATGCAGATCGGTCGCGGATGGACAGAGGCGCACGGCCCCGGAGACGCTTCGAGCCTCGATGACAAACCGGATCAGACAGCTCTCCGGCTGTCCGGGGATGGCTCCCACATAGCGCGCGCGGTCGGAGGCCGCCTGGTCCACGATCAGAGGGGTCTCCCCCTTCGCAATCGGGCTGTCAACCAACCATGCCTCCCAGTGGAGCGCGACACTCGCGACACCCGCATCGTCTGTCACCCTGGCCGATACGCCGATCGGTTGGCCGGGCACGGGGCGGTCGTGGCACACCTCGACAATCCGAGGCAAGGGCACAGGTGAATCGCAGGAATTGCGCCGGCCCGGCGTGCCTGCAAAGGCCTCGCCGGCGCCGATCCCGGATGCGCACCAGTTGGCCGGGTCGTTCGAGGCCGCTCCGGCACAAATCCGTTCGAGCGACGCACCGTGCCCATCGGCGGCAACCGGCCAGGGAGGCCGGTCGCCGTAGTGAACGGCGTCGCGGACTTCGCCTTGGGCATCAGCCAACTCGATGCGCTCCCCTTTTCGGCTCAGCGAGCCGGTGAATGTGCCGATCACGTTCGTGGAATCCCCGTGGCACACCCTGAAGGCCGCCGTGTTCCGACACACAACCCGGTAGCCGCCCGGCGGTATCGAGGCGCCGCGCGGAAAGGCGAAATCGACGCCGCCCCGCACCGCCCAGCGGGAGAGATCGACCGCGACATCGCCGGGGTTGTGAATTTCGATGAACTGGAGGTCGTCCTGGTCGCCGAACGGGTGGTACATGAGCTCGCTAAAAACCACACGAGATGGGGACGCCCCGAGACCGGGACGGGCGACGCACAGCAAGGCGCAACACACAACGAGCAGAGACATGAGCGGGCTGGTGCGCACGAACCGTATCCCCTCCAGATCACTTCGGCGGCGCGGGCGGGTAGCGGAACTCGTCCGTCACGGCCCAGAGATTCTCGGGGTAGAGGGCCTGGTTCCTGGTGAGCAGACGCACACTCGCGTCGCCGAACGCGAAGTTCGAGCCGCGCGCATGCCGGGCATGGTCAATCTCCTCGAAATCATTGCCGCGCACCCCTTGATCCAAGTCCATGTGAATGTGGAAGGAACCGCGGCGTTTCTCGCCGAAGAGGATCGTCTGGCTGGGGCTGGGGATGCTGTCCTCGCGCATCCCGTGCGGCCAGACCCAGTTTCTGTGTTTGAGGTAATCCGCGTCCGGGAGATGCTTCATGAAAAAATCGTTGAAACCGTTGATCAGAAAACTGTTCTTTGGATTCAGATCGTCGGTGAACAATCCCACAACACCGAAACGGTCGTTCGGGCAGGTGATGATCCGCCAATCGATGAAGAAGGGCTTCAGTTTGTGCGGCCACGCGTTCGGGGGCGTGCGCCGCGGAGGGAACTGCCCATCGTAGTCCTCGGCGTAGAGATGCAGCGACACGCCGAGCTGGCGCATGTGGTTGAGGCATTTGATCTGGTTGGCCTTGGCTTTCGCCCGGGACAAAGACGGCATGAGGAGCGACATCAGAATGCCGATGATGCCGATCACAACAAGCATTTCGACCAATGTGAAACCTGCAATCCCTCGCCCCGGCCGAATGGGCCGATTGAACTGGGTCTTTGTGGACACGCTCATAATGCCAGGCGACACCCTGCGATGGCACCGCGACCGCTGTGCCCCCGGCGGTGTTTGTATAGACAGAACCCGGAACCAAACGTTTTGTTTCGCCGGCCGCTCGAGATTTCGGCAGGAGCGGCTTGACCAAACCGCGCAGGGTGGTTAGGCCTAAACCCGGAAATATCATGCCGGGACGAGGACACAGACGATGAAGACCAATTCGCACCACCGACCGACGGAAAACGACTTTCCGAAGAGCCACAAATTCCCCTCTGGATCGCCCACCACACTCGAACCGGCGCCGGAGGGGCCATTGTCGGAGGGTCGATCCGGAGCGCACGACTCGCCCGGCTGTCCGATGCGAATGCCGCGGCGCACATTCCTTCAACGCGGCCTCGGAGCCGCCGGTGTCATGGCGTTTCCCACGATTCTAGGTCGAGGCGTGTTGGGCGGCGAGGCGACTCCCCCCCCGAGCGAGCGGATTGGCGTCGGCCTGATCGGGCGGGGCGCGATGGGGGCGGGTCATCTGAGACGCCTGGCTGGGGATTCGAGTTTCCAGCTTCTGGGCGTATGCGACGTCGATCGCGTGCGCCGGGAAGCCGGAAAGAGCACCGCCGATGACATCTATGCGTCGGAGAAAGCTCAGGGAACATATCGCGGCTGCGTGGCCTATCGGGACTATCGCGAGTTGCTGGCCCGCGAGGATCTGGACGCTGTCGTCATCGCGACACCGGATCATTGGCACACCTACCAGGCCATCGACGCCATGAAGGCGGGCAAGGATGTCTATTGCGAGAAACCGATCTCGATGACCATCGAGGAAGGGCAGCGAACGGTCGAGGTGGCGCGCCGCTATGCCCGCATCTACCAGACAGGCACCCAGTACCGGTCCATCCCCACCATCCGGCGGGTCTGCCAGTTCGTGCGCGAAGGCGGACTCGGGAAAGTCAAATCGGTATTCGCCCTGTGGCAGAATCTCGCCGGCTGGATCGGATCGGAACGATGCCGACCGTACGCCTCGGTGCTGAGACCGGCGGTGTGCGGCCAATCGTATGTGCCGATGGATTTCGCGCTTCCGTCCGAGCCCGTGCCGGAGGGATTGGACTGGGACCTCTGGGTGGGGCCCGCTCCGTGGCGCCCGTTCAACACCCTCTATCACGCCAACCCGTCGCCGGGCGTGGTGCCGTGGGCCTTTGCCGACGCCTTTGGCGTGACCTCGCTGACGTGGCACCTGGCGCATTCGGCGGACGTGATCCAGTACGCACTGGGTCTCGAGCGGAGCGGACCGGTCGAGGTGATCCATCCATCGACGGGCGAGTTTCCGACGCTGACATGCCGTTACGCCAACGGAACGCTGCTCCATCTGGTGGACCACTGGGGGATGGCCAAAGACCTCTATCAGGCCGTGCCCGCAGACGCGCGGCTGGCAGGCAACTTTGGCGGGCTCTTCGTCGGCGAACGCGGATGGGTGACGTCGATGTCCGCCGGCGGACCGGTCGAGGCCGGTCCGAATTCGCTGCTCGAGGAGATCGAACTCAAAACACGCGAGGTCAACATCGGCGCCAACGATCACCATGCCAACTGGCTGGCCGGCATCCGAACACGTCAGGCGCCCAGCACGGATGAGGAGATCGGCCACCGATCCGCGTCTTTGGGTCACCTGGCCAACATCGCATGTTGGACGGGGCGTTCGGTGAAGTGGGATCCGGTCAAGGAAGAGTTTCCGGGAGACGACGTGGCTAATCGCATGCGCTGGCGAGCTCCGCGCGCACCGTGGCGGATGTGACGTGGAGTCCGGTCCTTCGGACTTCCGAGTGCGGCTGCGCCGCGCCGTGCGGCCCTTCGAGACCGGGGTCACTGGTTCACATGCACGACCTTGGCCGGCGGAAAGCCGTTAAACCAAGTCGACGAAGCGCTGCTGTAGGCGCCAATCTTCTCGGCATAGACCAGATCATCGATCTCGAGTTCCGGCAATTCCTCAGACTGGGAGATGACATCCAGGCCGTCGCACGTCTGGCCGAACACGGCGCATATGCTGGTCTTCCCCTTCTTAAGGGCACGGAGCGGATACTGACAATGGTCGAAGATGATCCCGGAAAAAGTGTGGTACACGCTGTCATCGATGAAATAGCAGGTTTTCCCGTCGCGGACGGCCTTGCCGATGATGCGCGCGATCGAGGTGGCGGCGGTGGCGACCAGGAAGCGTCCCGGTTCGGCAAGAATCTGGGTCTCGGGCGGGAAGAGCCGGTCGATTTCCGCATTGATTCTGGCGGCGAGAAGGCTGAAGGGCTTGACGTGCCGATTGTAGGGCGCGGGAAACCCTCCGCCGATGTCCAGCAGTTTCAGCGCGTGGCCGCGGCTCCGCGCCTCGTTCATCACCGCGGCGGCCATGTTGAGCGCCTGAACGAAGTTCTCGAAATTGGTGCATTGGCTGCCGACATGGAAGCTGAGCCCCTCGACCACCAGGCCAAGCCGGAACGCCTCGAGTATCAGGTCCACCGCCTCGCCCGGATCGCATCCGAACTTGGATGACAACTCGACCATCGATCCCGTGTTGGGCACTCGGAGGCGAAGCACGACACCGGCGTGTGGGGCGAATTGTCTGATCTTCCTGATCTCGTTGAGGTTATCGTAGGTGACCAGGGGGCGATACCGATCCAGTGCAACTAGGGTCTCCCGCGGCTTGGTCGGGTTCGCGTAGATGATTTTGTCCCAGATGAAGTCCTGCTGCTCTTTGACGGGCAAATGCCGAATCAGGTCGTAAACCAGCATGAACTCGGGAAGCGATGCCACGTCGAAACTCGCCCCGGCATTATACAGAGTCCGCACGATGGCCGGGTCGGCGTTGGCCTTGACGGCGTAATAGACCTGAACTCGGGGCAAGTGCTTGCGAAACAAGGTGTAATTGCGCCTGAGAACGTTATGATCCACCACCACGAGCGGGGTGCCGTGCTGGCGAGCGAGACTTTGCAGTTGTTTGGCTGTCATGGTGCGCGCGACGTCCGGGGAAACTCCTCGCCCGCGTGGAAAATGGCAAGCCACACTTCACAGCCATTGAGAAAGAACATTGAGAAAGAACAGGCAGTAGGGTCCTAACTGGATCGTCGGCACATCCATCGGAGATCGCAGCCGTCCCGCAGCCGTCGCGTAGCCGTGGACGTGAGTCCGCGCTAACTCGCTCCGGCGAACGCAGACACCAGCGCCGTCTGACGACGGCGGCTACGGAGGCGTAGTCGTCCCGCGGCCGTCGCGTAGCCGTGGACGGGAGTCCGCGCTGACTCGCTCCGGCGAATACAAACATCAGCGCCGTCTCACGACGGCGGCTACGGCGGGACCGCGGCCGTCGCGTAGCCGCGGACGGGAGTCCGCGCTGACTCGCTCCGGCGAACACAGACATCAGCGCCGTCTCACGACGGCGGCTACGGAGGCGTAGCCGTCCCGCGCCCGTCGCGTAGTCGCGGACAGGAGTCCGCGCTCTGGAGTTTGGACATTCTGAAGACGGATTATGGCGGGGGGCAGTGTGAGGCGGCGAGGGGAGAATCTCAGGCGGCGGCGCTGCCGACCATCATGGGGTAGGTTGCGGGGGCTTTGGCCGTCGGGAATGTGACCGGATGGTCGGCCAGTTGCTTGCGCAGCAGTGTGACCAGGTCCAAACAGGAGGGGCGCTTGGCTCCACGACGCCATTTGGGCATGGGTTCATAGACTTGTGTACGCGTGGGGCCGTAGCACTTGAGGCCGGCTAACTGAAGCCAACTATACATGGCCACCAAGAGCGCCGGGACTTTGCTCACCGAGTCCTTGTTCCAGACTTGGGCTTGGCCCACGCCCAGAATGTCTTTCTCGTCGCGGTGATTGACCTCGATGCCCC
>Ga0209719_1003965_pt1 | contig 12602 bp, 4 predicted proteins | sample AD_JPNAS2_MetaG_FD_184421 | JGI IMG/M metagenome (GOLD analysis project Ga0209719, IMG submission 184421) | Active sludge microbial communities of municipal wastewater-treating anaerobic digesters from Japan - AD_JPNAS2_MetaG (SPAdes) (version 2) | ecosystem: Engineered > Bioreactor > Anaerobic >...
CCGCGGCTGAAGCGGCCGTTGGCCATGTAGTCCTTCATGATTTGAACCGCGTCGGGATCGGTGATTTTCATACCGCCGACTTCGTCGAAGGCCACGACGTCCCAATGTCCCACGAGCCCGACCTGTCGGCGGGCGTTGTTGTAAAACAGGTTCGCGGTGCTCGCCTTGCCGCCCGAGAGCAGCATGCAGTAAGGGGACATCTCGCTGAACGCGTAGGATTTGCCCGTGCCGCGCGGACCGAGCTCGATGAAGTTATAGTTTTTCTCGACGAAGGGGATGAGGCGGGTGAGCAGGAGAATCTTCAGCCGGCGTTCCATCCGCAGCGGCTCCAAGCCGACGCTCCGGAGGAGGAGGTCGATCCACTCGTCTCTTGTCATTCCATTCCGGCCCTCCAGGTACTCGTCCAGATCGAACCGGGCGAGTTGGATGGGCTTCAAATCGACGATGTGGAAGGGGCTGTCTTTCTTGCCCTCCTCGGACAGCCTGAACTCCACGTCGATGATGGCCCAGATGCCGCCCTCGAGAAGACGTTCATAGCGGCGGTAAAACTCCTCGGCGATGTGAATTTTGGCGTAGCCGAAGTGATCCATGGAGGCCCAGTATTTATTCTCGCTTGGGAGGAAGCGGACCTCGACCCGGTCGATGAAGCGGTGTCTGCCTTTCTGTTCGACCATGGACTGGGCCTTGTTCGCCTCGTCGTGGCGGAAGTAATTCGTCGTCAAGGTTTCTTTGACGGCGTCCACCCCGATGCGGATTTCCTCGTCGTTGTCCGAGGCGCAGTATTTGCCCAAGAGATACTCGAGCACATAAGACGGAACGTTCTCGCCGCCTTTGATCTGGTGCAGAAGGTCCTTCCGCACCACTTTCCCGGCGAACACGCCCGTTGCTTTCTTGTCCAGGTCGTCCTTTTGCATTCCGGTCTCCTTAATCCAGCATCGCGTTCTTCAGCTTCCGCTTCGCCCACACGACGCGCGTCTGCGGGTCGCTCACCCTGATTTCGATTTCCGCCCCGTCGAAATCCGGATCAATCAACACAGGAACGGGCGTTTCTTTGCCCGCCTGCAAAGTCACTTCACGGGTCTTCTCGTCCCGGGCCTCGCAGTCGGCGGCCTCGCCGACCACCTTGGCTTTCGCGCCCGAACCGTCGTAGGCCTCCACCCGAACCCGGGCGGGGGTCCCGAACATGTCGCTCTGGAGGTGGAACTTGAGACCGATGACCCGGCTGGTGAATTTGTCCGACCGATAGCGGACGTCGATCTCCGGCTTGCCCGCAGTTGTTTGTTTCTCCCGCCCGGCCCGGAAGACGATCACCGGCACCACCGCCTCCTGAAGACTCAGTCCGCCGTGGAAATAACCCTCGCCCTCCGAGAAGACGCGGAACCCGATGGGCATGCAGACCTCCTGCACATCTCCTTGAACCCCTACATGGCCCGCCTTCAAGGTGACGGTCCCGGCCGATCCGGAAAGGCCCGAACCCAAAAGACACCGGCGCTTGGACGCCGGCCAGCCGCCCGGAGGCGTCTGGACCACATCGCCCGCCGGGATTTCCGGCAGCATCATATGGCCGTGGTCGGCGCTGATCACCACGCGGTCGACCCCCTGGGACACCACCCAACGGACCGCGGCCGCGATATCCCCGATCACATCCGAAAGGTAGCGCCGGGCACGCCAGGCACCGAGGTTCTCTGCCACGGCGTCCGGGTCCTGGGTGCGCACCACGAAGAGCTCCGCTTTCTTCAGGTTCGCGGCGGCCTTCTTCGGTGAGCCGAGCAGGTCGTCTAGGGTGGTCTCGGAAAACCGGTCACCGTAAGTTTCGGCGAGTAATTTCATACGGTCCGCCGATGCCTTCAGCAAGCGGGTTCCGAGGGCCGGGACAAGGCCCCCGTCTTTCTCGACAAGCCGGAGCATTCCGTCCGCACCCGGCATGAGCGCCGCCATGCCGCAGCCGGTCACCGTCGGGACAACGCCCGCGGCACAGCCGACGTGGACTTCACCCGTTCCCGCCAAGGCTTCGCCCAAATCACGGCCCATTTCGTAGCGGAGGGAATCCACCATGAAAAACGTGGTTTTCTCACGACGTTCCAGCAACGGGGCCACATGTTCGTCGAATATGCGGGTCTGCCTCGGCGCTCCGTCCGGCGGCCAGCCTTCGGCCTGAACCGCTGCGAGGAATGCGTCCTGCAAAGCCGTGACGGCTTCGCGGTAGCGACGACGACAGAGCTCGACTACCGGGGCGATGACGTCATCGTCGGTGCAGGCGGTGAGGGCCGTTTCAAACAGACGTGACGCCCGGTCGAGGTCCGACCAACCGCCCTCGGTATACGCGTTTATCAAAGCCGTGAGGTTCTTTTTCCCGGTCAAGCCCCCCGAAACAGCGACGGCGGATTCGATCATGGCGGCCGCCCTTTCAAGCGCCGTCCAGGCCGGCGATCTCTGCGGGTCCCTCCGCCAAATCGACCGTTTGCGGTTTTCAATCACCGTTCGGGCCGCCGCCGGGTCACCGGTGACGACAAGCCCGACCGCGCGGCCGAGCAAACGCCGTTCCTCGACGGGGAAGGTGTCGCGTTCGCCGGGGTCGAAATCCTTCGGCATAAGGTCCGAAAGGCGGAGTCTGCTTTCGATCCCCTGCGCCAACTCAACATACGTTTCACGCAGACCCGTGTCGCTGCGCATCCTGTCGCAGGCCGCATAGACAACGGACCTCTCTTCAACGCCGGCGCGCGGCACAGCGCTCAAGGCGTCGGGAACGCCAGCCGGAAGATCGAGCACGAACTCGCTGAAAAGGATGTATTCAGCGGCTTTCGGCCTCAGAACATTCCAATCGCGGTCGCCGCCGGTGGGTTTGAACCCGACGGCGGCGGCGAGCAACCGCAGCAGCTCGTCGACACAGCCCGGCTTGGCGGCGGCTTCCTTTGCTTTCGCCGTGTTGCACAGGGCAGCCGCGATGATTTCCGCCGGGGTTTCCGTCCGGAAAACGTCGTTCAGCAGCGGCCAACGCTGCGTCTTTTCCAAACCGTCCAGAAGTGCGATGTCCGGTTTTCCCTCGCGGAAAAGCCTTGTGATCTCGTCGGCCTTGTCCGGCATGGCCTGGCGGGCGAGCGATTCGATCTTCTGGTCTTCGGCGTCGCCGAAGGGAGCGCCCGCCATGGCGTAGACCTCGAAGGGGTCCCGCATTTTCTCTTCCTCGCCCGCGCCCCGGCGGCGCGGTATGTAGATGAGCAGGCAGCGGTCCCGTTCCGAGGGGTTCTCGGATTCGTTCATCAGCCGGTAAATCTCGTCGGCCCGGCGACGGGTCTTAAGGACGGAGGCTTCGGCGGACAACACCTCGCAGTTCGGCGCGTTGAACTCCGCGGCGAAAGATTTGAAGTCCCCTTCGGCGTCGTACCAGACCACGATGCGGCGGTCGCCCAAAAGATCGACAATCTTCTTGTGCAGGAACGAGGTGAACTTCATCGGGCGGCCTCCTTTTTCCGACGGCCGCTGCCGCCTTTCTTCTTGGATTCCGGGGCTTCGACCTCGCAGAGGTCCTCAAGCCCGTGGGCGATGGCGATGGAGCGGTCGCGTTTGCAGACTTCCCGGACACGCTCGGGCCATATCGTGTAGGCCAGGTGCGCCCAGTCGTAGTCGCCTTTCTCAAGCTTTTTCCAGCAGTCCTCTGTGTCCTTGGCCCAGGAGCGCAGGCGGAAAAGCTTATGCAGCGGCGCGCCGTTGATGATCACGCCGTCGTTGAGGTCAGGCTTGTAGGGCAGCGCGGCGATGCGGAGCAATTCCTCCCGCAGGTCCCGCAGCTCGCCGAGGAACGCGCGGGCCTCGTTCAGCCGGTCGGTCAAACGGGTCGCCTCTCGGCCGGAGGCGGCTTTCAGCTCGTTTTCAATCTGAGCGATCCCGCGTTCCACTTCCGAAATCTTGGGTTCCATATACTTGTTGACGACCATGTAGAGCGTCTGCTCGTTCAAACGGTGGTAGTAGAGCCAGATGGTGTACGATCCCGAAGCGGTGGACAGCGGCCAATAAATCGGCGCCTTGCGCCGGCTCTTGGAATAGCGCTTCAGGTGGTCTTGGAAGAAGCCCGCAGGCCGGCGGAAGTAATCCCGCAGGTCGGAGACACCGAGGATGTCGCAGGCTTCCTGTTCGATCTCGTGGGATTTGTCCTTCCAGAGCAGGTCGAAGACCTCGCGCACACGGCGGACCATGTCGTCCCGGTGCGGCCGGTCGCCGTTGAAACCGGGGTCGTCCACCAGGACGCCCTCCCAGGAGATACGGAGCGGATACTCTGAATCAGGGATGGTCGGGTTCTTGACCGAGCCGTCCGGCGGCAGGGTGTTCGCGTTCGGTCGGGCGCGGAGCCACTCCTCGCTGACGATGCGGTTCGGTTCGGCGGGCAGGCCGTCCGGTCCGACCAGCATCCCCGGCGGGCAGACCGGCAACGGGTCGAAGGGATCGGGGAGTTTCGGGGCGAGTGACGGGTCGATGGCTATACGGGCGTCCCAACGACCGAAAATGCAGCCGACGAAATAGGAGAGCAAGGCCTCGATTTGTGCCCGCTCCGAGTAATCGAGAACAAAATCAGTGTCTTCGTCGGTGTCCTGTTCACCGTTTTCCCCTTCTTCATTTTCCGCCGATATAGCAATTCCATGCTGATACTCAAGAGCTTCGATGACATCACGTTCGATACGCATTGCCGCCTTTTGGTCGAATCCATATGCATCAGCAACGAGCCGCTCTCCCTCTTCGCCGAGAAGCGTTTTAGGATCGAAAGCAAGGGAACGCCCACCGTTTGAGAAGTCCTTTACCTTGATGGGAAGCAGAAATTCTTGGAAGGGCTCGTGGTTCATATAAGCTCGTTGCCGCTGCTCAACCTCCTGCTGGATCAATCTGCGAAAAAACTGTCGGGCATTATCCCGAAGTTCCGGCCAAGGCAACATTTTGAGGTTTTCCACCAGATAGTTTGGTCTTTGCCAAAACTCTGCATAGAATCGCATAAAAGCGGAAGCGATACGGGAAGCCGAAACCCCAAGGGTGTCGAAGTCCATTCCTTGCTCAGGAAAGGCCATATAACGGCTCACTGAAGGGATACAGTTCCCTGGAATCACGTAGGGATAGATGCGGGCCGCCCGCCGGGTCCAACTAAAGCCGGGTCGATAGTAGTAAGCTATGTTCTGCGGACGGGAACGGAGCTTGCCCTGAGCATCACGGAAATTTCGTAGCTGAGAACCATCTTGATGCCAGTCGATCTTCAAGGTTATCGGTGAATACCAGGGCTGCGAGGCACCTGATTTGACATGGAACGCCCAGCGCGGTGTGCCAGCCTTGCGGCGTTGCTGATATGCAAGAACGATGGGTTCATTGAGTCGGCAATGAGTTTCACCGTTGGTAGGGTAATAGACAAACTGAGTATCTTTTTCCGCCACCTCCCAAACAGCGCGGACAAAACGCGGATCATCACCGGTAGCCAATCCTTGCCGCACCTCTGCCGCCTCGGGCTCGAATGTGGGCAATGCCGAGAAGCGGTCAAGATCATCCGACTTCGTCCAATATACGAACGGTGCGCCTGCGAGCTTCCGGAATGTGTCTTGCCGCGCGAGAAACAGGTGCGGTTCTGATGCAGCGGTATTGATGGCGGAAATGCAGCAGCCGACGACCGCCTGCCGATCCCGCTCAGCAATCGAGCGGATAAAGGGTATTACCGCCGTTGGACGCGAACGTTCGAGAATATAGGCGGCTGCCTCAACCATCGCGTCGTCCATAACTCCCTGTCCAAGGTCTGCCACCGCGGCCAATGCCGCCTCGGCGAGGACTACCTTTTCCCGCCAGTCGGTGAAACTGACAAGGTAAAAGCATGTCCGAGATGTGATTGCTCCGAGTCGCCCGTGATCTTCTAAACATAGGAGCCAACGCTCGACAAAAGCGCCGAGAATATCGTTATAGCTGTTCGGGTAAACAATTCGAGCATACGTTTTGTATGGTTTTGAAAACTCGCCAAACGGAGGATTCATCAGCACCACGTCGTAGCGCTTGCGGCAGAGGTCGATGAAGGCGAACCCTCGGGCGGTATCTTCCGCAAACAATCTGCGGCGGACCGCCCGGCCGTTTTCCGCCTGCTCCGCGTACTCTTTCAGCGCGTCCAGGATGCGGTCCTCCGCCTGCTCCCAGAACCGTACATCGGTGATCCCCTTCACATCGAAGCGCAGTTCCTGCTGTTTCGGCCGGCGCGCCTCCATGTCGGGAAAAAGAAGCTGCTGCTCCGGTTTCGGACCTTCCCGCCACTGCTTTCCCGCAGCGGCCACGGCGTCCTTGATCTCCTCCTCGATCTTGAGGAGCGAGCCCGCCTCGCCCGCGAGCTTCATCTTCTCGAACACCTCGTCCACGATCTGGCCCAGGACCCGAGGCTTGAGGCCGGCGGTGAACTCGCGGCGCATGTCTTCCTCGCCGGGCATCGGCTCGGCGGTGACGATGCTCGATCTGGCGATGCGCGGCCGTTCCGGGGCCTTGAGGCCGAGATTTTTCCAGGTCTTCTGCGCCCGCAGCCAGAGGGCGAGGGCGGCGATCTGCACCGCGCGCGGGTCGATGTCGATGCCGTGCAGGTTGTGTTCGACGATCAGCTTCGGGATCTCCCGTCGCAGGTCGTCTATGGTCTCGAAGTCTTCCTGAATCGTCCGCCCTGTGGCTTCCGACTTCGGGCTGTCCGGGTCGCCCCAGGCTTCTTCGTAAATCTGTCCCAACAGGTCGAAGGCGTAGAGCAGGAAGTGGCCCGACCCGCAGGCCGGGTCAAGGATGCGCAGATCCCGCGGGTCCTTCTTCGGTCGGTGCTCGATGTATACCGGACGCTTGAGCAACTCCTCTTGGGAAAGGTCGGTTTCGTCATCCTTTTCGGCGGGAGCCTTTTCACCCGGACCGAGGAAGACTTCGTTCGGCCTCCGCACCAAATAACGGCATCCATCCTTGAGAATCGTGTCTCCCTTGCGCATCTCGTACCAGATGCGCCCCAGCGTATTGTCCGTGAGGAACTCCACGACGTAGCGCGGGGTGAAGAACTGGTTGCGGACCGCCAGCTCCCGGCTGTTCCGCGGAGCCTGGGACGCATCCCGCATGGCTTTGCGTTCTTCGGGCGGGTTGAAATATTGGTAGACCCAGCCGATGGTCTCGTCCTCGGTCCAGAGGTGCGTCAGTTCCGGTTTGTTCAACTCGGCGAGGACGTCTTCCATGCAGCGTTCCGAGGGGAACACCGCCGACTGGGGCGTCATCCGGTCGAACAGAACGCCCAGGTCGAGGGCAAGTTCGTCGAACATACATTCCAGAAACACCCGGTAGGTGTCGTAACGCCCGCCGAGCGCGCCGCCGGAGATGCGCTCGAACATCTGGAAACCCGCCGAAGTCGTTCCTTTGCGGACGCATTCTACGACCAGTCCACGCTCTTCGCACAGACGCAGGGCCGCCAATCGATTGAGGGCGGTGAAGGAGATCTCCAGGACCATCCGCTCATAGGCGGCCTTGCGGCGGTCCGAATCCTGCCCCGCCGCGCCGGCGGTGTAGTGATCGAGAAGATCGCGCAGACGGCGGGCCGCCGCGTGTTGATCGGGCGAGAGGTGCGTCAGCTTTTCAAGCGGCAGCACCGTACCGTCCGGGTGGAGTCCGAACACGCCGCGGAGCTGATCGGTGACGTCCTCCAACAGTCGACGCCGGCAGGCTGCGACGGTCTTGGCCAGCAGATTTCGTGTGTCCTTGTCGAAGCTCATCAGCGCCCCTTGATCCGTATCCGCTTGTTCGATTTCAACAGCCCGGCCAGCTTCTCCCGGATGCCGGCCAGCCACGAATCCAAATCAGCAGGTGTGGACAGGACGATCGGCTGCAGGAGATCACCGAGGTCAAGCACCTCTTCACCGTAGCCTTCGTCCCTTTCCTTCACCTCCAGCGGCTCGGGTTCCGCGGGGCGTCTCCGTTTGATTTCCGCTTTCAGCTCTTCGATCAAACCCGGCAGGGTCCGCCGGCGCACCAACAGGGTCTGCAGCAGCCTGACGGGGTCGCCGTTCCCGGCGGTCGGCGGCAGATCGCATGTAAGCTTGGTCGCGATCTCCTCACGGTCCTCGTCCAGCAGCTTCGCCCAGTCCGGTTCGGTCTCGAGCCCGGTGAGGGCTTTCTTGAGGTCGTCTTCATACGCGGCGCGGTCGACCGTGTATCTCTTTTCCGTGCGATCCATGGCGGATCTGATTACGCTCCGCAGCTCGGGCAGCCGTTCGAAGAACCTTTCGCTCGACAGCACCTCCTCCGCCGCGGTTCTGTCTTCGGCGCTCAGGAGGTCGTTCACGGCCCCGGGGAAGAGCCGTTCGAGGTCGGCCGAGGAATCCAGCACCGACCGGGCGTTCCGCACGTCGGCCTCCGCGCCGGACTCAAGGGCGTCGAAAACAGCCTTGGCCCAGGTGATCTCGTCGGGCAGCGCACATTCCACACCGCCGAGGACCGAAGCCGCTCCGCCGGCGTCGCCCTTCAGCAGATCGGCCGCGTCGGCCAGCAGGCGCCGGCAGCGGCTCTCGCCGGGAAGGCTCAGGAGACGCAGACGGTCGGGCAAAGCCCCGATTTTTTCCAGGAGGTCAGGGATGTGAAGCCGGACGGAGCGGCTGATGTGGTCTTCCAACGGCAGAACTTCATCGCCGAAGAGGGTTTCCAGACGCCGGGCGGCCCTGTCCAAGGCTTCGGGGGGCAGTTTGGCGTCGCGGGACGACACACCTATCCTGTTGAACGAGACCGTGCTTTTGACGGCTTCCACCGCCTGCGGTCCCGCGGTCCGCACAGGTCCTCCAGCGCCCGGGACGTGAAACTCGATCTCTCCGGCGCGAAGGAGAGCCGCTAACAGGTACCGCACGGTGTCTTTGGTCCACCCGTAGGGCGGGGCGGAAAACAAATCCTGAAGATAGGAACCCTGAAGCCTTCCGGAACCGGACTCGGCGGTCTTGGTCCGGAACACTCTGATGACCTCCGCGAGCACCGGGGCCGCCGTGTCCACCCGAGGAGCGCCCTTGCTCTTGACCACAAGACCGAGAGGATCGAGGTCCTTGGTGATGCGGTCCATACGCTCCACCCCGAGGAATTTCGCAGCCGCGTCCGTGGAAGGCCGGATCGGGGCCAGATGGAAATGGGGGAAGACCTCCTTGACGGCGGCGGAGAGGACGTCGCGCACGGCGGCGTCCAGCGTCTCGCCGGCCTCGCGGACCGGTGTCGGTTTGCCGCGGAAGATGAAAACGCCTTCCAGCATCGCCTTTTCCATGGCGGCGGCCGTCCGCTCACGGCAGCGCTCAGCCGCCCGGCGTTCGGCGCGCAGATACTGAGCGACCACGTGATCCGCGGCCCGCTCATCGACGTCGCCGAGGACTTTTTCCGAGCGCACGATTTCGGGAAGGAGTTCCTCCACGGTCTCGTCGTTTTTCACCAGGAGGACCACGGTGTTCTTCAGCTCCACCTGCGTATTGGTCGAGACCAGGAATTCACCCCGCTTGCCGTCCCAGAGGGCCGGATCGACGAATTCCAGACGCAGCTCGACATCTTCGGAGCCGCCTACGACCGGCGTCCGGCCGAGTTTGACCGATGACCTGACTTCCTTGATGTTTTCCAGTCTCGCGGCGGGCTGCACCCGGAATAATGAATGGTCGGCGGTACCCTGTTTGAGGATGTCGATCCTCGCCCTCACTGCTTCGCCGGACGTGGGCGCGTAGCTGTTGCGCTTGTCGCGGATCGGTTTGACGGCGTCGCTAAGAAAGACCCAGCCGCCCGCCTGAGGGTCCTCGATGAGGCCGCATTCCTTTTCGGATGCGATTTTCCGGAGAGCCTCCCGCACCTGGTCGAGCAGCCCGGGAGACCCGATTTTTCGATAGAGCAGCGCGGCGAGATTCTCCGCGGTACGGGGGAAGGTCTCCACGGGTTGAAGGGCGGCGACCGCCTTGGCCGTACGTGTTTCGAGGGAGTCAACCCCGAAGATCTTCGCCGTCTTTTCCACTCCTCCGATGACATGGGGCAGGACCTTGGCGATGTCCGCGCGGAGGGTGTCGTAGAAATCGTCCACGCAGGCGAGCGCGCCGATCTCCCGGTCGGCGAGCTTGACGGCGTCGGCGCCGAGGACACGGCTCTTGTCCACCAGTACGTCCTGGATGACGCGGATCGCCGACCGCAGACCGATGCCGCCGGTGGAACGGGCGAGGGTCCGGATGAGTTCCAGCAGAAGGTCGAAATGCTGCGGCAGGAACGGATAGAGGCGCGTGAACGTTCCCGAATCGGGGTCGCCCTTGAACAGGGCGGTACCGGAGAGACGGGTGTGGGTGACCGTGGATTGGCCGTGTTCCTTGAACAACGCTTCCAATTTCTTCCGCCCCTCCTCGGATTTGTCGAGCAGACGCCGGTGTGTGATCTCACGGATGTCGCTCGCGTCCAGATGGATGGAAATCGGGAAACGGTCCCGCAGCTTGTTGAGCTCCGCGGAGTTATGCGCGGCTTTTTCGACGATTTCGCTCAAAGTCTGTTGGCCGGTGGCGGCGATCCAGACCTTGCCTTTGCCGAGCTCTTTGAGATTGCGGGCCAGACCGTCGAGGTTGAGGATCAACTCACCGCGGGGGGCCACGTACTGACCGGCCTCGTCCACCAATAACAGAATGTTTTCGTGCCCGGTCTTGCGCCTGCAGATGTCGATGATCTCACGCGCCAGGTCCCGGACGTCCCTGGCTTCCTCGAACCGCAGGCCGCGGAAACTGTCCGGCGTGGGGAAATCATCGGGCAGAACCTCAGGCACGATCTCCGCCGCGCGGGCCACGCCGATCAACGGATCGTTGTGGATTTCCTCCCATGCACCCTTATACCGCCGCCGGTATTTTTCCTTGAAATCATCGTACTTTCCGCGGCGGTCGAGCGTGAACTCGAGCTGAGCGGTCTTTTTCTCTTTGGAAAAACCCGCCCACTGAAGCACCTTCCAATAAAGGACGGTGGAGACCGGGGCGGCGGCGCTTTCGGCGAGCTGTTCCGCCCCGAGATCAAGCAGCACCACCGCCGTGGGGTGTTTCTTGGAGACGGTGCGCAGTGCGGCCGGAATCTCGTTGCGGGGGAAACGGTCGCAGAGAAGATCAAGGAAGGGCCTGCCGCCGACCTTGCGCGTCGGGTCCAGGGACGCGCCGAGGTATTTGGTGAACGAGCTCTTGCCGCTGCCGTAAAAGCCGGACACCCAGATGCCGACCTCGGTCACCTGACCGCCTCGGACGCCTTCGCCGAAAACGTCGAGGAACTTGCGGAAGCAGGACTCGATGTTGTCCGTAACCTCGTATTCGGCGACCTCGCGCGCCAGGCGGTCCTCCTCCTGGGCGTAATAGTCGATGACTTTCTCGATAGTCCTGTTTATGTCACGCCTGAAGTATTCGTGGATTTTCGTCATCGCTAAAGGCCTCCGATAATCGTCGAGCGGTATCCGCTGTCTTCTTTGTAAAACCCGAGGAACTTCAATCCGAATTGGCCGCTTCGTTCACCGGGGTAGAATATGATTGTGCAGACGGTGACTTTGTTATGCAGGTACTCCTCGATGACGCGCGTCCTCAAATAGGGGTGCAGAAGTTCGGCTTCCGTCAGGAAGACGATCGTCCCCTCCGGCGCGGATGTAATCGCTTCGGTGACGCGGTTGATCAGCATGTTTCCCTGGCGCAGAACATCACGGACCGCCTCGTTGATTTGGTCGGCGTCGGCATCACCCTCCAGATCGAGCCAGATGTCCCATCTTCCCGACTTATCCACAATTTCCCAGATAACATCGGCAAGAGAAACGCGGCGGACTTCGTGACCGGCCTCCTGCTTGATTCTCGATATCAAGCGGGGAAGATGCTTCTTGACGGTGAGCATCATTTCAGGTGGATAACGGAAGTAAAATACCGGTGCGCTCTTAGCCGGATTGAGCGCGTCGGGGTCTCGGATTTTGTCGAGCAATTCGTTGAATGCGTTATCGAGCGAGTACATCGATCAGCTCCTCAATGGATTTGACGACCCAGGTGAAATGAACTACCGAGCCGGCGCGCTGAATGATCACCCCGCGATGTTCCCCGATCCCGTCCAGTCTCTCCACTACCTCGGAGGGCGTCATTCCGAACAGCCCCCAGTCGGAATGGTTGCAGAGGGAGGAATCAGTCACGCCTGCTTCATTGAGTTCCTTGGCCAAGATCGCGACCCCTTCATCCGACATGCGGTAGTTGACTATCTCCCTGCGGCCCCGGACGACTTCGCGGAGGAACCCGACATCCCGAAGGAGACCGAGAACACAGCGGGCGATGCGCACCGACACCTTCTCCGACCACTGGTTGTCCAAACGGCCGTCGTAATGTGCTTCCGACAGAAAAGAGAGCATCGGGTCCGTGTCCATGACCTGTCTTCCCCTGCGGGCGGCGGGCCAGTATTCACGTATCGTGAAGTCATAGACCAGGGGGTCTTGACGCGCCGCAAACACGAACAGGAGTTCGGTGAAAACACGCCCCGGCAGGCCCGATGCAAGCACCTGTTGCAGAATCCGCGCGGGCTTGTCGCTCGGTCTCAAGAACCGCGGTGCAAACACTCTTCGCACGACGTCGCGGGTTCTGTAGGCGGTG
>Ga0209719_1003974_pt1 | contig 12578 bp, 10 predicted proteins | sample AD_JPNAS2_MetaG_FD_184421 | JGI IMG/M metagenome (GOLD analysis project Ga0209719, IMG submission 184421) | Active sludge microbial communities of municipal wastewater-treating anaerobic digesters from Japan - AD_JPNAS2_MetaG (SPAdes) (version 2) | ecosystem: Engineered > Bioreactor > Anaerobic...
AGATGGGACCGGGCACAAAGCGCAACGAGCGGCGCGTGCTGCCCGATTCCTCGTCGAGGATCTCGGTGCCGGTGATATCGGAGGGCATGAGGTCGGGGGTGAACTGTACGCGGTTGAAACTGAGGTCCAACGCCTCGCCTAGACTGCGGACGATCAACGTCTTGGCCAATCCCGGCACGCCCAACAGTAGGCAATGTCCGCGCGAGAGCAACGCCGTCAATATCTGATGAATCACGGCATCCTGTCCGACGATCACCCTGCTGATCTCACTCTTAATGGCGGCGTAAGCGACAGCAATTCGTTCCAACTTCTCGGGAGTCGGTACGTTCATCACAAGGCTCCTTTATGTGAAGGGGCCTCGGCCGGCCGGCACGCGGACATGCGTACCCTTGCCGAATGATTCCCCCTGATGGTTTAAACTATAGGCTAATCAGACCGAACCCGCAAGACGGAGTTAGGGTTTCAGGTCTTTCGTTATTCTTCTCTCTTGGTTTATGGGCGGGATGTTGATACGATGACGGCGTTCAATCATTGGCGACGGTAAGGAGAGTATATGCGCATGATCGAGACTTCCGATCGGTTTTCGATTCGCAGGATGACCACGCAGGAGTTGCGGGACCGTTTTGTGATTGAGAACCTTTTTCAGCAGGGCAAGGCAAATCTGGTCTATACCAACGTGGATCGCGCGGTGGTCGGCGGGATTGTGCCCTTGGAGGAGCCGCTGGAACTCAAGGGCAGCCGCGAGATGGCCTGCGCGTATTTTTGTGAACGTCGGGAGGTGGGTATCATCAACCTGGGCGGTGCCGGCAGTATCGTGGTCGATGGCACGACCCATGACATGGGAAACCGCGAGTGTCTCTACATCCGTCGCGGTAGCCGCGGTATTCTCTGCGCCAGCGACAATCCGGCAGTTCCCGCGCAGTTTTATCTGGTGTCCTATCCGGCCCACACCGACTATCCCACAACCAAAGCGGCCCTCAAGGATGCCAACCATATCGAGCTGGGCTCGTTGGCGGAATCGAACCGCCGCACGATCCACCAGTTCATCCGTCCGGGCTTTATCAGGAGCTGTCAGTTGGTGATGGGGTTTACGGAGTTGCATGAGGGCAGTGTTTGGAATTCGTTCCCGCCGCACACGCATACCCGCCGCACGGAGGTCTATTGCTACTTCGATCTGCCTGAAAACGGCCTTGTGATGCACTTCTTGGGCGAGCCGGACGAGACGCGTCATGTGGCGGTGCAAGAAAAGCAGGTGGTGCTCTCGCCCGCGTGGTCGGTGCATTGCGGCGCCGGTACTGGCTCTTACGCATTCGTGTGGGCAATGGGCGGCGAGAATCAAGAGTTTGACGACATGGACAAGTGCGATGTGGCCGCGTTGCGGTGAGGTGTGTATGCGGATTGGCGTGATGGTAATACTGTTGCTCTGCACCGTAGGCGGTGTCAGTGCTGGTGAGCTTTTCGTGGCTCCGTCGGGACGGCTGACGGATGCGGTGGCCGATGGCTCGCGCAGCCGCCCGTTTGTGTCACTGACTCAGGCGCGTAACGCGATCCGCGCCGCGCGTCAGGCGGGGTGCGATGAGGCATGGACGGTGCGGGTGGCGGCGGGCGATTATCTGCTCTCCGAGCCGTTCGTGCTGCTGCCGGAAGATTCGGGGCGCGAAGGCGCGCCGGTCGTCTATCAGGGCGAGGGCACCGCGACACGGGTGATGGGCGCGCTGCGCATCGAAGGCTGGCGCGTGACGGAGGAGGGGTTCTGGGAGGCGCCGATCCCGTACCTTCCCGATGGCACACGCGCTTATTTCGAGAGCCTGTATGTCAACGGCCAGCGTGCGGTGCGTGCGCGTCATCCGAACGAGGGCTTTTTGACCCCGCAGGCGGTCAAACAAACGATGCGCACCAACGAACAGCCGCGAGTGGAGTATGCAGTTGCGGAACTGACCGCCCGTGGTGGCGATCTGGCGTTGCTGGCCGGAGAGCCCGCCGGGGCTTGGCGCTATGCGCAGGTGGTGGTGCATCACAACTGGGACACAACGCGCCGCATGATCCTCGGTTTCGATGCCGCCAGCGGTACGCTGCGCACGCAGGGCGGGCGCTGGAAGCCGTGGAACCCTTGGCGTACCAACTCGCTTTACTATGTCGAGAATGTGCGTTCGGCCTTTGATGCGCCGGGCGAGTGGTTTTATGACGGTTGTGCTGGCACGATCCTCTATCGGCCGCGCAGAGGCGAACGTCTGCCCGGACGCTGGCGTGGTGCCGAGGTTTTCGCGCCTTATCCCGGCTTGCAGACGCTGGTCGCGATTCAGGGCGATCCCGCCACCACCCAGATTGTGCGGCATGTCCAGTTCCGTTCAATCGCCTTTCACTACACCGATTCGCCGCGCCGTGCGGATCAGGTCAGGGGTGCTATGATCGCGCCCGAGGTGCTCGGCGCGGTTGACCGTCCGGGGCCCACGCAGTTCGAGCCTATGCAGGCTGCGGCGCGTACCGAGGCTGCGGTGATGGCCGACGGCGCACATGCCGTGACCTTCGAAGCGTGCGACGTGGCGCATACCGGTGAGTACGGCATCTGGTTCCGCGCGGGGTGCATCAGCAACCGCGTGATCCGCTGTGCGCTGACGGACCTTGGTGCGGGCGGCGTCCGCATCGGTGATCCGGGCGGCAAGGGGGCGAGCATCGCCAGCAATACCGTTGTGACGACATTCGGCCCGTACAGCACGGCCTTCAACGAGATCGACAACTGCATCATCACGCACGGCGGACGCTTCCACGCCAGTGCTACGGCGGTCTGGATCGGCCATGCGTCGGACAACCGCGTCACACACAATGAGATCGGCGACCACTACTACACCGGTGTGTCGGTCGGCTGGGTGTGGGGCTATCGGGGCAGCGTGGCGCAGCGCAATCTGATCGCCTACAATCGCATCCATACCATCGGGCAGGGTGCGCTGGGCGATATGGGCGGCGTCTACACGCTGGGTACTTCGTTCGGCACGCGGGTTTGCAACAACGTGATCTTCAATGTCGATTCCTACACCTACGGCGGCTGGGGCTTGTATCCTGACGAAGGGTCGGAGGGGATTGTGTTTGAAAACAATCTCGTCTACGACACCAAGGACAGCTCGTTCCATCAGCATTACGGACGCGACAACATTGTGCGCAACAACATCCTCGCATACAGCCGCCAATACCAGGTGGCGATCACGCGCGCCGAGCCGCACCGCTCTGCCGTGATCGAGGGGAACATCATCTATTGGGCGCAGCCCGGTCAAGCGCTGGGGACGCCGCGCTACCGCGGCACGGAGAAGGCGCGTGTTGAGTGGCGGCGCAATTTGTGGTGGTGCGCTAACGGGCCGGTCGATTTCAACGGCAAAACGTTGGCGCAGTGGCAGGCCGAGGGCCGCGATACGGACGGGCAGGTGGTTGATCCCCTGTTTGTGGATGCGGCCGCGCGTGATTTCCGCTTGCGGCCGGAGTCGCCCGCGTTGGCTGCGGGCTTCATTCCGTTCGACAGTTCCAAGGCCGGTGTTTATGGCGACCGCGCTTGGCGCCGCCGTGCGCGAAAGTAAAGTGAGGTGCCTCGATGGGTTTTCTGCGCCGGACATTTTTTTCGACTCCGTGGCGTTTGATCCGCTTCTTCATCCCCTTCACGGCGGTAGTGCCGCTGATCGTATATCGTTTGACGCTGTTTACGCATGTCTATCCGGGAGTTTCCTCGACATTGACCACGGCGGCGGCGGGATTGTGTCCGCAGGACGACCTTGCCTATCCATTGTTCGCGATGACCGCGCGTTGGGTGGCGGGGTTGAGCTTTGCGGACTTGCCGACGCGGCTGAATCTGTTTTGCGCGATTTGCGGCGGCTTGGCGGTGTCGCTCTTCTATCTGCTGGTGGCGCGGCTGGTGTTCATATTCGCCTGCGAAAATCCCGGTGGCGCGATGGCGGCGATGCCGCCGCGTCTGCGCGGAACGGATGATGACGCAGACGACGCCGACATCCCGTTGCGCGGTCAGGACGGGTTCGCGACCAATGCCGACGGTACGCTCTCCATCCCGGCTTCAGTCCAGGCGCACAATCGGCGTGTGGCCTACGCCGCCGTGCTGGGCGGGTTGGGAGCGGCCAGCGTATTGGCGTTCTGCGCGCCGTTCTGGTTGGTTGCGACTCGCCTCTATCCGTATGCGTTTGACTTGCTGCTGATTTTTCTCATCATCAACCTGATCATCTCTTATGACCAGCGAGGCAACCAAGTCTCGCTTTTCGTAAGTGTGCTGCTGCTGGGCGCGTGCAGCGTGGAGTCGCCGATCTTTCTGCTTTTGATGCCGATCGGCGGTGTGATTCTCCTACGCAGCATCATCCTGAACGGACACGCCACAACCTACAGGGTGCTTTTTGTGGTGCTGACGGGCTTGGTCGGGCTGCTGCTGGCGCTGTATGTGTTGTGGCAGACAGCCGAGGTGTGCGCGGCCATCCCGATTCCGGCGCCGCGCCCGATCCTGCGGGTGTTTCTTGAGACGATGAAGAGCGAATTGATCCGCTGGATTCCCAGCTTCGGATGGAGTTACGTCTTTGTGCAGTTCTTGTTCCCGGCTTCAATCTCCTTCTTCATCTTTTCGCACGCCTTCAGGCGTCGGACTCCGCTGCTCCTTTTGACGCAACTCGCGCTCGTCGTGCCATTGTTGCCGACCCTGCTCAACCTGAGTGTCGCACGTGGAGCTGACGGGGAGATGACCTGGCTGGGCCGGATGCTGAACTGGGTTCACCTTGACACTTCGATCTGGGGAGTCGCGCGCCTCACTTCGAAAATCCCCGTCTACCAGCATGTGCTCATCGCGCTGTTTATCGGCATGCTGGTGGCCTCTTGGTTCTTGATGCGGGAGATCTTTGAGGAGAAGATCGACGAAGAGCTCGACTATTACGAGTACCGCGACAATCCGCTCGTCTGCCGGATCGGCGCGGTGCTCTGCTGGCCGCTGCTGGCGCTGGCTCTTTTGGTGCCCTTCTTCAGTTACTCCGATATCGACCCCGAGGATGGGAAATTCGCCGACCGTGTGATCGATGAGATTTACCGCGAATTGGACGGGCGGGATTGGATCGTCAACATGCGGTTGCTAAGGCACCACCTCATGGTGCGCGCGCACCGTGACGGTCGCCGGTTGACTTTTCTTTCAACCGATGAACTGCAAGGCGCGAGACACAAACTGAGTCTGCAAGAAGCGATCCGCACGGATCCATCGTTCGTGAAGAGCCGCTATCGGTTGATCAACGCTGCTGATCTGTCGACCGCCGCATTTTTGCGCGAGTGGTTCAGACACGACACCAACGCCTTCAAGCGGGTCGTGCTCTTTGACTCGCCTGAACTGTGGCGCGACAACGGTTTTCTGGCGTTGCCGACCGGCTTCTTTCTGAGCGGGGTGCCGTGCGAGGCGGGCGTGGACACAGCCGCGCTGCTCGCCCGGTATCATGCGTTTGGCGAGGCGATGAGCCCGCTGGTAAATCCCGAGACCCCCGACACCATCCGGTACTACGCCTGGGTGCGGAAGGGATTGAATGACCAGATCGCCCGTATGGGGAATGAACTGGCCGTCCTGTTGGTGGCGAAAGGGCAGGTGGCGAAAGCGGCCGAACTGCTGGCGCATGTATCGCGCAAGGCACCGGACAACCTCAGCGTGGTCCTGAATCGCTATGAATTGGCTGCCAACAGAGGAGGCAACGCGGAGGCGCAAGACGAGATTGAGACGCAACTGCGCCTGATGCAACAGGGAGAAGACACCTTCGCGCTGACCATTGCGTCGTTGCAAGCGCGCGACGGCACACTGCTCAATCAGGACATTCTGGGTTACGTCCGCAAAAACCTCTGGGACAGAGGCGTGGGACAGCGGCATTTGTGGGCAACCGCTAAAAGCTTTCGGACTGATCCGATGACCGCCATGCGCGACAGGAAGCGCGAACTGATCCAGACCATTACACGGCAGATCGACGCGAATGAGTTTGATGACGCCGAGCGCCATCTCAACCTGTTGCTGGATCTGGATGACCGCGACTCCTTTGCGCTGATCAACAAGGCGCGCATCGCGATCGAACGGCGTGACCTGCCGGAAGCGGGCCTCTGGATGGATCTGGCCAAAGAGAACAAGGTGCCAGACGATGAGTTGATCTGGCACGAGGCGGCACTGCTGATCCTAGATGGCAAAAACGACGAGGCGCGCGAAATCCTCAACAAGGTGATCCCCTCCCGCCCGGGCGACATCCGTCTGTGGGGCCTGCTGGCCGACATCCTGTTGCAAGCCGACGAGTATCCGGAACTGGAGAGCCGCGTCTTTCCCGCGCTCCGCAGCGCAGCGAGCAAGCGCGAGCACTACCTGATGCACATGGTGCGCGGTTACATCCTGAGGAACAACGGTCCACAGGACTACCCGCTCGCACGCAACAGTTTCCTGCGTGCACTAGCGCTGAATCGTCATCTGCATCAGGTACGCGAAGACCTGTTGCGCCTTGACGACGCGCTTGATGTGCCGGCCTTTTCCGAAGAGGACGCCAAAGAAGTCTTGCGCCTCGATCCGGAACACGCGTTCGCCAACTACCTGTGGGGTTCGGTCCGCTTGCGTCGCGGCGAGTTGGATTTGGCCGAGGACCTCTTCAAGCGCAGCCTTGAAAAGGAACGCAACGCGCCGGCGTACGCGGGCCTCGGCGCGGTGCTGTTCGAGCGCGGCGAAATGGAGCAGGCGGAAAAATTCCTGCGCCGTTCGCTGGACATGGACGGGGAGCGCCTGTTCACCTGGCATGTTTTAGCCCGTCTGTTTATCGCCACCGGACGATTGGACGAAGCGTCACGCGCACTGAAACCCGTGATAGACAGCCTGCCGGATGATCTTGACGTGCGCTTGACCTGGATCAGCCTGTTGATGCGCCAAAAGAAACTGGACCAGGCGGCCATGCTGGTCTCCGACCTGCTGGACGACGAAGATCTACTGCCGCCTCATATCCGTCGTCGTCTGAAACCGCTGGTCGCCGATCTGTCGGCAGAATTTTCTAAGTAATCGCGACGCATGAAGATTCTTCGTCAGCTTCTTTGGTTTCTGGAGTATCTCGCCCTGTGGCTGGCTTCTCTGCTCTATCGGTTGGTGCCGGCGCGCCGCGCCTATGCCCTCGGTGCCGGTGCGGCGTCGCTTGTCTATCCGCTGTTCCGTGAGCGCCGTCGCATCGCGATGGACAATATCCTGCGCGCCCGCATCACAGATGACCCGGCAGAGGCGGACCGCATCGCGCGGCGTGCCTTCGGCCATCTGGCCGGTCACCTTTTGGAAGCGCTCAAGGTGGGGCAGGTGGTGACGGCGGAAAACTGGCGCGAGCACATCGTCTTCGACGGTCCCGCCGAAACCTTCGAGTTGTTGCTGGAGCGGCCGGACATGCCGGTCATGATTCTCTCTGGCCACCATGGCGTGTGGGAAGCCGCCGTGACGATCATCTCCTTCACCCGTCCGATGATTGCCGTGGCGCGCAAGATGAACAATCCTCTTGTCGAGCGCTTCCTGAAGAAACATCACTTTCGTGGCGCGATTACAATCATTCCCAAGAAGCAGGGCTTTACACCCAGCGTACTGCGCCAGTGGAAAGAGACCGGTGCGGCGATGACGCTCGTGATGGATCAGCACGCCGGTAGAAAACAGGGGGTGATCGTTGACTTCATGGGGCGTCCCGCATCCACGCACACCTCGCCCGCGCGCTTGCACCTGAAGACCGGTGCTCCGATCTTGGCCGGCGCGTTCATCCGCGACAACGCCTTCCATTACCGCATGGTTACAGACGATCCGATCCGCTTCACGCCGACAGGCGATAAAGAGCGCGACGTCGCCGATCTGCTTGCCGAGATCAACCGGCGCCTTGAAGCCGTGATTCGCCGCTACCCTGAACAGTACCTCTGGGCGCACAAGCGCTGGCGGTAAAAAAACGGCGGATAAAAGCTTATGCTCTTATCCGCCGCCAGGGAGGACATATATAATTTTGCGTAACCTTACAGGGGGGAAACCTGTACGCGCAATCACGGGGGAATGTGTCGCGCCGGTCACGCCGTTCATCAACCTGGGGGAGGCTGTTTGAACGGGGAGCATGATACGTGATGCGCTCCTGTTTTGTCAATAGGCATAATATGATTTTTTTTGTAATTTTTTTGTAATTTTTTTGTAACCCAATCTGCAACAGTTGGATGGCTGTACCCAGCCAGTAGCGAGGGTCTCGCGGATGATCTTCTTGTCGACGGCTTCGGTTACAACCACGTAGTCATAAACGCACCCGCCGCCTGCAACGCTCTTCGCGGGAAAAATCAATGCTTAAAGCTACGCTGGCCGGTGAAGACCATGGCGACGTTGGCGTCGTTGCAGCAGTCGATCACGTCCCAGTCGCGGATCGCACCGCCGGGCTGAACGATGGCGGTGATGCCTTCGCGGATGCCGACCTCCGCGCCATCGCGGAACGGGAAGAAGGCGTCCGATACCATGCTGCACCCGGGCAAGCCGCCTTTACGCGCCTTAACCTCTTCGTCGATCTCGGCCATGAAGCTCCGGCCCTGCTCGTCGAATTTCAGGACGAGGTCGTTGTAAGGCGTGGCGTGTTTCTCCCAGGCGATCCAGTCGGCTAACTTGCGGTAAGCCTTGTCACGCGCGATCTCGGCGACGCCCACGCGGTCCTGTTCACCGGTGCCAATGCCGACCGTCGCGCCGTCCTTGACGTAGAGCACGGAGTTGCTGGTGACACCCGCTTCGACCAGCCAGCCGAAAATCAGATCCTCGTACTCCTGCGGGGTAGGCAGGCGCTGAATGCGATGCTCCGTGCCGTCCTTCTGAGTACACGTGGCCGGCATGAGCTGCGCCGCCGTGCGCGCCTCGGGCACGAATGACCACTGCGCTACCAGCCCGCCGTCGATCAGCGACTTGAAATCAACCACGTGCTGCGCCACAAAGGCAGAGAGACGCGCCATGTTGTTGATGCGCATGACGCGCAGATTCTTCTTGGTCGCGAACAGATCCATCACACCGGAAGCGAACTCTGGCGCGACCACCACTTCGGCGTAATTCTCAACGATCAGCCGGGCAGTTTCCAGATCGACCTCGCGGTTGAGCGCGATGCAACCGCCGAACGCAGCTAGGCGGTCGGCCTTGTTGGCGCGGTAGTAGGCGTCGGCCAGCGTATCACTGCGGGCAACGCCGCACGGGTTGTTGTGCTTCACGATCACAGCGCACGGGGTGTCATCCAGATAACGCAGAATGTTGAGCGCGTTGTCGGCGTCGGTCAGGTTGGTTTTGCCGGGGTGTTTGCCGGATTGCAGCAGCTCGGGATCGGAGGCCAGATAGCGGCCCGGTGCGAGCGACGTGACCTCGCCCAGCACGAGATTGCCATTCACAAGCTTGTAGAGAGCCGCCTCCTGACCGGGATTTTCGCCATAACGCAGCCCCTTCTCCTCGCCGCCGATCACCCAGGAGACCTTTTCGTAGCAAAGCGTCTGGCGGGAATTGCCGTCGATGAAGGAGATCTCCATACGCGGCGTGAAGTGGTCATCCATAATCGTCTTGTAAGCGGCTTTGAGATCAATGGCCATAGGTGTACCTTTTAGGGGTTCAGGTTTCTGGTTTCTGGGTTTCATCCAAATCGGGATCGGGATCGCTATCGGGATCGATTATTGTGACCACGCAGTGGCTCACAACGACGGGGGTTTCGGGGTTCAAGGGGTTCAGGTCGGACAATCCGTGTTTACTGCGCGAGGATTTTCTGCAGAGCTTGGCCGAAAACCGTGCCCTGCCGCATCATGCCAAGGTCGTTGGGATGGCATCCGTCCACGGTTCCCTCGCCATCGTGACCGAGCATCTCCTTGGCCTCCAGATAGTGCAAGCGCGACCACTTGGCGCTGTCCTCCGCCTTCAGCTTGTCAAAAATCGTGCGCAGGATTTTCGATTTGGAGGTCGGCGCCCGGCCATAGACATTGCAGTCCTCGGCCAGCAGGATCGGCGTGTCGGGCCGTTTGTCGCGCAGGGCCCGGATGAACGGTTCAGCACGTTCGCTGACCAAGGCATCGTTCATGTTCCACAGACAGTCGAGCACGTAGACCGACGCATCGATCTCCGCAACCAGATCGCAGAGCGCGGGCTCCATCTTACCGTTGCCCGAGAAGCCGAGGTTAACCACCGGCGCATCCACCAGACGACCCGCAACCGCCGTAAAGGCCATGCCGGGGCGCGACGCACAGCCGCCGTGCGTAATCGACGTTCCATAAAAGACGATCGGGCGGACTTGTCCGTTGGCGCGCGGCGGCGGCGTGCTGAGCTTATGGCCGGAAGGGATACCAATCTCGACCATAGAGGTCCCGTTGTAAAGCGGCAGATAGATCAAGCACTCTGCATTCGGCGTGACCGAGACATCGACAGAGTTGGTCACCGCCGTGGGGCGGCCGTTCCTGACGAAGCGCCAACCCTGAGACGTGCGCTGATAGATATCCACGCCACTGACACCGGTGGCGGGCATGTGCGGCATAGCCAGCGAGGCGTTACGCACAGCCCAGCGCACAGTCAGTCGCGGCGCATCGGTGACAAAGCGAAACGCCATGCCGGCCGAATGTCGGCTCAACCCCCACACGCTGGAAGGCACGGTTTTTTGGGCGCGTGCAGGCAAGCGGTCGTAGAAGCACTCGGTGTCGGTGAACGCCCGGCCCTCGATCGGCAGTGCCTGGCCATCGTACCAGACCATCTTACCCGCCGCATCCTCACGTCCCTGCAACTCTGCGGCCTGCGCCGCCCACGACATCCCCGCCAGAACGATGCCGCACAATACCGCCCTCAAGCCTGCATTCATGACTGTTCGCCTCAGTTCTTGTGACGATAGATGATGCGCCCCTTGGTCAGATCGTAGGGCGAAATCTCCAGAGTCACCCTGTCGCCCGCAGCGATCTTGATAAAGAACTTACGCATCTTGCCAGAAATATGCGCCAACACCTCGTGGCCATTCTCCAGTCTTACTCTGTACATAGTGGCAGGTAATACTTTGACTACGACACCGGTCACTTCAATGGCATCATCACTCGCCATAATTCTCCGTCCTTAGGTTTGAAAACAACAACTCGGACACTGTAGCATGCTGTCACGGGGTTGACAAGCCTTGCGTCGTTTTTTGCGGCTTGAACCGTTGGCTTCAGGAGGTTCATACCCATCGGCATCGAAATCGGGATCGGGATCGAAATCGATTTGCTGCGACCACGTAGTGGCTCGCAACGACGAGGGTAAAAAGGGCGGCATGACCGCCTCCCGAACGAGTAGACGCTCGTCCCAGCGCTCCGCAAGCCTGATCATAGGCTGGAGGGCGAGCATCCCCGCGAGCCGCAACCGCGCTGCGCGTGGAGTTGTCATTTAGGATTTAGGAGTTTGGCACTTGAGAGTTGAGAGTTGAGAGTTTTTCCGGATATGCTTATACTGCGCTTTTGTGTGAGATTGAATTGGGCTGCGGGCTCCGCCCGCGTTCGGAATGGAGGAAGAAATGAAGGAGTTGACAACCAAGCAGCTCAAGAGGCTTTTCGTGCTGATTGAGATCAACGTGTTGATGTGGTTATCGGTGTGCGGCGCGATCTGGTCGTCGCCGTCAGTCGAATCACACGTCAAGTACTTCGCCACCGTCGGCACAATCATTGCCGCATTGCTCCACCACTGGGCATACCACAACATCTACAAACGCGCCAAAGGGGAAAAAGAAAAGCAGGGTCACGAACAGGCAAATACTACCTGTTGCCGCTAGTGCGGCTTAGGCAAACTTGCACCGTTGGAATCAGGAATGAGAAACCAGATTGTCCTGATGCTTTGCGTTGGTGCTATCGGCTGTATCAGCCCTATAACCCAAAGGCCGCATCACAACATGAAAATGATCTACCTTATACTGTTTGCCACATCGGCGACACTGCTACTGTTCGCTTCAATCATCACTTTTGCCCCGCCTATAGAAGAATCCTTCGCGGTCGCCCTTGTCTCCGTCCCGGAACAATGGGACATCGTATTCACCAGAGACGATACGACAAACATCTCCATCGCAAAAGATCTGGCGTCGGCCAAAACACTCCTGCTGAGATTCCTCACAAAGAACCGCATGCCCACGTACAGAACACTCGACCACGTCGCATACGGATTGATGATCGTTTGCGCTTTCTCGCTTGTCGGGCTGATCAGAGAGGGCCAATTCAGGAAGAAGCAACGGAGCGCCAAACAAGCGCCGCCACCGAACTCCTCACCTGCGGCGAGTTTGGAATCTGGTGAGGCGAGACGCTCTGTTTGAGCGGTACTGCTTGCTTTACACCCACCCAGTCGTCATTTCACTCCCGCAATGGGAGCTACATTCCACTTCCGACTCACTCTTGATTCCACACCTTCATGAGCATTCGCGTTGCAAGATATGTAATCAGCGCATAGACGAGGCCGAAGGCCATCGCCCTGCCGGTCTCAATCATGAGTGGCGTCCTGTTTTCGACCCGAATTCTGACCCAGCGCAAATACCAAAGCTCGAAGGATGGAATAAAACCGATCATCCAAGCACCGAAGAGATGAAAACCGATAG
>Ga0209719_1003978_pt1 | contig 12567 bp, 6 predicted proteins | sample AD_JPNAS2_MetaG_FD_184421 | JGI IMG/M metagenome (GOLD analysis project Ga0209719, IMG submission 184421) | Active sludge microbial communities of municipal wastewater-treating anaerobic digesters from Japan - AD_JPNAS2_MetaG (SPAdes) (version 2) | ecosystem: Engineered > Bioreactor > Anaerobic >...
CAGGATAGCGGCCGATTCCAGCATTTCGACCATAAATGTGGATTCTCTGCGGGCAATGTTGTCCGAAGCTCCCACCCGGGTAAATAATTTGTCTATGATCCCCAGGCTGGCTTCTTTGGCCGGAACGTAGGATCCTATCTGTGCCAGCAGCATAATAAGCCCGGTTTGTCGCAGCAGGGCGGATTTTCCGGCCATATTGGGTCCGGTCAGGATGATGATCTGCTGCTGTCCGGTATCCAGGTACACGTCATTGGGAACATATGCCTCTCCGGGAGGCATGAGTGTTTCCAGCACCGGGTGGCGTCCCTGGCGGATGTCAATCACATCGTCATCCTGCATTCGGGGCCTGGCATATTTTTGTTCCCTTGCCAGGATGGCAAAACCAAGGAGGCAGTCAAGCCGGGCGAGGATGCGCGCGTTTTGCTGGATGGGGGGTATGGATGCGCGTATGGCATCGACCACCCGGTTGAACAAATCCTGCTCCAGCTGTGATATTTTTTCCTCGGCCCCGAGTATTTTTTCCTCATAGGATTTAAGCTCTTCTGTAATGTAGCGCTCTGCGCTTACAAGTGTCTGCTTGCGTATCCAGGACCCGGGCACTTTGTCTTTATGGGTGTTGCGGACTTCAATGTAATACCCGAATACGTTGTTAAAGCCGATTTTCAGGGAAGAAATGCCCGTCTGGCCGGCTGCCTCTTGTTGCATTTGCTGCAAATATTCCTTATTGTGGGAAAGGATATGCCGCAATTCGTCCAGCTGCGGGTCCACGCCCGGGGCAATGACATTTCCTTTTCCCGGTTGTACCGCAGGCGATGAAACAATCATCTGTTGCAACTTATCTGCCAGGGCGGCGCAGTCGTCCAGGCCAGAGGCCAGGGAATGTACGGGGTCTGCTGACGGGATCTGTGCGGTCAGATTCTTTATACGGGATGCCTGGTTCAGCCCTGTCCTGAGTTGTGCCACTTCCCGGGGACTGATCCTGCCGGCAGCAGCCCTGGAAACTATTCGTTCCATATCACCGACCTGGGAGAGCATCTTGCGCAGTTTGCCCACCAGTTCCCATTGTTCCAGCAGGGATGATACCACATTGTGGCGTTCTTCAATGGCTATACGATCCCGCAGGGGCATCACAAGCCACTGGCGAAGCAGCCTTGCTCCCATGGGTGTGTGTGTCTTGTCAATTACCTCTATCAGGCTGGCTCCTTTTTCGTGGTTTTCTGAACGGGGAAACAATTCCAGGTTGCGGATACTATACTTGTCAAGCCACATAAGGTGTTCCTTATCTATGCGCTGCAGGGTGCACAAGTGGCCGTAACTGGAATATTTGTTCATTTCCAGGTAAAAAAGCATGGCCCCGACGGCAGATATGGCCAAAGGCATGTTTTCGGCCCCGAATCCTTTCAGACTGTCAACACCAAAGTGTGTTTTCACTTTTTCCTCGGCGGCAGCGTATACAAACGCCCAGTCATCTATTGTTGAGAAATAAGCCTGCTGGTCTGTTCCGGATTTCCAGGTTTTTTCCGTTCCCCGCTGTACCAGAATTTCCCGGGGCGCGTATTGGAATAAAAGGCTCGCGGCGTAATCCATGTCCCCCTGGGCTATCTGGATGGTCCCTGTAGAAATGTCTGTAAAAGCTATGCCTGCCGATTCTGTGGATCCTTCCCTGTGAAGGTAAAGGCTTGCCAGGAAGTTGTGCTGCGAAGCTTCCAGCAGGTTGGGATTGTATGAAAGACCTGGGGTGACGACTTCGGTAATGCCTCTTTTGACAATCTTTTTAGTCAGTTTGGGGTCTTCAAGCTGGTCACAGACAGCCACTTTGTATCCGGCGCGAACCAGTTTGGGCAGGTAGGTGTCCAGGGCATGGTAAGGGAATCCGGCCAGTTCTACAGAGGAAGCTGACCCGTTGGCCCGCCGGGTAAGTACGATGCCCAGCGCCTTTGACGCCTTAATGGCGTCTTCTCCAAAGGTTTCATAAAAGTCCCCCACCCTGAAAAGCATCAGGGCATCCGGATAATCTGCCTTAATGGCAAAATACTGGTCCATCAGGGGTGTCTTCACTGGTTGAGATGCCATAAGAAACAAAGGTAATAAATTTTAAGGTTACCGGCAGGTGGTCACTGATTCCGCCTTTATATACCGGTCCCTGGTAGGTTCGTTTTGGTTTATGCCCCAGGTGTGCCTGGTCGCGCTCCAGCAAATGCGGCAGACGTGCCACCTTCACATATTCCAGTTCACGGAACGATGATTCGCTCACCAGGAACTGGTCCATGCACTCCCAGGCACCGTTGTATTTATAAGTGTCCGGGGCAGAAACGTTTACCAGGCGGCCCGAGGCCAGGCTTCGAAGGGCGGGAGCCTCCGGAGGATCGTTGAAATCGCCCATAACCACGATCCGGGCCCCCGCTGAAACGTTGCCGATGCTGTCAACGACCCTCTGAAGAAGGGTGGATGCAGCCTGTCTGTTGGTTTCGGCCCGGGCACCGCCCCGGCGGGAAGGCCAGTGATTTACAAAAAAATGAAGGGTGTCTCTCTGGTCCAGTACTCCCCTGACATAAAGGATTTCCCTTGTCCTGAGAAAACTGCCGTTTGTGTCGGGAATCGGGTAAAATGCAGTTCCTGCCGGCCGGAATCGTTCTTTCCTGTAGAGCAGCGCCACATCAATGCCCCTGGGATCAGGTGAATCCCGGTGAATGATCCCGTAACCAAGACGTGAAAGCGGGGTGTCATTGATGAGCTGGTAAAGGACAAAAAAGTTTTCTATCTCGCACAACCCTATGATGCATGGTGCCTCCCATGATCCATCGTCCTTCTGCCCGCAGGCGATGAGGGTCTTGACAATTTCGTTGCGCTTCTTGTAAAACCTGGGCCAGGTCCAGGCATATTCTCCTTTGATGGTGAAATCATTGTCATTCGTTAGCGGGTCGTCAAAGGGATCAAAATAATTCTCTACATTCCAGAAAATTACCAGGCACAAAATCAACCGTATCATGAACCCAAGTTATGCATATGGAGAGGGATAAAAAGGACAAATCGTAAAAAAGTTATTAGTTTTGTGCCCTTCTGAATAGTAAATAATTTTTTATGGCACTCAAATGCGGTATTGTAGGACTCCCAAATGTAGGCAAATCCACCCTGTTCAATTGTGTTTCCTCGGGCAAGGCACAGGCAGCCAATTTCCCGTTCTGCACCATTGAACCAAACCTGGGCTCGACACAGGTGCCTGATGCCCGTCTGGAACAGCTGGCCTCCCTGGTCCACCCTGGGCGTATTGTCCCTGCAACCGTTGATTTTGTTGATATTGCCGGGCTGGTCAAAGGTGCGAGCAAGGGCGAAGGACTCGGCAATCAATTTCTTGCCAATATCAGGGAAACTGACGCCATTCTGCATATCCTGCGGTGTTTTGATGATCCCGACGTGGTACATGTGGACGGATCGGTTGACCCGGTCCGGGATAAGGAGATCATTGATACCGAATTGCAGCTAAGAGACCTTGAGACCGTAGAAAGCCGGATTGCAAAAGTACAGAAACAGGCCGTCACAGGGGGGGATAAACAGGCCGCCAAACTGGCCGGTTTGCTTGTCCGTTACCGCGATGCCCTGAGCCGGGGCAATAATGCACGGACCGTGGAGCTGGCCAATCAGGACGAAGAACGGATGGCCCGGGAATTGTTCCTGCTGACAAACAAACCGGTGCTGTATGTATGCAATGTGGATGAGAAGTCGGCACAAAGCGGCAACCTGTATACCCGAAAGGTGGCCGAAATCCTGGAAAAGGAAAATGAACAGTACCTTATTGTCGCAGGGCGCATAGAATCCGAAATCGCAGAACTTGAATCGTTTCAGGAACGTCAGATGTTCCTTGAATCCATAGGGCTGGAAGAATCAGGGGTTTCGCGTCTGGTCAAAGCTGCATTCAGGTTACTTGAGCTGGAAACCTATTTCACGGCAGGACCCATGGAAGTTAAGGCCTGGACATACCGCAAGGGGACAAAAGCCCCGCAGGCTGCAGGGCTTATTCATTCTGATTTTGAGCATGGTTTTATTCGTGCGGAAGTGATCAAATTTGATGACTTCATGCGCTACGGTTCCGAGGCTGCCTGTCGCGAAGCCGGTAAAATGGCTGTGGAAGGTAAAAATTACATGGTGCAGGACGGTGACATCATGCACTTTCTTTTCAGCCGTTAAAAGAACCTGGCCCTGTTATCTTCTACTTTTGCGCTCTCCTGCAACACCACAGGAACCATCTGGATCTGCACGTTGGAGAAATAGGTGGCATTTTGCAAGGCGTCGTTTTCTGTATAGTAAGCTCCGTCCAGGCGTTCATCCACACGGAACACATATACACCAATTTCACCTTTGACCGGCCCGTACAAAGTCTGTTCTGCCGCTGCTGATACTGCCCCGGCAAATTTGGGGTCTGTCTGCTGCATGGATCCGAATGCCAGCCCGGTCTGGGTGGAAATGGTCCTGCCGGTGGCTTCTGCCCAGGATTCAAGGGTGGCATGGCTGGCCAGCTCATCGCGGATCTGCTGGTAAGCGCGTTCCATCTTCTTTTCCAGGGTGAGGATGGATTCTATCTCGGCCTGTTTCTCCTGCAGGGTGGCTGTCCCTTTTTTATGTATGCCGTTAACGGCTGCCACAAAGAAATATTTATTATCTACGGAAATTACCGGGGAAACGGCACCGTATTTGGCCTCAAATGCCCAGCGGACCAGTTCGCGCATGTGCTCATAACCGGAAACTGTCTTGGCGTCTTGTGTGATCCCCATGGCCGGAACGATCATCAGGTTATTCTGGATGGCAACCCGGTTAAATTCTTCGAGGTTCTGGCTTTCCGTGGATAAATTGTTTGCCGCGGAATAAATTGTCTGGTATGTTTCCTTTCCGGCAACTGCTTCCTTTACAAGTACGGCAAGCAGTACTTTTTTGTGCAGGCGTGTGCGCTCCGTTACTTTGACAAGGTGTAGCCCGTACTGAGTTTCTATGGTGAAAAGCTTGTTAAGAGGCGCTTCAAATACCGATTCCATCCCCGGTATATAGGCTTGCTGATCAAACCAGCCTAACACGCCCGGAAGGGTGTTGGGATTCTTGTCTGCAGAGAACTCACCGGCTATTTCTTCAAAACGCCCGGGGGTGTTGTTGAGTATGGCAATCAGGCTGTCGGCCACTTTTGCAGCTTCTTCTTTGGTGCTTCTTTGCAACAGTATATGGTGTACAAATACCGAATCGGGCAGCTGTTTGATCTCTGCAATCCTTGCAGCGCAGAAAAAGTCGTTCTCCTTATAAGGAGGAAGCACATCGCGCATTGTGGCATTAAAGGCAAAACTGTCCAGGGCGGCAGAGACGGAAGACAATTCTCCTTTCTTGTAGTAATATGTATCCAGCGGCTTATCTGAATTGCGGGCAAGGAATTGGCGCAGATTATCGGATGCTACAAATTCATCGTATACTTTTTCTATATTGGCCTGAGCCAGGGCAATATCGTCTGCTGAAGGCAGAATGGGGAAAACCACATATTCAATGTCCCGTGTTGCTATCTGCTGGTATTGGTGTTTGTGCGCTTCGTAATACTGGCGTATTTCCTGTTGGGTAACTGTTATGGTTGTGTCCCTGGCAAATGATACTGGCGTAAGGGAAAAACTCACGTTGGAGGTGATGTTGTTATCTTCCATGTTCCTGCGCAGTTCCACCGGGGTGACGATATTGCTCTGGGCCAGCAGGGAGCTGTATTTTGTGAACATCCTGTCTGTCTCCATGTTCTCCTGCAGGAAGTTCCAGTACATTGCGGCGACTCCTTCCGGTTCTGCACCTGCATTCTGTACAAACATGGTCAGGCGTGAACGGTCAAACTGACCATCCTCTCCGCGGAAAATCGGATCGTTCATGATAACCGGCGAGATATCCCGTCCCTGTACCATATCAAACATTTCCTCGTCCCCCAGTCGAATACCGGCTTTTTCAATGGCAGGCATATACACCAGGTCTTTAAGGAAAGCCTGCCATGTTCCTTCTTCCACGGTTTCCTGGCTTTGTTCATCCAGGGAGGATGTGCCTGTGATTGCTTGCTGCAGGTTGGTGAGATTTTCCAGTCTTTTGGCATATTCCATATAGGTAATGCCCTGCCGGTTCATCTTTCCCACATCGTTTTTGGAAGAGAACATGGATAAGGCTGACTGTAATGTGTTGGGGTCTATAATAAACGAAATTAATGCTATTGCAATAAGTACGGTAATAAAAATACCCATCTTTACGCGTATCTTCTCCAGGAGTGCCATCTTGTAAATTTTATGGTTGTGTTTTTGTATCAGGGCGCGAAGTTAATTCTTTTTCTTCATTGGACAAAGTGTCCTTTTGAATGTATCCGTAAGAATCAAACGGTTTCAGGATTTTGGCATTTGTGGCCCTTTCATCTGATTCCATGCCGTAACCCTGGGCAAAAAAATCCGGGGAAGTCAGCCGCACATAACAGTGTGTATAGATTTTTTTCTGTTGCTGGTCCCAGTACAGGGTGTCGGTTTCCATGGTCTCTTCCTTGAGCAGGTTCTTGATAACCACATTGCCTGTGGCTATCCAGATCTGCTGTTCTCCGGAACGGTGCAATGCTTTGTCTGCCGTGATAACCGTTTCCAGGATTCCTTCCCTGGTATAGCCTTCTACCCGGAATGAAAAAGGAAAGATTTCATAAGGATCAGTCCCGCGTGAATATTTTTCCATGTAGGGAGCGGTGAGCCGGCCCATAACAAGCCCCCCTTCAACCTGCCATCCTTCCATATTCTGAACAGTCTGTGTAGGGATACTGTCCAGGTTATCTAAAGATTCAACCGTTTTCATACGGTTTTTGCAGGAGACAAATATGGTAGCAAGAGACAGGCCCGTTGCTACCATAATCACTGTTGTTTTCCGGGGAGGAAAAAACATTATTTTATTGTTCTGACTGTTGTCGTGGCCGACAAACCGTTTGCCCTTACCGAATAGGCGGATCCTTCTGCCAAATCATGCATAAAGGCTTCTTCCACGGTGGGGAAATACTGCCTGTAGGTGGCAATCAGGCGGTCGCATTCTTCTTCCAGGGAAGGGTCAGCCTGTTTTGCTTTTACAAAATAATCCACGGCTACCCAAAAATTGGCACGTTCATCGATAGCGGGCATTTCTCCGTCGCGAACTTTTGCCATGGCCCAGATGTGACCCATCAAAAGGTAAGCCTTGCCCTTTGTTTCCGGGTTGAATTCAAAAGACTGGAGTGCATATTGTGCGGCAGAAGAGTAATCGTTGACTTTTTTGTAATAGAAAGTACCCAGTTCCATTAAATACTCACCTTTGGTTTTGTCGTCAATAGAATCCGAATTAATGGCATTCTTTAGGAACATGGTGGCATCGTCGTTGATATCGCGGGCCGAACACAGGCGGTACAGGTAATAGGCCGAGTTGTAGGATGGCTCAATTTTATACAGGCTCTGCACGGCATTGAAGAACAGGTCCGAACTTTCGCATCCTGCATTTGAAAGTAATTGTACCACACGTCTTACATAGGCTATGTCTGTGCAATTCTGATCAAAACGCGGTGTAAACAGGGCAATCAGATTGTCGCAATCTGCCACTCCGCTGACGGCAAAAAGGGTTTCAAAGCTGTTACGGGCTTCTGCCATAGCTTCGCTTTGATCAACCTGGCTTTTTTTGTCAAACAGGGCGCTTAATTGCTCATACACGTTGATAACGTCTTCTGCTGTTAGTTTTCCTTCCTTGAAAAGGCTGGCTGCATACTGCATGTTCAGTACAAGAATGTTCTGATCTGTCTGTTCTTTTCCAAATTTTACCACATCCTGCAGTGCCGAGAAGATTTTCATATCGTCTTCCTTGTAATAGGTGACCATGTCATAAGCCTTGAAGGTATAGGCACTTAAACGTGATTTTGTTGCAGGAAATTTTTCAATTCTTATATCATACATCAGTATGAGGGAATCAACCAGTTCTTTTCTGTACTTGTCGTCTTTCGTCTGGTTTATCATGAATTTGATAATATTCTGGCCATCCTGGTATAAGGATTGTATTACCCCTCTTGGACACACCCTGAGTGCTCCCCTCCAGGAAGGAAGGGCTTCTTTCATGTTCCCGTTCTTGAAATATTCCTTATAAAAATTCAAATACCTTACGCACTCCACGCTATCTTCCGGTGTGGCACCATACTTTCCGGATTGCGCATAGCTTTGCGTAACAAAAGCGAACATGACCAAAGAAAATAGGATTCCGAATTTTTTCATTTTTGCTTATTTTAATTATATCTATGCTTTATAAACCAAATATCGTGCAAATTAAAGTTCAAAATTAACATAATATACCTTTCCCTTATAAGATTATTTTCAAAACTTCCGCGCTGGCCTGCATCTACAGATACTCCTATGGAATTGTACCAGCGGTAAATCGGAACTGAAAAACCGAATGTTACCCCCATGGCAGTAACCTGGTTCCCGTTGAGCATCATGTAGGATTGGTCGTAATAGGCACCCAGGCGGTAGGTCCACCTGCGCATAAAATAACGGATGCTGTAACGGTCTGGAGTAAACTCAAATCCGGCTTTCAATGTCCTGCTTAATGCAGGTTCAAAAATAATTCCCGGGGTTGCTGCAAAATTTGATTTTCTCCAGTCTGATTGTGTATAATCTGCACCAAAAACCCATTTGTCGCGCTTGCGGATGGAAAAACCCACCGTCCATTCCATGGGGATGGACATTTGAGATCCCTGGCTGACAACGGAATAAACCGTATCTATGATGGATCCTTTCTCTACCTTTGCAAACCTTGTAACATCTCCGCGGAGTGTTGCACGGGGCTGGAATGTGGCCCCAACTGTAAAGGAGGTGTTGGGTGAGAAATTACCAAAAGCCTGCAGTCCGAATTGTGCTCCGAACGATCCGATCACAATATCGTAACCGGTTTTTAATGTCCCGTATAATTCAGGATTAGAGAGGGATACAGCCTGGGCGTTCTTTTCAATATTCCCGAAAAAAAACATGCCCTGCGCCCCTACCGACAGGTGGCGGAAAAAAGTGGCTGAAAATGCGGCGAAGGCCTGGTTGATGCTTCCCTGTCCGTAATGGTAATAGCGGAAAGACCCCACGTTAGCCAGTATGTCTTCCCTGGATTCGTCTTCTACAAAGCGGTATCCCACATTGCTGTAAGGAATGATGCCCAGTTGCATGGCCGAACTTTTCCATACCGGAAAAGACAGGATAATATGATGCATGTTGAAGGCGTTATAAGCCGAAGAACGTGTTCCGTCCGTGTTTATGAAATTTCTTTGCATCAATCCAAAATCGAGCATAAAGGACAAGGAGTCGCGTGACGAAGCCGAAGCCGGATTCAGATAATTGATGTAGCGGTTATCCCGCAATCCCACTCCGATCCCGCCCATGCCCCTGTTCAGGGAAGTGCCCGGCCTGGTCACCTCCCCTACGCCAAACATTGAATACGGGGTGTAGGTTCCTAATGCATCGGTAATGTTCTGCGCCGCAGACCTGGCCGTTCCAATGAGTAGGAACAGGAACAATAGGGCCAGAATCCGGATTCCTGTTTTTTGCATAGCTTGCAAATGTCGCACTTTTTCAGGGTTTTGCAAATATTTTAAAAAAATTGTACGCTGCTTCAACACTGTCAACATTAGGTATTTTCACAAACAGTTTATTTTTTTGTTCCTTAACCTGGATGTTTTTGGTATTCAATGATATATAATTCAGAATATCTGAAAATTGTTTGGATTTGTAGTAATCCGATTGCTGGTCTGAAATGAAATATGCAAGCATTATGCCGTTTTTGAGTACTACGCGTTCAAATCCCGTCCGTGCAGCCAGTTGCCTTAACCTTACAATATACCCAAGCTGCCTGAATTGTTCCGGAATGGGCCCGAACCGGTCTTCAAGGGATGCAAAAAAACGTTGCAGGCGGTCTTCGTCTCTTATGTTGTCCAATTCCTTGTAAAGCCGGATTTTTTCCGCAACCTGCGAAATATAATCATCGGGGATCATGACTTCAAGGTCCGTATCTATGGTGCAATTGACCGATGCCGGTATATCCGGGGATGAGGGATTCAGCTCGGCCATTGCCTCTTCCAGTATGCGCTGGTACGCTTCAAAGCCCATCTGGACAATGAAACCGCTTTGTTCTCCTCCCAGCAGGTTCCCGGCTCCCCGGATATCCAGGTCCTGCATTGCTATATTAAGACCGCTTCCCAATTCTGTGAAGGATTCAAGTGCTTTAAGCCTTCTTTTGGCATCTTCTCCCAGGTTGACGTCTTTGGGCACCAGCAGGTAACAATAGGCTTTCCTGTTGGAACGACCTACACGGCCCCTCATCTGGTGCAGGTCGCTCAGCCCGAAGCGGTGCGCGCGGTTGATGATTATGGTGTTTGAATTGGGAATATCTATCCCGTTTTCTATGATCGAGGTCGAGAGCAATATATCATAATCCCCGCAAATAAAATCGAGCAGCACTTTTTCCATGGCCCTTGGAGGCATTTGTCCGTGGCCGATGGCTATTCTGAGCCCGGGGCGTATCTGCCGCAGGGTGTCGGCCATGGCTTCTATGTCCATAATGCGGTTGTGGACAAAAAAGATCTGCCCTCCCCTTTCAAGTTCGCGGTCTATGGCCTCTCCTATGATTTCCTCGTCAAAAGTCTGTACTTCCGTGTGGATCGGAAGCCTGTTGGAAGGCGGTGTCTGCATGATGGACAGATCCCTGGCTCCCATCAATGAAAACTGTAACGTGCGGGGGATGGGGGTGGCCGTCAGGGTCAGGGTATCGACATTGACTTTCATGAGTTTGAGCTTTTCCTTTGCTGCAACTCCAAATTTTTGTTCTTCATCTATGATAAGCAGGCCGAGGTCTTTGAACTGCACGTCTTTTGTGAGCAGCCGGTGTGTGCCGATAATGATGTCGATGGTTCCTGTCTGCAACTGCTCAAGAATTTCTTTAGTCTGGGCGGGTGTTTTGAGGCGGGAAATGAATTGGGTCTTTACCGGAAATTCCGCCAGCCTCTCGCAAACCGTCTGGTAATGTTGTAAGGCAAGGATGGTGGTAGGGACAAGGAAGGCCACCTGTTTCCCGTCAGTAACGGCCTTAAAGGCAGCCCTTATGGCGACCTCGGTTTTCCCGAATCCCACATCCCCGCATATGAGACGGTCCATGGGACATGGCTTTTCCATATCCCCCTTGACCTGTTGTGTCGCCAGGAGCTGGTCCGGCGTGTCTTCAAAAAGAAAAGAAGCTTCCAGCTGGTTTTGAAGATAGGTATCTGCAGAAAACGCAAATCCTTTTGCGGCAGTCCTTTCCGAATAGAGTTTTATCAGATCGCGCGCAATATCCTTGACCTTTTTCTTGGCTTGTTGTTTGATTCTGTTCCAGGCCCCGCTCCCCAGCCTGGAAATCCTGGGCGGTTCGCTGTCTTTGCTTTTGAACCGGGCAATTCTGTGAAGTCCGTGAATGCTGACATACAGGGCGTCGTTGTCCTGGTATATGAGTTTGACTGCTTCCTGAATCTTTCCGTTGTTGTTTATTTTGACCAGACCGCCGAATACCCCTACCCCATGGTCAATGTGGACCACATAATCTCCAATTTTAAAACCGGACAGATCATTTATGGTGATCTGTTCGCTCTTTTGTACGGCCCTTTTCAGGTATACCCTGTGAATACGCTCGAAAAGCTGGTGGTCTGTATAATAACTGATCTTGTTGTGATGGTCTGTAAATCCTTCGTGCAAAGAAATTTCCTTGTACTGTACCAGATCGTCAGGACAGTCCAGGCTTCTAAAAATATCCTGCAGTCTTCTGATCTGTGCCCTGTTTTCACTCAGGATAAAGACCCGGTATCCTTTTTCCTTTCTAGTCTGAATGTCTTTGACAAGAAGGTTGAAATTCTTATTGATCACCGGCTGGGGCGTAGTCTGGTACAGAACCTTCTGCCCTTCGTCTGCCAGTGGATTAATGGAAATCACGGGGATGTTTTGCGGGATGTCTCCGGCTGATTCATGGAATAGCCAGACCAGGGCATTGTTTTGAATAACGCCAAGCAAAGACTGTTCTCCCTCCAGTCGCGGAATTATGCTTATTGTATGGCGTTCTTCTATGGACAATTGGGTATTCTGGTCAAATATCCTGATGTTTTCTACCTGGTCTCCAAAAAAATTGATCCTGTATGGCCGGTTTTCCGCATAGGAAAAAACGTCCAGGATGCTGCCCCTGATGGCAAATTGTCCCGGTTCACTTACAAAGTCCGTTTTTTCAAATCCCGCTTGAAAAAGGGTCTCTTTTATATCCTGGTGTGATATTGTCTGGCCTTTCTTTACGTCCAGATGTCCTGTATCCAGGTTATTTTTTCCCGGAATACCCTCCTGCAGCGCTTTGGGATAAGTCACCAGCAGGATATCTGAAGGCTTTTTGTAATACCCGGCTACAGCTCCAAGGGCCATGGTCCGCTGCACCTGGAAGGATTCATCGGGCCTGGCTGTTTTTCCCGTTCCCCTGTATGAAGCCGGAAACAGGTACACGCGCTCGTAACCCAGCAACACAGAAAGGTCG
>Ga0209719_1003980_pt1 | contig 12558 bp, 11 predicted proteins | sample AD_JPNAS2_MetaG_FD_184421 | JGI IMG/M metagenome (GOLD analysis project Ga0209719, IMG submission 184421) | Active sludge microbial communities of municipal wastewater-treating anaerobic digesters from Japan - AD_JPNAS2_MetaG (SPAdes) (version 2) | ecosystem: Engineered > Bioreactor > Anaerobic...
CATAAAAGCATGTAATGAACTAATCATAGAAGATAAAACTACTACCCCAATGAGATAGAGTGAACATAAAAAGTAACAATGAGGATACAAAAATAAGAGGGGCTGGGGTTATGCAAAAGTCTCGAGTAGGTTTATCAAAATAGATAAGAACATTTCTGCAGAAGATTATGTCCATGGACTCGCGGAACCCGAACTCTCCGTCCATGAAATTCAGTCGTCTGAAACTGACGGTTTCCCGTAACTCCGGGATTATACGGTAGACCTTATTTTGCGGGTCTTTGTTCTTCAAGAGGTATTTACTTTTCATAACATGGGGAACAGGACTTATCTGCTCCTTATCATAAACTGCCAACCTGGCCTTCTCTAATACATTTGTTGAAATATCTGTTGCAAGGACCGTAAAAGGTAATCTGACAGCATTTATCTGTGAAAACTCTTTCAAAACCATTGCCAGGGTATAGGGCTCTTCTCCGGTAGAACACCCTGCGCTCCACACCGCTAACGGTTTTCTTATAGTGAATTCTTTCTTTTTCATCATTTCAGGGACAGCATAGTTGACAAGATAATCAAAATGTGCAGATTCCCTGAAGAAATCTGTTTTGTTCGTCGTGATTTCATTAATCATTTTTACCAGTTCTCTTTCCATACCTTCTTTACTGAAAAGGTAATCGCAATAGTCAGAAAAAGCTTTCATTTCCAGTCGCTTTAAGCGTTTTTGCAAACGGCCTTCCACCATGGTTTTTTTGCCTTTATTCATGAGGATACCGCACTTCTCATAGATAAGGTCTTTTAAGCGGTTGAAATCAGAATGTGATAATAGAACCATGTATTAATATCCTTTGACCCTTACCCCTCTGACCCTGTCTTTTTCATATATCCAGTACTTCTCGTACCTTCTGAAGCAAGATATCCGGGCTCATGGGCTTGGAAATAAAATTGAATTCACTTTCATGTATACCTTTGTCCAATACAATATCACTCGTGTAACCGCTTGTAAAAATTACCTTTATGTCCGGCCTCATATTTATTACAGCATCATACGCCTCTTTGCCGTTTTTCTTAGGCATAACAACATCAAGGATCAAAAGGTCAATTCTGTCTTTCATTTCCATAAAGCATCCGATCGCTTCTTCGCCGTCCCCCGATTCGATAACGGTGTATCCATACCGTTCGAGAATCTCCTTCATGAACTTTCTCAGTTCTCTGTTATCTTCACAAATCAGTATGGTCTCTGCCCCTCTTTTAATTGGCGCTGGTTGATGATTTTTTACGTGAAACACGCCTTGTATCAATGAAAAGTAGATATTAAATGTGGTTCCAATGCCCGGTTCACTGTAAACATTTATGAATCCTTTGTGCTGTTTTACGATACCATACACGGTGGACAGACCAAGGCCTGTGCCTTTCCCCAACTCTTTTGTGGTAAAAAAGGGTTCAAAAATGTGCACTCTTGTTTTCTTGTCCATACCATGACCGGTATCTGAAATGGTGAGCAGCGCATATTCTCCAGGTTCCCCGTATCCATGGGTTTTTACAAACCCGCTATCCAGCAAAAATGGTTTTGCTTCAATAATGAGGGTACCTCCCCCCGGCATTGCATCCCTGGCATTACCGACAAGGTTAAAAAGGATCTGGTTGATCTGGGCATCGTCAGCCATAATAACCATATCATCAGAACTTAGTTTAACTTTAAGTTCGATATCCTCCGTAAGGAGGCGCTTCAAGATTTTTTCCGCCCCCGTTATCGTGTCATTGATCCTGAGAGGCTTGAGAATTATCTTCTGTTTGCGGCTGAACGCAAGCAGTCCCTGAACAAGGCTTGCAGCTTTCTCTGCTGCTTCAAGTATGGCCTCCACATACATTTTTAAATGGCTGCCTTCTCTTGAATCCAACTGCAAAAGGCTCCCGAAACCAATAATTGTTGTGAGAATGTTGTTAAAATCGTGGGCAATGCCTCCGGCCAGCAATCCGATCGCCTCCATCTTCTGGGATTGGCGAAGCTGGTTTGCCAATGTCTCCTCGCGTGTAATATCAAGGATGCTTCCGGTTACTGCCGGTCGGCCATTAAAGGACATTGTGCTCCCGATAACTTTCATTGTAATCACTCCACCATCTTTTCTGATAGCCCTGAAGCTGTATTCTGTGTGATCTGTCTCGCCTGTCTGGCGGCCTCTCAAATGCTCTTTTACGATCTCCCTGTCGTCCGGATAAACAAGGTGGATAGGGCCCATTCTATCAATTACCTCCTCATATGCATATCCGTGCATTTCGCAGAATCTCCTGTTTACAAACCGGAACAAACCATTCTGTATAATGTAGAAACCGACAAGGGAATTCTCCACTACACTGCGGTATTTTGCCTCGCTCTCTTCTAATGCCATTTCCGACTTTTTTCGTTGCGAGATATCTTCATTTGTTCCTTCATAATAAAGAATGTTTCCATCGGGATCATGGATGGTATGGGCATTAATGGACACCCAGAAGGTGCTTTTGTCTTTCCGGTAGAGCTGGACTTCAAACCCCTCTGCAACTCCATGCTGTACAAGTAGACGTTTTAACCGTTCCCTGTCCCCGGGATTTACATAGAGCTGCAGTCCTATATCAGTAACATCTCTCATCATGTCCTCAGGCGATGCAAAACCGAACATCCTGGCGAATGAAGGGTTAACGCTGATATAACGTCCTTCAGGGGTAGTCTGGTAGATACCTTCAACGGCATTTTCAAATATACGTCGATATCGCTCCTCGCTTTGCAGGAGTTTGTCTTTTGCCTTTTTCTGCTCTGATTCTTTCTGTTCCAGCTTTTCTGCCATCTCATCAAAAGTCTGCGCAAGCTGGCCTAATTCATCCTTCCCATGAACTAAACCGGTACGGGTCTTTAGATCACCAACACCCAATTCGCGCGTTGCTTCAATGAGCTTACCAAGTTTTCTCACAATCATACTGTTGCCTATCAGCATCGCAGAAAGCGCCGCAACAAAAAAAGCAATACCCAGGAGGGCAAGGTTAATCAAAAGGAGTCTTTTTGTCTTTGTGAGCACCTGTTTTTCGGAGATATCTATGTATATGTAAAGGTATGGTAATGCACCGTCATGCAGGTGGAATCGTTTATAGGCAATAAGACGTTTCTCTCCTCCTCTCCCGGATAAAAAAACTCCTTCTTCCGGCCCGTCTCTCATTTTACTGGTCCTGTCGGGATTGTCAGCCTTCCCGATATACCCCTCAGAGTCAGGATATCGGAAAAGCCGTATGCCCCTGTGGTCAAGTATTGATATTACAGAATCTTTTGGCAGTTTTGCTTTGAGAAACGTTTTGCCATACAGGTCAAGATTAACAGCAGCTACGACGATCCCCCTGAGTTTGCCCTCGGGATCCAGCATGGGGAAAGCAAAATGGAGTACCGACTCCTTAACGCTCACGCCTATAACGAATTCACCGACAGAAAGGCCTTTTGCTTTAAGGGCATCCTGAAAATACTTTCGATGCCTTGTGCTGTGGGGGGTAAAAGGCAGCGCCGAAGAGATTACCTGTCCTTCAGGAGTAGCAATAAACAGATTCGCATAAACGGGATTCAATTTGAGCAATTCTGACAGCAGTTTGTTGCAGGCAGCAACTTTTTGTTTCTGAACTTCCGGCAGCATTGACAAAGTCATGAGAAGCTGGCGTGCACCTTCTACGGTAAGTTCATGCTGGGATGCAATGCCTTGCAGTGCCGCAAGGGCATCTTCTTTTTCATCCTTTATTGCATCCTGCCTATGCTCAAACCCTGAGTAAAGAATAATCCCTAATGCCGGAATGACAAAGATCAACACAAGGGACAATAACTGTATCCTTATAGATTTGAAAAATGAGTTGATCCCGGGTGAAATAGCTACCCCCTAAACATCGAGTGTTTGCTTCAGAAGCTTATCAAGCTCCCCTGCTTTAAACGGTTTCGATAATGCACCCGCAAAACCATGTTCTTTATAATCAATAATGATAGGATCATGGGGGTTGCCGCTCGAAATAATGGCCTTTACATCGGGGTCTATCCTTCGCAGGGCATTTAAGGTTTCTCTGCCTCCAATGCAATTTTCTATGAATAAATCAAGTATCACTGCATCAAAAGGCGCCTTTGCTTCTCTTGCATTCTTGTATAATTTAATTGCTTCCTCCCCATCCTTTGCCAGTTCTGACATATATCCAAGGTATGACAACATCATTATAAAACGCCACGAAGATAGCTTTTTTGTAGTACCATAAACCGGCGCATATAATCGTTATATAGAAAAAATGGGTGTATAAAACATCCGTGGTCCGGTACACCTGAAAATATATGGCGAGCGCAGTGCATAAAGCCAATAGTAAGGCCAAAGAAAAAGGTTTATGTTTCCAGTATTTTTGCATACTCTCATGTCCTCAGCAAGAAGATAGGGCCATAACCCTATCTTCTCTTCTCATAACCCTGACCCTGTTTCAATTCATTCCCTGCCATCTGTATTTCCGCCGCCTTCGCCATGCTCAACTCATCCGATGAAAAAACCTTATCAATATCGAGGATAATTATGAATTGATCATCTCTCTTTCCCATGCCCTTGATAAATTCTGTCTTAAGTTGTACCCCTATCCGCGGGGCCAATTCGATTTGATCCGGTTCCAGTTCAAACACCTCTTGAACAGAATCGACGAGGGCACCTATTATAGCAGTTTCTCCCTCAATGGTTACCTCAACAACTATGATACAGGTGTTAATCGTCTTTTCAGTCTGTGACATACCGAACTTAAGCCTCATATCCAGAACAGGGACAACACTTCCTCTCAAATTTATGACCCCCTTCATAAATTCAGGGGTTTTGGGTACTTTTGTAACTGTTGTGAACTCCAGTATTTCCCTCACGTGAGAAACGTCTATTGCAAAAATCTCCTCGTCGAGCTGAAATGTTAGATACTGCCTTGTATCGGTGATAGACGGCACGCTCATTGGTTAACCTCCTTTATAAATTCTGATTCAAGGGACAGGAGCCAAGGGGCAAGGTAATTTTCGCCTTTTGCCCTCTGGCCCTGTTTTTCATGACCCTTGACCCTATTCTTTAAAATTTTTCAAATTCGTCATCAAGCCTGTCATGTCCGCCTCCAAGGTCTATATTTGCACCCGTAAGTTGCGAATTATTACCGCCGCCTTTTGCAACCCGCATAAGGGCAGGTGAACCTGGGCGCAGGGTTGTTTTTTGTTGATCTCTGTCTGTTCTTGCCCCAATACTTTTCCGTCCATCTACTTTTCTTTTTCCAGTTTCCTGAACCTTGAAAAAAGAAATAGAATCTTGTAGCTGTTCTGCCTGGGAAGAAAGTTCTTCTGTTGTTGATGCCATCTCTTCAGTTGCAGAGGCATTCTGCTGGATAACTTTATCAAGCTGCTGAATAGCCTGGTTGATTTGTTCTGCACCTGCGTTTTGTTCATTGCTTGCAGCATTGATCTCACTGACAAGCTCTGCTGTTCTCTGTATCTCGGGAACAATCTTGGTAAGCATTTCACCGGCCTTCTCAGCCACTTCAACGCTGGATGAAGAAAGTTTATTAATCTCTGCCGCCGCTGTCTGGCTTCTCTCTGCAAGCTTCCTTACCTCTGTTGCCACAACAGCAAATCCTTTGCCGTGTTCGCCTGCACGCGCTGCCTCAATGGCGGCGTTCAAGGCCAGGAGGTTGGTCTGCCGCGCTATTTCTTCTATTATCGATATCTTGGCAGCTATTTCCTTCATTGCAGATACGGTCTCGGTTACTGCCTTACCACCTTCCCTTGCATCCTGAGCAGCTTTTAATGCTATCTTTTCTGTCTGCTGCGCGTTGTCTGCATTCTGCCTGATATTTGACACCATCTGCTCCATAGATGAGGAAACTTCTTCTGCGGATGCTGCCTGCTCTGTGGCACCCTGGGACATCTGCTGTGAACTGCTGCTCATCTGCTGGGCGCCGGATGCAACGTTGTCCGCAGCGCCTTTTACATCATTTACAATTTCTGTAAGTTTTTTGACCATGTCTGCTAATGCTCTCATCAATTCATCCTGAACAGACCGTTCTTTTGCGGTAACCGTTAGATTGCCATCAGCTATGTCCTGCGCCAGTTTAGTAATATCGTTCATAGCTTCGATAAGAACGTTCAGGTTACTTTTAATGATGTTGTACTGACCCTTATATTCAGCGGTGATCTTCGTTGGAATGTCACCTTTTGAAATCCGATCAACATAGTCGGCTGTGACCATCAAAGGGTTGACTATGTTTGTAACGATTTCGTTGATCCCGAGAACCAATTTTTTCCAACCGCCTACAAATAGATCGGCATTAGCACGCTTGTCTAACTCGCCATCGGCTTCTGCCGTGATTACTTGACCAACTTCATTCAGCAGCCCGCTCATCGTATCAATACAATTGTTCAGGTTATTCTTGATCTCATTGAAGTCACCGTTGTAGGTATCGGTAATCTTCGGCGGTATATCACCCTTAGAAATTCTGTCTACATATTCTGCCGTGACGTTGATGGGACCGACGAAGGCATCGAGGGTGTCATTTACGCCTTGGACGATCTTTTTGTATTCACCTTGGTGTTTGTTGACATCAGCTCTTGCGGCGAGCTTGCCTTCAACAGCTGCCTTGGCGAGCATGCTGGTATCGTTGATCAACAGTTCTATTGTCTCCATGCATCCCATGACTGCAGGTAGCAGGTGATCTTCTTCACTTCTCTTACCAATTTTTTTGAGCTCTGCAAGCTCAGCGGTGTTTCCAACTGCAATCTCATTGATCTGTCTTGTAACACCCCGCAGACGGTCTCTAACCTCATTTGTTGCCTTTGCTATTGAAGCGTATATTCCCTGATAGCTGCCTTCCACTGCCTTTGAATGATCATTGGCCGACATTCTATGCAATATCGCATCAGACTCAACCAGTCCCTGGAGCCCATCAATACAATTGTTCAGGTTATTCTTGATCTCATTGAAGTCACCGTTGTAGGTATCGGTAATCTTCGGCGGTATATCACCCTTAGAAATTCTGTCTACATATTCTGCCGTGACGTTGATGGGACCGACGAAGGCATCAAGGGTCTGGTTGACACCGGAGACAATCTTCTGGAAATCGCCTCCGTGTTTGGATGCGTCTGCACGAGTTGCGAGCTTGCCTTCAACCGCTGCCTTGGCGAGCATATTAGCATCAGCAATAAGGCTCTTGAGGTTTGTCCGCAGCAATTCAATGTTCTCGTTAATAAAGGCCTTTTTGCCGGGAAACTTTTCGAGTTCTGCTTCAAAGTTACCCTTGCTGAATTCTGCGATACAGGCCATGGCCTTTTTCTTTACGCTTATATGGCCTGCAACGATATCGTTAACTTTTTCTGCTATAACACGATAGTCACCATCGAACATATCGACAGGCATAATCGCATCAATATCACCGGCATTGTGTGCCTCATGCATTTTAATTATTTCACCCATAAGCATTTTTCTATTCTTGTTAAACATAAAGCTTCCTCCTTATATTGACTTTTAAAAATCAATCCCTATTTCATCTAAATCATCATCAGCAATCTTGCTGTTTTAACGTTTTTCAGTGTCATTTCCAGCATCTCTTTTACTCCTTTTTTTAATGGAAGATCATGACCTGAATAAATTGTCCGAATGTTGAGTCTGTGCAGTCTTTCAATGGTTCTGATAAAATCGTTCGAATAAGACCCGCTTATGCTCGTTATTCTAAGCGGCGCGTCTCCCGAAAAGAGGACTCCCTCTTCTTCACAGTAAAGGCATATTGAGTCACTTGAATGGTTCGGGGTGTGGATAACCTGAAAAACCATGTCTGCAATGCTGATCATCTGTCCATCCTTCAGGAGTTCGTCAACAAAGTCGCCGGGCGAAAATGCATATACTTTTGTGTTGTATTGTTTCTTGATAGCTGCAAGATTTTTTGTATGATCAAAATGATTGTGTGTGAGGATAATCTGATCAACCTTATTTTTCCCGACACCGGAATGAACATTTTCAATTTCGCTGATAATTGAACCATCAGCCCCCACATCGATTAACGTATTTATGTCTTCCAGTCTGTTCCAGTTTCCGAGCACAAGATAGGCATTTGAGGTGTATACGGTATTGTTCTTGTTCAGAAGAACAACCTTCATCTTACCCTTCCACCTTCTTGAATATCTGCCCATCGGAGGCTACCTGCTCAAAGAGGTTATTCAACTCCAGAGGCATCTTCTGTGTCTGCTCTGTAGCAAAATATCCACCCGGCGCCAGAGACCTGTGGAACATCCGTATAACCTCAATACGCTCGGCCTGTTGAAAATGGAGAAGGACATTCTTACACATGATAAGACTGAAATCTTCTCCTACAGACTTTAATGAAAGGAGATCATGCTTCACGAATGTTATTCTGTCCCGGATCAGGCTTATCACTTCGTGATACCCCGGCTTACCGTTCGGCTTAAAATACTTTTTAAATATCTCCTCGGGTATTCTTTTGGTCTCATCCTCGGTATAAATTCCTTTTTTTATGATGTTTCCGAAGGTATCCGTCTCATCTATATCCGTTGCATAGACAGTCAGGTTTTTAAATGAAAAATGGCCCATATTTTCAGCAAGTACAATTGCAAGGGAATACGGTTCCGGTCCCATGGCGCATCCTGCATCCCAGACTTTGATGCGGCTTCTGCCCATGGCATAAGGGACTACGTGTTTTACGGCGAGATCAAGTATCTGCATGTCGCGAAAGAAAAAGGTAAAAGCCAAGGTTCACCTCGTAAAAGATAGGATTATATTATCCAAACACTGCCTCTGTTAATTCAACGTTTTTGATGAGCTTCGGTATATCCACTATCAGTGCCACCGTTCCATCTCCCAGGATAGTAGCGCCTGAAACTCCTTCCACGTCTTTGTAGAACCTTCCAAGGTTTTTAATGACGGTCTGGTGTTCGCCCATAACTGTGTCCACTACGAAACCCACACGGTCTCCGTTGTTCCCCGTAATGACAATCTGCTCTATTGATGGCGGTTCGCCGACAATATTAAACTCTTTTCTGAGCCTGATGTAGGGGACCATTTCGCCCCGGATATAGGCAATGTTTTTCCCGTGAGCCTTTTGTACATCTTCGCGTGTCAGTTCTACGCATTCTTCTACAATGGAGAGAGGAAGGACAAAGTAATTTTCTTTAATTGCAACAAGCAGTCCTTCCACGATGGCCAGGGTAAGAGGCAGGGTAACATTAATTGTAGTCCCTTTTCCCTTCTCACTGGAGATATCGATAGAGCCACGTAGGCCTTCTATTGCTCTTTTTACTACGTCCATTCCCACTCCGCGGCCCGATACATTTGTAACCTTCTGTGCGGTAGAGAAGCCGGGATGGAGAATAAAGTTATAAAGTTCTTTATCGGTGAGGTCTGCATTCGTGGAAACAAGTCCCTTCTCTATAGCCTTGGCAAGGATAGCTTCTTTATTTAAACCGCTTCCATCGTCCTTTATTTGTATCTTCACATTTGCCCCCGAGTGAACAGCCGAAAGGTGGATTGTTCCTATCCTGGGCTTTCCTGCTGACGTTCTTGTTTCGGGGGCTTCTATACCGTGATCGATAGAATTTCTGATAAGATGGACAAGAGGGTCGTTCAATTTCTCAATAACGGTCTTGTCGAGTTCCGTTTCCGCCCCTTCGGTAGTGAGTTCAATTTCTTTCCCCAGTTCAAGAGATAAATCTCTTACCAATCGCTTGAATCTTCCGAAAGTGCTGCCGATGGGAAGCATTCGGATGTTCAACGTGGTGTCTCTCAGTTCTCCCGTCAGCCTCTCGACTTCCTCAGAGAGGGAGAGGATAATACCGTCGGAAGAGCGGGATGCTATCTGGCTGAGTCGCGCCTGGACTGTTACCAATTCTCCCACGAGGTTCACCAGTGCATCTAACCTCTCTGCAGGCACCCTGACAGTGGACGAGGTGTCCTCCTGTTTTCCGGCAACCTCCCTCATTTTCTTCTGTTCAGAGAGGGCTGATTCTACCGCAGATGCGCTGACAAAGCCCTTTTCTACGAGGATCTCACCGATAAATTTCTTTTCCTGAAGCACTTCATCCAGCGCCTCTGGTGTAATGTCCCCTCTGTCAAGGAGAATCTCGCCTAACTTTCTGTCTCCTGTTTCAGTGGGAATAATATCGATCGTTACTTCACAATCATCTTCAACAAAAATAAAAACATCCTTTATTGCATCTGCACCTTTATCGGTTGTGAGAATGATGTCCCAGGAGGTATAGCAGATATCCGGGTCTATTTCGTTAATTAAGGGAATTTTGTCTGTATGTGCAACAACTTCACAGTCTCCCAGTTCCTGGAGTTCGCTCAGAAGGTGGATGGGGTTTGTTCCCGTAAGGAAAATCCGGGGGCCAGGCATAAACCTGATGCGGAAGATAACTGATTCCCCGTCGTTTTTTGTAGAGGAGGGAGGCGAAGCTCCTTTGGGAGAAAACTGATTTTCTGGGGGGGTGGTTGTTTCTCCCTTTGATGCAAGACGGTGAAATGCACTGATCGTTTCCGTAAGCTCAGAAGGGGCTTCACCTGGGGGAGTGGTGAGTAAGGCCCTGATTTGATCTTTTGCAATCAGGGTTATATTAATAAGCTCCGGGGTAACAGGGATTATTTCTTCCCGGACTTTGTCGTAGAACGTTTCGATTTCATGGGTAAATGATGCAACAGCATTAAAGCCAAACATAGCGCCGGAACCTTTAATGGTATGCATAGCTCTGAAAACCTGGCCGATGAGGTCTTTATCCTGAGGAAAACGCTCCAGCTCAAGAAGCGAGTCTTCGAGGTCTACAAGAAGCTCCTGGGCCTCTTCAAGAAATACCGCCTGATGATTAGCGTCCATTATCCCAGCACCTTTTTTATAACTGCAGTAAGCTGGTCCGGTCTAAACGGCTTTACAATCCAGCCGGTAGCTCCTGCTGTCCTGCCTTCCTGTTTCCTTGAATCTTGGGATTCGGTGGTAAGCATAATGATGGGAACATACTTAAGAGCTGTCTTTGTTCTCACATTCCGTATCAGGCCGATGCCATCGAGATTGGGCATATTAAGGTCAGTGATTATCATATGTATTTCGCCTGCACCCAGCTTGTTAAGCGCATCCTGACCATCCGACGCCTCAATTACACCATACCCGGCATTCTTGATGGTAAAACTTACCATCTGACGTATGCTTGTCGAATCATCAACTACCATTATCGTTTTAGACATTGAGCACCTCTTGTATTGGACATATTATATTGTCATAGGCGAAACACCCTCTGCTCTTGCAGTAGCCCGCCGATTTAATGACTTCCCTCAGTGCTTCCGGAACCTGGTTGGAAAGAGAAAAGTGCTTATTGAGTTTTTTCAATGTCCTGTGTATGGAACATACAAGCTGGAGGCCAGAGACATCGATATCCGTTACGCCCGAAATAGATAAATTTAGATGGTCAGCATTATTAATTGATGCGACAAAAGCTGCTCTTATCGCTTCTGCATTTTGAATGGTCATATTACCTTCGATCTTCAGCTTTAATAATCCATCCAATTGATCTTTAACGATATTCATTGAGCACCCTCCCAAAAATTCTGTCACTCATTGATTTTTTTTATAAGCAAAAAAGGTGCCAATAAAATATAGGTTGATATTATTAAAGATATTTAAATGGGGAGGGGGTGAATACTATGGAATTGGTTCCATACTATGGAATTCATTCCATAGTATGGCAAGGGTCAAGGGGCTTGCCCCTATCTTTTATGTATTAATCCCATATGCTTTGATCTTTGTTAGTAGGGTTTTGTAATCTATGTCAAGCATTGATGCGGCTTTGGTTTTATTGCCCTTTACAATTTCCATGACCTGCCTGATAGCCCTTGATTCGGCATCTTTTACTGCGATTGAGGTAACATCTCTCAGGGGCATTACGGGGAACGTGCTCTTGTTTTCCCATCTGTCATCGATGATAAAATTGAGATGCTCAGGTTTAACTACCCCGTTATCAGAAAGGAGTACAGCTCTTTTGATAACGTTTTTTAATTCCCTGACGTTCCCGGGCCAAGGGAATTGTTTCAACAGATCGACAGCGCCATTTTCGATAGCCCCCATTTGTTTGTTCAGCTCCAACGCAGTCTTTGCAACAAATTTATTTGCGAGAAACGGTATGTCATCAACCCTTTCCCGGAGTGGTGGAAGAATAATCATAAATTCACAGAGGCGGTAAAATAAATCTTCCCTCAGCTTCTTTTCCTTTACAGATTTTAGCACATCGGTATTTGTAGCAGCAATGATACGCACATCTATATCTGCCGGCTTTGTGCCTCCAAGCTGATATATGCGTTTTTCGTCGATCGCCCGGAGGAGTTTGCTCTGCATAATAAGGGGCATATTTTCCAATTCATCTATGAAAAGGGTTCCGCTGTTAGCCAACTCAAACAGGAGTTTCGGGGATAAACCAATTTGCTCTACGATTTTGTAGTAATAACGGCAGCTTGCGGCATATATCTCTGTAAGACCCATCTGGAGACGTATCTAATACATTAGGAAAACAATTAAAATACA
>Ga0209719_1003985_pt1 | contig 12548 bp, 10 predicted proteins | sample AD_JPNAS2_MetaG_FD_184421 | JGI IMG/M metagenome (GOLD analysis project Ga0209719, IMG submission 184421) | Active sludge microbial communities of municipal wastewater-treating anaerobic digesters from Japan - AD_JPNAS2_MetaG (SPAdes) (version 2) | ecosystem: Engineered > Bioreactor > Anaerobic...
GCTGGCACCCAACCACGAGCGGGCCCGGCCGGGGTTCGCCCGACGAGTCTTGCAACTGGCCCTTCCCTCCGGCGTCGTCGTGGCCATCTGCACCTTCACGACCTACCTGCTGTGCCGACCGCCGGTCAGTTCCGGCGAGGCCCTTCGCACCCAGGCCTCGACGGCGTCCCTGGCCTGCCTCATCATCGTGGCGACCTGGGTGCTGTCGGTCGTCGCCCGGCCCTACGAGTGGTGGAAGGTGGCCCTGCTGGTGTCGTCGGTGGCGGCCTACGTGGCGATCTTCCTCGTGCCGTTCACGCAGTCGCTGTTCCTGCTCGACGCCGGGAACGCCGCGATGATGCGCACCGGGCTGACAGTCGGGCTGGCAGGAGCGGCCACCATCGAAGCGATCTGGTGGATCCAGGGCCGGTTGCGCGGCGAACCGCGCCGCTGGTGGGTCGCCGACGACTAACCGACTCGCACCTCCGGCGGTCAACCCGCCAACCCGCCTGCCCGCCAGCCGCCAGCCGCCGGCCGTCAGCCGACTCGCACGCCAAGCGTCAGAACAGCGCGCTCATCAACGCGCGTCGGGCCTTGACGACCCGCTCGTCACTCGCCCCAACAACCTCGAAGAGCCCGAGCAGGTGCTGGCGCGCCGCGTTGCGATCGTCGCCCGCCGTCGCCCGAACCGTGTCAACCAACCGGGCGAACGCGTCAGGCACGTGCCCCCCGAGGACATCGAGGTCGGCGACGACCGTCTGCGCCGCCACGTCGAGCGGGTCGGCCGCGGCCGCCGCCCGGGCCGCAACCGCGTCGACGCCCTCGGTGCGCTTGAGCAGCCGGACCTGGCCGAGGCCCAGCGCGGCCTCCGTGTCGGCGGGGTTCTGGGTGAGCGCTTCCTCGTATGCCGCGATCGCCGCGTCCAGGTCGCCACGCTCGATCGCGTCGTAGGCCGCTGCGATCAGGGGCGGCAGCTCGTCCTCGGCAGCATCAGCACTGTCGACGCCGTCGGCGCCCTCGGCGGCTGCCGGCGCGTCGTCCCCGACCGAGACCCGACCCGTGACGCCCATCTGCACGGCCAACTTGAGCAGCTCGTCGATCCACGGCTGGATCTCCGACGGCGGTAGCGCTCCGACGAACAGCGGCACCGGCTGCCCTTGGACGAGGCCGATGGTGGCCGGCACCGACTGGATCTGGAAGGCCCGCAGCAGCCCGGGGCTGGTGTCCACGTCGACCGACGCCACCTGGAATCGGCCCCCGTTGTCGCGGGCGACGTCGGCCATGACGCCGACGAAGGAGGCCGTCTGAGCCAGCCGCGCAGACCAGAGCACGACGACGATCGGCACCCGAAGGCTGGTCGTCGCGATGTCCTGGAAGGTCGCATCGTTGACCGAGACGACCAGGTCGCCGCCCGAGCTGGCCGACGCGCCAGAACCCCCGGCAGCGCCAGCAGCCCCGGCCGAACCGGCCGAACCTGCTCCGGCTGCCCCACCCGGGCGGGCTCCCGGGCCGTTGGCCGGGCGTTTGAAGGCGGACAGGTCGACGGCCCCGCGCAGGGCAGCGGCAGTGAAGGGAGACGAGCTCATGAGGTCATTCTCGCCGATCGCTCAGGTGCCGGACGCGGCATACAGTTGCTCCGCCGCGGCGACGACAGTGGCCTTGCCGCTGGCGGGGATGTGGAAGACCACGAACTCGTAGGTGCTCAGCACGGCGCTCTTGTTGATGACCGACTTGCCGGACAGGATCGTGAAGGCCTTCGACGGCGTCAGCGCGTTGGCGGTCTTCTCGGTCAGTGAGTCCTTGCGTTCGATCACGGCGACGACGTAGGCGCCCTGGCCCGTGGCCGCGCGCAGCGCAGCGACGACCCCCGCGGGGGCATGGGTCTGCTTGAGGGTGACGGCCGAGCCCAGCGAGGCGGCCTGGTCAGCGGCCCCCTTGCGGACCGCCGCGAAGAAGGCGTCCTCCGTGAACGGCCCCTCGGCTGCGGCAGGCGCGGGATAGGCCAGGGCCGCCGAGTATGCCGCGAGCAGGGCATCCGGGGCGACGGCCAGACCCGAAGCGTCCCCGATCGGGGCCGAGCCGACGGTCACCGCATCGAACTTGCCGACCGTTGCCGACGGCAGCATCCGCGCGATCGAGGCGATCCGATAGGCGGTGTCGGCGCCGGGCGTCACGAGCGTCACGAGGGCGGGTGACCCGCTCCCGGCGAAGGTCGCCTTGGCGAGGATCACCCTGGGGTATGCCGCGCTACGCGATACCGCCAGGACGACCGGGTCCGTGGGGCTCAGCGCGAGATCGGCCTTCTGGGCAGCCGTCAGAGTGCTCACGAGCTTGCCCTGTGCGGTGGCCGCCGCCAGGGCCTGGTCGACATAGGCGGCTTCGCGCAGGGCCTTCCCCTTGGTCCCCGGCACGGCAGCCGCGGCAATCTGAGCGGTGATTGCCTTGGCGACCTCCGCGTTGGCCTGCTCCGGCGTCTCGGCGCCGACCGCACCGCTGGCAGGCTTCGTCGACTCGCTCGGCTTCGCGGTCGCCGTCGCGCGCGCAGTCGCCTTGCTGGTCGCCGACGCCGTCGACGGGGTCGATGACGAGCACGCGGAGACAGCTACGGACAGAGCGATCCCGGTCACGGCGAGCGCGGCCAGGTTGGCGGCACGAGAGCGATGGTGGAGCGTCATGTGGGGTGTGATCCTCCCGGTGGGGTTCGTCCAGGGTAGGCGCAGCAACCCGTGAGGGACCAAATCGGTCCCCGCGCGCACCCCCACTCAGAACTGTGCGGGCTCCCGATAGATGCCCCACTCGTCGCGCAGCACGTCGCAGATCTCGCCGAGCGTGGCCTCGGCGCGGACCGCGTCGAGCATCGCGGGAATCATGTTGACGCCGCCGCGAGCCGCCGCGAGCATCGCCGCCAGCCCGGCCTGGACCGCGGCCTCGTCGCGGCGTGAGCGGCGAGCGGTCAGGTCGGCAACCTGGTCCACCTCGACCTGGTGGCTGACCCGCAGGATCTCCAGGTCGTGGCTCACCGACTCGGTCAGGAGGTTGACGCCGACGACCTTCTTGTCGCCCTTCTCGAGCGAGATTTGGTATTGGAAGGCCGCGTCGGCGATCTCCGACATGAACCAGCCCTCCTCGATGCCACGCAGCAGGCCTGAGGTGATCGGGCCGATTTCGTGCTCGATCTGGCCGGACGGTCCGGGCCGGCGGCCCAGCACGCCGAGGTCCTTGATCTTCGTGAAGATCGCCTCGGCCTCGGCCTCCATCCGGTCGGTGAGGGCCTCGACATACCAGGAGCCACCGAGCGGGTCGGCAACGTTGGTCACACCGGTCTCGTGCATGATCACCTGCTGGGTGCGCAGCGCGATCTCGGCGGCCTGCTCGGTCGGCAGGGCGAGGGTCTCGTCGAGGGCATTGGTGTGCAGGGAGTTGGTGCCGCCGAGCACTGCGGCGAGCGCCTCGACCGCAGTGCGGACGACGTTGTTGTAGGGCTGCTGCGCGGTGAGCGAGACTCCCGCGGTCTGGGTGTGGAACCGCAGCCACTGCGCCTTGTCGGTCTTGGCGCCGTAGACGTCGCGCATCCAGCGGGCCCAGATCCGGCGTGCCGCACGGAATTTCGCGATCTCCTCGAAGAAGTCGACATGGGCGTCGAAGAAGAACGACAGCCCCGGCGCGAAGGTCTCGACGTCCAGCCCGCGCGAGAGCCCCAACTCGACGTAACCGAAACCATCGGCGAGGGTGAACGCCAACTCCTGCGCGGCCGTCGAGCCGGCCTCGCGAATGTGATAGCCCGACACCGACAGCGGCTTGTAGTCCGGGATCCGCTCGGTGCAGAACTCCATGAGATCGCCGATGAGCCGCAGGTGCGGGCCGGGCTCGAAGAGCCATTCCTTCTGGGCGATGTATTCCTTGAAGATGTCGGTCTGCAGGGTCCCGTTGAGGACGCCGATGTCCACGCCCTGCCGCTCGGCCGCCACGAGGTACATGCAGAAGACCGGCACCGCAGGCCCGCTGATCGTCATCGAGGTGGTCACGTCACCCAGGGGTATGCCGCCGAAGAGCACCTCCATGTCGGCGGCCGAGTCGATGGCGACACCGCAGTGCCCGACCTCGCCGAGGCTGTGCGGGTCGTCGGAGTCGCGGCCCATGAGGGTCGGCATGTCGAAGGCGACCGAGAGCCCGCCGCCGCCACGCTCGAGGATCATCTTGTAGCGCTCGTTGGTCTGGACCGCGTTCCCGAAGCCGGCGAACTGCCGGATCGTCCATGTCCGCCCGCGATAGCCCGTGGGGTAGAGACCACGGGTGAAAGGGAACTCCCCCGGCCACCCGATCCGCTCCATCCGCTCCCGCTCAGCCTCGGTCTGCGGCTCGGGTATGCCGTGCAGCCCCGGCCCATAGACCGGCTCGACCGGCATACCGGACAAGGTGGTGAAGTCCGCGTCGCGCACCTGACCGCGCGCCGTCGCCTTGTCGTACCGGGCTTGCCAGCGGTCCGCGCCTGAGGTCTGCTCCATGCGGACAGGGTAACCGGGAAATGGCAGATTTACTAGGACGTCCTACTACTTTGCGACGTCCGTCACGGCACCGCACTCAGCCGTCAGCGGATCTGGCCTCGGTCTCGCCGTCGAGGAAGTCGCCCTTGGCAAGCCGGACCCGACGCAGCACCCCGAAGAGCTGGTCACGATCGGCATCGTCGAGCATGCTCAGCCCAAAGCCGGCCTCGACGAGGTCTGTGGTCGCAGCCTCCATGACTGCCCGCCCCGTCTCGGTGATCGCCGCCAGGGTGCCTCGCCCGTCGCTGGGGTTGGGGCGCCGCTCGACCAGCCCGGCTGCCTCCAGCCGTTGGACGATGTTGGTCGCCGAGGTCGGGTGGACCATGAGGCGCTCACCGACCTTGCTCATCGGCAGTTCACCGGAACGCGTGAAGGCCAGCAGCACCAACGCCTCGTAGCGCGCGAAGGTCAGCCCGTGCCGCCCGACGATCCCGTCGAACTCGGCGAGCAGCGCCTGGTGCACCCGCATGATCGAGGTTGCGGCTGCCATCGCGCTCACCTGGGCGTCCGGCCCCCATCGAGCGCGCCACAACGACGCGGCGCGGCGGATGGGATCGAAGGCCAAGGGCACGGCCGCAGGCTAGCGCGCCCGGACCACCCGCCGGGAGGTGGCCCAACAGCAGGTATGCCGCGGGGATACCGTTGGCGCCCATGGAACAGCGACGGTGGGAACGGCTAGGACGCGACCTCGGCGTTGTCGGGTTGGGCTGCTGGCAGTTGGGCGCGGGCTGGGGCGCGGTCAGCGAGGACGACGCCATGGCCACCTTGCACGCGGCAGCCGATGCGGGAGTGACCTGCTTCGACACCGCCGATGTCTATGGCGACGGGCGCTCGGAGCGATTGGTCGGCCGGATGCGCGCCGAGCGGATCGCCGACGAGGAGGAGCCGGTCTTCATCGCGACCAAGATGGGTCGACGTGCCAATCCCCATGTGCCGGAAGCGTTCACGCTGGAGGCTTTCCGCGCATGGGTCGACCGTAGTCGGGCCAACCTCGACATGGACACCCTCGACCTCGTCCAGTTGCACTGCCCCCCGCCGAGCGTCCTGGACAGCGACCAGATTTTCGACGCTCTCGACGAGCTCGTGCAGGAGGGGCGGATCGCGGCATACGGAGTGTCGGTCGAGACCTGCGCGGAAGCCCTCGCCGCGATCTCGCGACCCGGCGTGGTGAGTGTGCAAATCATCCTCAACGCCTTCCGGCCCAAGCCGCTGGAGGAGGTCCTGCCGGCGGCGGCCGCTGCTGGGGTCGCGATCATCGCGCGGGTGCCGCTGGCCAGCGGGCTGCTGACCGGGCGTTACGACGAGTCGACCACGTTCCCCGCGGAGGACCACCGCGCGTTCAACCGACACGGGGACGCGTTCGATGTCGGCGAAACCTTCTCAGGCGTGCCCTACGAGGTCGGGGTCCAGGCGGCTCGCGAGATCGCGGCGCTCACCCCACCCGGCTGGTCGACGGCGCAACTCGCGCTGCGGTGGGTGCTCGATCAGCCGGGAGTGTCCGTGGTCATCCCGGGCGCCCGCAACCCGGCGCAAGCTCTGGACAACGTCGTCGCCGCCCACCTCGACCCGTTGCCGCAGGCCACCCTGACGGCCATGGCCGAGATCTACGACCACCACATCCGCGAACACATCCACGCCCGTTGGTGAGCACACGCATCACCGTTCGACGCTGAGCAGGCCTTCGTCGAGTCGGACGACCCGGTCGGCGACGGCCGCTGCCTCCGGGTCGTGGGTCGCCATGACGACAACGTTTCCGGCAGCCGCATACGCCCGCAGCAAGGTCAGGACGATCTCGCGGTTGCCGTGGTCGAGCTCGGACGTCGGCTCATCGGCGAGCAACACTCCTCCGGCGAGGGCCAGTCCGCGGGCCACGGCGACCCGCTGTTGCTGACCGCCTGACAACTCCTCGACGAGGTGCCCCACCGACTCGGCCAAACCGACCTCCGCCAGTGCGTCAGCAGCGGCGGCACGGGCCGCGGCGGATCCGTGGCCCGCCGCGAGCAGCGGCAGAGTGACATTCTCAAGAGCGGTGAGCACCGCGGCCAGGCCGTTACCTTGCGGCACGACGGCCACTCCGAGACGCGCAGCCTGGTCGCGGCTCACGATGGCCGTCGACCCCACTGTCACCTGGCCCTCGCTCGGTCGCACGGCACCCGCCAGGGTCCAGAGCAGGGTCGATTTCCCGGCTCCCGACGGACCGGTGACGGCAACGAACTCCCCCGGCTGCACCCGCAGCGACACTCCCGCCAACGCGGTGACCGGCTCGAAGCGGACCGTGACGTCTCGGCACTCCACCGACTGCGCCGGCCCGCGTTCCACTCGACCGGCCGACGAACGCCCGCGTTCGGCGCCGGTCAGCTCATGCCGGCCCATGGCCGTCCTCCTCCGGGATGATGATCCAGCGGCCGTCAGACTCCGGATGGACGCGCACGAGGGTGCCTGGCGGCAGTCTGTCGAGGGCGTCGGGCGGCAGCGGCAACGACCCGTCCGCCGACACCACGGCATACTCCTGGCCGCTGCGTCCCTCCCCGCCGACCCGACCGTCGCGGATCGTCACCGTGCGCGGCAGCGCGGCCGCCACCTGCGGGTCATGGGTGACGATGAGGACGGTGGTCCCTACCTGGGCGTTCACCTCGCGGATCGCGGCCAGCACGGTGTCGCGGGCGGCGTGGTCCAGTTGGCTGGTCGGCTCGTCGGCAAGGAGCACCCCCGGGTATGCCGCGATCCCCACCGCGAGCGCCGCGAGCTGCAACTGCCCGGGAGTGAGCGTGGCGAGCGGGGCATTGGCCAGCGGGAGGATGCCAACGAGGTCGAGAACCTCGCTGGCATCGGGCACCTCGCGGCCATGCTGTCGCGCTCCGCGCTGAGCGAAGTCGACGTTCCGACGCGCCGTGACATAGGGCAGCACGTTGCGGTCGGCCCCCTGCAAGACGATCCCGACCTCAGTGGCCCGGAAGCGGTCCAGCGCGGATTCATCCATCTGAGCCAGGTCGTTCGGGCCGATCCGGATGGTCCCGGCGCTGGGGCGCAGCAGCCCGCCGCACAGGGTGAGCAGGGTCGACTTCCCGGCGCCCGACGGACCGAGCAACCCGACGATCTCTCCTGACGCGACCCGCAGGTCGACGCCGGAGAGGGCAGCGAGGTCGTGCCCGTCCGCGTGGTAGATGTGAACGAGACCGTGGGTCGTGATGGCCAGGCCGGTGCGGGTCGGGGCGCTCACAGGCGTTCCCTCAATCGGGCTGGGATGGCCCGAGAGACCAGGCGAGTGCCCACGACGATGGCGACGACCCCCAGCAGCCCGAGGACGAGCGCCGCCGCCCCGCCGACGGCGGACCACGCCGGGCGCAGGTCGGCCAGGAAGGTGGCCGAAGGCCGGGTGAACAACGGCACCATCGGCAGGGCCAGGCGCGACGCCAGGAGTCCGCAGAGTATGCCGGCCACCCCGGCGACCACAACGACCGTCCCCTGTTCGAGGGCGCTTGCACGACGGAGCACGGCAAGCGGCACGCCGGACATTCGCAGGGCGGCGTAGTCCCGCGAGCGCGGGCGCCAGGCCGTGGTCACGACCAGGACGAGGACGAGGGCGGCCATGACGATGGCAAGCAGTCCGACGACGACGGCCAGACGCAGGCCCCACGCCGACGCCGACCCGTCGTAGAGCGCCTGCCGGTCACTCTCTCGCACCGTGGTGGTGACCGAGATCCCTTGGGCGCCAAGGGCATCGCGCACCGGCGCCTCAAAGCTGGAGTCGGCGAGATAGACCTGCAGCCGACCGACGACGGGCGCAAGGGTGCTGGCCCGGTCGAGCAGCGCGCGCAAGCTGACGATCGCGACGTTGGAGGGGCCGCCCGGGGTGTAGGGCAGCGTGCCCACCGGCTGGAACTGCACGGCGATCCCGTCCAGGCCAGCCCCCTGGAACGTCCCTCCAGAGGTGGTGCCCGGAGGCAACGAGCCGACGACGAACGCCGGAAGGTTTCCGACGGCGCCCTTGGCGGTGACCCGGACGCCCGTGCGGGCGCTGAGCAGGTCGAGGGCCACTGCGGTGGGGCTGCCGAGATCGCCTGGGACCGCGTAAGGAGCGAGCACGTCGGCGTTCTTGTCGCCCGAGCCGATCCACGTGTCGGGGCGGCCGATAGCTGCCGGCGGACCCGCGTCTCCACGCAGTTCGGTGATGGTGAATCGGCCCCGCAGGACCCGATAGTCCAACCCCACCCGGTCGACCCCGATGGCCAGCAGCGAGCACCCCTGGGGACAGTCGACCTCGGCCGTGAACACGACCGGCACGCTGCTCGTCAAGGGGATCGGGTCGAGGCTCAACGTCTGCTCGGCTCCGCCGGGTTTGCCCAGTCGGACAGCGAAGATCGGCCCCTCGCCGGCGCGTTGGGGTGCGTCGCCAACCTCGTCGAGCTCCTCGATCGCGCTGGAGCCGATGGTCACCGACAAGCGGGTTCCGGTGATCACCGGGGGGAGGGTGCCGGCCACTTGGAGGGGGCGCAGGTCGAAGGCAGCGGGGTCCACCGCCAGGTCGGCCACTCGAGCGAACTCCTCGGGGATGACCGCCATCGTCGTGATCGAGTCGGAGGAACCCTGCCGGATCCACGCGACCGGGGTCGCCTTGGTTGCCGCGGGGTCGACCTGACGCAGTGCCGTCTGGACCTCGGCCGGGTCATCGGAGTCGGTCGTGAGGACGACGGCGGCCCCGGTCTCCACCCGCGCGCGCAGTTCCCGGTTGTGCTGCCCCACGACGAGTGCGTTGACCGCAAAGGTCGCGAGCGCCGCCGCCACGGTGATGATCGTGACGATCCGCCGGACGGCCGGACGTCGAGCGATCTGGACCGCGGTAAGCGTCGCCGTGAGCCGACCTCGGTCCAGCGATCGTCGCCCGATGAGGGTGGCGGCCGGGGTGAGCAGGTGGGCCAGCACGATCCCCACGGCCAGCGCGACCAGGGCAGGGGTCGCGAGGGCGAGCGGTCCGGCGAGGTTGCCGCTGGCCAGCGCCACCACCCCGGCGACCGACACCCCGACGACGCCGGCATCGACAAGACCCATCCGCCGGCCTCGCTGGCGACTGGGCACCCGGCGCAACAAGTCCGCCACGGGCTCGCGGACGACCCTTCCGACGGCGATGATGATCGCCGCCCAGGCCAGGATCAGGCCCAAACCCGCGGCCGCGAACGTCGGCCAGGGCAGTTCGGCCGGGACTCCGGGGGCCAGCCACCTGGCTCGAACGAGGGTGGTGACTCCGAGAGCGCCGAGCAGTCCGAGGGGCGCACCGACGGTGGCCGCGGCGCCGAGTTCGGCGACGAGCAACCGCCGCGCCCCGGAAGCTCCACCTCCGCGCAACCGGCTCAACGCCGCCTCGGGACGGCGCTGCTCCACCGCAGACTCCGCCACCAGTCCCAGGACGACGACACCGAGCAGGGCAAGTTGGGCCATGAGCAACGGGACGATGACGAGCACCTGGCGGCGACCTTCAGCCAACTCGTCCGCCAGATCGCCAACGGCACTCGAGACGGCGATTCGAGGTAGCTCTCGCGCTGCCTCATCCCCCAGAGCGCTCAGCGCGCCCGGGATGCCGTCCAGGCTCTCGAGGCTGATCGCGTCACGGTTCAACGGGTAGGTCACGCTGACGGCGACCTGGAACCATCCCGGTGCGCCCGGGACGAACGACGAGGCCTGCTCGTCCGGTGCGAAGGTGCCGTCGCTGGTGACGAGTGCATCCATGAGCGGGGTCGGCGCCAGACCCGCCGACATGGTCCCGGCCCGCCCGCCGAGCCGAAGCCCCGCCCAGGGGCCTGCGGACAGCTCGTCCTGCGTGTAGGTGCCGACCACCGTCACCGGGCTGGCGAAGGCGGGGCCGCTGGCAATCCCGCGGGCTTCGACGGCAGAGATCACCGCTCCGGGGGCCCACCCCTGCAGGCGCGCCTCTGCGGTCGAGGCCAGCACCTCGAACGGCGCCTGCGGGCAACGCCCAGCGTCGAGCACCAGCCCGTCGCACGGCGTCGGACTTCCCCACATCGTCACGGTCGACACGCCCTGCGAGCCGGTGACGAAGACCCGACCGGACCATCGCTCGACCCCCGGGCCGTAGACCCCGGCCAGCGATGTCGGGAAGATGTCGCGCACCCGTTCGGCCCGCACCCGAGCCCCCTGCTCCCGCGAGGTGGTGAGCTCGATCGCGGTCGCCGCGGGCGGCATACGGGACAGGCCGTCGCGCAGCAGCGACTGAGCGAGCGCCCGTTCGTAAAGCGGCGCGAACGCCGCGCAGCCCACCACCAGCGCGGTGAGCACGGCGAGGAGAAGGGCTTGCGCGGGACGGTAGCGCAACGCAGCCCACGTCATCCCGCACCCCCTGACCTCTCGTTCGCCTGGTGACGGCTCCCCCACCACGGTATGCCGTCCGGTCTGGGCTCGCAGCGGCGGGCCGGGGTGGGGCGCGACACTGAGGGGCAGGTCAGCCTTCGGAGAGCACGGCCTCGATGCGGTTGACCTTGCCGTCCAGTTCGCCGGTGTGACCGGGGCGGATATCCGCCTTGAGCACAAGGCTCACCCGCGGTGAGTGCTCCAGCAGCAGGTCGACGGCTCCCTTGACCACGGCCATGCACTCGTCCCACTCGCCCTCGATCGTGGTGAACATCGAGTCGGTGCGTTGGGGGAGCCCGGAGGCTCGCACGAGTCGGACGACGTCGGCGATCGCGCGGCTGTAGGAGCCGTCGTGGTCGGGAGCGGACGGGGCGACGGAGAAGGCGACGAGCATGCCCCCACCGTATGCCGCGTCGCGCGCCCGTGGGGCTGGCGGAGTGGCCGGATCAGACGGGGTCGAGCGTCCGATAGAACGCCGGGCACAGCTCCAGCGGCCGGAACCCCAGCTGTTCGTTGATCGACACCATCCACTCGTTGTCGTTGGCGTTGCCGGTCGTGACATCGACACGCTCGGGGTAAAGCTCCTGCAGTGCAACGAGATTGGCAATCTTGACGGCCATGCCCAGTCGATGACCGCGATGGTCGGCCCGCACGAGCGTGCCCCACTGTTGGGCCCGAGTGATCGTGGGCGGGAGAGCCAACTCGCTGAAGGCCACGACCTCGCCACTTGCCTCGTCGATGGCGACTGCGGTCAACCGCACCCGCCCCGTCGCGCGGTCCAGTTCCATGTATCCCCCGTAGCGCTCCGGGGTCAGCGTCTCGGGCTCCCAGTCGATCTCGCCGGTCGGGGCATCGGTCCCCACCCGGTTCATGCACTCGCACAGCGAGGGCCACAGCGCGCGCGGCACCTCCGTAAACGCCTCCACCCGATAACGCCCCTGGTATGCCGCCCGCGCACCGTCGCCGAGCCGGGCCAGCAGGTGCGGGTCGACCGGCAGGGTGAGCCGTCGGATCATCTCGGTGTTGCCGAGCCGGAATCCGTTGTGCTCGGCGAAGAGTCGATACGGGTGGTCGTCGGCACGGTCGACGGGGTAGTGGGCCTCGGTGACGATTCGGGTGCGGTCGTTGGCTCGGGCGAAGCCGACTACCGTCTCGATCGCCCGGGTGCCGTGGCCCCGCCGGCGGTGGCCCGGATGCACGTCGAGCTCCATCCAGACGGTGTCTGTGTTGTCGCTCAAGGGCAGCCACGCCGTGATGAAACCGACGAGCGCATCGCCCTCCCAGATCCCCCACAGGTGGGTGCTCTCCCCCTCGTCGACGTGCCGCAGATCGCCGATCGCGGACGCTTCGGGCGGACTCACGAAGTGGGGTCGCTCGAAGACGCGAACTGCCGAGACCACGGCATACATGCGGGACATGAGCGCGTCATCGGCGAGGTCGATGGGGGTGATGGCCACCAGCCCACCGTAGGTGCGAGCGCGCCGCCCGTGCACCCCGATTTCGGCATCGCACCATCACCGCCCGACGTCGCGAAACTCCGAAGCAGGGTGCTGAGCGATCAGGCCTCGTCGTCGAGGGGGCAGCCCACGACGATGATGCTGCGGGCCTGGACGGTGACGGTCGCCCCGGGGACCAGGACGCCAGAGGTCGCGGCAACGCTCG